>Ga0116231_10001115_pt1 | contig 53495 bp, 35 predicted proteins | sample S1TSphgellanicum_2_FD_89695 | JGI IMG/M metagenome (GOLD analysis project Ga0116231, IMG submission 89695) | Host-associated microbial communities from peat moss isolated from Minnesota, USA - S1T2_Fd - Sphagnum magellanicum MG | ecosystem: Host-associated > Plants > Peat moss > Unclassified...
AACTAGAATTCCTGTGTCCCTAAAAATAAAATTAAAATAAGGATAAATTTTTTTTTTTTTATTTAAATTTAACTTTTTTGGTTTTATTTTATTAATTTTTTATTTTGTTTTTTTTTTTTTTTTTTTTTTTTTTTTTTCCTGGTTTTCTTTCAAAAAACCACAGCCAACAACCCAAAAAAAAACAAAAAAAAAAAAAAAAAAAAAAACCTTCTTCCATGTTCCGGATCATGGATAAGCTAGCTACTCGTTTGTTCATCGATCATTATGATTTTATCCATTCCGGGATTCGGAGTTGGGCGGTTACCTTTGTTGTAGTATGGGGAGCACATAACCGACCGATCGCCATCACAATGGGAGGGAGGAGGTGGGGAGGGGGGCCACCCATTGATACACTTTGCACACATAAGCATCACATCACGCACGGAAGTTGTCCAAATGGATTTGTCGAAAATGGGCAATCCAAACATCCTCGTAATTCGATTGGTTCTTTGATCCCATTTGCTCTTGGTACCTATCCAGTTTATTTAAAATATAATTTATATAAGGATTAAATAATGCCCTCAACATCACTATATACATAACATATTCAATTTTTACCCCATATTGTATGGAATGTTGGTTTTACAATCAACTATGAGCCACCTTGCCAACTTGAAAAAAAGGGGGGTTTAGGGACTTCTCATTGGTTGCATGGAAAAAATTATATTCCTAATATTGGCTTGCCACTATTTTTGGCCTCGACTAATAGCCCTTCCTAACAACACCCTACCCTACCCTACCCTACCCTACCTATTAAGCTCTATACCTATTGTGTAGACAACAAGCTTCAAGGGATAATATGAGCTCCATTAAGCCCATTATGAGGCATTGTTTAGGGATCCATAGGTATAGCTTGCTTGCAACCTTCACCAAAACTCTCATGGCCTCTCTTGAGGGAGTGTTTAAATATGAGGCCAACCTACATTCTCTTGCAAAGTGGCCTATGTATTATTATTTGCTTGGACATATATATACATGGTTGCTCAAGGTTCATGAACATTACAAACATATTATCACATATCCTACTATTAAAGAAGGTCTAATGGTAGTTTGTTTTGTTTCATTTTGTTAAATTGGGATCTCCCAACCCACAATGCCTCTTGTTAAGTACGAGTGCACCGAGGTGGTTTCATAATGTTAAGACCTAGGTTGTAGGAGTTATTGAATATTGAACTAGTTTTTTCCTTTCAAATTCAATAAAATCAAAATTAAAAATTTCAGGAAAATTAGGGCCTTCTCTTGATACTGTTGGAAAACCTTGATTATTTATTGTATGATGAAGATGATTTCATAAATTCTAGACCTAAGGTGTGAGAGATATTGAATTTTGAATGATTCTTGTCATTAAAAATTCAACAAAAATCAAAATACTTAATGACAATTGAATTTCAGACTTAAGCTAAAGAATGTGTACCTTTCAATATATTACATTATGTCCTCCACATCATAGGTCACACTAATACATATTTCTTTCTAGATAATCTATATATTATTACCATTTTTTAATTTCATTTTTCAATTTTTTGATGTAATTGAAGTGGTAATCATCCATAAAATTATTTGGCCAGATTTTTCTTTTAAAAAATATGAAAAAATAAAAATAAAAATAAAGCATCCTTTTGTGGTTTTTTCTACCTATTGGATTTTTGCCATTTTGAAAACAATTCACCCAAAAACAAATATTAATCATTACATAACCCTATGTGGGTACATCTATATATTAAGATAGGCATTTGTTGGTTTATATGTTTTGTTTGTTTGGATGCTTTCATGCCTTGCCCCACCCAAATTGTGCAGCCCCATCGTCCACTTTTGGTAGCCCTAGAAAGCCCCAAATGAGGCAATGTATATGTTTGTTGTTTCACATTTTTTGGAGCAATGAAGCAAAAAGCTAGTAAATTTAGAGTGATTTTTGTCTCTCAAAATTAGTGTTTTTTAAAAATGATTTTTCCACCCAAAAAAAAAAAAAAGCCTTTGAAGTTAAGCCCATTTCAACTAGAATAGTATTGGGATGAATGACCTTATATGAAAGAGGTTTAATATACTTGTGTCAATGGCATAGGGGGCCCACTAGTAGTTATGAAAAATAATTTAAAATGTACTGGTATGTGGTTATGGATGGAATGTTCTCAAATTCCAAATTTTTGAAGATGGTGATTCTTTGAATATTTTTCAAATAGTAATGTTGGAGATGTACAATTTTTTAGTGCATTTGTTGGAGACACTAGTATTCAATGCAGGCACATGGAAGAGTCAGCCTTTTTGTTTGGTAGGAAATTTCACACTATTGCAAAATTTAGGAATGTTTTGGTCACCAAATAAAAATCACCCAAAAAAAGAAAAATTAAATTTAAAAAAAAATTATATATATATATATATTTTTAATATGCTTCCCTTGATATTTTTTTAGCCAAATTTGGCTAAATTCAGCTTACAGATGATCACTAGCTAGGCTACATCACACAATTGAAAAAAAAGAAAAGAAAAGAAAATATTATGGATGGACTTTCATTGCTATGGATGGATGGATGGATGGATGGATGGTTGGGAATAAAATGAAAATTGAGATAATCCATTTTTGATTCATAAATGCACAATTTTTGAAATTAAGTTTATAGGTTTTTAATTGGACCACTCACACAAGAAAATAAAACACAAACCTCATGTGAGAGTCCCTCCCCCTAAGGGAGCACGGACAAATATATGAGACATATGTTGAAGATGTTGGAAAAGAACGGTGGTTCCATGGTTTGCCGACCACATATCAAAGAATGTTGGATCCTTTTTTTTTTTCCTTCCAAGTGTTAGCATTTACCAACTACTAACTACCATGTTGGGGGAGCCCCAACATGATTTAGAAGCCCGTAGCTAGGTTTTGCAATGGCCGTAAGAAGATAGTTCATTTGGTTATTATAGTCGGTAGTGAGCACCACTTAAGCATTCAACTAATCAAGGAACTAATTGAGGGGAAACAAATGGGGATTGTTAAGGTGGAGGGTTGAAGCTATTTGTTTTGGAAATAAAATGTGTTATGAGTTTATTGAAAGGTTATAGATGCACCAAAGGAGCATGAAGAATAAAACCATGGTTTTCTATGATCCGATTTTCCTCCAAGGATGGAATTTGTAACCTCTTGGCAAGCACATTTTGGGCGAGCAATTCATCTAGAAACACTATTATAGTTTGGGTTTTGTTTTTATACTCATGGGGCAACCCTATCTAACATGGTCTAAACATGGTAAGTTAACAACCCACAATTACTTTGCAAGTTATTTTGTGAGTTCAAACCACACCAAAGGGTTGTTGTGATGCTTTTGAAGGAAACTAAGCACCAAAGAAAAACATAAAGGGAGGGTAACAAATATAAGTAGTTATTAACAAATCACCACACTAAAGTCTTATCCAAACTAATAGTTTAGTAGTTAACATGTGCTTCAAAGGCTTGTTCCTTAACCCTCTCCCATTGGGAACTTCTCGCTCCCATATACGTAATTTTTGACATGGTGTTGGCCACTATGTTTTGAACATTTCTCCAAAGAACAATACAATATGAGTAGTGTTAAACAACATGGATAGATGTGAACATGCCCGGCCGACAAAGCTACAACAACATATGTTGTCCACATCTTTTCCTTGATGGTGAAAAAAGTTTGCAACTCACTCACTATGGATGTACGGGGATAACGAGAAGCCCCCAAAAGGGGTTTATGGAAAAGTAAACCCTTTTTGAGTAAAGAATAATGGGTCCTACAGCGCACAGTTTTGCTGACCCAGTCTTGGATTCTATTGAAGATCAAAGCCACCCACCCAAAGTTTTGATTTGTTGTCAATTCATAAGCTCGATGAAAGCATAATAACAACCATTTATCTTGAAGAGGAGCTTGGCTTATATTATAATCACATAATTTGAAAAGAATAAAAATTGTGGAATTGGAAGTCGTAGAGAAAACTATTATGAGTTAGATTTGTGCAAAATTGTTATGCTAATTTTTGGTGAAAAATTTAGCATTAGCATTGCTAGATGAAACATTAGCATCTTCTTGATTTGTTTTACTAATTTGGTTTGAGCACCTTAAACACTCACCTAGGGTTTCCAAAACATTTTTTTTAGGGTTTTGTCTTTTGGCTTATTTGCTTGTTGGCCCAACCTTCTTTCATTTTACACTATCATGCTTGGTTCATGAAATGTTTTCTTAAGGGTTTTATCCTTTTAGCTTATTATTTGCTTGTTGGCCTGACCTTCTTTCATTTTACACTATCATGCTCAAACCCATTGTCCAATGATGAGGGTAACTTTCTGGGGCTCTAATCTATCTATTGGGTGTTTTGAAAAAACTTGAATAGTCTCTCGAGTGGGCGGCTGATCCTATTGCATGGCCCATACCCCGGCCCCCTTTCTCCCCCACCAAGCAAGGAAAAAGTACAAGATCGAGTGAAGCTTAGTCCATGGTCGGCAATAGCTGGGCGGTCCACCGGCCAAAAAGCTTTTGTTGCACTTACGAGCTCCCATTGGCTTGCCTCCTCCTGGACTTCCCCCTCACCACATGACCCAAGATCTTACAAACTAGTCATGTCTTTCATCACTCCTCTATCCCACTTGATCTTCTTCACCAACCGCTTTTCGCACCTTCACACCATTTAAAAATTTTCCTAAAGAACGATATTGAAGCATCTAATGCACGATTTTGTTCTTACAAATTCGTTGAAAAACAAAAGAAATCACTTGCTTCAAAGAATCTCACCTCCACATACATCACTTTTGTTTGCAATCTAGTTCCGGACCATGAGAAGGCGTCATTATGCATAGCTAGGTTTACTCACTCACTCTTCTTGTCGCTTGTCTTTCTTCTTGTCTTTCAATTGTGGGCTAACCGACCAGACTCACCTTGTAGTACGTGAAAGAGGATAATGTCATCGGCACCCCCCAAGGACAAACAGGCAGTGTGACTATAATGGATGAAAATCAGGTGGGCAAGATTCCAGATGGATGAAAATGCTAATCTCTTCTGTATGGGAGGATGCACAAAGACAAACCATACAAGATTATATACTGATAGCAAAATGGGTGGGTATTCAAGCTCACTTTACACAAAGGGCCCAAGAATTAGCCCGACTTGAAATGGAGCATTCGTATTGGCCAAAAGCTCAGAATTGGGCCCATTTGCTCTTACACTAAGACCCGAGCCCAAGAATTTAAGAATGAGGTGGTTGCTTCCATGGCATCATGTCTTGAGCCCATGTCTTTAGCTCAATTGTTTTACTTGGTTTTGGAGAATTAAAATACATTTAAAATACTATGGGTTCAAGTTTGGCCCAAGAAGCTTGCATAGAGACTTTAAATTGAGCCATAGATTGCTTGGGCTCAACCCTTACTAGGGTAGGCTCAAAGACCTTGGATAAAGTGGGCCTTAGTAGCATTGGTACTATACTGATCTTTATGGTTTTTTCTAAAGGTGCATTCACACTTGGTGTTAAGGACTCTAGTATTAAGTCCCCCTAAAACCAAGCTCGTCATTTAGGACCTAACCCTATTTATCATGAAAATTTTATGTTAAGTTAACATTCACTTAATATTACACAATCACCCATTTAACATTGGCTGCCACCTAAGATGCCACCTAGATTTTTACTTAACACTGACTTAACATTAGGTGTGAATGCACCCCTTAAGCCCACAAGATCACACATCCGTCTATATTAGGTGACATTGAGTCCTAAAAGGGGTGAATCTGAGTCCAGGATAAATCCATACATTGTAACACCCACTAAATGGGTAGTCAAATAACCTATTAGCCCCTTTATTATACCCATTCTAAATTTCAATGATCTGAACCCTAATGGTAGTAATAGACTTAAGTTTATTAGGTCACATGGTCATGTCTGGGAAACTCTAAACCCAAATTTTGCAAGTACCCACATTTTCCAAGTATGTATTTACAAAACATTCTTCAACACCTCATGTTTTACAACTTGACATGAACCTACCTAACCGACGTATCGCATAGCAAGCAAATATTAGGACACCGTAGGAACAATGAACTCATCAAGGATTTAGCCTTTGTAGTTGCTTCAATTGCAATGACGATGTCAAAGAGCAAGCTTTCAAGACCATTATTGAGCAATGGAACCCAATAGATGGCAAGCCAACATAAGGTCACACATGAAAACCCATTAGGACAACACACACAAGCACCATGGATGAATAACATGCAAAATGTGTGCCCAATGAACATCAAGATTTTGTTTCATCCTTACAATAGACTCAAAGGTTGAAATGTGTTGTATTGTGGCCCAAAACCTAAATCCCTTCAAGAAAAAACATATCATGCATCAATGTACAATATAAATCACACACGTCGCTCCCCTCGGTTGCTTAATTGCATTATCTGGACACACTTTACTTAGAAGGAATCCAATATTCAATTGATCACATAAAATAGAGTGCTAATTAATTCTTAATGTGAGGTTGGCCCATTCTTTAGTCTAAACTATTGTGTGTGGACATTGCATTGAATTTGTTTGGTGAAGAAGTTGAAGTTTGCCCTACTTGACTCTTCTCATGGTGACAACCCAAGGTGATGAACTTGAGTCTTGTAAGCTCTAGAAGTAACTTGTTGGGAGTTGCATGGAAGGCAAGCACATACTTAACTTCCCCTCCAAAAAAACATGTACCATAATAGCCAATCTACCACAAATTTGAATAATTATCCAAGCACACCAAATCCTTTTTTCTCCCATTAATTCAATAGCATAGCCACCTACACTAGAAACGCTACTATGGAAATTTGGAGGTTTAGGGTTTAGGGTTGGGGGATATTTAGCAAGCAAATGACCCCTTGCCACCAATTTTGTTCCAAATCACACAACATCTTGATTCTTGGTTGTGATATGAGATACAATGACTACAATGACTCGCTCCTCCTCCTCTCCTCCCTAAGATGGACACTTTCTAACCAACTTTTTAACTGACGGAGTCAACTACTAGGTAAGAAGAAGGATGAAAATCTTAGGGTGAACCAACACTTTGCTAGTACTACTCTTAAGAGTCCAAGTCCTTAAGTATATACCAAAGGTGCCCTTACTATAGGGATAATTTTGAAAACCTTAGGAGCTTAAGTGTTAACACAAAGAATTAACCAGAGGAGACAAATTAGGATGCCCACGCCTTGCATTCCCCAATGTCCCCACTTCTTGGGTCTCTTCACTTTGAATTCCTACTTGACCAACTTGTTTGTTTCATGGGACCCAGTTTTGATTACCTACTAGTAATGCCTCTTCCCACCCCTCCTCCCTCTCTCCCTTGACCTCTCTTCTAACTCCTTGGTTCCCTTACTTTGGATGCTTATTTGACTCTTTGACCTGCTTTCATTAGCGGATATTTTGCATGCTGAATTTTTTTAAAGAAATCATTGGGTTAAGCAAAAATCTAGACTCTCAAATCCATCCATTGGATTTTGAACCCATAACTACTTGCAACCCTAAACCCTAAACCCTGGAACTAGAACTCGGGTGGTTTTTCTCCTTTTCAAAGAAAGAACCCGTGGGTAAGGGCCAGGTATATGGAACCCTAACCTGTGACTCTCAGAAATTTAAAGAACCGGTTATGACCCAAAACCATGGTTCTCAAAAAAGAAAAGCTCAAAGAACTGGTCAAAGAACCTACCCTGAACTGCCCCTTCTTTGGCAGTTGTTTGAAGAAACTTGCTGGTTCTTTGAAATCTTTCAAAAACCCAAGACCAACAGTTATTTCATTACCCCAAAACAAAATTTCCTTCAAAGACCTGGAACCGGAGACGGTTACCAAGGGTAGAGGGTTTAGGGTTACCAAAGAACCACCCAACACAGGATAGAACCTAACAAGTGGGTAACAACTAGTGTGCTTTGGATAGCTTATTTTAGGGTTATGAAAAATATATTGGTTGTGTTAGAAGCCAGACACACAAATTGTTATTACTATATTACCTTTTCAGGTTCAGCATCTCGCTGTCAAATTATTTTTTTATTTTGAAAAATTAATTTTAGTGCAAGAAATTATTATTTTTGAATTTTTGACAAAAAAATTATTTAAAATTTAAAAATATTCAACAACAACCTGAAATCGTTTAAAATACATTCAATAGAATACATATTAAAACCCTAAAACTACCTTGTAACAACTTTTTGAAATTTTGAAGTCAATAAACAATAGTTTTTAAAAAATTTCAACAAGAACAAGGGACTTCAATTTTTTTTTTCAAATTTCAGCATTTTTGAAAATAATATTATTTTTTCCGAACCTGAAAAAAGGAACTACTGTATATCATGTCCTTTTGTTTATCCCTTACCAATCATAAAGTGCATTGTTGTATGTCATAATACTTTTTATCACCAACTCCACTTTCACTAGGGCTATGCACTTTGGAGGTGATGGGTGGTGATACCAAGTTGGAATCCAAAAGTTACTCTCAAGAGTGTGTACAATAAAGCCCAGTCTGACAAACACTTGGGTGTGCATTTGCAGTACATAAGTACATTGAGAATGGGCTCAGAACCAGCTCACATCCATTGGGGGATATGTTAGCTGCCAAGATGCTCAATAGGGGAAATAGTTAGAATAGCACTCACATTAGGGGGCAAATGGGTACTTGTTGATTTAATATGCTAATTGAGCATCTTGGGTTGCTAATCTTAATACTACATATAGTGCCTAACCTAATTTGTTTCTATGTTGTTACCCATTATACCTAATGGCTCCAAATATCTTCAGTAATTTTATCCATAAGTTGTAGATTTAGATGTGAGGGTTAGTATGTAGACATAGATTTTTAGTTTGCCAAAGAGTTGGGTTAATGGTGAGCTAATAATCTTTTTAAAATATTTCTACATAACTATTCTCAAGATTTTGGTTTTTACAAAGTCAAGTAGACATGCCATTAATTGGATTTTCCCATTGATGTTATCCTTGAAAATGGTCTTATAAAAGGCTTTAGAATTTCATGTATGAAACATTAAATGAGGTCTAAATGTTTTTTAATTATTCATCCCAACCCTACCCAATAGAGGAGTGCCACTCTATGTCTTATAGTGTCGTCTTAACTAACTTGAAGTTGTTTCAGCCTTCAAGTAAATGTTGTTGTTTTGATGTTCAAGTTTACTCTCTCACGTACACAATTGTATTGCTTGAAAAGAGTCGGAAACTGTTTGAAAAACTCAAAAGTCTTTGAAAACATAAAGCTTCATAGTAAAGACTTTGATTGAAAATAACAATTTGTTTCCTTTACACATCTTGCATGTCCACTTGTGGGTGGGATTTGAAAACCTAATTCAAAAAGGGGGGGTGAGGGTTTGCATCTCTCGCACATTATAGTTAGAGAAACATGCATTGTGTTACTTTGTAGCAACAAACATATAACATTTGACATGTTGTACCTTGAGCATAAATAGTAAAAGGCTATGATGTTGTTTGTTTTGGAATTAGCACTCATGGTGTACTTTATGTACCATTGGTGGGACAATTTGATAAAAGAGATGGTGGTCATGGTAAGAACAAACATTTTTTACAAGGCATTTCATGTTAAAGGGGCATACTACAAGTAAATACACAAAACTTAACATTTTACTTCAAAACTTGGTTATGAATTATGTTCAACATGACAATGATAACTATATTTGATTTCATGTTGATTGCACCTTCATACTTATATTTACATTAAGCGGAAAAACAATATTTTGCAATCTTGCTTGATGCAATCGTCTTACCGCAGCTCACATGGGGAGCTAAATTGCATTGCAAAGTTCCACCCTAATTGTGTGTGTGAGCTCACATCTCTAAAGTTCCCCTAATGGCATAATGTTGCATTCTTCATGAACATAACAAACGATAGAACTTAGAAGGGATAGAGTCATATCAATTATGTTGTTTTGTTTTTTTTTGTTTCAAATCTACCTGGAAACAATGTCCCATATATTATTGTATTTATTGCTTGTTAAGACCCATTGATGTAGAAATTCATTGTATTCAAAACTTACATTAAAAATGAGTTGGTTTTTTTTAATAAAAAGACTAAGTGACAAATTTAATGCAATAAAATGGGATCTTGTATTGGCCATCAAATGACTTGATTGATTTTTTAATGAAAAAAAACTACAAACTAACACAAATAAAGTTAGTTGATCCTAAAAACTAACATTTAAATGTTCATTACAACCAGCCAATTTATTTTTGTGTGAAATTTTGGGTCTATACATCACTTTGTTTTGTAGCAAGATTCTTTTGAGATGCCTTTTAGTTCCCCTCATTTGGAAGAGAAAAACAAGGAAGTCACCATATTTAGACACTGGGTTCTTGGAGGTGTCCACAACATAGCATTCTAGAAAATGTCCTCTCTCACCTATAACCAAAGTTGGCTCTTTCCTCTTGTGGATTGTTGGAGTGTTTTCTTCTTCAGTTTTGTGATGTTGCTCAAGTGGCCATCATCCAGAAGTATATTTTAGTTAAATTTAGAAATATTCAAAATATGAAACCAAAAAAATCTTAAGCATCCTTTCTATTGTAAGCAATTGTGGCAATTTTTTGATGATTTTTTATTAAAAATTCTTTTTTTTGGTAATTTAATAAAGCAAGGCATTATAGACGGAATTGTTTTTTGCGAAATGGTGAAAATTTGCCACAAAAAAATGGATGGATGGTTGCCGATGTGGCTACATCAAAAAATTCAGAAAAGAATTCAAAAGCTCTAGGGTTTAGGGTGGTTGTTGGGAAAAGAAAGTTTTTGAATTGAGAACTAGTTGGCTAGGAGAAGTAATTCATGAATTGAATACTTCATGCTGGGGACCCCTTCCTACAAAGGGTCTTCCCTAACTTTAAGGCCTATCACCCTTGAGCCTATGACCCTCAAATCAGGGGAGCGCTTAGAACGAGCCCTAGCCCTGATACAACCTTGTGTTCTACATGTTGGGGAGAACCCTGCTCCCAAGGGCCTCCCCTACTATTAGAGCCTACCATCCTCTAGACCTTGACCCTCAAATTAGGAGAGGCCCTTAGGAACATGCCTTCCCTTACACATACACTTTTTGCTGGGGAAGGCCAGCTCCCAAGGGACTCCCCTAATTTTAGAGCATACTGGCCTCAAGCCAAAGTGAACCAGCACCCAACCAGTGCACCATCCACTGGATGATCATTATGACTCAGTTGTGGATGAACAAATGCTTAGTTAATATATGGTTTCAACTTCCTAACCCATTCCTTAAGAAGTGGGTCCCTTACATAAAGGCCGACAATTAAGATTATTAATTCGGTATTAAAATTACCATAAAAAATTATGGCTAGATAAGTAGATGGTTTATACATAGAAAAGGGCTTGTTTTGATTACCTACCCACAAGCCATTGGCTTGTAAGTAAGTAAGTACATAGTTTAAAAAAAACCAACTGACATAACCACCATGGTTAGCTACAGAACTGAAACCTAACAGAAAATTATTTCCAGAGTACTTACCATCCATCCTTCATCGTGCACTGGTGGATGCTGGTTCACTCTGGCCCTGCCCTTGAGGCTCGGACCCTCAAATCAAATGAGGGGAGGTCCTCCGGAACAGGCCTTCCCCTTGTACGTCCTTGTGTACTTTAGCTCGAGGAGGAAGGCCTGCTCCTGAGGGTGTCCCTTCATTTTAGAGGTACCACCTTCAAGTCTATGACCCCTCAAAATCAGGGGTTGCCCTCAGGAACTCCGGGCGTTCCCTTATATATTTCTGTGTTTCTGGAGGGAGCACCTGTGTATTATTTTTTGCAAAAAATTTTGTCTCTTGGGGATGGGAAAAAATCCAATGTGGGCTCATATTTCAAAGGATTTCTGTGAAAAAAATGTGCCAAGGTTGCCATTTTTCAAGGAAAAACTCTCTGAAATTGGCATATGGTTCCAACTAGTTGCCAAAATATAGCAGGATTCTTAAAATTTTCCTATTATCCTCTCTGACCTATAGCCAAATTTGGTTAATTCCTCTTGTGGATGATCATCAATGTGGCTACATCAAATAATAATAAAAAATAAATAAATAATTTTATTTAAATTTTTTTTTAACCTGAGCCAAATACCTATTTCTTCCACCTTTCAGTAGAGAAGGAAAAGAAGAAAAACTCCACAAGCAGAAACTAGTGAAGATGCTCTCTTCAGATTTTGTCAGCAAAGCTTTTGCTCCGAGTACAGTTTCCCAAAACCAAACCAAAACATGGTAGCCAAAAATGTGAACAAATCTTAAACTGGTTTTACTTTCATATCCAGTGTATAGCCAAATTTGGCTAAACTGAATTATGGATGATTAACTATTCACCTACATCACAAATATTTTAAAAAATAATTAATTTTTTTATTAAAAAAATCTTTTATTTTAAAGAAAAAACCTTGCTGCTCTTCTTCAGTGTTGTTGTTCAGTAACTGAGTCAGTCCTTCCTTCCTTCCTTGCTTGATGCGATGCAGGGAGTACTGGACGCAACAGTCCTGTGCAATCAGTGCTTGATAAATGAAGGATTAATGATGATTCCTGACTTGGTGTGTGTACAAACAACAACTCCTCATGAGTCAGTTGATTGATTGAGTGATTGATTGATTGATTAATTGATTGAGTGCTTGCTTTGCTTTGCTTTGCTTGCTTCATCAATTGATTCACTTCTCACCCTTCTATCTAACTAACTAATTAATTAAGGCCAGTTGCTAGTCCTGCCAGTTTGCACTAGCAAAACAGAACGAGGGGGGAGGTGAAGGGGACATGTACCAAACCCTCTTATGAAACCTCCAACAAAAATATTGCTGCTAGGCATTGGGTTTCTTGTTTCTTCATTTTTCAAGTGTAGAGTTGTGACTAGTCACCAAATTTCCAGAAATTTATAAATTTATAAAATTCACAAGAGTCTACATGAAGTTCGAGTAGGCAGACCCAAAACATAGAAGGGTGGTTCAAGGGTTTATAGCCAGATTTGGCTAAGTGCTTTATGGACAATCTCCACTTCAGCTAAATGACAACATTGAAAAGAAAAGAAAAATACTGGTTGGGTGCAATCAAAACAAAGTCCCTCACTAAATCTAGTGGATTCCTTTTCTGCCATCATGCAAAGCATTGAAAGAATTACTCAGTAGAAGTCAGAGGATTAGATGATTAGCAATGGGCAGATGATGCTTTGATAGACATCATGCGGACAATTACTCCATCATCTATGGCATTAGGTAGTTGTAATGCACAAGTTGTTTTATAAATGACAGTCTCTCAAGCAAGGTCCTCATTTGGGTCCTCATCACATCATCCCAATTGTTGAGTGATGACTCCTCATACCATCGAACCAATTCTCAAGTGATGACTTGCTCCAGGTTTGCTGCTGACATATGGACTTCATCCATGCAAAATAATTTCTTGCTCGTTACTTTCTCTACCGAACCCTAAACTAAACCCTAAACCCTAAACTTTTTCTAGGGTTTCATCATTATGGTTTCTCATGAAAATTTGTATATCCTTGACCAGCAGTTTAAAAAATCAAAGAAACGGTTCTGACCTTTGACTGACAGTTCTTAAAAACCATAGAACCTCCCAACACTAGTCTTGACCCATTAACATCTATTGAACTAATAATGTGACAAGTTGGGAGAATCATGCATATCTTCATGGATTTTTGGAGTGGTTTTCAAGGGAAGTCAATATGACTACAACATCAATTCCAAAACAAAGGAGCTAATTCTTCCACTCCACTCAATAAAGTGATTGGCACATTGTGTTATTTACACAAGTACTACTTATTCACAATTTCTTAACATTGTGATTTTATTATTTACACAAGTACTATCTATTCACAACTTTGGCAAGTGTGTTAATTTAGTTGTTCAATTATGTCCTTGTTAGTTCCTGATAAATCAGGTTAGCTTAGTTGTTTGGGCTTTTATTTTAAATCAATTCAATTATGAACAAGGTTCCCAAAAAAATATCCTAATGAAATATAATCTCAATTTGTGTGATCTCAAATCATTTTTGATAATTTGAAATTCCATCACATTCTATTGTTGTATGTAAATTTTCATACATAATATTTATTTTTTATTTTTGGGCGTGAAAGTGTTGAGGTTGGATTCATGTTTTCTTTGCAAGTGAATCACTATTTGATTTAAACTTGATGTACCATTCAAAATATTTTCATGTTATGTTTTGTATGTATAATGACAATGATAAGTGTAAGTGTCAACATAACAATACACATGCCAACTCTAAGACCCCATGATCATTGGTTTCCACCAAAGTTGGGCGAGGATATATAACCTTGGTTCTCAATGTTTGTGAAGTAGTCCAAAATAATCGAGCCAAAGATTTATGGATTCTTTTACCAGCTCTTTCATGAAAACTGTTGCTTCTTTCAAGATCTTGGAATATGAGAACCGGCGGTTCTTTAATTCTGATTTTTTAAAATAAAAAAATCCTGACCTCAACAGTTTTCTGATTTTGAAATATTAAAAAAAATCAGGACTGGTAATTACTAACAAAATCAAGGAGGTACTCACCCAACACTGGTTTCCACTAGGAGTGAAAGTTTATTGAAGTATTGATTGGATGATTGCAACATTCATTGATTGGAGGACTACATGTTTTAGTACAGGAAGTGTGACCATAAATCATGGGTATCAGAGTCCAGAATTTGAGAACCCAAGTTAGGAAATGGTACAAAGGGTTGCCAACTTGCCAGCAGTGTTGACCCAGTTATTAATGATTTTTTCAATGATCAGTTAAATTGATAACCGCCTGGTACTGAATTTTCAAAATATAATAACCTACCTGGATGATAATTGGGTCATCCAGGTAGGTCATGAATCTTTCAATACTAATGCAAAAAATTAAATTTAAAGCAGAAAAAAATAACTTTTTTTTTTTTCTTTTTTTCAAAGAAACCCTTTGAGCAGCATGGATAGACAGAAGTTAACTGGAGGTTATTAATCAATTATTTGATAGCCTACGATTATGCATAACTGATGCGTATTACCCAAAAAAATTCTGATAATTTATCTGGCACTCAATTTTTTTGATATTGATATTGATAACCAATGTGGTCCCCCCCAAAAAAATTCAAAAAATAACCTACCCAGCAATTCTTTTTTAAAAGCAATAGCCAGCCAACACTTGTTGCTAACCCCCAGAATGCAAGCTCATATCAAATTTTGGAGTTCAATTGCTGGTTATTTGCATCCACATTTTTGCTCTTAGTTGATTGATGCCTATTTTCAGCCCAGGAAGATGCAATGCAATTTTTATTTTCTTTTTCTTCTTTTTGGTTTCAAAAGTTTTGCGAATTTTTCCAAAATTTTTGCAACTTTTTTTCAATTTGCACTATAGAAATAATAATAATAATATATATAAATAAAACAAAATAAAATCCAAAAAAAAAATTTTCTTCAAAGTGCAAAAAATTGCCCCCAAAACAAATGATGGCAACATATAATGGACTAGGTAATTGGCAAGAGCTGGCTGGTTACTGAACATAAATAAGGGGGTGTGCCACACTGTGGCCTTTCCATTTACATGAAAAAGTATCATAATGCAAAAAGAAGAATTATGGAAACTCAAATATCACCATGCAAAAATATAATCTTCAAAAACTCCTCTAAAAGAAATCAAAATCCTTCAAAATACTATAACTCTGTAAATAATCTCAAGTTTAAAACAAGCCAAAATATCATCTTTCAAAAATCCTCATATAAAAATAGACCTATTATTATTACCTAGGGGCCAAAATCCCTTAAGCTACTAGACCCTATAATGAATCTAAACACAATATCCTTGCCTTGGTAGTAGGCAAGGCCAACAAAGTGTTGGGGGTAGTGATGCATCCATATACTTGCCCCAACACTGGTTTATATGTGCAACATTGATCCTTGATATTGTTGTTCTTTTTTAATTTTGTGATATAAAAAATTTGACAATTCTTTTCCAAATAATTTTTAAAAAATTGAAAAAAAAATTACACTTTCAAAAAAACACTTTTCAAAAATTTACCCAACTTTTTTTTGTTTAAAAAAAAAACCAACAAAATTTGTTGGAAAAAAAAAGCACTGGCTGCAACCAAGCCATATAATCACAGCTTTAATCTCTTGGAAAGCTTCCAGCATCACTTGTGAGGTTCAACCATGTTTCCAAAAGCTTATAAATTGTTTGTTAGGGTTTCCTTTCTTTTCCATTTGTGGGGTGAACCCCAGTGAACAGATCCTGTTTCAATTTGACTCCTAAACCCTAACCCTAACCCTAGACTACTACTACTACCCAGGGACCCATCATGGGAAGCTTAATGTCAAAAAAACTTCTAAAACATTTCAGAGCTACTTAGGGTTTAGGGTTTATAGTAATACAACAACAGATTTATTTGAGGAGGTCTTAGATTTTGTTTAGTGTTGAGCGGGTAGTAAAAAAGAAACCTGATAACTGATGGTTTTCAGGATGGTCCTCAGAGATATATGATCATGATTCTCACCAAAAAACAAATAACCGGGTATGATATATAACCATGGTTCTAAAAATCTGAGAACCGATGATGGAACTCATGTTGGGTGGTTCTTAGAATAAGGAACAGATACCTGTCGATTATCAACCCAGGTGTTATACCCACTTACTTACCCTCCGGTTCTCAAAATATTCAAAGAACCAGTTTTGGAATATGATTACGGTTTTCAAAAATATGAAAGCGCCAAAGAACCACCAGTTCTTTGTTGGTTCCTTCACGAAACCCGCCGGTTCTTCACATTGGAGAGTGTTCTTCACATGCATTCCCAAACTCTCCAATTTTGGTTTCGGTGGAGATTCATTTTCATTGGGTTCATTGCAATAAAAGGATTGGAACTAGCCTAGTTGTGTCCTTGTGCATAAACATAATTTGAATTCCTCCATTTCTTACATGGCTCGAGGTAATACCACTCTTCACAATCAAATGGAGAAATCACTTTTGTCCAAACCTAAAGACGTCAAATAATTTTGGGGTTACTTGCTATAAACTCCTCAACATATGCACACCAATGTTGAAGCTTGATTTACTCCAAAAAAATGTAGTTCAAAATTCACATGTACCCACACAAAATATTCAATGAAAAAATGGCAAAAATATTAAAAATATTAAAAACTTAATAATAAATGATCGTTGGACAATAATGATAATGAGTCTTATCCAAATTTACACAAATCTCATTAAAAACATATTTTGATGTTGCAAGGTCACATTCAATATAAATAATTGAACATCAATTGTTTATAACCACTTTTGAATTTCAAGGCTTATGAATTCCATCAAATGGAACAATATGAAGTGGTAATTGACAAGTGAGTTATGGAGACTATCACATAAAAATTCAAAAACATGCCATGTGTAACTATGGGTCATTTGAATGATTAGTAATTGGCAACCAATAAATGCCAAAACTTGTTTGTCACAATTGGGATAGTGGATGTAAGTTCAATTCCTCTTGAAATTTTTTGGAATAATTGCATTCAATGTTCTCAACCTATAGCGATTGTCCAAGTGGTGATAGATCATTGGTGCCAAGTGGATGGTGACCATATTTTGGATGTGTGTTTTGATGTATGTGATATTCATACATTAAATACATGGGGGGAAAGTAGTAAAAATTGCTATGAATTTGTCTAATATGCCAACATTGGCCTTCTCTTTTGAACTAATTAACAAATCAACATGTCTATAATGACACTATATGACAACCAATGTAAAAATGGCATGTCATGTAATTTTCGACAACCTTGATTTTCGAGGGGTGTGGAATTATGTTCTTGCCACACAAATATGTGTATGTGTGTTGAATGCAATTAAAAAAAATCCTCAAATTATAGTATCATTATCATTTATTAATAATTGCTAAAAATATGAATGGAATAATGTTGTTGGATTGATGGTCATTTATATGTCAAAGTAGTTTTTAATGATATTTATTTTTAAAAAGGTTGTAATGGAGTTGTAAGTCCAAGCCATATTTTGGGGACAATAGATATCACAATAAACCTCATACCTACCTCATTAATTTTCAACCCTAACTACCTCGTTAGTCATTTGCCCCACCCCCCAACATGGATATGAAAAAATCAAATTAACAATACGTTACTTATCCTTGTCCACGTTACTTATATTAATTCAAATTAAATTAAATTTGAGATTGATGTAAATAATTATGAACTATTGGAAACAATACATGGGAACAAAAGAAGAGGAAAAAAAAGAAAAAAATTGATCACCATTAGTAATGTGAAACAATGCCAAACCCAAGCTGATTAACATCACTTTCGACAAATATTACAAACTTGTGATGCAAATAGCCAAGTTTTCAACTCCCTTCATTGGACATGTGTAATAGGGGTTTAGTTCATGCAATAAAATAAAGCCAAAACTCATATCAAATCACACTAAAAACTATATTTTTTGTTACAAATGTTTATGTGGTGTCATTTTAATAACATATGAATCATGGGAAGTTGTGTTTTATGATTAATATGAATGTTGAAAAATCTAAATTGAATCATTAAATCTTTCGATTTTAAATTTTGATTATACAAAAACACAAGTTTAAAGTTGAATAAATGTTCAATCAAATTTGATTATTTTCATAAAAGACCCCATAGTTGTCATGATATAATTAACTCAAGTTGAAGCTCAATTTTTTTAATAATAAGGGATTATTATACATGCCTAAAAATCATTCAAAATATGGAAATTTCATAATTTCATGTTTTTCCAAAAATCTAAATTTTAAGGTTTATTTGAATTCACAATTCTTTTACAACACAAAAATGTGATGCAATGTATATAGTGTCTAAAACAAAGTTGTAACTTGTAATACAAAAAATTAAACCTCAATATAATTAACAAGATTTATCATGATTTGGAATTATGATCATTTTCCAAAACAAAAGGCAAGAATTTAGCAAAATGTGTATTTTTAAAATATTCATATTTAATTTAAAATGATTAACCAAAAATATGTGATATATTGAAGCAAATATAAGTATTTTTAACAATAATTTTCAAAACACTTCATTCAAAAATTCTTTCCTATAATTTTTTTTTCTTGCAAAGTGATTATAATCCTTCAAAAATAATAAACATGTTGTCTTGTGAAAACAGGGTTTTACCTTATTGGAGTTATTTATTTGCTAAAAGTAGCATCATAATGCATTCAAATTTCAAAGGAAAAAAAAAAAAAATAGAATACTAAATAATATTTCAAAAATTATGTGTTAAACATTAAAGCCTTTCAAAACTAGAATACATGGAAAATGGTTTGTATTGGGATTTGTGTGCATTAAAAAGTTAATGAAACCACTAAATATGTTAAGTCCCACTTTGTTATGTTTATTTTGGTTTTTTTTTCTTGGGCATTTAATATTTTGGCTTATTAATGGCACAATGATATCCAAAATTTTACCACAATCCTAGTACATATTATGTTTATTCTTTCAACGTGAGTCCATAAGGAATGCTTATGATGTTCTAGGGTTCCTTCAATGTATTATGTTGGTGAACAACAATCAATTAATAAAGGTGTAAAATACACATGCTCCATTTCATGATATTTCATTATTCTCAACTAATTGTAAAATTTTCCAATGACAAGCAATTTTGAGGAACTGGCATATGGAAGATTTTGCATAATCCTTTGTATGATTGCTCTTAGACAATTTTTTAAATAATTCTAAAGTCAATCCATACCTATCTCATTTCCAAACTTAATTATCTCACTGAACTTTCCTAATAACTTCCTTATTCCTTTTCCCCACCCACTAGCATGGATATGAAAAGCCAAAAATGAACAAGTGTATTTTCATGTCCATGATATTTATATTGACTCAAATTAAATTTTACATTGACATAAATAATGATGAACCATATATGGGAACATAAGTAGAGAGAAAAAAAAAGTTGATCATCATTAGTAACGCATAGCTGCAAAAAGCCCAAGTTCCAAGTAAAATTCAAATCACAATAAATTTATAGTGTATATCGTAATTTATATTATTTAAAATTACACTAAAAACCAACAAATTGAGATACATAGAAATTTAATTAGAATAGATCTTTGAAATATCATAGTACCTTTTTAGGTTCAACACAAATATTATTTTCACTTTTCCCAAATTTTTTAGGAAAAAAAATACAAAATGTCGAAAAGTTAACCAAATTTGAACCCATGATCAATTCAATGAAGTAATGAAGCCCTTCATTGGTCTAACCAAAAGCATAGCAAGAAACTAATGAAAACATTAAGAATATTATTGAATTTAGTTCTTATATGCTGAAATTTTCAAAATGAGAAATTCAAGCACCAAATCAAAATCTTCAAATTATATTAATTATTTGGCACATTAATGCCAAACCTAGAAAGGTACTACAATAAATGAAATCTAGTGTGGCTTGTGTCGTTAGCCTAAATGTGAACTCTAGAAAATCATTTTGATTTTGGGGCGAAAGCACACTAGGATGTCACAATTTCGATGGATTAAAGTCCTTTTTAAAGTATTTTTCTAATGTAGTTGAAAAATAGTTTAAAATATGAATATTTAAATGATATTGAAGGTAACATTTTTTTCCATTTCCAATTTCAAATCATGATGTTATAATACATATAAAAAATATCACCAAAATTTTTTTTAATAATTATTTTTAAATGCCTAAAAAGGTTTTTTAAATAATTACAATTTCTTGTATCTAAAGAATATGAGAAAAACTACAATTGTGACATCCATGTAAGGTCACTATAATGTGCAAGCACCCTTTGTTGAATTTCCAATTGAAAAAAAAATTCAAATCTCAATGGGATTTCAATATTTCACCCAAGTGTATTTCCCCACAAGATTACCTTCAAGAAATCCCACTCATTAAAGGCTTTCCAACAATATCAAGACCACAATGGGGCATGCCATGGTTTGGGAAATCTCAACAATACAAGCAAAACAAACAAACACAACCTTACTTAATAGATAGATATCAAATCAAGTGTCTTCTTGTACTTGCTTTTAGAGCTTTAAGTTTTCGCTTTGTAAGTTAATTCTAAATTACTAAATATTCTTTGTAGGTGTGCTTGGAGATCCACTTATTTCCCATTTGTAAGTTTCAAGATACTTCTAGTTATAAGGAGTCATAAGCCCAAGTGCATATGTAATCCTTGCCTAAAAGCATGACCCAATAAAAGAAATTTAGAAATCATGAATAGGTATTTTGCTTATGATTGAGTTTTTTCTTGAAAACTTTTTGTACATCAATGGAAAAAACTTATTGCTCACAATGTTGAAGGTGGCCAATAAGTTTTTTCAAAACTTAAAAATTTCAAATATGATTTAATTAGTGCCAAATCCTTCCATGTATTATGGTACTTTAAACAATTGAAATCCATGCAATTTTCACTCAATTGAAAATGTGGTGAAATTATTTACATTACTCATTTGACCTTGTTTTATGGAGTGAATTACCATTAGATACATAATGCCTCCAAAGACACCTATTTTTTTGTATTCACATATTGTCAATTTTCAATGAATTTTTTTTCTTACAATCATTCGACTTCATTGAATTAACTAGTCAATCATTTAAATACTTGAACTAAATGTCAACAACCTAAAGAATATGAAAAGCCAAAAAACTTTGACTTCAAATCTTGGGTTTTCATCAATATTACGTCATCTTAATAATAATGTAACTACAATAAAAGAAGTTGGAATTATGGAATAAGTGGAAGAATGAAGGTTGATCAAATTTTGGAGGAAGAGGAGTTAAGAATGAATGTGGATTTATGGAAGAAATGAAGTTGTGTAAACTAGTGCTAAATAGGTCATGTGACATCTCTAATCATATGATGTAGCTTATTATCAATTGAAAGGCCTAGTGAGTATATCCATGTTGAGGGTTGGCACATTAATATCTATGTATTGATGATTGACAAATATGAATACCATAATCCATAATGACCTTCATGGTCTTGAATTTTGAAACTAATGGTTCATAACAATATATTCCTTTTGATCAACTATTGCATTACAACATCAAAAGACTCTAATTATTAATTACTACACATCCATGTTCAATGGAACATTGTGCTGACAATTTGATTAAATGCAAGGCATAATGGACACGAATGCCAACATTGAGCTTTATGAATGGGTATAACATAATTAACTTTAGGATTGTGGCACCATTGTCAAGTTTTCTTTGGTAATTTTATATCATAAAAATATTGTTGTATGTTTTGCTTGTGTTGTTCATCCCTACTTCTCCTAGGCCTAACTACTTCATTTGTTTCTCCTACACACCTACATGGATATGAAAGGCACAGTAGCATGTGCCTTTTCATATCCATGTTACATATATTAAAGTAATTTAATAATATACTTCTTTTAAGCCTATCTACATAACTATATCATTTATGTTTAATTGAGTTTCATTATAGTGAAAATGGTTAAGCACATGGTGGATGGGGACCAATTGCTATGGATATGAATTATTTCACCTTTTAACATGATACATGGAAATGAATTCACCATGTAGTGAATTCAAAGTCTTATGAAAAAGTACTTAAATGTACATTTGGGTGCATTCTCCTTTCTAGGAGCCACCTTTGGCATAACCAACACTTAGATTTGAAGGTTCTATGCCTTCAAAATGAATGTGCATTGTTAAAATCTTGTAAATTTTTTGCATAGATCTTTTCATTATGTATTTTGTTATTAAACTCCTTATCAAGGATGATGATAACAATAATAGGAGATGCAAAAACACAACAATGTGTCTATAACTTGTCTTTTGTTACTTAATGGATTCCTAAAAGCTTTGGAAATTTGTATTTATGACATTTATGGGAATTTTTTAAAATAAAACTTTCACATAATAATACAATGCAACATTTTTCTAGGTCATAAGATTTTTATTTTTTTTACTACTTGTAAATCATGATTTTGAGAATATTCTTTTAGATTGACCAATCATATTGTGCCACATCATCAATTTGATTGTTTTATCCATTCCTTATAAATATTTTGTGAAATTGGGGCTAGTCGTTTTAATAAAGAAAGTGGACACACTTTCATATTTTAGGGTTGTAAGTTTCCTATCAACATAAGTCCCACATTATAAATTATTATATAAAAAGTTTATCACATGACCAATTAATCAAAATTTGAAATCCAAATGCATTTTTTGTTTCATTTTTTGGTCAAATAATAAATTAATATTTTTGAAAATAACTTTCAAACAAAATTCATCAACATCAACTTATTTGTAGGGAAAATGTATTTGAAATTTACTTATGTTTCAAAAAATAGACTTATTTTGATTACCTCAAATTGCGTTTTAAAATATGAAGTTAAATAAATTCAACAAGTTTTTAATGCATTTATTTATGGGGCATTTTCAATTTGAATCTTTAATAAAATATAACTTTTTTCTTTTGATTTTTTCTCTTTCATAACTTGGTTTTTAAATAGGTAAATTATTTTTATCAACTGAAATTTGGTTCAAATTATTAAGAAAATAATAATAATAATAATAATTATAAAATATTTTGATTGATCAAGTCACATGTTCTCAACTACATGATTTTACTTTCTTCAAAAGTGATTTTATAACCCACATTTACACCACTTGATAAAATTATTGAAGAAATATTTTATAATATCTAATTTGAATTTGGGAAAAATTCAAAGAAATATTTTAATTGCTTTTTAAAACTATTGATACTTGTTACAATACTTAAACATCAATAAAACATTTCATAACTATAGTTTCCAATTATGTTCAACAATATTCATACAAAGTTATTAATACCTATTCAAAATTTAAATTTGAGTTTCAATCATACTTAATTTTCACATTTAAACCAAATGATATAAACAATACATATATGTAAAAATTAACATCTTAAAGATTAACCACATGTTATGTGTTAAAATAAATGGAAATAATTACATCTAGGAACATCAAATAGATGTTCCTATATGTAAATCATTAATCAAATAGGTTTTCAAATATTTTAAATTAATTTTATTAAAAATCTGAAATATAATACAATGCATGACAAACCCAAGGGCTAATATATTACTTAATCATTTGAAACATATTGGTAAGACAATGTGACATGGAATGATTACAAATTCCAGAATGACTAAACAATATCACAAATGATCATAAATATTCATATACTTATCATAGATAACATTTTTTCAATCCATGTTAAAAATCTTCATATTATCATGATTATGTTTTATTTTGTAAACTTGGGCTTTGTGTTGTTTCACATTACTAATGACAATCAATTGACATAAGGTCAAAAGTTAATATATTTAAAGGTTATTTAAATAAATTATTTAAAAGATAATTATTTACCAGATATTTGTCATCCATGATCATATTTAGATTGTTCATAAAATCATTTCCACTTCCATTAATTATAGAATATGATATTTGATTTTCACCTATTAAAACATTAAAATTTCTAGCACCCATGATGTCTTTTTTGGTGCCCCTTGTTGTCTCAAAAGGAATTTTTTTGGTGCTTTTCCAATGTTCCCTAATGACCTTCCTACCATGTTTCCCAATGACCCTTGGTTTGAAATTTTAAAAAAATAAAACATAAAAAATTCAACCCTAGTGCCCACAAGGCCCCTATGTACTTCTGGATGTCCTCCAACATCATATCCAATGCCTTCAACCCTCAATGTTTTGGTGCCTATTGTTCGAAAAGAAAATTTTCATGTCCAACCTAGCACCCTTAATGTTTTGAACATCCATTTCCAACCCCCTTGTTATTGCTTAGTGTGATGTGGTTGTCCTTTGTTAGCATTCCCATTTCTTTTGTCATTCCCCATCTTTGCTCAACCTTGGTGTTGTTTGGGTGTGTTTTTATTGTTGATCAAACTTGTGTCATTCCTAAACCAAAACAACACACCAATTTGAATTTTGAAATTTGACTGAGGATCCTTGGATTTGGGAGCGTTTGCTAAGTCAACATCCTACCTTTGGATGTCATTTCAAGACCCTGACCTAACAACAATCATAATAATTTAAAAGTTCAAGAAACTTTGGGAAAATTAGATGAGTCCAATTTTCATTAATTTAAAAAGAGACCAAAGTTGAAGTGAAAAATATTATATTGATTTGAATAAAAAAACGAGGAGGAAAAAAAATGTTTACCCATTCCAAAGAAAAGGTGGTAAGAAAGGGCAAATTCAAATGTCCACCCCCAAGTCATGTGTGGACATCAAATTAAAATATTATTAGATGTCATTTCCCATTAAATATTAATGATTTTGATGTCTAAAATGAATTTATTAAGTCCATTTAATTTCATAAACATAACATTGATCAAAATAATGTAGACTTGTCAATACAATTGATAAAATATTCTAATGAATATTTCATTTTCAATGTTGATTTGAATATGTTTCTAATTTTGATTAAAAGGTGTTCACTAAAATATTACAATTTTTACAAAATTTATTGGTTTTTTTTAGGTTTAGTATAATTAATGAAATATGATTAATTGAAATTTATTATAATTTCTTTAATTTTCATTAAAACCATTATTGAATTGAAAATTAAAAATATTATTGATTTAAAAATTAATAATTTAATTTGAAAATTATAATTATAATTTTTTTATTTGTGAATTAATTCAATACAAATTAAAAACAACCATCATGTTAAATTCAGTATTACCATGTGTTCAAATTATGAACATTATGAAAATTAATCAATATCAAGTTCATTAAAAACATTATTGATATAAATGTGTTTTAAAGGTTTAAAATGCACTAAGACATGTTGTTCCTTTCATATGAAAGTAAACATTAAAATTTATGTCATCTAATATAATTTGAAATTATGATGTGTAGGTCAAAAATTCAATTATTATCTAAAATTCATTTTTCAAACCATAAATAATGTATTATTTAATATGCCATTGAACTTCAAAATGTAGTTGTTGAATGAAAAGATGAAATACAAATGCACTTGAAGGTGAGTTAAACACTTTTAAATAACAACATGCACAAAGGAATTTCAAAGTTTTCAAGACCTTGGTTTGATACATAGTGATAATAGGCTAAGAAACATGTGAGTTAGGATTTAATGTATGTAATTGATTTAACCAAAATATTAAAAATTTGAGTATTATAGAATTTGAAATCAAAAGCCAAACTTTGAACACCTTTCAAATATGCAAAAATTGAAAAACAATTATAATTAAGAAATTAAAAATTGTTATGATCAGCTTTTATGGTTTTTAAAGTCTTGCCCATTTCAATTTGGACCAAATTTGCAAGCTTTGGGGCATATGCACTAATGAATGGCTCATTTTTTAATAAAAAAATAGTCCACACAAAGTCCATGTTATAATTTTAAATTGATGGTAACATTGGTTAAGTCATAATAAAGTCCATGTATCAAAAACAATAAAGTCCATATTAATGGAAACCCACTTAGATACCTCAAAAACCTTGGCTTTGGTGAAAACAAATTCAAATATATATATATAATAATTAAGGACTTATGAAAATAAGGGCCAATTTTGATAACATAAAAGTCCAATACTATGAGATGGTTAAAGTTTTCAAGATAAGGTTTTCAAATATGAATTTTTTAAATAGTAAAATTTGACATACTTAGTCACTCCAAATCATTTGGATTGGAATTCTATGTCAACATCATAATTTTACAAACCTTTAATCAACATATCAATCCCCATTTTTTAATTACAAAAGTCCATAGGTAAAAGTGAGTGAATTTTTTTCAAGAAATGATTGTACATATGTTTTCATAATCAAGTTGATAATCTTGAACCAAGTCCCAATTGGAAAATTTGACACTATATGTTTTGCTAGGAGATAATAAAACAAAATGGGTACTACGAAAACAAAAAAATGACACAAAAGTGAGCCACTCATTTGTGCATCTACCTTTTGGTGTATTGCTTACAAACTTTTTTTTTTTTTTCTTCCTTTATTTTTTGCTGTTTTTTTGCTTTTTTTTTCCTTCTTATAAAACTATTGGTGCAAAATTACAATAATGAAAATGTTTTGTTTTTTCATAAAGGTCTCTTAATTTTGGTTTCACATTATAATAACATGCCGACTATTTGTTGAGAATGTTTTGATGGTTTTATATTCAGTGTTGTGGTTTCAAATGAAAAGGTGACATATGTTTCACTTGCCAAAAAGCTCTCATGTTGTTTAGGAGAGTTGTCAACAAAAATGAAGTTGACAAACCCTTTTAATGGAGTTTTCCAAGCAAAAAAGAAAAAAATATTGTTGCCAAATTCTTAGCCCAACAATTATTGGCAATATTTGAATCTTAAATTGCAATCGAACACATATTTAGTGTTGTTGATATTTAACTTCATTATGCCAATGCAAGTTGGGTTAAATCTAGTTTATATCCAATTATTGATATCTATAAAAATTGGCTTTGTAACACATGACCATAAACTGTAATTCATGGGCAAAAAATGGTGGAAAAGAATACTATGGAATGGATGCCAACCTTATTCATGAGATTGTTGAAGAACACTTTGATTAGATTATAGTTCATGAAGGTTGAACTTGCACAATTCACTTGGGAACTTTTGTAGTGTTGCAAGTGTTATTAGGGCGAAAACATGGTTAGGTGGCTCAAAAGTGGCATTTGAGAATTTATAATATAACACCAGCAATTTGTTTTGCAATTTTAACAATTATCAAACCATAAATTCTATAATTATCCCCTATGTTTTCAATGATAAATATTAATAAGCCAACCTTTGAATATCCCTAAACATGTGATTGATAAAAAAATCCATGCAAAAGATCAAATTTTTTAATGTGAAATGGATTTTAAAGGATAAAAATTTACAACAATCACATCATTTTAAAATTATAAAAAATAAAAACATATATATTAGGAAAATTTCAATGCAACCTCACTAGTAAATTTTTCATTTGACGACATTTTGTTTTTCTTTTAAAAACATTTTACACTACTTTGACATTTTTTTGTGTCCACATTTTTCATTTTTTTTGTGTGACAAACGTAGTGTTGTCATTTCAAAAGTCCATTACGAGTCCATAATCTACTTATAATTCATACAAAAAAATTATGATGTTTCCCATTAAAATCTATGACAACATGAATAATTAAAAAATTAACAATGTTAATTTTGAATATGGTTTTAAATTTTACACTTGTACATAATCTAGAAAAATTACAAGTGTGATAATCCAAACTATCCCCCTATTCATGCTTTCACCCATCATAAGTTGAACTTGCATAATTTAAATTAATTTTAGTGTAACACACATACAAAGTTTTTTGAAGTTTAAATTAAAATCTATATGTTTTATAAATCAATTAAAAGATAATGCTATTAATATTGAAATTATGTTGGTATGAAAGCACAAAATTCAAATTGTTTCTACTATTGCAATGTTCCAACACTTGTGTATTATTGATAGATCAAATTGGTACCCATATTTCAAACCAAAATTTGTCCAAGGATCTTCCTAATGCCAATTTGCTTACAAATCTTGAAACATGGACCCAAATGGTGTCAATAAAATGTGAAACACATACCCAACACATGTTCAAACATGCTCCATGCATGTGAAGTACCAATGACTTGTGTGATGAAAAATAATTAACATCTTTTAATTAATATTTAAATGCCCAATATCATCCAGGTGATGTTCACAAATTTTTTATGGTTATTTTAAGTGTAGATGTTCCCTTTTTCATATTTGATTGGTTTCACCAATATGGAGGACCAAATGTCTTTTGTAAACAAACTTTGGATCCAAATGATTGGTTTTATTTATGAATCATAGCCTTTCATAATTGAATTCATCAATTCACAAATCCGAGTTGAGGGTCTTATGGATGTTAATAGGAAAAAAAACTAGTTTTTAAATGATTAGCTGACTTGTAACATTAACATAGGCCAGTAAAACACATTTGAGCTACCTCTTTATATAAAGTTCAAAGAAGATAAATTGGGTTGTTGAAAGTTTCATACCTTATATTGGAATGTTTTAACACCCTTTAAATGCAAATGATCAAAACAACAATGCGAAGTGCCTAATAAATTTTGGTTTGAATTTGTCACCCAACACCCCAATATACATTTTGGGTGGTTGAATGTGGGTTGGGCTTCCAAAAAGGTGTCAATCACACCTACAAAGAATTTCAAAGCTTGTAAATTAATTATTGTAAAACAGTTGGGTCTTGAGAAAAAACGCGAGAGATTGGCAAAGTGGCAATGATTTGTGTTTGCAAGGTTTAGTCTTAGGAGTACCAATAGTTGCACAATGTAATCATCATTTTGCAATGAAATTAGGAAGTCTTGAAGAAGAAACAAAAATATGAAAAGAACATTGGGAACATGTGGTTGTAAAAATTTAGACTATTTAAAGATATGGTTTTAAATATTCAAGGTCATAATAATAAGGTTTTGAATTTTAAAAACCTTTGTTCAATTGAAGGCCCCTTTTTATGTTAACATAATGGTGAAAATACACCACAAAAAAAACTCAATTACATAATTGCTATTTATTTTTATTTTTTCCAAAAATTTGGAGAAGATTTATAATAATCTAAAAAAAAAATTAACAATTTTAAATAAGTTTGATGTTGGAAAAATTTATGGGTTTAAGGTTGTAGTTATTATAATTATTTTTAAAAATTTATTCATTAAAAGTAGCCCTTTTTTCTTTCAAAGTTGTGATCTCAAAAATTTCAGAATTTTTTTTGTGACTTTTCTTGAATTTACATGATGTTTCCAAAATTTTCCAAAAATAATCACCAAGTTGTAAAAATTCATCACAAGAAAATAATAATAATAAACTTTGGGGGGAACGGGTTTATTCCAAATATCTAATACCAGATTTTCATCAAATTATGTCAATTTTACTTCTACAAAGGAAATGAAAGTAAAATATATTCACACATCATATGTTAATATGGTGGTGGTGAATGTGGCCAAAAATATTTTTGTAACAAAACCCAAAAATAAAATAGAAAAAAATTAAAATTTTGAAAAAAAAATTAAAAATTTTCATGGCATGTAAATTTCTCAAGGAATGTCATGAAAAAATACATTTTTGATTTGATGACCCAAAACAAAAAAAGGTGTTGTATGATGATGTGACACTTTAATGTATGTCATATTAACTTGGGGCGTCCATTTTAGCCAAATTTTGTTTGTGTGATGTGATTTCTTTGGACCTGTAGGTCTTGTTTATTGAGCTTGGAAGAATGTATTTTGTGACTGGAACAAATCAAGAAAGAGGTGTTATGTGAACACCACTAGTGAAATTAAAACAAGTGGGATAGAGATATCTTTGTGAGTTGTGTGGTCTCATCTAATCACTCACACCAAAAAACGAAACAGATGGGTGATTCAGTTTGTTGTTACCCCCCCTCCCTGCAGATTGACATGCTCATTTTCTTCCACTCTCTTTGCAATTGGATCCAGAGACAACCTTAGAGACATTAATTACTGCTGCAGTTGCACAGAATATGATTAATTCGTTGCCCAGTTAGCATCTTAAACTCTACTTGAGAATCAACAAAACTTTAACGATGGAACCCAATTACCATTAGATTGCATATAAATGAGTATCATCATTCTACAATTATGTGAAGAATATCCATGTTAAAAAAAATTAATTGTAAATTATTTAGTGCATCATGAGACTATCCAAAATGATTTAAATATAATTTCACTAATTTTTTTTAATTAACTACTTTTTTTTTACCAAAACCATACAAGTTGCATATTAATCAATTTTTGTTGAATTTCATTGAAAACTTAATGAATTTAGGCAATTTCAAAACTCACAATTCTTTTTTGTGCAATTAAATGAGTGTGTGTGATTTTGATAAAAAAAACCATAGAATTTGGTATCAATTTTTTTGTGAGGGGTATGTAATGTTTCACCACCATTATTGACAACATTCTTGCAACTTTCATTCATGTTTGTTGAACTTGGATTTCAAATCTTTGAATTTTTATTCAATATTTTAAAATTTTGAATATAGTTTTTTGAACTTGGAATCAAGTTTTGTGAACTTTGAGTCAAGATTTTGGTCAAAGAGTCTTTTCACTTGATTAACAATCTCATGTATCATGTTGATTTAGATTCTTGTCAATGCGTTCATTTGAATTTTCATCATGTTTTGGTTTAATGCCATTAACTGAATACCAATTATTATTTCAACACGTAAAGCTAATCACCTATCAAGCCATGAGAATAGGGTTATAACCCACATCCACTTATTTTGATCTACACGAAGGGCCTCCAAATCTACCTAATCTAATTGCTCCAATTGATCTAAAAATGCCTGAAAGCAACAACTTTTCTTTGAACATATAAGCAAATTCACATGTTGCAAATTCATGCACCACACCAACCATAAGCTTCACAATTTGAATATCTTATCTACCATTGTACAGAATTGTCATTCGTGGTAACCAACCCTGTCTTTCATCATGGATCCAATCAATTTCATTGAAACATGTTGCACATTAATGTAATACGCCAACCATAAACTTCACAATCAAAATTTGTTCTTTTTTGTAATGTAGAATCATCATGTGTGATCCTATTAATTTCATCAAAACATGTTGCAAATTCATGCACCACATCAACCATAAGCTTCACAAATTGAATATCTTTTCTACCATCGTACATAATTATCATGCATGGTTACCAACCTCATTTTTCCTCGTGGATCCTATTGATTTCATTGAGACATGTTGCACATTCATGTGACACACCAACCGTAAGGGTAGATGCAAGCTATGGTGGTTCATTGTTGTAATAAAACGGTGTTTTTTCCTTGTGTACCCTTTATTCAAATGCATATGATGATTAATATATCCATAGATTTATTAATTGGGACTTGGATGTAGACTAATAATTTCATTATGAAGAGAATTATGTGGTTATTTATTGATAAAAAATTCATTTGTTAGTAGTATTGAACTTTTGAAGTCGAAAAATATGGACTGGTCCTTTGACTACAACATCACAAAATGGAAAATTTTATATTGATTCACATTCCACATTTGTTATTAGGATTCAATATATAATGTAATACAAGATGATAAATTCATATGAGGATTTTGTTTTTTGAAAACCTTAACTATTTAATAGTTAGAGACTTTTGAGTGGTTAAAATTTGATCATATTTTCACATAGATTTGAAAAGGTTTGTAGGTGATTGAACATGTATTATTCAAATTTTAGAATAATATCATTTTTTAAAATAACAACCATGTCCATTTGAATCATTTTAATGAATCTTGTATGGACTTGTAGGGAATGTAATTTTTATTGATATTGAGGCACCATAGCTTGCATCTATCCATAAGCTTCACAATCAAAATCTCTGCTCTCCTATCATACATAATCATCATGTGTGGTAGCCAACCTCATTTTTCCTTGTGAATCTTATTGATTCCATTGAAACATGTTGCACATTCATGCACCACACTAACCATGAAGTTCATGATCAAAATCTTTTCTCTCTTGTCATATAAAATTGTCATGTGTGGTAGCCAACCTCATCTTTCCTTGTGGATCCTATCGATTTCAACAAGACATGTTACACATCCATGTAGCACACCAACCATAAGTTTCATAATTAGAATCTTTGCTCTTTTATCATACATAATCAACATGTGTGGTAGCCAACCTCATCCTTCCTCACCAATCTCATTGATTCCATCAACACATTGTACAATCATGCACCACACTAACCATAAGCTTCAGAATCAAAATCTCTTCTCTTTTGTCATATGGAATTGTCATGTGTGGTAACCAACCTTGTCTTTCCTTGCAGATTTTATCAATCTCATCAAGACTCCTTTGATTCGCTCATGTAAAAGTCAAGTATTGAGGTGTCTATGACCCATTTGAACTTTGTGTAATACTTCAAAAATCCCAAAGAAAATTTATATTTCTTTAAAACATTAACCAACCATGAAATCTTGCACAACAAAATATTTGAATTTAATATTTGCCTCAATAATCATGAAGTTTTCCACATACATTGGAGTCTTCACAAGAAAAGAAACCAAGAGGAATCACTCAAATATTGACCTCAAAACCATTGCCATTTAGGTGGCATCTACAATGCAAAAAAAATTTACTTACAAAATATCCATATAATGTGAGCAAAAGATTCCAATTTATTTGTGGAAGGGGGTGGGTAAAACATGGTGAGGATAATACCAAGTCATCATTTTTTTAAACCTATGAACATTTGTTTATCTTGATATTTGATTTAGGGTTTTTAAAAATTGTTTGTAATGAAAAAAAACATTGAACAACTCCAATTTCTTTTGTCATTTTGTTTATTTGCTTGTTCCCCCCCCCTCCTATTACATCAACATTGTTGTCATCATCTCTTCCATCTTTTTTTACCTAATAGGGTTGCCAAAACTGATGTAACACCCCCATTTTGCACCAGTTGTCACGTCAATGTTAGTTTGGATGCATCAATTGATTCTATCCATCAAATCAAAGTCAACCATTTATTTTTAGCCATGAAAAATTTATAGTCAAATTGGTTTTAGCAACTGAAAATTTTTGGTCACCAATTTTCAATCACCAAATGTGGCGATTGAAAATTTTGATCATTGAATTAAGCAATTGAAAATTGTTAGTGACCACCTAAATATTATTTTGATCACAACCCAAAAACCATTTTGATCACAACTAAAAAAACATTTCAATCATCGCCCGAAAAACATTTCAATTACTATTAAGAAAATTTCAATTGTTGAATCAATGATGATTCAATCTCCAACATTGATCCAATGAGAAAAGAAATTTCAATCCTTGCCCAACATCTTTTATCATTGCTTGAAAATTTTAATCACCAAATCAAACAACCATAAAATTTTGGTCATTTTTCGAAAAAAAATCAATCACTATTTCAATTCTTTAAAAAAAAATTTAGTCAACCGATTAATGATGGTGGCTTAATTTTCAACCATTCATCCAACAACTAAAATTTATTTTCAATCATTATTGAAAATGTTTTTGGTCACGAAATGGGGGGACCAAAAAACTTCAATTTAAAATTGGGTGATTGAAAAATTTTAGTCACCAAAATTTTTAGTCACCTTTCGGAAATTTCTTTTGGTTGTCACCCAAATTTTTTTATAGTCATTGCTTAAATTTTTTTGGTTTTTACACAAAAAATTTAGTAGATTAAATGATGGTGGTTTGATCTCCACCATTAATCCAATAAAAAGTTATGATATTTGGAACAAAAAAAATTGATCTTTTCTTAAATAAATATTGGTGGTTAGTTGAAGGTGTTTTAGTAACCTCATAATTGTGGAATTGAACACATTTCAATCACCCTTAATTTTACCATGGGTAGCCTAACTTGGGTTTTGATCTAAGTTGATGTTATGTTAATGTAAGTTGACCCTATTTTAATGTGATGATGGGCAACATTATCGTCCAAATTGATGTGACATGTCATGGTAGACATTGTGATGTTGTGACAACCATGTTGGCTAGAATAGGGTTATGATTAAATATTACACTTGTTAATACAAATCATCGTTTGGTTGTTTGGAGAATGAAGGAAAATACCCATTTTGTGTTATTTCAATTGAAACATGGGCAAAGACATTTTTAATCTTGAAATCTATGCAAAGGGTAAACCAACTTCCAGACCTTGTTTTATTATTATAATTTGTGTGCAAATTAAATACTTTTAGTCATGGTTATGGTGGCAAGCTAAATGGGCTCAAATGCACGCATCACTTGCTAGCATAACAATTTGTGAGCATTGATTTAAAGAAACTACATCCAACAATATTTTCTCAAGCACAATGACATGGGGTTGTGGATTCAAGACTTCATTTTCATGTTCTCTATCAATAAGGAGGTCAAAAGCTCCATGGTACTTGGAAGCTAAAACAATATGGGTCTATGTCGTGGGTGCCAAACATGCCATTAAGATGGAGCTCATTGTAGCTAGTGAAATATTTGAAGAATTTGGTTGGTTTTTTAATTTGTGGCATTTTTGACTATTTGTAGGGTCTAAAAATGTTTGGAGTGAAGAAGGTTGAAAAGGTTTTTCCCATTGGCACTACCTTTACCATAGTGGGTGAAGTAATACAAAAGTATCATGCGTTGATTTGAATTCAAAAACCACACAAGAGTTCATTTTATATGACCCTAAAAAACATAAAATTACTAATAATGAACTTAAGCAAATGATCAAGATGGTGCAAATACCTTTCAATAGTTGTCATTCTTTTATGGGTTATATTTGATCACTTTACTAATGCCAACTTGGGACATATGAAATGTAGGAAAAGGTAGAAGGCAACAAAAAAATAGCAAATGCAATATATTAAACTATTTTGACAAAATGTAACAAAAAATGATACAACCGAATTTCATAAAAATCATGGAGACTAGAGAGAAATATTGTGGTGGCAATTTTTCAAGATCCTTTGTAATGGTGGGATCACATATCAAATACAATAATAGAGCATTAATCCTAACAAAGTTTATATGTTAATATAACTATGTAATGTTGGTATTAATATAGTTTTTTTCTCTTAGTTGTAATTTTACCATGATTCAAGCTTTGGCAAAAAAAAAATTAGATTCTTCACATTGATGGGCTAGACTTAGTTGTAGTCTAGAAAGGGTAAATAAATGCAATATTTTGTGAGAGAATTGTTATCAATGAAAAAGGTCGAATAACTTTAATGTGTAGTGTCATTTTAAGATTCTTGGTTAAGGCTAAGATATTTGGTTTTCCATGGCACTTGAAATGTATTTTCAAAGTGAACCATAATTGGAAAAAGCTTAGTTGGATCAATTAGGACATGGGTGAGGTGAAAGTTTTTTTTAGGGGAGAATGGAAACATGAACATTAGGTTTGAGTTGCAAGCTAATCTACCAAATTTTTTTTCCCCATTAATGTAGTTTTAGTGGGTTACATTTGTGGTTTTATTCTTAACTCTCCAAAGGTTTTTTGAAGATCAGGATCATGCTACTGTTTCCATGAAAGATTCCAAATCTCTTGGCTTTTCAACATCTAACCTAATGTTGTTTACTTTTGTGAAAGTAATACAACTATGTAAAGCATGAATATTATTATGCAAATCATGTGTGATTTTGTTGGTTTCATCTAGTGAACTTCATGTATGTATTAGTCTCTAGTGAACTTTTAAAGGAATCTCTTTTTGGTTGTAATAAAAGATGTTGAACATTGATCTTCATGGGAAGATAATAATTGAATTAACTTGTTTGTTCCAAATCTTGGTGAAATAGTTTGCATTTTCAAACCTTTAATTGTTCAAATAGGTTTTTATGACGGAATGTTGTTTGGAATAATTTGGTGTTTTTTTAAGGATGTTTTTAGGTGTTGGAGCTTGCTAGAATGCGAGTAGAGATAACAAGAAAATTAGGATTATTTTGTGCCATATTTAATTGGTAGGAATGATAAATAGTTGGGAAATCTTTTATTAGGTGTGACAATTTGACATGGTAGAGTGCTTCCCAACATTCATTCAATGTGGTTGCTTAATAAAGTAGGAAGGGGAAAACTTGCAAAAGTTAAGAAATCAAAAAAGGTAGGTAGGGGAGAGAAGTAGTGAGAAAAATAATGGACATTGTTTTTTTGGTTGAGTTTTAAAAGTTTTTGCTACTAGATTAGTCATTTTAGGTGATGGTCTTGATGCCTTGTGATGTGGATCATGTGTTCATGACCATACCCAAACATTTAAAAAGGTGTCTTTCAATACCTTTATTTTGATTTTGATGAAAGTCATTCTTGGCATGATGTAGTCTTCATGTATTTTGCTTTGTAATCCAAAAATACCTCACTATTGATTCATTTCAATTGTGGTGTCTTAGAATATTGTATAATTTTTCATTTTGAGACCTAGATTTTTTTGTTACATGAAACAATTTAATGTGAAAATGTTGATGCAATGTAGGCCATTAAATAGGTGTGCATAATTGTTTTTCTTTTTTGGGTTGTTTATGTTGCCATGGGTTCATGTAATCATGTTTTATGTTGAATTTTATACAACTAGATTACATAATGAGAACATGTTACATAGGAGGAAGTCCTTTGTGGAGAAGCTCATCAATTGGTTTTTCTATTGAATGTGAATAAAGAATTTGTATTATTTGTGTAGAGAACATACTTGATTTCATCCAATTTAAAAACCGTAAACACTAAATCCAAAGTTGAGTGTGAACACCCTTAGTTTGCTTGAGAGTAGGGGTTTTATGGGGTCGATAGTCATGTGTTTAGTTTTTCATTAGCTTTTACTGAATATAGAAAGTTGGTGCAAATTGTGACGGTGACTTGGAAATATGACCTTTGTAACCATAAAGATTGGTCCTCGCAACTTTGATGGGTTGTTCCTTACATTATGTATTTCATTGTTTATTCATAAGCTTTTGTTGTTGACTAACCTTCACCATGCAAAAACTTATTCATTATTTTAAATGTTAAGGGATTAAAAAAAAACTTTGAATAAGTAAATGAAAACATTTGTGCCACGATTAAGAATTTGCTTCTTTATTTTTAAATATGTTTTTAATTTGTACATTTTTTTGAACTTTTGTAGCAAGTTAATAATAATTATGGAGGTGTTTGCATCTTTGCTTCTATGTTATTAGATGAAATGGATTAATGATTGACTAACACATAGTTCTTGAAAGCTTAATCTTGCCATATTTCCTTTCACTAACACACTATTGTTACCTCAATATCTTTTTTTTTTTACCTAATTATCAAATCAAAAAGTTGAAACAAAAAACAACAATTAGATTGGGACGTTACTAATTAGACAAAAGATGGTGAATGAGATTGATTACTTTGTTCCCATGCCTTGAACAAAATTTGGTGAAGAATTTTGAAACTCAAATCTTTAATCATCTTGCAAACCCTAACCAAAACCCTAAACCTTAAAACAAAATTTTGAAAATGGTGTTATTTTTGGTTGTGTAAAAAAAAGAAAAAAAATTTCCAATTGCTATATTTAGTTCCAATGTGTAGTCAAAAATATGGAAAGAAGATTAAAAATGTGGTCTTTATATTTGGTTTATAGCCATATTTGGCTAAATCTTCCTACAGATGATCATCACTATTTTTACACCTTCCTATGGATGATTGTGACTTAGGCTACATACAAAAATTCTTAAAAACCAGAAATTAAACAACTGTTTACTTTTTCCCTAATTCCAAGTGAATGCTTCTCTAATTAACAATGGTAATGATGCATCATGAGTCATGATTGTACATGCATGTCTTTTGACCATATGAAGACTTTCAAATCCCTAGGCTTGTAAACCTATGTGATGGTTGGTAAACAAAAACTCGCATTATAATTGGTTTAATTATTTTAGGTGACATTAAGCATAATTAGTAGTGAATTAAACCCATAGCCACTTTCAACTTGCAAGCTTGTTATTTGTTTGATTAATATGGTTAAATCATATGTTTGGTGGTGATAAGTATGGGTGCCAGCAGTGTCACACCCAAGAGTTAGCAGTTTTATAATAGGATTGTGATTTGTGTTTTGAATAACAAGCTTAGTTTAAGCAACTCTAAACTAATTGAGTTAAAAGTAATATTATGTAATGAGAATAAAGTTTTAATTTAATGTCTTTCCCTCTTAACATGAGGATGGTTCTAAACATTGTGACCTTAAAGAAAGAGGTATATCATGTTGTTTGTGTCTACATAGCAATGATCAACCTTTTTAAGATTGAATCTTCTGCACATAATTATTATATAAATGTAGTATGACATGAGGTTTGTCTTTTGGTTTTGTTACAAGGCATGGACTGGCATTCTTGACTTGGGTGTTCAGAAAATAAATAATATGGGTTTTGTGTTCATAACCACAACAAAGTCATAAAGGGAAGTTGCTACCAAGGGTATTCAATACATTAGAGTGGTTACTTAAAATGCTATCCCAACTCTGGGATACCTAAATTTCAGCCTCCAAAAGGGTGAATAGGGCGCTGGGCTTTAGGTACCCATGAGCAAAGATGGGGTATTAGTCTAGGCAAAATGGGTTAGCAAAAGAATGTGACCGCCCAAGTTTATTGGTACCCATGATTAAAGAGGGGGTATTAGTCTAGACAAAAATGGGTGAGCAAAAGAAAGTGACCACCCAAGTTTACCCATGATCAAAGAGGGGTATTAGTTTAGGCAAAAATAGTTGAGCAAAAGAATGTGACCACCCAAGTTTATTGGTACCCTTGATCAAAGAGGGGGGTTATTAGTCTAGGCTAAATGGGTGACCAAAATAAGGTGACCATCCAAGTTTATAATTGTTTTGGCTTTGACATTGATTGCATGAGATCATGAATTTTTTTTAAGAAAAAAAGTCTAAAAGAAATTGCATATTAACTTGGCGAATTGGAGTGCAAAAGAACAACACAACAAGAAGGAAAAAATGGAAAAGAAAAGCATGAGTATTATAAGAAACATATATAAACTTCATATTAATGAAGGTAGTTTGTTTGTTGCATTGCCGAAAGGGAACAAATTACACATTGGTGTAGGATTTGGCTTGAACTTGTTGTGTGTTAATAAATTGACATCCAACACTATCAAAATTAACAAAGTCACATACACATGTGAAAATGTACACACACATATATTTTCATGTTATAAACTCATTTGAAAACTATAGGAATCCAAATTCAAACCAAACATAAAATGAATAAAAAAATTGATATCAATTGTGTTTTGAAATCTCATACCATAAAAGATGAGAATTCAAATTCACACCTTGGAACTAAACCCCCAAACTCATAAAATAATTGGAACTCCATTCACATTAAAATGGGGTTCCAATCACAAAACGAATCCTCCAAAAAAATTAATATTTTACAATAAAAATATTACAAAATTGACCCAATGCATGTGACATTTGAAACGTATGTGTGCATGTGATGAATGTGCATGCATCTACACGAGAAGTTCTGGATCTAGTAAGGAAAGTTTGAAGTTTCCAGTTTGAACTTGACAGAGTCATTATGTGATGAACTTGCTTGTTTTGTTATGGCAATTGTGGGCCATGTCTTTTACCCTGTAACATTCTTTTGCATAGGTCAAATTCAGATTTTCCACATTAAAAAAAATTCATAATTTTTTTTCAAAAAAATCCTTGTGTAGCTAAACGCAAGTAATATTAATTATAAATAAAATTATTGGTGTCTTTCTGGCCGAGTCCTCCATACTTACCTAAATACCCCTTCACAAACTTGCTTGGAAAAACTAATGATGTGTAGGATATTGCCCTGAGAGTGGAGTTACCAAACATAAAGGACCAGTATAGTTTAAAATTAAAAATAGAATCCCATGTCATAGAGTAGGTCATAATACCATGCAAAGATTTTTAAATATAATCTTTTAAAAATCCTCTAAAAGAAACCAAAATCCTTCAAGATATCATAACTCTGTAATAAATAACTAATCTTAAGTTTCAACACAAGCCAAAATACCATCTTTCAAAAATCCTCATATAAAAATAGACCTATTATTATTACCTAGGGGCCAAAATCCCTTAAGCTACTATACTCTATAATGAATCTAAACACAATATCCTTAAGGGCCTTGGTCGTAGGCAAGGCCAATGAATATTGGACAAAGAAGATGTAATTTGCATACCTAATTTATTCTTCAACTATTGAAAATTTGAGAAGTTAATTTTAAAATGCCAAAACCTTGTTTTTTAAAATAAATAAATATTCAACGAAGAAGTGTTGATTATCATTCACTTGAAAGGTATAAGGTCAAGAGCGGGTAATCGGGCAACCACCCTTCCAAAGTCCCAAAAACATGCCAAAAATCGTCAAAAGTTTCAGTATTTGTCAAGGTTGTTGAAATTTGAAAATGATTGTGTAACTATTACACATGCACAACAACACAAGATGTATTTTTCATACCTATTTATTGTTCAAATATATTGAAATTCTGAAAAATTAAAATTAAAAATTGCAAACCTCATTTTCTGAAATAAATAAATATTCAACAAAGAAGAGTTGAAATTCTGAGAAATCAAATTTAAAAATGCCAAACCTCATTTTCTAAAATAAATAAATATTGGACAAAAAAGTGTTGGAATTCTGAAAAATAAAAAATAAAAATGCTGAACCTCATTTTCTAAAGTAAATAAATATTGGAAAAAGAAGTGTTGAAATTGTGAAAAAAAAATAAAAATAAAATGCCAAACCTCATTTTCTAAACTAAATAAATATTGGACAAAGAAGTGTTGAAATTCTGAAAAATAAAAAATAAAAATGCCAAACCTAATTTTCTGAAATAAATAAATATTTGACAAAGAAGTGTTGAAATTCTGAGAAATAAAATAAAAAATTCAAGACATCATTTTCTAAAATAAATTAATATTCGACAAAGAAGTGTTGAAATTCTGAGAAATAAAAAATAAAAATCCAAGACATCATTTTCTAAAATAAATTAATATTCGACAAAGAAGTGTTGTAATCCTGAAAAATTAAATTTGACTATGCCAAACCTCATTTTCTAAAATAAATATATGTATTCAACAAAGAAGAGTTGAAATTCTGAAAATTTAAATTAAAAAATGAAAAACCGCATTTTCTAAAATAAATAAACAGTCAACAAAGAAGCATTGAAATTCTGAAAAATTAAATAAAAAAAGGCCAAACCTCATTTCTAAAATAAATAAATAGTTGACAAAGGGGCGTTGAAATTCTGAAAAAATAAAAATAAAAATGAAAATCCTGATTTTCCAAAATAAAATAAATATTCAAGAAACAAGTGTTGAAAGTCTGAAAAATAAAAATGAAAATGAAAACCGTTATTTTCTAAAATAAATAAATATTCGAGAAAGAAGTGTTGAAAATCTGAAAAAGTAAAAAATGAAAATCCTGATTTTCGAAAATAAATAAATATTCAAGAAAGAAGTGTTGAAAGTCTGAAAAAATAAAATAAAAATAAAACCCTTATTTTCTAAAAATAAATAAATATTCAAGAAAGAAGTGTTGAAAATCTGAAAAAATAAAAATAAAAATGAAAATCCTGATTTTCTAAAAAAAAGAATTCGAGAAAGAAGAGTTGAAATTCTGAAAAAATAAAAAAATAAAAATCCAAGGGAACCTCATTTTCTAAAATAAATAAATAAATAAATATTCAACAAAGAAGTGCTGAAAATCAGTCACAGCTAGTAGTAGTAAGGAAGGCATACGGAGTCAAGACTCAAGACCATGTAGCCTAAATGGGGGGCGAGGGGTGGCGAAACAAACCCTTGGAAAGCAAAACAAAGACGCCAAAATTGGCCACCCCAGCCCACAAGGGGACCCAAACCCCTTTAACTTTTCGTGAAGAACGTAAGTGCGCTAGCGTACAAGAATCACCACCACCACCACAACAGCAACGCAGGACGCATTACGTAAACAACAGCCAATTACAACACTTGCAACACTCTGGGAACAACAACGAACAACAACCAACTCCAAGGTGGGTCATCATCGTCGTCATCGTCGTTGTTGTCTGTCTGGGTTTTGAAGGAATTTTCTAAGAAATGTTTTTGAAGGAAAAAAATGTACCTACATATCATGTGTATGTATGTATGTTTTGTATGTTTGTGGGTTTCAGTGGTTCAATTCTGTGAGTGAGTAAGTGAGTGAGAAAAATTCTAATAATAAATAAGTCCATGGCGCTGGACAACAACAATCTGCCATCGTTTTCGTTGCAGAGGAGTGGAGTTTGTAGTTTGTTTTCAGCAACGTGCCTGGAAAGGAGAACGAAGCTTTGGGATTTTGTGAGAAGGGTTTACGTGGTGGAAGAAGGAAGGAAGGGAGCGAGGGAGGAAGGGGGGGTGACGAGGGGTTTTGGGAATGGAGCGGGAGCGGAAGTCGTGGGCGGATGCGGGGATGAAGAACGTGAGGACGAGTACTGCAGTGCGTACCGTGCGAACGATGCTTACACATGATATTCCGTATCCGCATGAGCACTCGCGCCATGCGCTCTTGGCTGTGGTCGCTATCTCCTTCTTCTTTATTTCCACGGATAACCTGCATATCGTGTTGCATAAGCTAGATAAAAACATCAAGTGGTGGTCCATCTACGCTTTCCTGCTGGGCTTCTTCTACTTCTTCTCTTCGCCTTTTCTGGGGAAAACTATTCAGCCTAGCTACTCAAATTTTAGCCGCTGGTTCGCAATTCTTCCCCCCTCTTAGCAAATCCCTTTTTTTTCAAAACTTGTTCGTGGATTCCTCATGAACAGCTTGCATGCAATTTGCCAGAGTCCAATATAATCTCGGAGAGAACTGTTTTGATCCCACCTCTGAGATTGTTGCTCACGAGTTCAAGGAATTTCTAGTCTTTGATGAGATGGAGAATTAGGGTTGAGTCTTGGGGAATGGTGCTGTGACCAATAGTGTCTGGATTGTTAGGGTTTATGGTGCACCAATCATCCAGGAGTGTTGTGAATAAAGAAGATTCTGATTCAGACTGTGTGAAGATTTGTGCATGTTGGGTGTCAGTCAATTTGTGTTATGCTCCAACTCTGTCAAAGGAGGTGTGATCAAAACCCTAATGTGCATAGCAATGCTCATCACTCATGCTTGTCACTCATGCTTGTTTGCAGTGTAACATGCAGTTCTGGGTTTTTTGGGAGCAAAGAAAGTAAGGTTGTGAATTTATTTTTCTCCATGTGTGCAGGTATGTAGGTTGGTTGTTGATTGCGGCAGTATACCATCTGCCAAGCTTTCAGTCCATGGGAGTGGACATGAGGATGAACCTATCGCTCTTTTTGACCTTGTTTTTGGCCTCTGTGTTGGCACTGTTGCTTTTCCATATTGGATTTTTGGGGCTTTGGTATCTGGGTTTCGCAGCTCGTTTGGCAGGAAAGCGGCCTGAGATCTTGACTATTGTGCAGAATAGCACGGTAAAAACCCATTTTGAACTATCTTAGATTTCAAACCCCTGCATAAATTATGGTGGCAGTAGAATAAATACTATATGCTTGTCTTAAGTGGTTGTTTGGCAGGAATATAGTATATGGTACACTTTTCTTAAATACTGTATACTTGTGTCTTAAGGCAAAGCCCTCTTCCTGAAGCATGTCTTGCTGGGATTATTTGATTGTTGAAGCATTTGAAGTATGTGAACCAGCATCTTGCAACAAGGCATCAATTGACATGAGGTTAGGTTCAAAAATCATTTGTGCAATGGATGCAGGTGCTCAGCATAGCATGTTGCGTCTTCTTCAGTCACTGTGGCAACCAAGCACCTGCACGCTCAACCTTTCTGGGTCGGCAGTGGTCACGGAACTTGTTGTTTGAGGATCTCCCCAACTGGTTTGCAGGCTGGCAGAACATGCATCAAGCAAAAGAACTAGTTTGCACTCAATTGTTGGGCACTGTTGGTTCAGCACAAGATTATCCTGTGTTCTCCAAATGGGTTCTGTATGGAGAGGTATGTAAAGAATGTTTCAAAAAAAATTCCTTCTGTAATTTAGCGTAGAATATAGTTTGGTGGATTTTCCTTGTTGTGTCATCATGCCTTTAGAAGATAGAGCTTCTGAGTGGATCTTTCTTGTTTTCTGGTAGTAGATTTCAGGAGGCACAACTCTTTCTTTTGGGACAGCAGATTTTTATGGCCTTTGGTTCCTTCATGCATGCAGCTGGTGTGTAATGATGCGTGTGTTGGAGGGGGGTCTTCTGACAGCATTTCACCGGTGTATTCTTTGTGGGCAACATTTATAGGGCTTTACATTGCCAATTATGTGGTGGAACGCTCCACAGGGTGAGTAAGCTTTCCAATTCAGCTGGCTTCCAACTCTTCTTATATTTCATTTTTCTTGGTGGTTCAAACTTCAAAGAGAAAGTGGAGTGAATGTCATAGTGGGTGGGGTGATCAGGTGGGCATTAACACATCCTCAACCAGAAGAAGACAAGACACAGCGCAATACTGTCCCAGTGCCTGACTTTCTCGACATGGTCCCATGGTACTCAGGGTGGGTACATGCCACTGTGCCAACATCTGACCCTGTTTCATACTAGAGTTCTGAGGGAGCAAGCTATATACTCACAGTCTGGGATTGCATTGGGGGCTTTGCTTTGGTTCAGAACTTCTGCTGACCTGTTCAAAACAGCATTTGATCTTCTCGTATCTGTCACGCTCTTTCTCGGTCGCTTTGACATGAGGACCATGCAGGTACTGTACCTGACCTCTGTTCTGCCTATGGGATTGTACAATGTAGAATGGCAGCTGGGTTATAGAGGCCTCCCTGACTTGGAAGTGTGGTGGGATCAGGCAGCTATGACACAGGCACAGCAACATGGGAACCAGGATGGGATCCTTTATGATCATCTGAGCAAATGCAAAGAACTGTGGTTCGATTTCATGGCAGATACTGGTGATGGTGGTAATTCCACCTACAGTGTAGCACGCCTGCTTGCACAGCCATCCCTTACAGTTGGAGATCTGAAGTTACCTCGTGGTCATCTGCTCATTGTTGGTGGGGATCTTGCGTGAGTTTCCTTGACTGCTACTTTGCTTAAATAGAAGTTGTCTACTGTGGAATACTTGGAGTGAGTTTATTTAGTTCAAAACTAGGACCTCTTCTTATGTTAATCTGGGTTTGAGGTTATCAAGTTCTAGATGGTAAGAAGCAGGTTATGATGGCAGTGTCAACGATGTGTAACAGGTATCCAAACCCATCCACGTATTCATATGAACGGCGTCTATTTCAGCCATTTGAATATGCAATGCAGCCACCTATATCTTATAAGCCAGAACACATAGCGGTGAAAAAACCAGAGCTTCCAGAAGGAGTGGACTCACTTGAAACTTTAGACACACCACAATGCTTCGCCATACCTGGCAACCATGGTTTGTCATAACCCAATATTTCTTTGGATTTGAGGCTATTGATTTCATCCAGAAGCACAGCTTACCTGTTTTGTCTCAAAATTTCTGTGTGTTATGCATCATGCTATGGTCTAATACTGTATGTTATTCTTATGTTCGATTGTCAAATTTGTGGTTCTGATGCCTAAGCTGGGTATTGATAGATTGGACACATGGGCTGTCTTGAAGCTGGTGTTTATCGTTCTAACCAGGACAAAGGGGGAATGAAACCATGAGTGCAGACTGGTTTGATGGACTAGACACATTCATGAGGTACATTTGTCATCGAAGTTGGCTTGGAGGTTGGCTGCTGCCCCAGCAGAAGAGCTATTTTGCTTTACATCTGCCATGTGGCTGGTGGGTCTTCGGTCTTGATCAAGCACTCCATGGGGACATTGATATCTTCCAATTCAAGTACTTCTCAGAAATTGCAAGAGAAAAGGTGGGTCTTCTTAGTTTAATCAAGAGCAGAAATTGAAGTAGTGATTTGTTACGAGTCAATAGTCAGGCCTGGATATGCAGTTAAGATTCATTTATGCACAAGATGCAGTAAAGATGGCTATTGCACTTTGCTGCTGCTTAATGCTGCTGAGCTGAAGTGAATGTGACACAGAAAGATTGTGGGTTCAGAAGGCTTATGCAAAAGGAGTTGGCATGGTTGAGCACAGGTTGGGGCAAATGAAATGGTGATATTGGTAACACATGAGCCTAATTGGCTGCTGGACTGGTACTGGATCAGCAGCACAGGAAGGAATGTAAACCATCTCATCCAGGATCATCTGAAGGGTCGCTGCAGAATACGTTTGGCAGGTGACCTTCACCACTACATGCATCACTCAGTATTGCCAGGCACACCTGGTTCTGTTGAGCATCTCATTGTGAATGGCTCAGGCGGTGCCTTTCTTCATCCCACTCATGTGTTTGCTGGCTTCAGTCAATTTCAAGGTGCTTCTTATGAGACACGAGCTGCCTATCCTTCTTTCAAAGAGTCCCGTAGGGTATGATGACATACACATACTTCTTCCCTACAGCAATGCATTCATTTGATATTCCTCTGTTTCTTTCCCTTTCCTGGATTTACATCATCCTCATGTTCTTTGTGTTGCCTGTTTATTCTAGGCAGTGCACCTGAATGTGCACATTGCATAATGTGGCATCAACAGCTTTTAGGTGTCATTTCTAGCCAAGTAAGCAGAAATGGCTTTTGCTGATTGAATTTTGTTGCCATTGTATTTGCAGATTGCATGGGGGAACATCTTGGAGTTTCGCAAGAAGAACTGGCGATTTGATGTTATAGGAGGTGTGGTATACTTTGTATTGGTGTTCTCAATGTTTCCACAGGTGGAGCATCTTACCCTGTGTGCTTGCAGAATACAGAGAATAAATGCTCACATTAGTCTCAAGTTTTTGGTTTAGGGTTTTTGGGTTTGGGGGTGGTCAATGCTTCAATTTGGTGGAGTTCTTAATTCACAATTTTTGTAGTAGATGTTACTGCAAGGCCAATTTTTATTAAGAGTGATTTGTGCAGTGTGAGTTGGACAAGATGTTCCAAGATAATACTGTGGGAGGACATGTTCGGGAGTTCTCAGCTGGCATGGGACGTGCCTTTATGGACATGCTGGAGCACAGTTACGTGTCTGTGACAGGCCTGTTGGTCCTAGTGGCATTGTCCGTGCTGTTTGTGCCTGTAAAGGTGTCACGTTCCAAGCGTGTGGTGATTGGCTTGCTCCATGCTAGTGCTCATCTCACAGCAGCCATGGCACTCATGATGATGCTGGAAATTGGATTGGAAACCTGTGTGCGACATCGCCTCCTTGGCACATCTGGTATTTATCCTTCTGTTTAGCAGATCTTTCATTGAATAGTTCCATGCACTAGACTCAAGAGCCTGATTCTCCATTACTTCTCCAATTTGAGGGCTCATGTAGAATGAATTTCCTGTACTTCTAGCATTCACATATGTACTGTTTTATTTTCTTCTGTCTCTTGGAAGGTTGCTATCAAACTGCACCAAGAATTACCATCACAGTATGTGTCACCCAGCTGCTGTGGAGTAGCCATCATTAAGAGATTATTTGCATATGAATTGCCCTATTTGCAGCACACCCTAAACACTAAACCCTAAAGCTTTACAGCTTGAATTGACTGATGTATTTTGTGGGTGGCAGGCTATCACTCATTGTATGACTGGTACCACTCAAAGGAAGGTGACCATTTTCCAGATCCAACAGGCTTAAGAGCTCGTATGGAGTCTTGGACATTTGGGCTTTATCCTGCTTGTGTCAAGTATCTGATGACTGCATTTGATATGCCTGAGGTGCCTACTCCTCTTTCATTCACGAGTATATGACATGGAGACTGAATTGACATCAAACATCATTCAAACATGAATTCACAACACTCATAGTCATGGGATTTTCTTTGTCTTGCGCTCTGCTTTCTCCACCTACTTCATCTTCTTTTGGGTTTGTCAGCAAAGAGGGCTATAGTTCACAATGCATTGTTTGGAAATGATGTTTTCAAGAAGGTGGCAACATCTGCTACTGATTGTCTAGGTGGCTATGAAGAGGTGACACAATCATGTCTGGAGTGCTGCAAAAGTTGTGTAAAGAAAAGGTTGTTTGATATCTAATGAATTGAACTGATTCATTGCATGGCAGGTCATGGCTGTGACAAGAAGTAATATATGCAAAACTGGAATGGATTCTCTACCCCGAGGATTTGTACTTGCTTACTATACCTCAGTTTTCTTGTATTACTGGGTGTTTTCCACGCCAGTAGTGTCCCTGGTGTTCGGGAGCTACTTGTTTGCATGCATAAATTGGTTACATTTGCACTTTGATGAAGCCTTCTCATCTTTGCGGATTGCAAATTACAAATCCTTTTTGCGCTGCCACATTACACCAACAGGGGACATGGACATCTATACCTTAGCAATTGACAAGGTTGGTGCCCCTCTTGGTCATCATCTTGGAAAGCTGCTTTGCATGTCAAAATTTATTTATTTGGATCATTCGAGGTTTAGAGTTTTGTGGCTTGTCAAGAGCATTCCATGTTGGCTTAGCTCTGTACAAGTGATCCTTCAAAGCCTCAGTTTGCTTTCAAAACAAGACATGGAGAAGGATGCCAATCAAGATGCATTTTGATGATTCCCCTCTGTTTTCAGGTACCAAAGGAGTGGGCACTGGATCCACAATGGGAGTTGGAACAAACGAGTCAGGTTGGCTTGGCAGCTCACAGACGCAAGCATCCAAGCCAGTGGATACCTGTAGGTCTGCATCGTGACAAAAACTACAATGTCCGAATCATTGATCATTTCCAGATCAAAAGGGATCATCTCAAGATCAATGACTGCAAAGGGAAACTTGAGGTCACTGGAAGAAGTGAAGAAAGTGCAGTAACATCAAACAATGATCAGAATGCAAAGAACATTGACAGCTCTGACTCAGCTGCAGTCTATGGTAAATCTAGTAGTGGTCTTCATGTCATGGCCAACATTACAGAAAACAGCAAAGCAAAGAGGGATGTCAAGCAGTTTGATGGTTCCAGAAACAGAGAAGGTCTATGCACAGATGTGGATGGGATTGAGGAACAGGATGAGGAATCTGAGGTTGGAGACTTTCAAGTAAATGGAGGCTCAGAAAGTGTGACTCCATAAGTACTCTCTGAGTGGTGCTTAATTGTTTAGTTGGCATGGAGCAGAAGGGCCTCATTCAGGTATGTTGTGCTGATGGGTTGATGTATAGTTTTTTCAGTTGAGTCCTGTCTACTTACCAGTTATCCATATGTCAGAAGACCTTGTAATCTTTCAAGTTCTTGGGGGGGAGATTTGAGCAATCATACTATCTTGTTGCAGCCAAAGGAAAAAAAAATTCATGCATGAAAGAGAGGCAGTAGCTCCCAACACTGAAGAGGTGCTTAGTCATGCTGTGTGGAAAGATGTGGTCCTTGTGTTCATGAGGACAGATGGAATTCCATTATATTTCATTTCCAGCAACTAGGTGTTTATGTTGAACTAGAATCAGAACCTGACTGATGCAAGTACCTGAACTCCAGTGTTGAACTTTCCCAGGTTATGCTTGGACCCAACTTGAAGCAGTGAAAAGTGCTGTGCAAAGATGGTGGCTTGAGTATGATGATGAGGGTTACCAGACAGCTCTTCACTCAAGAGTCCTTTTGAACAGATGCTAGTTTTTGAAAACCTGGTCACATATCTCTGCAAGTCAGGCGCCATTCACCATTTTGCAAAGATGTTCCACCTATGGCTTACTTTACATACGTTGATGTGTCACCTGAAATGTAAGATATTTAACTCCACTTGGTTTGGGTGGAATTCTCACCATTTGTAGATCCATGTTTCTCCATTTGAGTTTGTACTCGCTGACTCTGTAAAGTGACTTTTTTTTTCCACATCTTGGTTTGAGGCCCTTCCTAGGTTTAGAGCTTGTAGAAAGCATGAAGAGAAATGTCTCTCCTATTGAATCTGTATCATCAGATGGAGAATCTCAGATGGCAGTTCAACAGGACTTCAGAATGACAGGTGGTGGTTTAAGAGGACATCAGGGACAATCAACAGTTTCCCTCTCACGTTGGCTAATACATCACTTTTGCTCTCTGTTATGTACCACTGTTCTCAATGAAGCTTGAAACTCTAGCTACATAGCCTTGTTGTTGTGGTGTTCATCTCATTAGTTTTGAAATTTGTACTTTATGAAGAGTGCATTCCCCACAAGATGCCCAAGTTATGAGGTCTCAATGGATCTTTTTAACTTAGCACCAAATCAACCTTGGTGGTACTCAAACTGAGCAACAACTTGGGGTATCCTTGCTGAAGCTGGCCAGGTCTTCTGGATGTGCAAGATATAGATAAGGTGTGACAAGCTCTTCTGTGGCTCAAGCTAAGTCATCAATGCACAGTGACAGCCACCCCAACACACACTTGGTGGTTAGACTGTGCCAGCAAGAAGAAGCTTTCTGCACATAAATACCAACCTTGGATGCTTGGTTCTTCTACTCAAAAATCAATAGCCATTCCATGTACAACATCAAAATGGAAACAAAGAGCATCTTCACTGATGCAATGAATCTTCCATAAATTACAGGCATTTCTCATTGGCTGCATGAAATTTCTATTTCCAAAAGGATTTGTCACCATTCTCCATCTGGACTAATACCCATATTATAAACTGGGGGTATTTATAAACAACCTTAGACGCTTTGATTCTTCTTACTAAAAAAACCAATAGGCACTCCATGCACAACATACATAAAAATAGGACACAGAGAGCATCATCAAGGATGCTATAAATATTCCATAAATTAGAGACAAATTCACTCACCAAAGGCATATGCCAGACATGGAGCACGCCAAGTGAAAGAATAACTTACCAGAGACAGAAAACCATTGAAAGTAATTCTCCCATTCCACTTTTCTCTGCAGCATTTTCCATCGATTGGATCATCCGCCTAGGGTTTAGGGTTTAGTGTTTAGGCCCCATCACCACTACAGCTCATGATCTTTCTACCTCTTCCGAACGAAGCCTCTATGGACGTTGTAACTCACGAGTGTCAGCAAACCTGTTTGAAGGGAGCAAAATCTCAGTCACGAAATTGTGGCTGAGATAAAGACGCTAACAAACTGCAATCATGGCCAGAACCCATGTGAGGTAATTCTGCGATCCATCTTAGAAAGGCGCGAACAAACTGCAGATTCTCCAAAACCCTAAACCCTGAAAGTCACTGCAAGCTCATGATAGGGAGCATCATCGTTCTGGATCGATCACGCTAGCAGTCTCATCGACTGAACTCTCTGCCTGCCGCCATTGGAATCGCTCCACAATCTTATACAGATTTCCAACCGTCCTGAGATCTTCTTCGTCTTCGCAGCGGATTGGGGTTTCCCTTGTAAGTACCGCATACAATCCATGGGATTTGAATGTGGGGCATGGGATAGCAATTTTGTTTGAATTCTGGCTTGAGATTCCAATGTAAGGATCTAAGGTAAGTGGTGCTGCGGCACACTAAGGTTTTTTGTTTGAAGAGTATTAGTTTGGTTTTCCTGCATTCAAGGTTTTGGTGGTCTGTTTGCTTGATGTCGAAATGGCAGTGCATGATCAGCGCCAAGTATCTGCTCAGAAAGTCTGCATGAATTCTACAAGAACACGCAACATGATGCAACAGTATTCTTTTTGGCATTGTTGTTCTGTATCTTTCCAGTTTTATTACCATGTATTATTCTCTGTTTCCTCCCTGCCTTGAATTTCTCTCCTTTCTCCTTTCAATGGATGACTTTCTGGAGTTCACACGAGGGGAGAAGTCTTTTTCTCTTCTGTCTCTCTGTCTCAAATTCTCTCCCCTCCAATTCACAAAATTGATCCATACAGCTGAAACCCTGCCTGTACACAGCTGATTGGAACATCTAGCTCGGATTTGACAGATGTATCGAGGGCAGAAATGTGGCGGAGTATAGAAATTCTGCTGCTGTGAATGAGTAGAAAAAGAGATCATAGTTTGGGTCATGTGATTCAGTGCGAGAGGTTTTTCTTTGTGAATGAAAGATTCAAAAGCTGAGATGGAGGACATCATTGCAGAAAATCTGATACAAGCAATTCTCCATCTTGCACTTCATGTCACTGCAAAGTGAGATTGGTGATTTGTGTCATGTTGCCATGCAGTACAAGCTAAAACTTCCTTCTAAATCCTAAACCCTAAACCCTAACAATGATCAGGGATAATTGTGGTTATCCCATTTTTCTCATCTGATTTCCTCCTCAAAATCTATCTACCTATACATATATCTGGATGCTCCAAATGCTGGATTCCTGAAGTCCTGAATCTTGCTCTTGTCTAAAGATATTGACAATCGCATGCAACTGGGATCTGGAGAATACAATTCTGCAGTCAAGAACCCTAAGTGGGGTGTGCATTCAGCTTGTGTGATGGATTTTGTTTGCAGGTAACCAAGAAGATGCTGCTTGGATTACCAGGGCCATGGGCAGAGGATCCAAATGAGGTTGCAGATCACTACACAACAAAGATAGGTGGCACACCAGTGAGTACTCCCTTTACTTCTAGAAACCTCATCTTATGCCACCATCTGTGGCCTTGTTCTTCATCCCACTGCAAATTCAGCATGATCTAATATCTAACCCAGGGTCATTGGAAAAGAGAGGACCTTGAAAAGCATTGACTATCAACTACACAATCTATTTCAATACATGAAGTGTCGCTGAGAAAGCTAACATTGGTGCACAACATAAACAATGCATTGCGAAATTTAATTGGGGAATGGTGACCAAATTGGGGTGTAGGATTGGCCGGTACCACTTCTCAAGATAGATTTTGACATGCTGCTCAAGTGTGGCATTTGTGGCAACTATCTTGCACTAGTTGCACAGGTTCAAGTTCATACCATATTCCACTTCTCTGTGCTTTCCTTTGTTTTCTCTTTCTTCTGTGGTTTACAAATAGATTTGATCCAGGGTACAACGTCTGTAATATGACATGGTTGGTTTAGAGATCCATGATATT
>Ga0116231_10001116_pt1 | contig 53483 bp, 29 predicted proteins | sample S1TSphgellanicum_2_FD_89695 | JGI IMG/M metagenome (GOLD analysis project Ga0116231, IMG submission 89695) | Host-associated microbial communities from peat moss isolated from Minnesota, USA - S1T2_Fd - Sphagnum magellanicum MG | ecosystem: Host-associated > Plants > Peat moss > Unclassified...
AAAAAAAAAGATAACAAAAAAAAAAAATTATAATGAATTGAAGAAGAGTGAAAGGAAGGGGAGGGGGGGGGGGGAGGGGTGGGGAGGGGGGGTAGGGGGCCTCACAAAATGAAAATTGCCAATGATATACCTATAACACTAATATAAAATGTAGCAAAGAATGGATGTAGTCCTTGAAAGTTCATACTAATATTGTCTAATTATCAACTTTTAAACCTATCATGTGGATACCAATAAATATTTTTTTAAAAATTAGACAAAGAAGGATATGTACTCCAAAAAAAAATCAAATTTACTACAACAATTGGTTACACATTTATTTTCTAAAAAATTCCTTTGCCAATTATGTATAAGTTAGTTTTCAATTTTCAAAAAATTGCAGATTTCTAACTATGCATATCAAATTTCCAAGTATATTTTTTACTAAAAAACTTACAACATTAACCTAAATTTCTAAAACAAAAGTAGCATGAACAAATTCAAAATAACATGTGGGGGAATCGAACCTTAGTTCTATGAAAGATTCTGCCCAATTATAGCATAAGTTCCTTACCCCACCCACACCCCACACAAAACATAAACCCACTTCAACCCAACAAAATTAATCACCATCAACTTCCAATTTTTCAAACAAGTTATGTTCTTCCATTAAATTGTAGTTATCTTTTGCCAAAGACTTTTTTGTTTTCAAATATTGTTTGAAATTTAAATGTGGTTTACAATCGACACATAGGTCATCAAACCAATTCTTCACCACAATAATAATCCGGTCCATGTTTTCCAATTGCAAGCGAGAGCACCTTAAAGCTATCAACACTCCAACAAGACTAAAAACCCATTTAATTTCTATCTAGGAACTCAAAATTCCCATAATTTGTTTTGCAAGGAAAGCCACATTAGGAAATTGGCCTTCATGTATCTACCACCAAGCTAGCGGATCAACACATGGAGATGAAGGAATAAAAAGCTTCTTGAACAAAGATAATTATCCATTGACTAATGTTCAAAAAGATTCTTGAATTAAAGCCCCCTCACACCAAACATATTTTCTTCAAGTTTAAATTTTGGTCTTGTAAAATCAACTATAACAATAGATGCAATGGTAGTAGGGTCAAAACATGGTTAGGGTACCTAAAAGGATTATCTTATTTTTTATTCACTGAACCCTTTCACTTAAACATGTTGTTAAAACTCAATGACACATTCATATTGAAAGTTTGATTTTATTCATAGATAGATACATTACAAAGGTACTATATTATACATAGAATGTCAAATTTGAACAAGTATAAGGATTCTTACCAAGTCCTTGAAAAAAATCCAGGTTTTGTCTCATGAAGAAAATAAATTCAAAGATTCATAAAGAATGTTTAAACCTTTTTTTTTTGACCCAAGATTTTTATCACAAACACCTTATGTGTTAATGTGTATAAAATGTATGAATGACAACCAAATGGCCTATTGCAATGTAAAAAGTTTGAAAAAGTCAAATTTTTAAGAATTTTGGGCCATTAATAAGACACGACCCACATTGGATAAATTGTACTATTTTCATTTTTAATAGTGAAAATAATAGATACTTTAAAGACTTATATAAAAATTGGAACAAAATTATTCATTTAACATGAGAAAAATAAATGAAATGTAAGACATGTCATGGGAAAAATGAAAAAAAAGGTGAATTTGGGAGTCCTAAGAATAAATCCTTATGTTTCAAATAGGTTATCCCAATCATGCTTGCACCTAATAAGCTTTAACTGATCAAATTACACCATCAAAAAAAGAACAACCTTGACATCATACTCAAATGCCAATTGGATTGCATTTTTACATCCCACCAAATTTTCCACAATGCACAACGCCTTGAAGCATGGATCCAGCATGATAGCCACCATGTTGTGAGCTCGCCCTGCATCCAAAGACCTCAAAAGCTCCAAAAAAGGTTTAATTACCTTTATCACCTCCAACAACATGTTCTTCTAAAGAAGGAGGATTTTAACCTCAAATTGGTTAAACATTTTAGGCCCACTAGAAAGCCGCAACAATGCGGCTTCCATTTCCATAGTAAGGGTAATGGCTATTGTCAAGGCATCTAACAACAACTAATGGCCCCTACTTCGATTCGTCACACATGCTGATACAATAGGATTCAACATATAGGTGATTGCCTCATCAATAACCCACATTTGGGCTTTAGGTACTCTTTGCTGCAAAACAACAAATTTTTGCTTGCCATAACAAAAAATGATGGCATTTTTAAATTTAGGAATTTATTTAAACATGATGATCTTAATATCGAATCTAGTCTTCACATGGGTTTTCAATTTGAAATGCCACCTCCCACTTTTAAAACAAGCCCATTCCCATTCTTGCCTCCCTTTCCCAAACTTTTTGGTCCATGTAATGGTTTTCTATAACCCACTTTGAGCTTATTTCACACTAACATTTCTTAGCCCAACAAATATTTTGTCATCATTTGTTGCATATTGACAAGTTTTGGACATCACATGCCCAAAACATGTCCCTTCATAAACCCTATGAATCTTTAGGGGTTCATAGTCAATAATGGAATGCATAGTTGTTGCCATAGTAGATAGATTAGTGTCTTCATCCTTTACAAATGCAATAACTTTATGCAACAAACCACATTTATCCAATAACACTTGTAGTTGTACAACCATATATTGCTAAATTGTCTCATTCACCTCAACCAACCCAACATTAACATGCATGGGCACCCATGTGTCATTTAGGAAATTAATTACTAAATCAAAAGTATCCACACCATTGTGAAACATCCATAAGTCAAAACTAGCAAAAACTAAAGTTGCAAATGTAGGATTTGCCAAAACATGTGGTCCATGGTTTTTTTGACCATGGTTAGTAACATTTCTTCCACAAGAGAAGACCAAAAAGGAAATTAAACATGATTCAAGGCATGGCATAACATTAACCTTTGAATCCAAACATTATCACAAGTGGACAAGGGCTTGTAACCCTTGCAAATACATAGCACCAAATCCTCCAAAAATTACTATTGTTGTTCATCAATTATTTTATAAAGGTTTGTGGCACCAAAAAATGCAATAATTGCATAGGTAGATGGACTTGTTCTTTTCTTCCCCAATTGTCGAATATGAGCAATAGGTTTTGTCACCTTTTCACTAAGTTGTTTCCTTTGAGCAAACAACCTTAGATGTGTAGTTTGCACATGAATAATCATAAGAGTAATATCATTTGTTTTGTTGTATTTAATTAGACCCTTGTAGAGCGTAGATCTTTGAACCAAAATGTCACTAGATGCATGTTTAACTCTACAAATTATGCACCACAACACTTATAGTTTCACCAAATCCACAAGCAAACAATCATTGATAGCAAAAAATCCCTAACATATTGATAAACAATTGTGAGGTCTCCAAGCCACAACTTGCACTTTTACAACAACAAGCTATGAAACATTATCATCTAACATGTTGGGAGCTTGCAAATGCACATTCTCAAATCTAAAACAAATGAAGATGGTGTATGAATTGAAGTAGACAACATATGAACAAGGGCAAATAACATATGAACAAGAGAAGTTGATGGAATATCTTCATCAACTCCACCAACACTTTCACCATAACACTACTCCTTTTTAGCCATTGCAACTTAAACACAAAACCTTAGTGAGCTAAAGAGGTGGCAGTGGTGTTATTATTAACTTATAACAACTACAATAAAACCTTAAAACATTTGCAACAGAACTTGCATGGATATAATCAATAACAACCTTAAAATTCTTTTATCTTTTCTAAGTGAACATTGAATATGTGTTGTGGTAGTAAGCAACTACTAGTATCATCAAGTTCAATCAAGAAATCTAACTCAAAAATCCCTCATTAACTAAGATAAAAACCTTAAACCCTGAATCCAAAGACAAAATAACAAAAATCAATGGAGGTTCAAGCTTACCTCTATTAAATGTTGTAATGTTATAGAAAATTGTTGAGCAATTAAAAAAGTCAATGCAACAAGCGTCAATCAACAAGCAAGCGCCAAATAGCAAAACAAACCAAGACAAAACCCAAAGGAGATTGTAGTTCATCAACACCAATTAAGATAGATACCTTAAACCCTAAATCCAAAGAAAAAAACGGAAATCAATGGAGGTTGAAGTTTACCTCTATTAGGAGTTGTAATGTTATAGAAGATTGTTGAATAACTAAAAAAATTGATGCAGTGAACACCAATCAACAAGCAAATGCCAAGTAGCAAAATAAACCAGGAACAAAACCTACAGGAATAAAGTAGACGTTTGATTATAGTTTGTTGGTAAGTTGATGCAATGAACACCAAACAACAAGCGAACAATAAACAATAAAAGAAATTGGGAACAAAATACAAATGAACAAAAACAGGACAAACATTTACATTTTGTAGTTCATCAACAAGTTCTTCATAGAATTGGGGTTCGATTCCCCCACAATAGGTCTTCGTTCTTAGTTTTTACCTAGAAGCAAAGCAAATTGCAAAGGGCCAAGGGCAAATGGCATTATTGAGCACACAATTCTCAAAGTAGAAAATAATCAATTGATAACCTATAAGCAATGCTACAAGAACCCAACAAAGGAACAAAAAAGTTGAACAAAACATAAAACTTGGAAGCACAAACTTGGAAAGTGCACAAATCAAGCGCATCGTCATCAAGTGTGCAAAAGTGTAAAGGAAAACCGCTGAAAGGAGAATGCGATGGGTTCCAACTTCTAGCATTCTAGCCCTAAACCCTAACCCTAACAACGTAAACCCTAAATCCATATCTGATGTTTTCAAAACCCTAATGGGCTGGATACAGTTACACATAGGATGTGTACATAAGACACATCTGGTGGTGGTGTATGCTGCTGGATATCCAGAACATTAAAAATTCTGGATATGGATTCACCCATATCCGGTGAGTATCCGGATGCATAACCAGATATATACCTCAGCTAACACTGGTTCATACACTGTAAAGTGAGGGCAAAAGGGTAGCAACTCTGTGCTTTTATCTTGGCCAATGTTTCCAAACAAAATTGGCCAATCAAAGTGACTATTTTTTAAAACCAAAAAACTTTGGGTGCACCCCTGAACTAAGAACTCAAAGCCCCCTGAAATACACAAACAAACAGAATTCAGTACCAAAACTGTTAAACTGACGTTGAGCCTACAAAGAGTGCCCTCCAAGAGGCCTAGTATAACAAGGGGTGTGTCACACTGAGGCCTTGCCATTTACATTGAAAAGTATCTTAAGGCAAAAGAAGAATTATGGAAACTGAAATATTTCACCATGCAAAAATATAATCTTCCAAAAATCCTCTAAAAGAAACCAAACACCTTCAAGACATTATAACTCTAGAACTAATCTCAAGTTTCAACACAAGCAAAATATCAACTTTCAAAAATCCTCATATAAAAATAGACCTATTATTACCTAGGGGCCAAAATCCCTTCAGGTACTACTATACTCTGTAATGAATCTAAACACAATATCCTTGCCTTGGTACGCAAGGCCAACAAAATAACTGTTATTTTTGTTGGTGGGTGACATTAAAATACTCTCACTTTTCACTCTCCATTCTTTCATGTTTATTGGTGAAAGAGGAGGGAATAATTAAGTTTACATGTTGGATGTATTAAAAACAGATAGAGGCCCAAATAGGGGGTGTGGGTGGAGATGCTCTCACTACAGTGTTTTTAAAATTTTTGGGGCCTCAAAGTGACCTACCACCCTACATCATCAGATTCCATTTTTCCAAACTAAGTTAATATTCAAACGAAGTTGATAAATACAAACTTTACAGTTCTGACAAGCTGCCTCTTCCACAGGAAACAAAAGGGCAAAAACAGTACCCTACACAAGCCAGCAACTGTCTCCAGGTCAGTCAGGGAGGATGCATGACCTGACCCCCCTGGAGTTTCCCCCTCTGCCTTCCCCCCCTCCTCTCCCCACTTTTTGGGTCCTTTAGAAATTGGGTTCTATTTTGTCTGTACCCATGAATACAATTGTAGTAGCCTACATCATGCGGAGGAGCATGAGTGCTAACTGCTAACCATTGGGTCTGGTGGTTGAATTTCAATGGCTACGATGGTGCAATAAATAAATTGTAGTGGTTTGATTTGCACATAGATTATTTTATTGTCAATTTTGGTAGCTCTTCAATTTCAAAATGTTTCGCAATTCACAATCTGTTATTTCAGGGAAAAAAAAACATGTTATGACAAGTTTCTTTCTTTTCTAACAAAACTAAACTGTTTAGACTCAACTTCTTCCTTCCTCTTTAGTTATTATTCTAATGACATAAAGGCACCTAGAGCATGTTTGAAATTTGATATGGTTGCTACGTGTATGCCATAGAATGGGCACCCTACGGTCCCATCCTTACCTTTAATGGTAATGTGCTGGTTTGTTATGATTCCTTAGAAATTAGAAGTGAAATCTGTGGTTTTCATAGGTTCTTGGTTTTGGCATTGCCGTTTAATACTTTGGAAAGCTTGGAGAAATGCTCTAGGAGAACAAATCACAAAACTTTTATAACAAGGAATGTGAATAACATTTGTCGAAAAAGACTTTACTGAAGTGAGTTTTGGTAGAAATAAAAAAGTATTCAAACTTGGATGAATTTTACCCAAATCATTACAAAGGTATGTATCATAAATAGTGGGTGTAATCAAATAGATTAAAAAATTTACAATAAATTTTGAAAATGAGATAATTCACAAAAAAGTTTAATAATAAGAAAATAATTTGTAATTTTTTACTAGATAAGTACAATTTTTTGCAATTTTTTTTCTGAATTTCTGATGAAATAAGTATGATGTTTTTAAAACACATTTCAAAATCTTCAAGTGATGATCTTTTAAAAAATGCTTAAGAAAAATGGGACAAAAAATAAGAAGCAAAATTGATGTCATCCACTTCTATGATACTAAATTGCAAAAGGTACATTGTCCATTCAGTAAGGGCAATGTTATCTTCAAAGGATGTCCATACCCCTTGCTAAAGGTTTAAAATCTCTTTGCAAATCCAGCATTGGCTAGAACTCACTATTATAGTACCCTTACCGAAATGGTAAAACCATCTTTACTGGTCAATGTCAACCAAACTAATATTTTGATTATGAAATGTTAAATTTTCATAAAATTTTCAAGTAGAGTTCAAATAGAGCATTCTTATGAATCTATCTTATAGCATTTGAAAACATCTTTCTAACACAATATTAATCACCTCAATCAAAGTTCATTTTCCCATTCAATTTGTCAAAATGTAAAGTTTGATAGACATTTCAATAAGCAATTTCAATAGTCATTTTTTTATCATTTGTAATTACTTTCAGTAGGAACTTTTGGTTTTTCTTTTTCCTAGTGGATATTTCTTGAAGGTATTTTAATTTTTTATAGTTATTTTTTCTTGCAATTCTAAAGCACTAATCAAAATTTACCCTTTAACATACCTCAACATCTTTAAAGGTGACAATCCATTGTATGAGCATGTGATAGGTTTCAATTCCTAGTTTGCAATAAAATATAATGTGTTTACTTCATTAAGACCAATGCCTAATTGAGTCACACTATGGTTGAATGGATGGTTAAGAAATTAATCTCAAGCTTTTTAGTCCCTTGAACTTTTTAACCTTTCAATTCAATTTCTTATGTGATTCAACCTTTAATGTTCATGAAGGATAAATTTTTTTCATCTCAAATAGATCTTAATGTTTGAATGTTTTATGTGTTGAAAGTTAGATGTTAATGCTTGTGCATGATAGAAAATAGCATTTGATTGTTTCTTGGCATTATAAGTGTAACATCTTTAGGCTAGTTTTTGTATTGAATTTAAACTAATTGCCATAATTTTCATACATGGAAGATAAAGGTGGAGATTGTCTTGGATCTATGGGGGGATCAATTTAGAAATACTTTGAAGGAATTGTTCCTAATGAAATCTTTGTCATAGAAAAGCATTATTTGTGGGAACAATAACGTTATCCTTCAAATCAACCTGTTGTTGGACCTTTTTCACCCCTCAACCCTCCTAAAGATTCAAATGTGGTTGCAAACAAAGAAGTTTTTATTAAGATATAGAGTGGACTAAATATTGACAATCTTCCTTTAATACATGATTCCTCAAAATTTTACTTCTAGTTATAGAGATTCTAGGGAAGTCACACAAACTCAAGGTGAAACTATTTTTACCACAAACAATGGGGTAAAAACAACTTCATGTTCAAGGTTAGTATATTTTTCTAATGAATATTTTAAATTTCTTCTTGCATTATACCCAAACTACCTAGGTTGTCATTGCCTTTTCCTTCTCTTATTAAAAAAAATAATGTTATCAAACGTTGGGGGTTCGTTCTTTCATCATGCAACACATGTAGAGATACCAAATATTAGATAATTTGTGCACAATTGTGATGAAACATGTTGTGAATCATTTGGATAAGAGGAAATAGTTTTACAACTTAAATGTGGAAGAAGTTGCCCAACACCCACATCAAATTGTGAAACCCACATCCTTTGTTTATTTATTATTAGATGTCCAATGATGGATATGAAAATTATATTGAAATTTTGATTCTTGCATTTGTCCTAATATTTGATTTGACAATTTGACCCTAGATTACTTCAAGAAGAAATACAATATAGGCAATTTGAAGCATTGACCATGACAAACAATAAGTTTTGTTCATTAAAGGCCATTGTTGAAATAAAACATATGCAATTTTGAAATAGAGGAATAATCAAACCTTTTTTTGAAAATACAAATGTAGGTTACAAGCTTTAAACCATTTTGTGCAATTGTTGAATATATCCATAATCATGTTCCTTTCAACATAATTTTTACCTAAATATTTGAAAAGGTTGGGAATGGCAACAAACCTTTCAATTAATCATTACATGATTTTAACTATTATTTCAAAATGGAAGAATATTTGAGTCCACGATAATTGCATGCATCTTCTTCATTTGTAATAAGATGAAGATTATATGATCTTAGAACAAACATGTCATCATTCCCTATGTTTTTTTTCAACAATGTCAAAAATATATTTTTTAAAAATTGCAATAAAAAAAGTCTAATCCAAATGAAAATTAATGGTTGATAAATTATTTCAAAGTAAATGAATAGACTAGATTATAAATTCAAAAGATAAAATGCATTTTATTTGTTTAATCTACTATTAATATATGGAAAATTAAGTATAAAATATTATATATGTGGACAAATTGTTTTCCAATTTGAAATCCTTTCAATATATATGTCTACATAAGATTGGAAACTTTTGTTGGGAAAGGTGAATGAAGAATGGCATGTTGCATTTTCAAGTTAACATAGTCAATATAGTTTTGAGCATAGTTTTTTGATGTGAACCACAAGATTCATTTGCATAAATACACTTGGGTTTCTCATTGCTCCATGTTACTAGTGACAATGAATTGATGAAAAAAATGAATTGATTTTGTGCAAATTAAGTTCCATTTGAATGACAATATTGAATCAAGTTGCATAATGCAATTTCAATTGAATGCAATTCAATTCAATTCAAACCAATTTGAATTGGATTTAGTTCAACAAAATTATGAAAAGGCACATCTTGATTTGCTTTTTCATATCAATGTAGATGGGTTGGTGAAAGGAGTGATGTACTTATGGAATGCTTTCATAATTGTTAAGTTAATGACCACTATTAAACCTTATACATGTTTCACCTAAATTAATTTTGATTATCATCTTCACAAAAATTTATATTTTATGAATATGTATAATAATCATTGTCTTTTGTAATAGTCTTTAAGGCAATTTTTATGTCATTATCAACAAATCTTATATTGATGAGTTTTTTTTTTGGTTTCTTAACTATGTTGAAACCAAATTTATGAAAATTTCAAAAATGTTTGAAAATTATGAATTTACAATATTTCTAATATTACATAGGGTTGCAAGTATCTTGTGTTTAACAATACCATAGTACCTAGTTTAGTTAGGCATTAATTAATTCCTTTTTGGAAATGCCAAAATATTCATCTATGCCTATCATGTAAAAAATTTGAAAAAAATTCCGAAGCATGTTAGTTTCATTATTTAATATAATGTTGAATTGTAAATTATTATTATTTATTGTTGAACAAAAATGATCCAAAAAACATTATTAACCACTTTGGTGTTGAACCAAGCTAAGTATTATAGTATAACATAAATCACATGAAGTTTGAACATAAGTTGAAATTGTATGGTATGGCTTACAAGATGTGGAAAGAATGAAGAAATCTTTTGCATGGTTGAAATATAAACTATTTTATTGGAGGTTAAACATTGCACAAACATTAGAGACCAACAACCAATTTGTGACTAATCTTCAGCAATTGAAAATTGGATTATTGTGATAAGGTTCGCCTCTATCAAACATATAGAATTGATTCATCAATGTAACAACAATGGCATTGATCCATACATCTTTGCAAAGGGCCCTCTTATAAAGAAAATAAACAATCAATGGAATGTGCTAGAGTAAGCATGTCATTGACTTAACATTTAAAGCTTCCAAGGTGAACTACTTATCTTATTCATTGTCTTTTGTTTATGGTGCCCAATGAGAAAAAGTAAAACCCCTTTGGACACATCCATAACCCACTTCAAATTGTTCAAAATGGTTTTCAAATGAAAATATGTCTCCACCCCCAAGTTGAAGGGTCTTAAACTTGTAAAACAAATAATCAAAGTACATTCAAATGTCCATCGTGAGATGTTATCTAAACCCCATCACCAAAATGGACAAGGTGAAAACAAACACCTATGTTATTTATAACCATTCAAATGTCTTTCATTAATGATTTGATCTTCAAAGTAATGGGGTTCCTTAATATACAATCATTGGGCCTTTTACAAAGTGGCCATAGGCAATGGTTTTATTTTTGCACAATAGGGTGGATTAAACATTACCCTTTTACAAGCCTAAGTGGCTTTAATGGCCCCAAGGTTCATTTTACCTCATGTTGTTGGCACTCATATTCATGATTTTCTTTTCTTGGTGTTCATCTTTTTGGTGTTCATCATCTCCTGCTTGTGTTCAACTCAAGTGCTCATCCTCCTAGCCTTCATTGTCCTACTACTTGTGTTCAACCTTGGTTTTCATCTTCCTAGTCCTCATCATCTTACTATTCATGTTCAACCCTTGTGCTCATCTTTTTGACCCTCATTATCTTAATAGTTGTGTTTGGCCATTGTGTTTAATTTTTTTAATCCTTATAATCTTGTGCTTTTGTTTGGTTTTGTTGTTCATCTTCCTAATATTCATCATTTGGTATTCATGTTTAACCATGGTGTTCATTTTCTTGTGCTTGTGTTCAACCTCACGGTGTTAGTCAAGATCACCAATGCTTATTCAAATTGGCCATGCTTTCCAACAAATGCCCATCGTAGCCTACCTTCTTATTTCATTGGTAAATAATAGGTGCGTATATCATAATAATAATATAATATAATTAGATAAAACAATACGTGTACATTATTATAATATGAAAATTGTAATATAATAATTAGCCTAGGTATAGTTAGTAGGCTATATAATTAGGCTAGGTAGGTTAATAGGCTAGTCTATTTACTTAACCTACTACCTACATAATTAGTAGGTAGTAAGGAGGTGGGTAGGTTAACCTTGGTTAGATAGTCTAGGTTTAAGTTAAGTAGGTACGTGGATGGTGAGGACAACTACCTACCTCTTAGCTCCTATTGCCTACTTTCATACATATTTATGTACCAAGATTTGGAATAAACATGTCAAATAAATAAATAGACAAAAATAATAAACTTTTGAGATAATTGTTGTTGATTAGTAAAAGTGGTTTTTTTGGTGCAAAGGTTCAACTATTCATTTAATTAACTAAGTTAATGTATAATATGTTAAATAGCCTATGGTAGAATATGACAAGCATGGAGCTTCAATTATAATAGGTCAATAGGCTAAGGTAGGTTAAGGTAGGTAGGTAGCCTACTTACCTACCTACCTACTTATTACTTATTTACCTACCTACCATTAATAATTTTTTAAAATTTAAAATTATTATTATTATAAGTGAAGCAACAAAAAAAATTGGCCAAAAAAATGTTACTTAAAATTGACAAAATGTTTGGACATATTGATTACAATAAAAATGGTGGTAAAAAAACACCAATCAAATGGACAAATCCAAATCAACTTATTCAAATGGCACTTTGGTCAAGTTAGACAAGAGGACAAAAAGACAAAAGGGGCCGGGGGGAGGGGGGTGGGGTGTCTTTTGGTTGATTTTTTCAATCGCTATGACCATGATTTCTTGTAGGCCCACTTTTTTTCCCTTTCCTTTTTTAGTTATATGATTTCTTTTATTACTACCTTGCCCATGGCCTTTTTTTAAATATCTACTTACACATTCATAAAAAATGACAATATGTGATTATGAATATTTACTAATGACCTTTTTACTTTCAGTGTGTCTTGTAAGTAAATGGGGCAATGACAACAAGTTGTAAAAGTTCGTCCTTGCTTAGGTTTAATTGAATAAGTGTAAAATTCCTATTGTTCATTGAGTTATTCAAACCCATTTCTTATCACACTACAACCTTCAAGTTTATCCACATAATAACGATGTTTAAGTTTGAATCCTTAATTAAAGTTATCTCTAGTAGTAGTATAATGGATTGTTTTTATTATATTAAAAGAATATGTTGTAATAAATTATTCTTTACATTGTAGATTGTGATCAACTCCATCATTTGATACATATTATTTTTCATATAAAACCTCATTGTAATTTTTTCCCACATAAACATTTGAAGGCCAAGTCTTGTCATCCATGGCCTTAAGGTTAAAAGACCATATTTTTATAATCCTATAACATGATTTGATGTTTTGTTTGGTTAACAATCGACTTAAAGCCATGTCCATCCATCTAGCAAAAGTAAAGTTGTTTAGTTCATTATAATTACTTTTAACCATAGTCCATTTTTCTTTTCTAAATTTTGTTTTGAAAGGCTTGAAGCAAGATACATCTCGGGTTGAAGGGCATTGATGTGTTAGAAGGCAAGGTCATCATGTTCAACCCAAATTGTTGTGTTTGTTCTATTGCTTCTAGGGTAACATGTGAACCATGCCCATCCAAAATTAATAGATGATGATTCATTAAGAACATACTTCTTGAAAAAAAAAGATTTTTTTGACTAGAATACACATTGTCATCCAAACCTTAATAGAACCTCACTTGTTATATTTATTGCACATTTATAGTTATATCATTTTTGAGACATAGGAATGCTACTATAAATGGCTAGAACCCTTGGTCTTGATTGTCTAGTTGCTTGAATTCTTGTTTTATTCAAATTCCAAATATGTTTTACATCATAATTGTGTTGATTGTACAATACTTGCAAGTTTCGATAGAATGAATTACATAAATTTCTAGTCAAAACATTATGCCTTGTAGACAATTTTAAGTCCTTTCGCTTGTGAAATGCTTAATTCCAAGTGTTTATGTTTGAATTAGTACCACAAATTGGGCAAAAATGTCTTTGGGTTGTACCGCAAAAAACATCACACTTTTATTTTACTAGATCCATTAAACATTATAAAAATATTGGAAACACTTACATAACTATTTTCATTACTAGTTTTTTGTGAATATAAAATTTGTGACTAAACATGTTTTTTTTTTGTTGGTCCTAATTTCATAGTATTTTTAAAAAATTCAAAAATGTAACAATGTTTAGTTTCCTTGAACTTTTTAACTATAATTTTTTTTGAAACATGTGTTGGTGTTTTTTTAATATAATTTTCAGGGTAATTTCAATGGTATTTTAATTGATCCTTTTATTGAGTAGTTAATTTAGTAGGTAGAATTTAGTTTTGAATTTCCAAAGTTCAAGAATGTGATTATGAAAAAGGTCATTGCAATCAACAATTTTGTGTCAATTGCCACCATTTTTTTATTCCAATGGAAACTTTAAACCATATATCTACTATTATCATATGTAATCAAAATCTTACCTCGCCAGAAGATATCGACAAAAATGAGATTTTTTTTATGAGTGTGAAAACATATAAAAAAAAGGTTAAAAATATTATTTGGCCAATTTTAATAGTTTACCATTCCTTGAGATGATTCCTAGTGCTATCACCCAATGATATTTTATCTATTTATGAACCCCAAGGACTTGCTTGTTTTCATCAATGAACATTTCCTTGTTTCACTACATCCATTTGCCTCTCCCACTTATTACACTAGATTTATTAACATTTTTTGCTTTGTGCATAATGTTTAATGCAAGATCAACATTTTTCTTATCCATTGTTGGTGATTCCAACATGGTTTTTTGTCACTTGCAAAGCACATTCAACATCATGGTTGCCTTAAGTTTCCTAGCCCTAACCTTCAATTAATAGGTGGTGTGTGCTTTAATCCTATGAAAGGTATATTTGTATCTTTCTTATAATTAGCCCATGCACATAAAAACATGTTAAATCTAGGTATGTTAGAAATACTTGTTATTTTAATATTACAATGTTAAAAACCAAGGTGTAGAAGTTTGAAAAATCCTTTGACATTAAAGTCAAGATCCATTATTATTATGCAATGTGATGAACTTGAACTTGTTGAAATCTAGATTTAAAAAAAATTGATTGTTTTATAATGTAAAATTAAACCTCTTGATCCAATAGTAGTATAAGGACCTTTGTACTTTTCAATTTAAACCGTGTTTAAATTTTAAAAAATGTTTTTTTAATTTTGGAGGATCAATTTTTGTTCTACGACATTTGCTTTTAAATATTGTTGCAAATTTTCACCTCATTTATGGTTTAATTTGTGATCCTCTACTTCTTTGATTCTCATTACATTTGCATTAAGAATTAAGATTTTTTAAAAAATGTAACTTGTTTTCACATTTGTTGCAAGAGAAGATACAACACAAACCCCTTTTATAATCACACTACCCTTGGTGACCACTTTTTTTGTGACACTAACAAATTGTGATTTAAAAATGTATAATCACATTGCATATAAACCTTTACAAGATCATGATTATAGGAAAAAAAAAACCTTTCAAAACATCCCCTTTATGTTAGAATAAAGGTGCAAATTGTTTAAATTTCTTACATGGGTTAATCTAAGCTCTATTATGTGTTATTAGACTTCATGAAGGTTGTGATTTTTGCATGTTTTAATGTGATGATCTACATTGAGTTTGAGCTCCTTAACTATATTAGTTTGTGTATGTTATCAATATTTTTTATTATTTAAGATTTTATGTTTTCTTGGTTAGTTCGTATATTTTTTGTTTGTATGCATTAGAAAGTTGTTCTTTCTTTTCTCTTTAACTGGATTCATTGTTGTTAGTTTGCACAACTTGAACACAAAGCAACACTAACATTGGCAAAAAGAATTACAATTTACAAAATCCTAATATTTGCCTTAACTTTCCTTCATTATAATCACATTTACAAAAAGAGCTTTGCAAATATTTTGTGCTATTAACAAGTGTGATAGTCACTCTAAAAAAGGATGTTTCTTACTAAAATGGATGGTTACGAAAAAATGTGTGACACAAACAAGTATGTGACTAAAATGGACATCATTATAAAAGGGGTTTACATTTGCTCCTCATGAGGGTGGCCAATTTTTTCATATTTGCCCAAATTTACACCCATGACCAAACACAAAAAAATCTACTTAGTCACATGTTGAACTAATTCAAAACACAAATTTTCAAAACTGAGTGTTCAATCATATGCAATATCTTGAACGTTGAGAAGGTCATGTGCATTCATTAATCAACCTTCTTGTGCACTATATGGGCGTTCAATTATAAGCTTGTGTTTGATGATGGGCGTGTTTACTCTCTGATTGTAAATTAATAACTTGTTTAGTGGGAAAGGGATTAGCTGGGAATCAACTCTTTCCCCAAATTCTTGTATTAAGGTCGTTGCACCTAATTATTACTCCAGTGACATGCTCAGGAGTGAGGAATCTCAGTGATTATGTCCAAGATTGAATTTGTTCTCGTCCTTACCGAGCATGCTAATTACTAGCAGTTGCCCGATTCAATATTAGAAGTTCTGGGGATGTGTGAAGTGGAGTAGGAAGATCTAGCACCAAATATTCATAAGATTTTGGATTGATGCCAAGAAGCTATGATGACTCAATTGTGCAGAAGATGGGCCAATTATAAGGCTTCAGATTTTAAACTGGAGTAAGCACATGCTCCAATATTGATAACTGAGGAAAGAACAAACCTCGGTGGGACCGCGGGACTGCAATAAACTAACTCTCATTTATAAAAGGGATCTTGGGATGAAGCAACGCAATTTATGACGATGCTTTTATACACACAAATTATATTATTATCATTGGTTGCTCAGCTACCAACCAGTGCATACTACTGCACATAATATTGCAAGGAACTTATAAGGGATTTTAATGCAGAAAGATGTTTAAATCAGCAAAGGGTCCTTAATATTATAGGCAGTACAAAAGTACTGCCTGATTCTTTTCTTCCTTGTCTGCCCTTGTTGGGGCCTCATCCATCTTTTTCTCAAAGAAGATGGATGATGCCCAGACACACTTGGGCCCGTGTTATGCACGTTTTGAGCCGGTAATGGACACTAGGCCATCAGGGAAAGGCCATCAGGCCAACATGAATATTGACATGGACCAAAGTGTGTCTGGGTAGCACCAATATATGTGTCTGGGTATCATCACTATACACATCTTTATCGGGGCAAGGGCAGTCAGGGAAAAAGAAGAAGAAGCATGCAGTACTTTGTACTGCCTGCAATAAGGACCCATTGCTGAATTAAGGACTTCCAGGGGAAGATGTTCTAGACTAAGTTAGCTGAGTACTCTTGAGGAAATTGAAAAAACTTACATTAAACAGCTTGCAGTACAGCTTTCAGATCATCATAATATACACGTCTAAATATATGATAAGATCACATAATTAATGGTTCTTCCCTTCATGGCAAGTTGAAACAAAGTCATGAGTGAGAGGATGGAACTGTGTGATTTGGGTAGGTAATTTGAATGCAAAATGAATTTGATGAATAAAACATCCTAGACAAAACCGTGTATCTCCGGTTAGACGATTGGAATGCAAAATGGAATTAATTTTAAAAACAGCTTAGGAAAAACCCTAAACTATTCAAAACTCTAAACCTTTTAAAACCCTAAATAACCCTAAACCATAAAAAGCGACAGAGTGGATGGAAAAGCAAGGGGCATGTTACACCGATTTCCTAAGGTGTCCATTATAGTCCCTCTACTAGCCACCGTATGGTGATGCTCATGCCCGGAACTTTCACACCTTTCTTTACTGTCATGTTTGTATATGGCAGGGGAATCAGCTGCTCCAAATTACTATTTACAGACCATTACACTGCCGCAGATGGAGCTGCTTTAAGGTCCTGGCTCTGTTCAGATAACGTATGTCGACATCCTTGGCCTCCCTGCACAATTAACATATCAGAGGATGTTTTTGTACAGTTTACAAGGACGTGAGGAAAATTTAATGCAACCCCATATAAGAAATAGAGAACTGATCAGCCCTTCCCGTTTTCAAAGGTCGTTATGATAGATAGTATTTCCAATCTGTTTGCTGCCTCAATTCTCCTTGGGACGTTGCACATGGATTGTTGCCTCTCCTGAAGTTCCCTAAACCTGGTGCCAGAACCCTCTTTTTCGGCACTACATGGGCTGACATGCTATAGACAATGTAAAAGGTTTTACTAAGCAATTCATAAGCGCGATTCATGAGGCTTGAAACTCATTTTTGCACCCGAACTCAAGGTTATCTGAGTTTGGTGCCAAGTTGTGATGCCTGTCATTGTGATTCGGAGGTTATCGTTGTTTGTGGGTTGGTGTCCGAAGTTTTTGGAGCAAATGAGGTTGCAAGGTTTTCATTTTTTCATGGGTCATTGTGGGAGGGGAGGGGATTTATTCTTACTTCAATTTGTTGAAAAGTCTTGGAATAAAGAAGACGAAGAGACTTGTTTGCAACTCATGAGTTTGTAGCATTCATCTTTGATTCTAACATTTTTTTATTGAAGACTTACATATTTATATAGTAATAAGATAGGTGTTTGTTTGTTTAGATGGGATCATCTCATAACCCTCAGAAATTGTCCCTCAACCCCACTCCACCCCTGCCCTCTTTTCAGATGGTACCATTGAGAAAGCCTTGATATGACGATGTGCACATTTGTCATTTCACAATTTTTGAACCAATGAAGAAAAAGAGATTGAATTTAGAGTGAATTTATCTTTAAAAATTAATTTTAAATCTTTAAATGATTTTTTCACAACTGGGTTCTCTTGGAAAGTTGTCTCTCTTCAAGCCTTGAAGAGATTTGTTTCACAATCTTCTTTAACGTTTTCATAAGTTGAGTCACTTCTTTAGATATGATGAAAAGATACATAAACATAATTATTTTTTCTTCTTCGATGACCCAATAGTGATTTTTTCATAAGAACTCTACAATTAAACTCACTTCCCTTGAATAAAGTTGGGATGGGTGAACATATAGAAGGTTTAATATATGTGAGCTAATAACACATGGGCCCACTAGCACAAATCAAAGCTACTTGGTCTTTTGGGATCAAAATGTAGCTCCCCTCCATTACAATCATCTTGCCACCCCTTTAGAGTGCTATGGTAAAATAACTCATGGTTCAACTTTAGTTTCCACTCCCTCCCAAAAGATCAACCAAATTGATGACATCCATAAGTTGGATATGAATTGACCATGTTATGGAAACATCAACATTGATTGAAATTGACCACATGGAAGAATTGAAATTGACATGACATTATGAAGCAAATTGCATGAATGAATATGTGGTTGAGATCCATAACATGGATTAAAGAGGACTTGCTAAAAATTAAAGACACATATCAAACTCTAAAAATGGAATAAATAAAATGTTAAAAACCAATGATATGTGAAATTCAATTTGAGCTTGACCACATGTACGAAATTGAGCCATGTGAATGGAACTTGTCTCTTGGATGAAATCATATCATATGGATGAAAATGACGAATTTGGAATGGTTGAAAATTTCCATATGGAAGGTATGCCCCATATGAATTAGATTGAGTGACATAAATGATAGTCATGACTCAAATGAAATGAATTGCATGGATGAAGAAATATTATTTGGATGAACTTGACAACATGAATGAGATTGATAAGATAGATGGAATTCAACCATATGGTTGAACTTCATCGAATGAGTGATACAAATGACATGGATGGGATTCCACAATATGGATAAAATTAAGAACGTAAGTGACAAGAATTATATTAAGAAAATATGATCATGCAACCAACACTGCTAAAGGGACATTTGGTGCTTATTCCCCTTTTGATTTCCACTTTTGAATTGTTTCTACTAACCTGCAAGAACCCTAAACTAAGAATGAAAAGCCCTTGCATCAAAGAAATGCCTTTGATCATATCTAAAAGTTGCATAATCTGTAGTTTCTAGTTTCTACAACACAAAACTGGTATGCTGTAACTGTGCGACACTTTCTAATTCAAATAAGAAGATTGGTAACAAGATAATTTGAGAACAAACAGATAACAAATGAGTTTGCAATTGGAAATGATCCAAAAGAAGTCCCTTGAGGCAATGTGTCTTGCCTTTATATAAGGTCTTGTTCAAAAAAAAATTCTAACCTCTAATTATCTGGTTATAGCCAGCATCACCAGTAAGAAACCACTTACAACCAGCTATAGCCCATATAGTTAGTAACTAGAACTAGTAACTAACCTATCACCTTCACAAACACTCAGTGATATACCACCGAAAAACAATTAAACACATGCATGAAATTTGACCATCTGGATGAAGCTTGATTAGATGTATAATATTGAGATAATTGATGAGGTTGCTAAGATAAATATTATGGACAAAGTGGATCAAATTCAATTACATGGGTGCTGGTCATGTACATCCATGAACATAATTTCATTCATATCATTAAAATAATTTTTATTGTCAATTGCATCACTATGGTCAAATTTGTACATGTTAAATTGAATTTTATCCATATAGTATCTTCCAATTATCTGTATTGATAATTTCAGCCACAATCCTGTCCATGACATTCATTAATGTCCTATTTCATGCATATCATATGATTTTCCATGTCATTATTTTCATCCATATGTGTTAGTTTCATCATTGTGACCACTTCACATTGAGGATCCTTCTCATTCATATCAAATTTCATCCATATTGCAAATTACATAGATGTGGTCAAAGTCATCCATGAACACAATTCTAGTTATCATCAAGTTTCCTTCAATAGTTAGTTTTTATCCATATGGCCAGTTGCATCTGTGGTAAATTTTGTCCATGAACTAGTTTTATCTAGGCAAGGCACAAATCATCCAACAAATTTTACCACATTCATCCAACTAGCAAGGTTTGTTGATGTCATCAAATTTCATCCACATGCATGGCCTTTATGCATCTTCATGGTCAAATTCATACTTGAACCAATGTTTTTCCATTTGATATATGATATTGTTGCAATTGTCTTTTCATTCATCCTCATTGTCATATTTTTGGTTGGACAACCTTTAACCCTTTTTTGTTTCCCTTCTGACCCGTCCCATATCTCTGTTCCTTTTCCTACCTGCCCTGTTGACCCACCTTTCGCTTCCTCCACCCTTTTCCCTATCCCAGAGTAGGTCCCTGATACCACCCCCCCTTTCAATTTTCCAGAGACCCACAAATAATGTAAGAAGAGAAGGATCAGAGCTACAACAGAATTTTGGAGAATGGGTACCATGAGTATTCTGTCCATGCAAGATTAACAAGGGGTGTGTCACACTGTGGCCTTGCCATTTACATTTAAAAGTATCCTAGGGCAAAAGAAGAATCATGGAAACTCAAATATTTCACCATGCAAAAATATAATCTTCAAAAAATCCTCTAAAAGAAATCAAAATCCTTCAAGATATTATAACTCTATAGCTAATCTCCAGTTTCAAGACAAGCCAAAATATCACCTTTCAAAAATCCTCATATAAAAATAGACCTATTATTACCTAGGGGCCAAAGTCCCTTAACGTCCTACTATACTCTATAATGAATCTAAACACAATATCCTTGCCTTGGTAGGCAATGCCAACAAATTAATATACCGTAGCCTAGGGTCAGCTTCCACATTGACAAAATGAAAAAAATCAAAAAATCAAAAAATTAATTCGTTTTTGGAAATTTGAATTTACTATATTTTCATGATCTACTATTTTATTGTCATATGAGGAGTGAAATTATTCAAATGTAGCTTGCAATAATTATGATTGTTTTCAACACCTCAGCTTCATATTGTCACAAAAAATCATTTCACTATTTAAAGGTTTAATTTATGATGAAACTCACCATGAGGAAAGGTATACACCTGAAAATATACAACTATGAAGTGAATTAAATCTCAATGTTCTATTGTGCAAAGTGACAATACTAAGTACATACTATATTCTAGAAACAAAACTTGTGACTACTTAGTAATATAAATCCACTGCAACATTAACCATTTTTCTAGCAAACCAACCTCCAAAGATTTTCAGTTGAAAAAAGAAAATTGGACATATAATGTGCCTAGCACTGAGCATTTAACAAAGGAGTGGATGCTAGGTACCACTCAACACTGGCTTTAACCCAGCCCGAAACGAAGGTTCCAGACTTCTTTTCCTCAAAAAAAAGATTTATTTTTCAAAAGTTTCAGTTCTGGTTCCAGAACTGGATCTAGTTTTCAAACATGGTTCTGATTCTGGTTCCAAAAATCAGACCTGGTTTCAGTTTGATTTTTATTAATCAAAACCAGAACTGACAGTTCTAACCGACCAAAATAGGTAACCGCCCAACACTGGTTAGAACCCCCAAAATCCAATTAAATTGCTTCTAAACATTAGAAATATCTCATGCTTAGAAATCAGATCAGGGTCTCTGAGTTCAAATCTAACATATTTCTTGGGCATAATATGGCCACTAAGAGGAGGGCTGGCTCCAAAAGGTCAAGGTACCAGAGTGGGTGCTGGTTCACCCTGGCAGCAGTTGGGCCTCTCCTCCTTTGATGTGGTTTTCAGTCAACCACGCAGCATGCATAATAAGGGGTGCGTCACACTGTGGCTTGCCATTTGCATTAAAAAGTATCTAAAAGCAAAAGAGGATTTATGGAAACTCGAATATTTCACCATGCAAACATATAATCTTCAAAAATCCTCCAAAAGAAACCAAAATCCTTCAAGATATTATAACTCTATATAACTAATCTCAAGTTTCAACACAAGCCAAAATATCATCTTTCAAAAATCCTCATATAAAAATAGACCTATTATTACCTAGGGGCCAAAATCCATTAAGCTACTATACTCTATAATGAATCTAAACACATTATCCTTGCCTTGGTAGGCGAGGCCAATTAGGTAATTTTGCCAGTTGCAAAGGCAGAATTGATCTCCTCCTTGTAGAAGGAAATTGACACCACCCATTTTGAGCTGCAGGGCAGGCCTGAGAATGTGATTGGGCAAGTCCAGAAATCAGACATGTTGAAAGGGACAAATCTAGTTGGTCTTCTCCAGCCAGAACCTCTAACTGCTGGAATCCACTGCTAATAATCAGCCAAAGGTGACAGCAGATTTTGTTCAAAGGTGGGTATCATGGAACCCAAGATTTGGAGACTCTGAACTAACTCCAAAGTTAGTGGATGCTTTTTTGAGAATGGGGTCAGTGGCTACCATATCTACAGAGAACCAAACTAACTCCTTTTATTCTTTTGGCACTCAAACAAACTAGGGGCTTAAACACAGAACATTTAGTGAAGACTCAGCAGAGTGGTCCCTTGTAGCTTGAACCGATCTGTTGAATAATTGACTGACTTCTCAACAAGATCCACCATAATTCTATGAGCACATGAGAGACTTTAAGGATACCTAGGGCATGCAATACTTGTCTCATACTATTTTGGGAAATGCAAGAAGATTCCAATATGGATTTGACAATTAATATACAGCATTGAAAAAAATACATAAAATGTCAGTTGGGCGGTTCTAATAATACCATATATTAATTATCACCCAACTGACTTTTTTATATAACCGCCCAATAAAAGCCAAGAACCATCTTACAAAAAAATTATTAAAAAAAATTATAGTTGGAGAATCAGATCCCATTTTAAAACCCAGTTCCAATTTTGGTTCCACAAATCAAACTTGGTTCCAATTTGATTTTTACTAACTAGAACCAAAATGGACGGTTCTAGCCAGCCAAATTGAGTAACCACCCAACATTCGTCAATGTCAAACAGGAAAGTAAAAGTGGTAGCTTAAAACCCAATATCAGTGGAATCCATCAGATATGTCACCCAACTTACTTTTATAACTTAGACCACACCCACAAGGAAGGACGTCATCCTCAGATGGCTGAGAAAGTTTTCTTCTTTGTAGAAATGAAATTTTGTGGAGGTGTTAATTCAGTAGGTAGCTGGTGGGCACCGATATGCTTCTAAGAAGATTGCTGTAGGTTTCCTTAATATCGCATGTACATTTAACTTTTGTGATAGATGCAGGTCAATGATTCAAATGGCCTTGGATTATGCACTAGAAATGACAAAAATAAGAATGTAAGTGGTCTGCTGTGGGATTCTAGAAACAAAGTTCGCTGGGAAAACAAATATCATGTCAGACTTATTTCGTTCTGTCAGTGCTTTAGCCAGTTTAGAAAAATGAGCCTATATAGTAGTCCAAATCTGGTCTACAAAAGGGTTCTTTGTGTTGGTGTCATATTATGTATTGTCATTTATTTGCAAGGGGGTATATATATGGCACACTCCAGAACATTTGAACTGTACCCACAGAGGCTTGTGTTTGTATTCCAATTGTGGAAACTGAATGGAATACTAGTTTAGATTAGTCATGCTTTTCTTTTTTCTAGTCAGACATGCAACCAGAATCATGACCCATGATCTTAACAATGACTTCTTGGGCATATATTCCCAGGGTTCATAGCTTTTCATTTATAAAAATTCCACCACTGAAATGAAATCACTAAATGCATAAAATCATGTGTCAATTTACATCCCTGAATTCATGGGCGTGTAAGTTCCATCTTGAATAGTGCTAAAAATTCCATTTTTTTGCATCAGCACAATTTGTAGGACATTGGAAAGTACTGTCTTTTTTTGGGGGAGGGGGGTGGAGGGGCCGGAGTTTCTTGCAGGCATCTCAAATTCACACTCTTCTTGTGTCCATGTGCGAAATAGGACATGGCAAAACATGCAAAAGTTCCAGAGCACTGGAGCTCGCATGGGATAAGACCCAAATGTTGTCAAAGTGTATGTACATCTCAATGCAAATTTAAGGTGACAGACAGCCTTGTAGTATCCAAGATCCAAAAAACTGGCAAACATCTTTGCCCTATCTAACTGTGCTAAACATGCTCCTAACAAATAGCCTGGGTAACAGTGCTGTCATTTGATGTAACTCATTGGCATGAATTGTCTTTTGGCTTGATTTTAAACTACAAAACACTGCTTTGGAAAATGACAAATTGTGTGGTATTAACAGATGATGGTAGCTTGATTTATCAATCCAAACTTAAGTACTTGGCTACTTGCAAGCCACAACAGCTTCTATATCCTCAAATTTGAACCTTAAGGGAAAACTTGGAATTTGTGACCTAGTTGTTAGGGGCACGTTTCAATTTAGGTTCAGAGTCTAGAAACGTATTAAAAAAAGTATTACCTTAACTAATTAGACTGGCAGGAGGAATTTGCTCACATTTGTGTCCTCCTTTTTGCAAGAGAACCCTTTACTTCAGGCTATCCAAACAGTCCACCCTATTTGTATGCCTGATTAGTACCGCCAAGCCCAACTTATTGTTGAGCTCTTTCAGAGTTTGTGTAACCTTAACATCCCTTCAGCCATTAATGTTAAGGTTTAACATCTTTATATCTTGTGAAATCTCATGTGACTCAATCTCAAGTTTGAATGTGATTTTTCTATCTGGAGCATTGCCATTCCCAAATGAAGCATGCTTAGGACTATGGAGTGTGATATCCAAGAAAGTAAATGGACATGTTGCAATTTTGCATGCAACTAGGTTTTCATGTTGCATTGGTTGTTATATTTATGGATATTGCATAATGGAAGTGGCACAATCATTATGTTTATGGTTGTACCTATAGATAGGTTAAGCATCAATGAATGTTGCTCAAGGCCTTTTCTAATTTTTTTAAAGATGTGAATCTCAAGTTTCAAGTTTTAGAAAATTTGTGTTTGAGCAAGCAAAAAGAGTGAACAAGAATCTGATGAATGAGATGCTGAGCATGAATATGTCAAGTGTAATGTCAATTGTCATTCAAAGTCTTTTCAAGGAAATGAGGACATCTAGTTTCACAAGGGACCTTGACACTGGCCTAGACTATATTTCAAACAATAGATAATAAAAAATATGAAATTGGAGAAAATTGAATTACATAAGATTAATATGTAGATTCGTTACTTTTGGTGATGGGATTTACGTGGTCATTCATAAGTTCAAAACATTATGGATTGAGTTACCCTATCTTCCAATAGTCATATCTAATGTGTTGTTATTACCACAATACTTGGGTAGGTTTGGCAACAATTAAATTATTTTCATGTTTGTTGAAGTTTTTTTTATTGCATAAAATATGTCAAAAAAATCAAGAAAATCAATACACAGATAATCAATGCAAGAACACACTGCATTAAAAGTTTCAAATGGACCATAGACTAAATGACATGTGTGCTTGCCACTCTTGCCCCCCTATTGGTAGTCTTTAAAATATATAATTGAATTTCAAATGGACCTTGTAAATGAATGGGTTGCAGTTGGATGGAAAAGCTTCGATTCAACTTCATAGCAATCATGGTGTTTTTAAATTACTTCTCAAAATCAAGAAAGCGCCATAAATTTAAATATGATGTTAATGATAGTAAGTGGACAAACATAACTCCATTATCAATTCATTGATTGTGAGTTTTGACATAATTTAAAATGTTATACCATCAATGGTGCTAATGTTGAAGCCCAATGTTTCAAATAAATAAATAGTATTACCTTTTTTAATTTAAAATTTTACTTTTATGCTGGTATAAGGTGTCAAATATTTGATGATGCAATCATTTAAAAAATAGAATGTTAGATTATTGTGTGTACTAAAAGATTGAATGATTATAAAGTGGACCAAAAAAACTATCATCCCCAAAAATATATATTTAAATCCATAAAAGAGAACCTATTTATTTCAAGTGCTTCATAAATCATACAAATGATTTCCACAAGAGAACCAACTTTTGATTTTGCATTGAAAGTTATTTATTCACAACTTGGAAATAATGATATTATTGATAATGTTAATTTTATTTTCTAATTTTACCAATCAAATTTTTTATGACAAATGTTTTTGGTCATTTTGATGTTTTCAAATGATAATGCCATTTTCTTGAATAAGTTCAACATGAAATCATTATGTACAATTCAAACCAACATAATTCTCAATATTGCATGAATTTTTGAGGTTGTGAATTAGCACCATGCTCATGAAAGTTTTCATTATTTCATTTGAATCTAATTAATTTTCAATTATCATCTAAAAATGAAGTGGATATCCAATGTACATTTTTAGCCATGAATTTATATGGAGCCTCATGAGGTTCAACCATTGAGGATTGCAATAAAAATATCACTTATAATTGGTCATGTGGTCTAATATCACTATTAAGGATTGTATCTTTCCATCCATGAGTAAGGTGTTTATTTAATAGTTTGCAAAAACAAAATCATTTTGTTTATCGAAGGACATGTAATTTTTTAAGTTGCTAATAGTGGACCAACTTTTTGAGGTTGTCTTTTTACATTGAGAAATTGTAAGTCATGCAATTTTTTTGTTATTGTTCAATGTCATGGATAACATTTCATAATCTAACTTACCCCATATCATTCGATTATGTATACTAATATTTTTAAACAATTAATTGTAAAAAAAAAAATTTGTATGGTTAACTTATCATTCATGGATCAAATTTCATGAATGTTAATTTTTCATCCATAATTTTGACATTTCATTAAATGGATGAAATCCACCATTTATTTTCTTTTCATCCATTATGGGTATCTAAAAAGGTGTTCAAAAAGGTTCTTAGGACAATGGTTTTGTTAATCAAATGCAGTTGGTCATTTGAATTCATGTTCATTGTTATCCAAATTTGGCTTAGCCCAATTAGTTAATTTACTTATTGACACATTGTTATTAGGCATGACGTTAACTTGGTTTGTACCTTTGTAGGGACTTGAATCTCCAGTGTTCAACAAGTTGATTCTTGAATAACTCCTTGAAGAATTTAGTGCTACCTTTAGGGAAGTTTTAGCCATGGATTTCACATCTACCAACAAATTGTGATATCTTCACCAAGGATCACACCCAACCATTGTGTATGCATTTGAGTTTAAAGTATCAATTTGTGACATATTGTGAGACAAAGTTGCATCCATGAATTAATTTCAATTCAAATTATGTAGCACTATGAAAGACTTGTTTATCATGCCATATCTTACAACCTTTAATCAAGTCATTGCGCAAGCTTGTTGAAATTCTATGATAACATATTTTTCAAATCTCCTTAAAAAAGATATTGTGAACCATCACCAACACAAAGGAATTTTACATTTGTCATGTTGGTTCAACCATTAATGACTTTCATATTGAAGGATGACCCATGCAAATTGATGGGACACAATTCATCATTCAAACACTTCATGAAGTAAGAAAAAACACATTGACATGCAAGATACATATTATATTTGTATTGTAGATAACCATGCCATAGTGCTAATGAATGTTCAAAGATTTGCGGTCAATAGACAACATGAACATGTGTCACTTCTTTCACCAATCCACATTTTGAAAAATTAAAAAGTGAGGATGTTTAGTCTTGATGTTGTAACCCTAACCTCAAGCTCATAGCCAAAGTTAGGGCAAGACAAGGGAAATAAACCAAGAATGAAGCCAAGGCAAGGCCAAGGCATGGTAAGGTTCAAACATATTCCCAAAGTGAGTGAAAAGTCTATGGTAGTCCAAGAGAGGAACCATTCCAATTATAAACCCAAGAGTAGGGAATATTTTATCACTAATACTGAATGTTGACAATGGGGGGGGGGGAAGGTGTCACTTTGATAAGGACCTTGAGACTTCAACTTGGTTGTGTTATGTATTGAAAATGGTCAAACATAATCTTAGATCAAAAACCATTTTTTTAGTAATTGATCATGATAAAATAGGGATAAAATGCAACAAGGTCATGACAATGAAAATTCAAGCATTACTTGAATTTGGTGTTTTTGCATGTGTTAATGTCAAAGGATAATTGGCACAACAACATAAATTGGCATAGGTGAAGAACACTAGACCAATACCTATTGAAGTCATGGACAACCCAAGATTTTATTCAATGCAAAACCTCACAAGAATAGAATATGATTATAATAAATGTCCTTAACCCAAATATTAACAAGGTTGCTTTTAATGTCATTTCACCAATATATTATCTTGGCTTAATTTGCATAATTCACTAGTGGATTGACACACACAAAGTCTCAATTTGAAGCATCAAAATGCAAAACAATTGAATATGAAACTTCCTTCACAAACATGTTTGGTGATAATCATGATTATGTGAGCAATTTTAGGACAAACATGGAAATGGATGCATGAAAAGCCCTAAATACAAGGAAAGTATTCAAATTATACAAATATCAAAATATTTAAAGGTTTTATTTATTGGAACAAAGGTTTTCATGCATATTGCAAAAAAAGGAAAATCTATCATATGTCACATGTTTTTCCAACACAATATATAATTGCAAATTTGATTAAAATGCAATGGAGTTCCTTGACTACAATCAATTTTGGTAATGACATTTGTATGGACCTTTGTAAGGTTCAAACCAATGTTGGTTGGTGATTTGTTTTCTTAACTAATTAGGTAAATTCTTTATATATATTTGGACCACATAAATTATCAATATTTATTAATTTATTTGGTTTTTTTTGGGTGATAATTTTCAATTATGTATAAAGGTCGATTTTCAAATACCCACCCTAAAAATTGCCAATTATATCGCCTGCGTAGGGTAGTTTATAAGGTTTCTTTAAAAATATGTTGTTTGTTTATTTTCATAAACATGTTTATGGATTTAGAATTGATAACCTAAATGGATGATATTCCAATCATCTAGGTAGGATATTATATTTTGAAATTTTAATACTTGAAGTCCATAAAGGTCCTATTGATTTTTTGAATGATATGTGTCAAGTGGTTAGGTTCCCCTATCAATTTTCCAAAAAATCAATGATCAACTAGTAGTTTATCAACAACCAAGTTGATAACTCAGTTTTTTCTTAGTAATTGGCCAACATTAATTCATTCTAGCATGGATTGGGTTACCCTAGTTTATGTTGGTGATGTTTGACGTTTTTTTTTTCCTAACATTTTTCATGGTTCATTGCACATTATTTCCCAATAGTGGGCCTTTCACCCATCTGACCAAACTATATCAACTCCTTGCATGGGGATCTAAAATTGAAGTTGTTAGGTTCCAATCTTTGAAGGTTTGTGTCACAACAACCCCATTTTTTATTCATTCATGCATGCACCTTTCTAAATCATTTATCTTGGAAATGGATATTTCTAAATTCACATTAGGAGCCTTGTGTTTATCACAAACTAGAAAATAAAACCTTCTTGTTAGTCCCAGTAGTGACTTCCTTTAGTTTACAATCTACCTATTGGATAAAATCATATTCTTAATTGTTGCATTCTATGGTTGATTTTTTTTTTTAGATCCTTTTAGTTTTGGTTATGTTATTTAATGCATTCTATTTGTTGCTCTCTAACCCTCTTGTTAAATGGGGGGTTTTTTAATTTGTTTTATATTCCATAGTTCAATCTTGTAATACAATATTATGTGTTTTTCATTCATTCTACATGGTATCAAAACATGTTCAGACCAAAGGGAATCCATTTCCTTGAAGTGTTGAAATCACTAGGAATGACTTCAAGTGTGTAGCTCTATTCCACCAAGTTAAAGTTATTTAAGTAAGAGATTTTCAAAATTTGCAAATTGTAGTTGTATTTTGTGTCAAAAATACTTTGTGAGTACAAAATCTTTTTTGTATATAGTGTATTAAAGACACAAGTTGTTATTTTATTATTATTAATATTTTTGTCATTCACATACATTTTTTTTTAATCAATTATCATGGCAAACATTGTTGATATATTTATCACTGAGTTTAACAAACTTGTGGGCCAAAGTAATTTGTGTGTGGAAGTTCAAAATCACTAACTTGTCGTTGAGAGAAGATATGTTGGATTTCGTTGAAACAAGTACCATTGTTGCTTTAGGTCAAAAATAGCAATATGCCAAGAGAAAGAATAAAACTTTGACAATCATCAAGCCTTATGACAAAATCATACCTTATGTTCAACATTTTCCAAAAAACATTTGGATTATTTTGTCAAATCTTTATGTGGTCAAGACTATTTCACATAAGCTTCTCATTAAAAGTAAGTTGACTAATTTGAAAATGGAAGAAGACATTCCCATGGAATTTTTTTTTGAATTTATCACTGATCTTTTAAATTAGCTTGTTAGATTTGGTGAAAAGATAGTTGATGATGTTGTTGTGGAGATGATTTTAAACACATTACTTCAAAGTTATGAATATTATGTGTAGTCGATCCTGAATCAACAAGTCATACCTATGCTAGATGAACGCACTTCCAAGTTGTTACATGAGGAGACTAGGAGTGAACTTTGTGGTGAAGAGAAGAAAGACACAAAAACATTATGGGTGAAGTTTTGCAATATGTCAATTAAAAAGAAATTGTTGCATGTAGGTGACAAACATGATGAAAGCAAGAAGCATAACTTTGAGAAAAAGGTTGTCACGACTTGTAATTAATGTTACAAACCTAGCCAACCAGTGGCCAAAGAACTGTGTGATGCCATATGAATTTTTTTTCAAAATTCAAGCCCAACAAATCAACATGGTGGAAGATGATAATGATGGTGATTCAAATTATAATGACCCTATAAAAATCATTGAAGCAACAATAACCACTATGGACTTAAATAAACAAATGTTAATTAAAATGAATGAACACAAAGAGGACAACTGGTATGTTGACTCTAGAGCTAACAAGCATGTCATGGGCAATTCAAGCTTGTTTCATGACAATGTAAAAACTCATAGCTCCTCTAGTGTTATATCAACTAGTGGGCACACCCATGGTGTAGAAGGCAAGTGTCATGCAAAACTTAGGTTCAATGGATCGATAAAAAAGATAATAGATGTTTTTTAAGTACCTACAATTACAACAAAAGGTGTCCTTATACACCAAGTGATTTCATTAGATTTTGAGTGAATTCACTGGTTTCAGTAAACGAGGACTAGCTGGGAAATAATGAATTCACTAGTTTAATAAATGGGGATTACTGAACTGCACCCACATTTTGTAGTAGTGTTGGCATGAGGAATAACTTTATATTTGTAGGAGTTTTGGTTGATAAAGGCCATCTTGCTATCTTCAACTTTAGGAGATGTCTCATATTAAATGAGTAAAGACCTAAGAGAATAATAACACATGGGAGAAAGATAGACTCAATGGACTTTGTTGACTAATTCATTTTCATTGAAGTTAGGATCTACATGGGTAGCACTCTATAGCTTCTTGCCGTTTTCATTTTTATTTTCACAAATTTAATTCCTTTTTTTTTGCTCATCAACTCATCATCTAAGTACTTTTCTAAAAGTGTTGTTGCACTTGTCCAAGAAATTACACCCATTACGAGAGGTAAAGCCTGAAAAAAAGGAAATAAGTGAGCTATGAGAAAAATACCTACTACTACCATAGTAGTAGCATGAATAAGGGCAAAAATAGGAATAGGTCCCTATTATCCTCTTGAAACAAATATTTGCCATGAAATAAATACTGCAAAGACTACCGAAACCACCAACTTGTGGCATTGTTGACTTGGTACCAAATTTCCAAGGACTATATTACATGACCAACAACAATAAGGTCATTGATGTACCCAAATTCCCACAACTATTCGAAATTTTTCAAGGTTGTCTAATGGGTCGACAACAATACAAAGGTTTCTTGTTGCAACCCCACTTTGACGGAGTTGTGAAGTCGCCACTCACACTCCTGAAAATGGGACTTGGGAGTCCTCCGGGACTCCCAAAAATTTAGAGCGCGATTGCAGGGGTCAAAACACCTCGCATTGAGGCGTATTTTATATTGTTGAAAAGGACTTGAACTGTAAATGTCCAAAATGGCCTCGCATGAACCATTTGGTCATCTGCAACACAAGTTATGGTCGAAAGAAGGGCCGGGAGTCAAACTGACAGTTTGACTCCCGACCACTAAAAGTCAGGAATCGACCAGATTCCAGTGTGTGCAGGGGGAGTGCAACACACCGTTGGAAAGCTCTCAAGGAGAGCTACAACTTTGGTTCAGACCTTGTCCCGATTCGAGTTTAGGGTGAGAAGTTATGAGCATCCCAAGTCCCGAGAGTCCAAACCGGGACAGTTTCGAGACTCCACTTTGGGAGTCCCGGGAAAAAGAGCCATTTGGATGCAAGTGCAGCGGAAAGCTACAGAGAATACTATATGGGGGAAGGTGGTGGCTTCCCCCGAGTCCGGGCCGTGGTGAGTCAAGTGAGTCCAAGGTAGCGCATGGTTTGTCTCAACACTAAAAGGGTGTAGAATGAGTTCTAACCAACTTGTTGGTTGCATTTGGATGCAGGACCATATAATTGAGTAAGCTTGTCCCTCTTCCTAGTCCATTCCGAAACTTTCAGCACGCCCCTCTCACCCCCTTTAGTGCTGGAAGCTAGAAGCGTGCCCCAAGTCCCAAAAATTCTGCAACTTGAGAGACTTAGCCCAACTTGGGGCTAACTTGGGACTTGGGAGCGCGTCATTTCCAAGATAAAGAAAAAACTAAGCAAAAGGAATGTTGGATTTCATACACACAAATCTTTGTGGTCTACTTTTAGTAGCATCCTTATCCAATTCAAAATAGTTCATGGCTTTAATAAATGACTATAGTCATTTCACATGGGTGTATTTTCTGAAAAGAAAAAATGAAACCTTGCTAACATTCAAAGTCTTCAAACAAATGATAGAAAACTCCATTGAAAAGAGAATTAAGTGCCTAAGGACTAATTGTGGGGGGGAGTTTATGTCACATTCTTTTACCACCTACCTTCATGAGCAAGGCATTTGAAGGTAGGATTTAGCCACAAACTTTTTAATATAATGGAATATTAAAGAGGAAAAGAATACATTACTAGAGCGTGCAAGAAGTTGAGTGCTAAAGACTAAATTACCAAAAAAATGTGGTCTAAAGTAATCAACATCGCAATTCACTTCTTCAACAAATCTCCTACAAGGTTGAACTTAGGATTAAATGCTTATGAAAAAAATTCAGGTACCAAACTTAATTTGAGTCATCTTTGTACATTTGGGTGTAGAACCTTTGTTTACATTGACAAAGTTAATAGAGGGGGTAAATTGGATTCCAAGTTTATGGAACACATCCATCTAGGATACGATTTGGAAAAAAAAGGTTATAGATTTTACAACCTTCGATCATTAAGAATATATTCATAAGTCGAGATGTTAAATTCATAAAAAATATTAGTCACATAGCTCCCACATATAAATCATGAATCCAAACTATCCTATCATCCTGCTATTGTGAAAAATGAGAATATGGATCCTAGTTGTTCCCCACCTAAGATCAACATTCATGTTGATTTGCCCATAAAGTCATATTCAAGTGTTGAGCTACCCACTAGGCCACTAGATGTAGTAGATTCACTTGAAGATAAAATAGGTCATTTTTAAACTATCATCGATCAAAATGAAAATCCCACTCAAAGGAGGTCCAACCGAATCAAGCAAAAACTTCACTAATTGTGAGATTATGTTAATATAGTTGAAGTTGATAGCCCTTCAACTTTTCAAGAGGCATCCCAAATTCCTAGTTGGCAAGATGCAATGTAGTTCGAGATTAAATCAACCGAGAAAAATTAGATTTGGAAATTAGTTAATCTCCCCCCAAGCAAGTAATCACAACAAAATGAGTGTATAAAGTGAAACAAAAGCCAATGGCACCATAGATAAGTTCAAGGCTCGGTTTGTTGCTTGAGGATTTTAACAAAAGGAAGGAATCAACTTTGATGAAACATTTGTCCTTGTAGTGAAATGGGGAACAATCTAGTCAATAGGTGCACTTGCTACTCATTCAAATTAGCAATTTTTTCACTTGGATGTGAAAACAACCTTCTTGAATGGAGATTTACGTGAAGAGGTTTTCATGCGACAACTTGAAGGTTTTTCATCTCCTAGCAATGAAAGGAAAGTTTGTTGCTTGTGTTTAAGGCATTGTATGGCCTTAAACAAACACCAAGGGCATAGTATTTTAAAATAGATACCTATTTTAAGTCTCAAGGATTGCAAAGAAGTAATGCAAATCATATTATTTATTTTCTTCATGAAAATGAAAAAGTTGTCATATTAGTCCTTTATGTAGATGACTTACTTTTGACTAAAAACCATTCAGAAAATATCGTTTAATTGAAAAGACAACTATTGCTTGCCCTGAAATGACTGATCTTGGATCCATTTGTTTTTAACTGTAAAGTTTCTATGTCTTCCAAAAGGGATAATGGTTATTCAGAAGGGGTACATTAAAAAAATGTCATAAGAGTTTAACTTTACAAATTGTAATTTTCACAAGGTATTGATGATTGAAAATTTGAAGCTAACTAATGAAATAGGTACTCTTATAGTAAATGCCACTCTTTACCAACACATGGTGGGTAAGTTCATTTACTTTACCAATATTTGCCCAAACTTGACATTTGTAGTCGGAGTTGCACAAGTTGTCACATGGCCACTCCCCAAAAGGCCCATCTAGATGTAATGAAACATATTTTCAAATATGTGAAGGGTATTATAGATTTTGGAATACTATACTTGAAAGGGTCTAGTAACTTGCTCAAGGGGCATACTAATGTGGATTGGGTAGGAGATAGTGATAATTGACATTCAACCACAAGGTATGTGTTCAAGATGGGGATTAATGTCATCACATGGTGCTCAAAGTAGTAACCCACTATTACTCTTTCTTCAATGGAAGCCGAATACCATGCTTTTATCGAAGGTGTTAAAGAATGTACTTGGCTACGAAGATTGTAGAAAACAATTTGAATTTTTAATTTTGAGCCTATTATGTGGTCTTTTGTGACAATCAAAGCAACATGAAAATTGCTAAAAATCTTTTGTTTCATGCTCATACAAATCATATAAGAGTTCATTATCATTACATTCGTGAGAAATTAAAAAATGAAGAGGCTGAGACGGTTCATGTTCCATCCCATAATCAACTTGTTGATGTCATGACTAAGCTTTTAGGAAGGTTAAAGTTTGAAAAGTTTATAGATGATCTTGGAGTTTGTAGCCTTTCTAAAACTAAACAAAAGGAGAAGATGACATGAAGGTCCTCTTGTTGGAACTAATAGGGGATGTTAAAATTAGAAACTTGTTTAATCAGGTGTTAATCCCAATAGTGATTTTTCTTAGTTTACGATTTGCTTACAAGATAAAATTAGACTATTAATTGTTGCATTTTATGGTTGGTTTTCTTCTTTATCCATTTAGTTTTTCTTATCGTATTTAATGCACTCTATTTGTTGCTCTCTATCCCTCTTGTTAAATGGGGGTTCACTTTTATTTGTTTTATATTCCATGGTTTGATCCTTCAATACATTATTTTGCATTTCTCATTTTTTCTACAATTGGGTCATGTGATGTTTGCTTACAAATAAAGAATATTTGTCATTATCCACATGGATGTTTCCAACAATTAACTCAATGCACATATTTCCATGGTTTTCAATATCCATGGATTTCATCATGTATGCCCCACCTTCCAAATCTTTAAACTCCATTTTGGTGGTGGTGAATTGTTCCATATATATGACATTTTGTTATTTGTACTAAAACAATAACTAGCAAAATAAAAACTTTGATATTTTTAGAATCATGTTTTCCAATATCATGTCTTCCATAAGTATTTTCAATCATGGACTTTATTTTGCATCTACATTTTGGAATATGCTCTTTTGAACCACTAGGTGTGAAGGTCAAAAGAGCTTTAGCTTTCCATCCTTAAAACAAATGAACAAATAGAAGCACAATGAGTCAAGTTTTGGAGTACAATATTTACAATGCACAACCAATTATCTTCAATATGATTATTTAGGCATCTTGTCCATGGTACTAGGATTTGCACATAATAATGCAATGCATTTGTTTAAAAATAAACAAATTTAGTTGCAAATCATGATTTATATTAATGTTGTCTACTTTTTAATTTCAAAAGGAACCTTCTTTTCTTTGGTTTTTGTGAAACCTTTAATATGATATTGAAATTAATTTTTTGGATTTTTAAAACTTGTGATTCTAGTAATTTGCAAATTTGTTTTAAAGCTAATTCAATTTAAGACCAAGTTCGGTTCCATCTTCATTACACATGACTAAACCCAATTTTTTGGGTGTAGTACTAGTTTATTCCAATAGTGTGCACAATTCAAAATAGAAATTGTGTAATATGAATTATGTATAACCAATCAAATTGCAATAACTTGCATATAATGTCGAGCCAAGCTTATAGTTTTCTTTTATGAAATTGTATTTATGTACCCAAAGAATTAACTAAACCTATCAAAATGGGGTAACACCTTTGGTGTAGGTTTTAATTCAATTTTGTACAAAGGTCAATCCATTAATCAAATTTTAATGGTGGTTCCGAGATAATTTGACAACTTTTGTTTAAAGACCCTATAGGTTGACTTATAATTAAAACCTTAACCTACTTAAATCCCAAAACCTACCAACATTATTTTATGCTTCATAGTTGAAAGGTGGGCAGCACGTGGTTGACAAACATGCAGACATCAATTGTGTCTCATCTTGAAGGCACACAAAAATAATATAAGTAAAATGTTGATGAATAATCATAAATGATAATAAAACTTCAAGATTAAATACCAAGTCAAGCTTTGTTGATATATATCAAGAACATGCAATCTTTCAAACATTTATTAGGATATTTATGATTAAATATTAAATAATATAATATCATTTCACTTAGCTTGTTGGTCATGGATGAAATTCATCCACTAAATTCATCCATTAATAACACCAAAACATGTTTCAATTGAATATGTAGTTGTACAAATGTAATCATCAAAGACACATTTTGATGTTATGATTTTTCATTTGTAATAAATAGTTGCAAATTAGTGTTCAAAAAGGTTCCTTGGATAGTGGGCTAAGTATATGAAGGTTTCATTGCCAATCCACTCACATTTGATTGATAATGGATAAATTCATCTAGTTTTCATTCATAATAGATGATTTTCATTTATAATAATTCATAATAGGCTTTTAGGTTCAAGGTTATCAAGAAAGTTCAGTGGACAATGGGCCATATGCTCTAAGGAACATTTTCCATTGTAATTGAAAACCATGTGAATAAATATATAATGTTCCATATTTTGATTGTTAGGTAAAAATAATAATTCAATGTTCGTTGTATAAGGTTATGTTTAGTCTCAAAATTCAAATATAGCTAATATAAAGTATACATTATTTATAGGCATTTGAAAAAAATATAACATATGTACAAAATGATTTAAGTATTAAAGTTGTCAATACAAGTTCAATCAATAGAATGGAAAGTGTGTTATTTATACTTAACGTTCAAAGTAGAGGAGGTAGCACTAACGAGGTGGTATTCATTTAGTCAAGATAATGAGGTGATGAAAACCTAATTGCATCAACTTAGTGGTGCACTTATTTGGGTTATAAAACATGCCTTTTACATTGATTCTAAAACCCAAAACTTCATTTTTTTTCCATGGAAACAAATCCAATGCCCAATGTTTGTAATGATTTTGTAAGTGTTAAACATGGTTTTCATCATTTAAAATATTATGATATAGTACTAATTTTTTTGTTAACATGTTTTTACAATTAAATTTGAGTTTGAATGATTTTTTCTTATCGCATGTAATCACCTTTTTTCTTTCATCATTCCTCACACTTTCAACTACAACTAAAATTCCATTAGATATATGGTGCCCAAATCCAATGTCAACATACAATTTAAATTAATATTAAGGTAATTTAAATATGTGAATATTGTGAACTTAAATGATAATAAGATGGAAACATTAAAGTTCCTTCACATAATATCCCCCAATAACACCCTCTTTGATACATGTAGTGAGAAAATTTAACATAGTGTGTCCCTCCAAGGGCATATGCAAGCTTTTATGGAAACTTCTTTGAGTTCGGTCTGTCAAAAGTATAGAGATACCCCGTGCCCCCCCCCCGATTTACATGTAATATGTTCATTATACTAGTCTAAGATATGACCTTATGATGTAGCCTTATTGCACTTTTCTTTCCTAATCCAATCTTTTCATGTTTGAATATAATTTGAGTTTTCTTCACATATGTCATTTTTTGTTTTAAATTATCATGTTTCATGCTTGGACTTAAGTTTAAGCTTTTTTTTTGTTTTTGATATAGTTTATCCTTTCTTGTGCACATTAGAAATTCCTTGGTCATAGTTTTTTTCATGCTAATGACATCCATTTTGTGTTTCATATTTTTTTGAAACATTACCTTAGGAACTTTTTTTAAATGACGCTTGCTAATTGAAATCAATGGTGAAAAAATATGAAGTGGAGGAAATTCTTGATTAAAAATTCTATCATCTTTAATTAAATTATTTTATCTATGGCTACAATGTGAATGTACATGGGAACTAGCCACTTGCATTTTTCAAATGCCCTTGAGAAGGTGCAAAATTCCACCAATGATATAAACAAGCAAGCCCAAGGTCACTTTTCATGGGATTCATCACCATAAGCGAAGGTGATGTCATTGATAACATTTTGTAACCTACCCAATGTATAACATTAAACAAATATTAACATTTTCATAATTAGTTATAATTTTTGGATTATTCCATTTAATTTAGTTCATCATCATGGATGAAATTCATTCATTTCTATCCACATTTCATTGAATTTATGTTTTTAATCCACTACCATCCACTTTTCATGCATAATGGACATTTAGAAAGGTGTTTAAAAAGGTTCCACACAAAGTGGGCCACGGAAATGTTTATGGTTGTGTTCAACACAAATATTAAATATGACCTTATCCTTTAAGCTTGTTCTTTTTGTTCCACGTCATTATGAGAAAATGACCATTTGTAACTCATTTGCAATTCAATGTATTTTTACAAGCATGAATGTTATCAAACAAGTGATAACATCATATGTGAAACCATATACATATGCAACTCATGCAACTTAATTACAATTATGTAAGAACAACTATTGTGTAACTTTAATTCAACTAATTTACAACTACCATGGTAATGTTATGTGAACATCATTTTTGATCAATCCATCAAAATCTAACATGTGGCACTATGGGAATTTTTGGGTGAAAAAATAAAATTTTGAAATATTGATCTCCACAATCCATTATGATTATTCATTTATAATGGTTTCAAATTGTGGTACCTTGCACATTCAAAATTTGTCATGTGGCATATTAATTGAAATTTGAAAAACAAATCTATTCAAATATTTAGGTAGGTCAATACATAGGCATAGGTAAGTAGGTAGGTAAAAAAGTAGAATTAGATACTTACTTACCTAGGTAGGCAAGTAGGTAGGAAGGTAGAAAGGAAGATAGGACAATAAAATTGTAGGTGAATTGAAAAGTAGCAATGAAAATATTTTTATTTTATTTTATGTTTTTTCTTTAGGGTTAAGCTTTTTTGAGCTCATCCCAAATTAACAAATGTATTTTAATGTGGGGACACAAGAAAAAACACCTTCTTTGTATAGTTTGTGCAATAAGATTCAAGGCCGAAAATGATGGGCTAAATCTTTTAGTTGCACATTAGTTGCAAATTGGGTTATAACTAAAAAAAGATTTTCCCACATTCCTTGTGTTTATTTTTAATTATGTAAATTGTACAACTAAATAAGTAATTATTTGATAATAATATAGGTGAATTAATGATCTAAATAGTCATTTTAATTTTTTTAAATTAATAACTTTAATTTAAACAATTAATTAGTTAGTTATCAAAAAACTAATGATATGAATTTAGATAAAATTTGAATAATTAATTTGAACTAGTTATTAAAATTGATTGTTTTAATTCAGATAATTAGTTAGTTAGTGAATTTTGATAATTATTTAGAAATTTAATTCTGATATTTATTTATCTGAATTCAAATAATTCTTCATATATTATCTAAATTAATTAACAAACTCATTACATGAATTAAAATAATTAATTCATATTAATACCTAATTATTTAGTTCATAATAATTAATTAAATTGTGTATTAATTAATATTTAATATTTAAAAATTAATTAAAATGATTAGTTACTAAATATAAAATACGAAATTGGGTACAACACACAATTATCAAATAATTGATTATTTAAAAAATTTATTGATGATTAATTATTTGAAATAATTTTTTTGTGAGTTGGTTTAATTGAGAAAATTAAATAGTTATTTAATTATTTGGTTGAATTAACAAACTAATTGTCCGAATTAGATTGATTTTTTCAAATTAATCAATAAATATTAATAAATATGTAATAGTTAATAATGTGTTGAAAAGAATTATTATTAAATATTAAGGACTAAATATGAATTTGTTTAGTTATTAACTTATTAATAGTTAAACAATAATCAGAAAATAATGGAAAAATAGTAATTTTATAATGGCAACACAATGTCATAACTAGTTGTATCAATAGGAATCATAATTGATAACTAATTGCAAATTTCATATCTAATGGTAGTGGAAATGTGTACACGTGCCATGATTATTTGTATCAAAATTGTATATTAGTTGTTGATTGGGTGTTGCATTTACAATAATTGTAATGTAATTGTCATTCACAACTAAAGTGTAACTTACCAAAAGGTCAAACATGATTGATTACATGCACATATATGATGTCGCAATTTTAACCTTGGACTCGTGACCAAAGTAAAGGTTGGCAAATGTGTGGGCCAAGAATGAAGTTTGGGAGTCACATTTCATGTTCCCGGGAGTGTAGGAAAATGTGAGGGAATGAACCCTCACACTCCCAAGTGAACTCCCACTTTGGGAATTGGAGTCCTGATGGATTTTCGAATCTTCAAAAGGTAATTGTAAGGGTCAAAATTCATTGGATTAAAAAGTTTCTTATACCATTGGAAAACTCTTAGAACGTAAATAGTTAAATTGGGATCGCATGACCCATTTGGGCACTTAAAAACATGAATTATCACAAAAAGAAGGGCCATGAATCAAATTATTAATTTGACTCCCGACCATTAAAAATTGAGAATTTCCCTGATTTCCTTGTGTGAAGGTGCCGTGCCACATACTGTTGGAAAGCTCTCAACAAGAGCTAAAACATTTCTTTAAACCTCACTTCAATCAGAGGTTTTCACACAAAGTTATGGGCCTCCAAAGTCATGAAAGTTTCAATTTTAGGAATTTTGGGATTCCAACTTGAGAGTCCCGAGACAAAATTACATTTGGGTGTTAACCCTATGGCCAGGCACAGAGAATATTATAAGGGGGAAGGTGGTGGCTTCCCCCAAGTCTAGGCCGTGGTGAATCTATGTTTGCATGTGGTTTGTCCATGTATCAAAAGTGCTCCAACTACGCATTAACCAACTTGTTGTTTGGTTTGTGTAGGTCCATGTGAGTAATTGATTTGCTTGTCACTCTTCCTAGTCCCCATCCCGAAGCTCTAGCACACCTTTTACCCCAAAGTGTTGCGAGCCAAGGAATGTGCCCCAACTCCTTATCCTTTTGTTGTTTTCACCTTTTGGACTTGTTGTTGAATCCATCAAGGAGTTTGAAGATGTGTCATATGATATGTACATTGCATTGTATAAGTGTCCATTTACAACTAAATTGCAAGTATAATACAACTTGTTGATTTTCTAATGTGACATTTTATGTATTAATTGTTCATATTTTCATGTTCTAATTGTAGTGTAGTTGTATATTAGTTCTTTTGAAGCTTTAGTTGTAAGGCAATGTGGTTCCAATAGACATGATTTCTCATAGTGCATGTCCAAAGTTTCCATTCTTGAAATAAAATCATATTAAAGTTTTTTTTAATACCTTCTGACCTTGTTTTAGATTATTGTAAATGAGTGTGATTTGACATAGGTTTAAGTTTGTTTTTGCATTCATTGAAAATTATTTGGTTGTGGTATTTTTTCAACTAACTCTTGCAATTAACATGGTTGCAACACAAGTGTTGACAAACAAATCAAAATACTTTTGATGATAATGATGATGCTCACATTTGTTTGCCAAGGGAAGAACTCAAAATGGCAAGGCCAATTTTTTTGTTTGTGATGTCAATGTTGCATTGAGGACTTAAACATCCTCTTCCCTTGACACTATCAAGTAGTTGTTGAAATCCCTCTTGATCATTTGCAATGTAGATGTTTTATGCTTTGGTTGTAGGTATTGAGTGTATGTCCAATTCAAGTTTCTTCTTTTATCTTCTTTTTGTTTCTCCTATTGAAATTGTGTTCATTTAATAAACATGTTTAATCAAATAGTGACTACTTAAGTCATGGCATAAGTCATCCACATTTGTCAATGCAGCTACAACAACATTGGGTGAACCATAGTTACTGAAGATGTGGTGGAGGTGCTAGAATGGGATAGCTGGTTATGCATGATTTTGCATAATAATTATCAAGAACTGAAACAATATCTGGTGCATTTTCCAAACATACTTCATCATCATAGATACAACTATAAAAAATTTCCTCTCAAGATGAGACAAATAACAAATTACACAACTACATGAACCTGCTATGTTAGCAGATCCAAAACCATTTTGTTGGCAAGTGATGTTGATTTGGTAGATCATATTCAGGAGGGTTGTGTAAAATGTTTTTGATATCTATCTTGATGTTGGTGTGGTACATAGGGTGAGTGGGTGTATAGGGAACAGCATGGGTAGATGTGTAGCGTACATTGACATCAAGATAGATATCAACTACTTACATATCCATTGAAGATAAAGGCATTCCTAACCTCAAGAAGATCTTAGAATCGGATCCCAGAGTTTAGTTGTGATAATGATGATTAGCTATGCTTTCAGAAGTCACATGGATTTCTCAGCAGGGAAGCAGTTGGGCGATGGCCCATTGAAGTTTTTAATCACTCATTGGTCCATCTAGTCCATACTGCCTGTGTAAACCAAATGGAATCCTACATGGATGAAGTGGATTAATGTCGACTCGGAACGTAGGGCCATATTTTGAGCCATACCTCAAAGAGGTTGGCCTAATGGGACTTGTGGCAGCCCATGGCAACCAAAAAGTGAGAACCAAAGTTTCAGTGAATTTTTAAAAGTTGAAGTTGAAAGAATCTTTTGGTGGCTTAATCTCCCCCCCTCCTTTCCCTCCCCAAACAAAAAATTACGATTAATGAGGTTTCCTAGAGTCTGTTCTTTGATTAAATTTGGGTTACGTGAGGGACAATGGCTTTTGAGCCATGGCTCATGGGACTTACCATGGTCTCATGCAAAATGTGCGGCACCATGAAATTTTATAGGCCATTGTCCAACCACTCAAGTGCAAATCAACCCTTGGTTTTGAAGCTTGAAGGGCATTTTGCATCAAGAAATCATGTACACTAAAGGTACCTGATAACATTGTAGCTTAACACGCCTTGGGTGAACCAGCACCCACATTGGTACCATGGTAAAAATCCCAAAATTCATTTAATTTATTTCTAAATATTACAAGTATCCCAAGCTTAGACTATTATTAGGGTCTCTGAGTTTAAGTCTAACATTTGTTGGGCTTCATAAGAGGCCTCGCTTAAAAAGGCGAAGGTACCAAAGCAGGTGCTGGTTCACCCTGCTGGCTTATTGCATGTAATTTGCACGAACAATGTTGTGGTGTTAATAAATTGGATTTCACTTCAGAATATTTTTCTTTCAATAATGTGGATAACTTTTTTGTTTTTCATACAAGCCAAAAATTCCAAATTTAAGATGAAACAATAGATGTTAAACCGTCACATAATTATGAAGCAATTTGATGCTGAGTTGATAATTACGGCCTGACTGAATATCCCACTACCGCGTTGCGGGCAGATCAGATGGGGGAGCAGGACGATTAAACACCCCCTACGAACTTTGCGAGCTGGGCTCTCTCAGAGACCATACCCTTACTGCATCACCATGGATCGAACAGCACCGCCAATAATGCGCACCTTTACGAAGCTGGCCAGCAATTAGTAGGGTACTCCTCATGGACATACAGTGTAAATTTATTAAGAGAAAAATTTAAAAAGAAAAAACCTCGACGATCTGATCCGCCGTCGTCCACTGGCTGATCCGCAACAGTCGGGACCTGGCGTTGCCTTGACGTACTGGTGCACGACGGCGCCATTCCGCTGCCACAAATGGACAAGCTCACTGTGGTGTGGATCGAACGTCCTCGTCTAGTCGGCCCGTCTAGTCTACATGCCATGACTCCTATGAGATCAAATATGCATCCAGTTTTAGACAACCCATTCATGAGGCTACTTCAAAATTATTACATACACCCGGCTAGACACCCCCCGCTCTAATAAACTTCTAATTCAGCACCGTAGCCCGGAAGGCGCTAGTTAGCTAGTTCGCTAGCGGCTAGACTGTTAACGTGATGACAAGCTGCTCGAGTGTCTAATAAGCGTGTGGTGGTTCCAATGCCACACGGTCGGCTTGAATTTAGGCGCTGATTCAAAATGAGAGAGCTTGCAAGCAAGCAAGCAATTAGGGCAGATCGGTAGAGATTGATTCACCAGGTCTGACACACCAGCCGGCCGGTGTTAAGACTTTTACAAAAAGCGGCGTCTAAACGTGGTTAACCTGGTGCCGCTTGTCTCCTGACAACCGACAGGTACAAAAGGCATCCACGACCATCTGTCTGTATTCTTGTCAGCTTCCAAATTATATACTCTTACATGCTTCTTCTTCTGCTTCTTCTTTTTTAGCATCTGCGATGTCGAGTCACGATTCACGACCAGTGGTGAAGAAGATTCCGTTCAGCAGGTCTACATGCATTGCGCGCAGCAAGAAGCTACTTAGAGCATGCCCAACGGTAGCAGACCTCTATGAGTATTTAACACATCCAGTGCGCACTGTTTAGTTTCTCCCCTATCCTCACCCGTGAACCTGAAAAGATGGACTGTACAAAGTGAGAGACTATTTAACTCTCACTGGGCCAATCATTGCAGTTGGCCAATGAGAAATAGTCATTTACTGCTGAGAAACAGTCATTTCCTGTTACTAGCGCTCTAAGAAGACCCTGGTAAGATGTGCATTTTTCCAGGCCCCAAGCAATCTCACAGTGATTTTCTACAGATCTTCATCCAAAAAGTGGTCCCTATACAGGGACGTTGGGCATGTTCTTATTACCGGGGCTCTTAAAACTATATGGGGCCCTGATCATGCTCGGTGAAGATAATAAATTCTGTTTGTATAACTTACACATACCAGTCACGAATTTGGGCGTCATTTTTGTTATAGGTAAGAAAACTAACCCCCCTGGCACGTCTATCACCGACTGATGAAGGCTGCTGCAACCTGCTGCAATTTGGGAAGGACGCGCATCAATGATCAGATCATCATAGAAACAAGTAGTCACGAGTTTTCCTTCTACTGATCTCCCTAGAAACGCGCTCCCTACACTAGCTACTTGTGTGGACTGTGTTGGCATCGGCAAGCATTTGGAACTCCGGGTATGACAAAAGATGCACAAAACAAGCCGTCACAGTAAAAACACATTTAGTTGTATTCCTATCCCATAGCTGATCACAGTAGTTAGATAAGTTATTGAATTATGGAACTGCCAAGTACAGGCCATTGTGCTGGGTAAGGTGCTGTGCCAGGTAATGTGGATGTGAGGAACTTGGGCAAGCCATTTAATTTCCTAATGGCCAGTCAAACAAGCTCAATGGCCTATACAGCGCACATTCCATAATGTAATGATTTTCAAAATTTCCGTGCGATGGGTATGTGTGGATTTTGGATCATGGTTTAGTCGGGTAGACCAAAGAAGTCTACCTGTCCATTATGCCTTGTAAGGGGATTAAAAAGAGACAGAAAATGCCCTTTCCATAATGTAATGGTTTTCATAATTTCTACAATGGGTATGTGTGGATTTTTATGGTTAGGTCAGGTAGACCCAAGCAGACCTGTCCATTATGCCTTGTAAGGGGATTAAAAAGAGACAGAAAATGCCTCCTGAAAACCATGACATTCTAACTAGGAAGTAGTAACGATCCACCTGTATCTACATACCTAGTAGGCACCAAGTGCCTTACCTACTTACCTACCTTCATAGTCCAGTTATAGTCCCTATCTATAATCTCTGATACTTACCCACTTGCACAACAGTTATGTAGGTAATGTGAGATGGAAGTAGGAGGGTTTAGAGGCTTGGTTACCAAGTTGTGGATCATCCACAATTGATTCTCAACAACTTTCTGGATGGTGCACTGGCTGATGCTGGGTCACACAATCTATATAGGAAATGGTAAAATGCATGACAGTGGTCTGGTTAGCTCTGGGCCTCGTGAGACTCAACCTGGGGATCTTGTGGGTGTGCCCATTGGAATTGGGGTTTGACAAATAATGGTCATGTGTGATTCATGTTAATGAGTTGCAGGTGCACCCATATTCAAAATTACTTTTTCTCATGATGGGCCACTTTGATTGGCCATAAAAAAACATTGTTCACACTTTGCAGTTTCCCAAGATAGAATATTTGTAGTTCCCCTTTGGGTCCATTTCCAGTTGGGGTACCAAGAAAGGACAAAAGAGCTTAAGAATGAAACAAACTTAAGTGAGAAAAATTGAATAGTTCAATATGACATAAGTCATGTGCTAATGGTGATTTTTCATAATCATAAATAATTGTGTATGAATATTTTAGTTTAATGCCAAACATGCAAAAAATCTCAAAAAATCTCAAACTGAGTTTCAATGGATAATCAAACATGTTTTTTGGTATGTTTATTTCCTTCACATGTGATTTGCATTCACAACTATACATTTTGAACTCATTAAACATAAATTTTTTATCAAATGGTTTTTAAAAATGAGTCCTTTGCCTTGTAGCTCTTTCCTTCAAAATTTCAAAACTTTGAAATTTTGGAATGATTTGGTTTTTCATCAAGTTCATCCAATGAACATGTATTTTCATAGAAGGGGGCATGTTTTTGTTGTACAAAATTTTTGAAATCAATTGTATGATTTCTACTTTCCTTTTGATTTCTTTTTTTAAAAAATGTACTTTAAACACTTGATTCTTTTAATTTACAAGATTTTAAAGGACATTAACATAGTATCCAAATTATTATAAAATATTTTTATTAATTTTTAAAAACATCATTTTATCTATTGGCATACAACAATCCACTACAATTATAATAATGTAAAACAAACAAAAATCCAAAGTTGTCTTTGCAATCTTTTTTCAGTTAGACACTCTTTTTTGGTACCTCAATTGTGAATGGACCCCTTTACTCAAATACAAGTTAAAAGAGATATATCTTTGGGCATATGATGTCGAATAAAGTGTGATGTTATTGGGAACAACTTGGTGAACATAATGGGAACTTCATTGGTGCATGTTAAAACCCATATGGAATACATGGGAACATCAAAATCTAAAGGATCATTACCCCCCTTTTATTGTTGTGGATGACCATTTTTTCAATGCTCTTGTTTGCAATAAAAGTTTGTTGTTATGTCATGTTATTACATATTAGAATATTTGTTGATATTCTATACTTTGCCCTATTTTGTGAACCAAGACTTTTTTGGGTGAAAGCTCACCAAAATTTCATCTTGACAATGATGCTATGACTTCCTCAAAGGAATCTAAGTGGCAAAATTGTGAAATTTCATCAATGTGAAAAAATATGCAAAAATTAATTGCTCATGTTATCACTTAGTGGATGACAAATGTTTAAAGTGGGTGAACATGGAAATATTAACTTATCAAATTTTTGTCACTTTGATGCTAGGAAATTTGCTACAAGTGATATTTGTGAATGGATTGTCAAGACAATGATATCCACCAAGTCACTTGGATTGGCATGATTAAGATTATTGAAATTACCAAAGTGTTCCATCTTAGTCCTTCATTTCAATAAGGAAGTAAGTTATAGGTTAAAAGGTTGAATTTGATTCATAATTCATGTGCATCAAACAAGTGACAATGTCCATTGTTCCATATTCAAAGGATGACCAACATTAATATAATTTACTTGTAACTTATGAACAAGGATATTTAACTTATAAGATGGTGAAACTTGATCCTTTGAATAAACTTGTCCCTTCAATCCATAATTAAAATTCTTTTTCATCTGATGACCATACAAAGCTCATTGCTCACAAGTACAAATCACACCACATCATGCATGCAATCCCAATCTTGTTTTAAATTTGTTCAATTTGGGAAAGTTAGATATTTGAATATTGGATTTGTTTTGCCAAACACATTGTGCATTATGAATGATTCCATTGTTCAATGTCAAATTTCAAATCTTATCATGCATTGATGATTGAAGATGGAAGGGGTGGTTTATGCCTACAAAAAACCTCCAAGACCCTAGTTTAAACTTTGATTTAAAAATTTGTATCTTGCAAGTTGTTCCTACACAAGTCTTGTTTAGGTTTAAGATTTATGTTTTTCCCCTTGAGTTATCTCCTTGGAGTCCACTCCCCACAATTGCATGGGGTTATTCATAATAGTTTTCTTTTGTCAAATAGGTTTTAGTTACAAAAAATGTGATAGATTTGGAACAAGCTTGAAATTAAAAATCAGCTTTTAATAAATGAATGTTAAAATTTGGTATAATTTTTTTTAAATGTTTGGGTAGCATGATTACTATGCACAAAGCTCATAATAAATGGCAATGTTCTAGGGACATTGATGAGGTGCAAAGTGTATTTGACATTCCCTGGCAAGATGAAGCTTCAAGAAGGCATGAAGTTGTTTATAATATTCTAAGGGTGAAATTTGAGGTGTTCTATCAAAATAAGAAATTTACACATGTGAAAAATGAGGTTAAATTTGTCCAAATCTATTGTGATTCTACCTTCCAACTGGTTGTCCATGTTTGGAGTTTAGCAAGGAAAAAACTTCCTCCAATTGGTTGTCCATGTTTGGTGTTTAGCAAGAAAAAAATTTCTAATTGTTGTCGTTCTCTATTTGATAAGTGTTTGTCACATGTGTTATTTCACAAATCCAATTTCAATTTGATCCTTTTGATTGGTCTCAATTTCATGACACATTAGACAAACTTGGCTATTCATACCTTTTCAATTTTACCTATAGTGCATTTTTTTCTAAAGGTAAGTTCATAATTGTTGTAAAAGTACTTTCCTAACTTTTCAAAAAAGCATTTCAAACTAACTAGCTAGGCAATTTTTATGTCAAGGCCATTCAAATCAACACGTTATACAAGTAACATTCATTATTTTTTGAAAATGATATTGGACAATCTACAAACTAAAATGTTACATCCAACTTGGAATTCTTGGTTAATGTTGAGACGTTTTGACACAATTATAAGCCTTGTTTGCATCATGCATATTTTAAATGCAGTGAAAAACTTAATCAAAATAACACATGCAACCTTTGTCATTGAAAGCAATCAAGTTTTGTCAAACTAAGTTACACAATATGTTTATGGAATATTTGATTATTACCTTCACATGTGAAGAGTGTTTTGATCCTTAAGGAAGATTAGGGATGTTGAACAATTGGTGAGTGAGGTGTTTGGTGCATTTGACCTTGATGTGTACAAATCCAATTTGTTCAAGATGATCATGGAAAATAATGCCAAAAATATTTGGGCTCCTCTAGATGATAATTGATTTTGTTATTTTTTTCTCACAATGTCTTGGAATGTATCAAATTGAAAAATGGATAAAGTACACTAAGGCATACCAAAACCAATAGTTGAAAGTTCATAAATTGGGCTCAAAATAAAAGCCTTCAAATGATATTAAAATTAACATTTTTTTGCATGGCTAAGTTCAAGCCACCCCACTTTAGAGCTATTTTAAAACACTTTTAAAAAATATTGGTTTTGAAAAGATCAATTTAGGCATCTTAATTGACTTAATAATATGTTACCATTTTGATAGAATATTTTTTTCCAATATGGTTTTTGACTTAAAGTGTTATAGACCTTGAAAGTGTTATGTTCCAAAGTTGAGTACATTATCCAAATTTCATTATAAACAATAAGTCCATAATCATGATTATGGATCTTGAGATGTATGACTTGCCTCAATTGTAAAAATCCACTTTTGGTGGAATATTAATGATTTTAGTAGAATTATTTCAAATGTCAAAGGATTAAGATTTACTTTAATCCCTTTCTTATATTCCTCATAATACATTGCATTTTATGGAACAATATTTGTCAACCTCAACAAAACTACAATTTTGACATTCACAAAATTCACTATAGTGTGTTTTTATCTCTAACATCACCATGGTTCAAGTGTTGGGTTGAATGGAGGATGGGTAAACCAACTGAAGCAATAGCTCAAAGCCTTGGAGTTGCATAAATTGTCCAGTTAGAGTTCCACTTGCAACAAAAGGCAAACTTGCATGGATCTAGAAATCTACATAGTTCATGTAGCTGTGGCCACCTGCTTTGGTAACCCACTGCCCAACACTCCTGCTTTTTGTTCTGGTGGCCACTTCTAGAGGTCCAGAAGATTCTTTAACTGGAATTGGAACTACACCATACAAGTGGCCTCCTGCTGGATCTGGAACTGGATCCACAAACAGGTTGTAGGCCCTTTTCAGACAAGTTGAGGTCCTCTGGGCAAAGCAATTATGTACTTTTTTCTTTTTTTTGGGGGGCAAAAAGGCCAAAAGTACACCCTAGCTTTTAAAAAGGTAGCCATTTTTAAGTAGTTTTTTTTTCCTTAAATTTTTTTTTGAATTTTAAATTTCTACTGTTGTGTCATATGTGAGCATCCCAAGTCGAGGGATTTAGTATTAAATGGTGACAGGTTTCTAGAACCTGTCTGTCCAAAAGTAAAATGCTGGTACAAAAAAAAATGCCCCCCTTCTGAAATGAAAGTGGAATATGATGGAAAAAAATTCAATTTATTTTTAAAAATTTGGTGATGGAGGAAAAGTATTGAATCTTCAGGGAGCATTTTCATTTGTCGAAATGAAAATGTTCAAAATAAATAAAAATAATTGTTTGACAGACACGTGTCAAAGTTGCCTGCCAAGGTACTAAGGTACATCAAATAAAATAGTCAGATCTCAAAACCCTTTGGTTCGACAATCACAACCAACAACCAGACAACTATCATGCACATAGCTCTGTACTCTGTACGATAAAATACCAAAGACTAGTATCAAGTGACGTAGAAGAGAGACATATATATATTGTACACTCATGAAGGTGGAACTTGGAGCCATTGATAGAAAAATATACTAGGCCCACAATAAAATGTCATATTTGAGCTGCTTAAAGTTAGCGTATGAGAGAGAGCTATCAGCTTGATTGGGCATGGGGAGCTGCAGGATGATCATGGAACACACTCAGGAAGGAGGAGTAATAGTTACGGGAGCAATTAGCCTGCAGGACGTAGATGCTTGCATCACACTCTGCAGAAGTAAAGCAGACACTCTATGTACACTCATTGCCTGAACATGAGTTTCTATTGGCTTATGACATAAATTAAGGGGTCTACGGACGGAAGGTGGGCATCATTACCTTTCTCAAACATATCATTTGAGTTGGAGATTTGGTTTTTGTGTGCCCATCTACATAATAGATACCTGACTTTCAACATAAAATTTTTATGGGCTGAAATAGCTTCCTGCAGCTGACTCCTAGGTTTTCATGGTTTCAACCCCCCCACTCCCCCCCCATCATTTGAGTCTGAAAACTTGTCGTTGCATGCCATGAGGAAGAACAAAAGACATGGCCAGACTGGTCAATCAGTTTAGACTCCAGTAGCAAGTGCAACTACCCATTGAGGTTTTTGCTGTTGTGGTGGTGTTCATGGAGAGTGTTATTGTCGGTGGATGACTGATTACCATCTGCTCTATGCTAGCCCTCTGTGATCACCTTCTTGCTATCCAGTCATATAGACCCCAACACTTGACCCGCTTTCAGCATTCTTATGGCCATTTTGTGTTTGATTCAGCTGTATGTGGAACATGTAATTTGTTGCTCCTGTTTAATGCTTGCCCAAATTGGTGTGGTTTGGTGTGCATGTATTATGCACTATTCATTCTTAATGCTAACTCCTCGATACGTCAATGCCACAATTTGATGATCAAAGTGTGGATTCACATATGCAGCTACCTGCCATCAAGGCTTATATGGAATCCAATGTGGTAGCCAGTGGCAAGTCTAAGTTAGTGATTTTGCTAGTTACAATCAAACCTTCACAAAATATAGATTTCACTCATCATAGACCAATGTTATAGATAATTGCATCAAAGGACTTCACAATTCAATGCTACAAAGCATTGTGCACCTTGCAAGCCCACTTCCTCACAACCTCCCTCTCCCTCCACAATTTGAATTATTGTTGTAGATGAAGCACAAGAGCTTTATCACAAGAACAATGAGTGATGAACAATGTCACAAGAGTGATGCAAAAGAAGGATGCAAAGGCAATTTGTAGGTATTCCAACAATAATTCTTGTTTTCAAATTTTAGATGTAAGCATAATTTCAAAAAAATACAATGTAAAGATTTAGGTAGAGACATTGTACAAAATTGTAGCAATGTTCACCATTTCTTGGAGCAACACAATTAACAATTATGAAAAAGACTACCAAGATGTTGAATGTCTACGAAAAGAATGTGAGTTGTTCATCAATATTTTCCTCTTCAATTCTAAAATCTAAACTATCAATGTAGCTATTAGATTGTAATCAACAAGTTTCCTTCCAATCTCCAAATGTCTCTAAATGTTACAACACATGTTTTTTAATTTGCAAAACAACATTCAAGAGTAATTTAAACATGAATCAAGTTTACAATTATGAAACCATTCAAGGCATTCAACAATTTGCAAGGTCTTACATTTTCTTTTCCAACCTCCAACTCCATATGAATGCTACAAGAATTGCTTTCCAATCTACATAGCAACATTCAAGGTTAATTTGAACATGAATCAAG
>Ga0116231_10001117_pt1 | contig 53451 bp, 42 predicted proteins | sample S1TSphgellanicum_2_FD_89695 | JGI IMG/M metagenome (GOLD analysis project Ga0116231, IMG submission 89695) | Host-associated microbial communities from peat moss isolated from Minnesota, USA - S1T2_Fd - Sphagnum magellanicum MG | ecosystem: Host-associated > Plants > Peat moss > Unclassified...
AAAATTGTGATATATATATATATATATATATATATATATATATATATATATATATATCTTTTGTATCTTAAACCTTCATTTGATTCTAAAAATTATATTATACAATTTTTCTTTTGAATATCATAACTTTAATATAAAAAATTTAATTTAAATGTGTGATATATAATTTATTCACATATAATATTTATAAATGGATATAAATAAATCATAATATAAATATAATAAAATATTTTGTATTGACCATATTATTTCCGATGTAAAAGATTAATCAAAAAATTTGATTTGAATTTTTAATATGAATTAATGACATATAGTAATTGATTTTATGGAACTATAGATTTTATTACTTTTACACTTGTAATATATTAAGTTTTATTTAAAATTATGATTAAAAAATTTATGTAAAAATAAATTATACATAATTTATAATTTATATTTCTAACGTTTATTTGATTTCAAAAGTTATATTATTTATTTATTCTTATAATATATCATACCCAAAATATAATATTAGATATATGATATATAACTCAATCACATATAATGTTTATGAATGGATCATAAATTAAGCCTAGTACCTAGTTAACCTATTCAATAAATAAATTACATTGCTAACTTAATTAAGTAATTAAATAAATAAAACCTATATCAACATAACAAAATACCTATTATTTAACCCACATACATATGACCTACTAGCTACTTACTACCTAATACCTAGCCTAATAGCTAGATTAATTACATAATATATTTAATTAAGTAATCAATATATACAAAAAAGTTATCACATATTGATTACCCTTACTATTTATTACTTAACCCATGTACATACTACCTACTACATATCCTACTTAATTACTACCTACTATCTAGCTTAATTTATAAATAGATTGATTAAATAACTTACCCCATTAATTAATTAATTAATTAAACATAACATTTTCATTCAACATAATAAAATAATTACTAAGGTGCAAATTTGTTAAGGAATACTAAAGAATTATCATTGGGTCACCCTTAGCTATGTCCTTTTCACTAAAGGACTTTCACAATAATCCACCATGAAAAATGGGTGTAGTTGGCACACATGGCAAAATTGTAACATTATGCAAGTAAGATCAACAGTTGCCTAATTGCGGTGGGCAATCAAAGTTTTTAGGTTTTCATGAAATTACGAAGTTTCAACCATTTGGACAAAAACTTTGTTGGCCAATGTTAAAAAAATTAATTTTTGACATTGTAAAAGTGTTGAATAATATTGTTTTAAAGTTGCTTGTGTTTAATTGCATGTGTTTGTTTTGATCATGTTGATTGAAGCTCACACATTGTAATCATTTTTTTTTTCTTTCAAGAAGACCAATGTTGGTTGTGAAGATGGAGGCGAAAACCGTAAATCCTACACTTTGAACTTTTTCTTTTAAGAATTTTGATGAAGTTGTTAATGAAGATTGAGGACAAAATATTTTTTGGCCATCGCATAGGTTGAATTTATGAAGGTTTCTACAATGGGCTGAGGTTGTAAGGTTCAACACTAAACATCATCATGTCATAAAGTTCAATAGAACTAACTTCCACAATAGGTAATCAGTTTCCAACTAGATTCCTTAATGTGAAGGAATTTTTTAACCATATGTAGTTCTTGAAGCCCTAATTTGTGGTTCATTGTGAGTTTCTAAGAAGATTACATCAAGCTTGCAAGCATGGCATTGGTTATTTTGGTCACCCATAGGTCAAGTTCAAAAGCTTTAAGGTTTAGGGTTATGTTACAATGTTGTTACATTTGCTAGTATGAATTCATTGCATCTTTGTAATGCAATACTACTATGGCTAGGAATTTGCTACAAAGTTCAAATTACAATTGCTCTTTGGTTTTTCTTTTGCATCATGTAGAGTTTTTTGGTTGTTTATGACCAACTACACAACTTAAAATGGTAAATTCACTTTTGAAGCAAGAGTTTCCAAGGTGCTTTGACAAGGAGATATTTACATTTGATGTGTGAGAAGTTATGTTTGGTACCACTTTTATTGGAGTAATAGTAACATTGATCATCATCCACAACCCATGTAGTAGCTCCAACTCTTCATCTTTAGTAATTTTCCTACTTCCAAACTCCATCCATCATGTCAAGTGTTCATGTTTCGACATCTTTTGTTTCGACACGACATGAACATAGATTGCTTGTAGGCAAATTGCTTGTAGGCAAAAACATGCCTTACTTATGAGCAATATACTGTTTTACAATATATGGATCCATATAATGAAGATGATGATCTAAAGGTAATTTTTATTTTCTAAAGTCTTTTTTATACCACCTACTTTTTGTTTTAGTACTAGCTATTGTGGTTGTTCACACACTTTGCATTCACAACTAAATTGCATTGCAAGCTTGAACAAAATTTTCATAGTTTAATGTTTTATAGCTAGTTATGTTTCCTCAATTTTGATTAAATACTTATGATGATGGTACAGTGTTTCTTGCCTAGCCACTAGACTAGGATTTATCTATCATGAATATGTGAATGTTGTAGAATTTGCCTTTAATGCATGATCAACAGAATATCTAAACCCACCCACAGTAGGAATCATGATGTCTTTTCAATGGGTGATGAAGGTGCATATGATGTTTGTTTTCGTGATTAAGTACACAAGAACACTAAATAGAGCTATATTTTGTGTGGGGTTCCAATTTAAATCAAACCCAAGTCGAAGTTTAAGTTTGAAAACTATTTGCAAACTAATATATACAACATAAGATCATGGATAGATGGTAATGATCCTTTAGGTTTTTTTTCCCCTGCATCTAGAGTTCATATTAGGACATTGCATGCCATTGGAACTATATTGAAACATTTTTCTTGATGGATGTAATGAGTAGTTACATGTTGAGGACAATGCATTGAATTCATGACCTAAGGTAGCTTGATGTTCTTGCACAACCTACCATATTTCAGCTTATTTTGTGTTTCCTTAAAAAAAAACTAAATCTTTGATGATATAGACAATCATGTGGTGTACATGGACACCCATCCTTTGATTGATGGTTACCATCATAAACATTTGTTCTTGTTAAATTGGTTTCTTATTTAGCCCCTGAGGAGATATTCTTTTGTGACCACATCAAGAATTGATTCTTTTACATGTTGAGCAATTGGCATCATAGGATATATTTATTTGGTTATTATTTCTAGGACTATTATATCAAGTGCCTTTAAATCTTATGTGTAATGAATAGCATTGTAGATGAGAACTTGTTGAACAGCAATAGGCACCAAAGAAGTTTGCATGTCAAATTTAGACTTGGAAATCATTCAACTTTTAGAGTTGTAGGTTTTCGATCTACAAAATATGTTATATTATTTTAAACTCAAGAAGGCTAATAGTTAAGGAGATCATGAAGTTAGAACAATCTCCTTTGGTAACATCTTACAATATTACGTACATGTGTTCTTTAACTTGGGCTTGGCATAGTGGATGTAGTAATAAGTTTTTCACATTGAAATGATGTAATTTGATGTCTACATGGCTTTCAAAGTTTTAGATCATGTATTTTTGTGTGATATGGATGGTGCAACTAGGAACTAGTCCAAGGTGCATTTTCAACTTTCTCAAACATTACCAACCTAAGGAAAATATTGGGCTTTATTCACTATAAACTTTGAGTGAAGATCTTCTTATTGTGCAATTGATCTAAATATGTTGATTAAACTCTAGAATTTTCAACTCCATTGAACTTAAGTGCAACAAGGAAGGAAGTAACGTCCTTGTGGTTAGCTTCCAAAAACTAGTAAAATAGAGCCCTGTCATATGCCTTGCTCATCATCACATACCTTACATATTGCTTGAACCCCACTACCATTGTTGCTTTTAATTACAATCGCAACAAGTTCGTCACCAAGCCCACCACATCTTTTCCATAAGCTCCACATATCATTTTACTACTACCCATGACCATCATCAAGATCTTTGAAATAAAAATGCCACCACCACCACATGCAATGCCCCATGCTACAACCCATACAACAACATGTATTACTACTGCTACTGCTATAACAAAAAGTTGTTCCTCTTCCCATCTGATCCATGCTAGCTAGAACTACTGCACCATTGTAGCAACAACTAGGTAAGTACTATAGACAATGTAATTATAATATCTACTAGCATTTTATTTTTTAGTTGTAACAATAGTTTTAACGACTAGACATGACATGATGATAATCGTCCAAAAGCACTAATGGATCCTTGATATTTTGCATATAATCCCCATCATCTACATAACTATTAAACTTGATTGAGAACTAATCATGAAAGTGAAATCTATTGTGTCTTGAAAAAAGTACATGTCTAAGTTATAGTTGAAGATCAAGCCTTGGTCAAATAGTTTTATGTTACAGGCATAAGCATGGTAAAGTGGACAACTAATTCTCCTTGGTAGTCTACTTAACAAGTAGAAAAAAAATAACAACAAATTCCATCATAAACCATTTATATGTGGAATATTTTTACTTGAATGATCAAAGACAAGATAGCTCTTCACTATTGTGCATTAACTTTCAAACTCCACATTGTAAAAGTAGGTTTAGTAGATTTTGCAATTTACTTTTCATCTACTTTTTACAATGTGGACTTTTGTAAAATATGTGGTAAGTAGGTTTTAATAAATAGATTTTATATTTTCTATTATGGCCACCCCTCAAAACTATAATGATATTTATACCCCAAAAGTAATAGAGCAACTAAGTTTTAAAAGTAGACTAATAGTATCCCCATTTACAAATTTACCACCTAGCAAATGGGGATACTTTTGGTCTACTTTTAAAATTCATTTGGTCCTAATTTTTTAAAAAGTGAATTCTTACATTAATAATAGAGGTGTGGGATGATTTATAATTATATTTTCACCCATTTTATGCTACTTGTTTGGTTTTGTATGCATGATACAAGGTAAGTCTAAAGACATTCACTTTTTTTGTAAATTTTACCATGTTTTTACCTTTACAATTGCAATGATGGATGGTGATGTCAAAAGCTAACTAACTAGTTGCAAGGGCTCATGATTAGGATTTGTTACTATATAACAAAATAGGGTTGTAGCTCTTGTAGGAGCAACAACTAAAGTGCACAACAATAACAGAAGCAATTGCACTAACACATAACATAAATGCCAATGCTAGTGCTTTTGTTGTTGCTATTATTACTACTATTTCTAATGTGAGTATAATTGCTTCTGTTGTTGCTATTGCAATTTCTTTTAGTAGTTTTTTTCTTCTAATGTTGTTGCAACTACTAGGTGATGACGGATCATGGGATGTTTTTTCATTGCATTTCGTGGCTAATTGGTAATGAATCTCTCCACCAAGGGCGGTTTAAAGAAAGAGGCAAGGAAGTTGCTTTGGCAATGCAAGTGGACGGTAAACATGACAAAAATAGATGTTGATGATCAAAATATAGAACTAAAGAACTACCATCATGTCGTGCATAATATTTTGTGGTAAGTAGGTTTATTCCTAATGAATATTTGCATATATAAAGTTTTTTTTGTTTCTCTTATACTACTACTAAACATAAATTTCTCTTGTTTAAATGAAAAAAATTATAGACTATTCAAACGGTTTTCCAACTTTCTAGTTGTATTGTTCTTTTTATACAGTCTTTTGTTGTTAATATTGAGTACGTTGAACAAAGCTCCCAGATTGGATGCATTGTAATGTTTTTGTTCATGTGTCAATAATTAATGTTTAGTAGACTTGTGGACTATAATTTACAAATTTGGAACTTTGTGTTGTTGCCTTGTTAATTATTATTATACCTAGATAACCAATTTCATTATTTAAGAGATTTCACAAAGACTTGCAACCCTATTTGTATCTTTGAAAAATAACCCCATTTGTTGGCTTTAATAATTCCAAATCCTTGGCGACGGTTGCACCATCATTTGGAACAAATATATTGAGGTTAGTGCCAACAAATCTTGGAACATTCTACCTTTGAAGAATTTTGTAACCCGTTTACTTTTGTAAAATACCTATTTCAAGTTTTAGCATGGACATAAGGTTTTGCAAGGTTTCATCTATGATTGTGAAAATGTCAAACACATCACATTAGGAGTGCCTCTCTTTGATCACAAGAGTATAATTAGGACATCAAATATAAAAGGACCCAAATTCATGAAAGGCCACTCTTTCAAAGGATGACTTAATCACATGAATATTTAAAATCAAGAGGATACACTCCTTTGAATCAGATGCAAATTTCAATTTGATGTACAAGATTATTCTTCCTTATGAACACAAGAATAAAATCAGGAGACAATCATGGAAGGACCTAAATTCAGATATGTTATCCTTCAAAGGATTTAATAACTAATGTAAACATCCTTGCCAAGGAGAATATATCACCTTTGAGGTTGAATGCCCTTCCTAGTTGAAGACCATGCATTAATTTGGACTCACGAATTTGGCAAATTTCTTCAATTGCATTGGTAAATGAAAACAATTCAAGACTCTTGAATTGAAATATGTACATTACGAATGCCACTTTTTCAAATGAAGATTATGCATTTTTCTAGAAACTAAAGCAAGTTTTCTAAAAGATTCCTAAAATGAATACCAACCTAGGACTTTGGACTTTAAAGATTCAAATTTTGAAATTCGCAACTAATAGAATATAAAAGGATTGGTATATAAAATGTTTACCTTCTTGTTTCATGTGATTGATCTTTTCTTGAATCCCATTGTTGTCATTGTTACATGATATGCAAATCCACTATATATAGTTTATTTTTGTTCTTATGACAAGGGACTTATGCCCATGCTTTGCCAATGATATGGGTGAAGGACATGAACTAGGAAAAATCCTACAACACAAGTTATTGAAGTTTGAAAATGTGTGAACAAACAAAAAGGTGGTACATGTGGCACAAGATGTAACAACAATGTCATTTGTAGTGAACCATTCAAAGCAAATTGAACAAGCTTTGATCAAAATAACCCTATTTTCATGCTCTTCCTTGGCTATGTCCAAACTAAGTGCTAATTAATTAACTTGTTTACCCTTATGCTCTACAACAATACCCAACAAAATTTATGCCCAAACTCATTATTGGTGATCTTTCATTTACAGGATAAAATTTGAAGTAGAGTTTTCAGCTCATGCCTTCACCTTCACATCTAGGTTAGGATTATTTGACTTGTAACCATTTTCCTTGGACCCCACATGGTAGAGACCTTTTCAAGGGTGGCATGGCCTTCATCACAAAGCTTATTGAGGTTAGCTCCTTCAGTAGATAATTCCATTACGTTTGTCCAATATGCCAAATCCCTACCACAATAATCAACTTTGTCACATTTTGAATTCTTAGGAGGCCTACTTTGAGAAGGGAAGGAATCAATTGTTGCCATTGTTATATTTCAAACCCTACCATGAACAATGTAACAAACAAATGTTAAAAAAGAAAATATCTTGAAAAAATGCTAACAAATGTGAAATTTTAAACTTGAAATTTCAAGTGTAAAAATGGTTATAACAAAAAATTACACAAGTAAACCTAATTCATGTAGGATAACCATCGGCAATGTTAATGCTAAAACTTTGTACATTGGATGTGAATAGTCATAGACAATTCAACAATGTTAAAACTTTAAGTGCCATGTGAACAGTCATACACAATTCAACAATGTTGAAACTTTGTACCATGTGAATAATCACAAATAACTTTTGAACAATGCAAAATTTTTGTAGCATGTGAATAGTCACATACAACTCTTGAACAATGTTGAAACTTTGTAGCATGTGAACAATCATAGACAATTTAGCTACAAGCTTTTTGAGTTCAAATCAAACAAAATGATAATTTGTACAATTACCCACTGATGTGCACAAACGAAATACTAAAACTAAACTCCATTTGTAATGTCCACAAACAACCCACCTTTAAGTCTTCAAAATACAATGTTGATGGTCCAACTTATGTGTGTCATAGTTGTAAACACCTTCCACCAAGAACATGACCAACACCTTTATTTCTTCAACCAAAAAGAAATTGCAAGCTTGTTATCATATGCACGATTTTGGACAACTACCAGAATATGCAATGGGTGATGATGGACATCATGGTGTTTATTATGACTACAAACACGTTCTTCAAAAGTAGTTGCTCTTGGAAAAATAAATATTTTAGAATGGTCAAAAATGAAAATGTTTAATTCTATTCCTTTTTCGTACTCTTCCCAAGAATAACACTAGTCTGTAACCAAGAGGAACCCAAATCACAAATAATTCAAGATTTATGAGGTTCTACCATTCAAAAAAACTTTCATGTACGTTCTGCATTTGGTTCTACAAGATATAAAAAAGAGACCAACCTACTATTGTCCCTTCTACATAAATCTAATTCTTGCAAAATGTCATAACCTAATGATTTCCAAGACAAAATCCAACCTTCCTTGAACCCTATGACATTCAACTACCCTTCAAATTTTTGAATATCTTTTGGACTCAAACTAAAGGATTCAAAGTCAAGCTTTCCAAACCTCTTAGGAAAATAAGGTGGTGATGGATATCTTTCTGGATTGGAAGAAAGATCTTTATGTGGTCCCAATACAATAAATTTAACTTTTCTAAATATTGAAGCCTTTCCGTCCTCTCAATTGTCCAATCAACATCTAAAGTAATGCATTTCACAAATTCCTCCTCATACCATCTTGGTAGATTGCTTATAAACTTGCAATATTCACAAAAATTCTTGTGTGGTGAGGTTGGTGGAAGGGAAGGAAAAAACATATGTAAAAAAAGGAAGTCTAGCCAAATGGTGTTGCCAAGGGTGTGCTTAGACAGAAAAAACTTCAAGCTAGTGAAATAGGAAGACGATAATGCTTGAAAACACAATAGGGTTCATGTGTAAGCAGGAACAAGAAGAAGATACCTTGTTTGATGACTTCAAACCCTTATCATGAGATTAAGGCACGAGATGATTAAATTCAAATGAATGTTCTAGAAATTGAACAAAATCAATGGTTTAGATTGACTATCTAAATTTGATCACTCTTACAAGGATAGTTCTTTTTAGTCCTAGCTAGTACACCTTAATAGGTTTGCACCCGCTAATAATTAGCCTACTTATATACTAGTATTCAATACCTATTACCTATTATTACCTAGCCTACCTAGTTAATTAACTAATTAAAAAACACCATCATATATTAACATGATAAAATTTAATGTTGGAAATTCCAAATAATGGTCCATATCTACCATTGCCATGGTATTCTAAAGTTTCACAAACTTGCCAAAGCTTACTACACATTTAAGGTGCGAGTACAAAGATAGGAGCCAAAAACCATGTTAGATAGTGATGAAAACTATGAACTTTTTTACATATGTCTTTTTTTGACATTTTAAAATTATGTTAATCATTGCAAGTTGTGTTAAATGAATACTATGAAAGTTGAAGAATCCAAATTAAAAATTCATTATATTAAATTTTGGGTTATGGTTTTTTAAAATGACATTTGAACTTGAATAGGTCTTGCGTCAAATGTGGTTAATTTTATAATGGATTAGGTAAAGGACTATTGTAATAACATATTAATTTTGATGGTAAAAAAGTTTAGATGATAGCAACCTACTACCCAAGCTCAAAAAACATTCACAATTTAAAAGATATGGAATTTTATTTATTTTTTAAATTCAAATTATTTTTCAAAAATTTTAATTTTCAAGAGTTTTTTACCACACGTAAATGGGGTGTAATGTGCATGACATACAAAAGAAAGTTGTAGTTTATGATATAAAAAACAAAACCCTAAAGTAGTTAACATATTTTGGTATGATTCAAAATTATAATAAATTTTCAAGAAGAAATGTAGAATCTAACAAAATTTACACACTTTGAAATTAACACAAAACATGTGATCTATTGGGGCAACTATTTGTATTTTTAATAACAAGTTAGAAAATATTTCATTCAAAAATTCTTTCATGTGAAAAAGTGAAAAAAGACTATAAAGGACTCATAGTCCTTTTGTAAAGTAATCCAATTGTCTCCTATCTATGTACTTGGACTCTTTAATGGTTAATTCATTAAAAAAAGCTAAGGAAAAAAAGTAGACCATTAAATCCAACAATTTCATCGGTTAATTCATTTTTGTTACATTTAATTACATGTACATTTATAACTAAGATTTATAATCACAATTGAAATTGAATAAAATGCCATGTGGTCATTGAAAACACATTAAGGTGTAATTCTTTGGATGTCTAAAAATTCATTTTTCATAGTTTTAATATTTTCAATAGTAGTTTATTCCAATTGATATGTGCAAATGATCAAATGGGATTCATGTCAAGAATAAATTCATACATCAAAACACATTGTTAAAATTTCATGGTCAAATTTTTGGGATTCAATTTGTTATGGATTTTTAAAGTTGTACAAAAACACTTGTCCAATCAAGGATAAATTAAATGGATTCAATACACCTTGATATAATGTCCTTTGTGAATAAATGATTCAATGGTAATATAGTATTGTGGCAAATTGATATTAAATAAGACAATTTGAAAAGATTTGATGATTAAATTTTGAGATGTATATCAAGTATGAAGCTTTTGAAGGAAGTCCTTCATTTGTTGAAAATAATGATTTAGATGTTCATGTTTCAAATATAAAATTATCATAAAATAAGTTAAAGATGCTTAAATCTTTATGGAAAAATATTTTATAACTCCTTGCCACATGGCCCATTTGATTCAAAGTATATTGTTTTTGCTTGTTTTTGTCATACTTTCCTAGTGTATTTTATTTCATAATGGCCTAAAAATGGACTGTCATGATGTGCCATTTTTGTTCCACCCTAGTGTGTTTTCACCTTGGTGTCTAATGGCCTATGAACCTCATCTCAAGTCATAAAAACAACTACATTTTCATCTATTTTGAAATGTCACTAAAAAAATGATATAAGTCCACTTTTCATTTTCATCCAAACTAACATTAATCACAAGTCATAATTGCAGATGTGATTACAAACCATTTTTTAGTTGTTTTTATAACTACAAATCATTTTTACTATGGTCCCACAGAAGAAAGTTGCATCAATAATAATAAAAATGGTTGATTTGAACACAAGTTGCAAATGTGTGGGTTGGAATGGATTAAATTCCTTGTAGTGTCTTGCTTTTATTCTTCCATTGTATGAACATTTACTTGTTGGTGTTCTTCTACTATGACAACATCTTATTGCACTTATTCATTTGCACTAACAAGTTCATGTGAACCAACAACTTCATTCGCCACATTTGTTTTAGCTAAACCAACAAAAAATAGGGGTAAAAAAAACTAAAAACAAACAAGATACAAATAATTTTTTAAAAAAGTACAGAAAATAAAAACCAAAAATATAAAACCAGAATTAAAAATTACTGAAAATTATATAAAAATAGGAAAAGAAAAAAATCAGAAAAAATTGAAACGCCATAAAAATGGTATTAAAAAAACCAGCAAAAAAACAGGAAAAAAAGACTAAAATAAATAAAAGAATTAAGAGAAATAAATAAAAATAAAATATTAAAAAAAATTCATGATGAAGACAACAAACCTTTACTACAATCGAGAGCTCATAGCAATAACAACAAACCTTTACTATTGTTGTGGGTCATGGCGATGGCAACAAACTATTATTACCATCGGGAGTTTGCAGGGGTTGAGCTGCAAGGGACTCTCTTCTTCCAATTACTCCTCATGCTTTATTTGTTTTCGTCTCTTTCCTTTTTTTTTTGCTCTTATTTTTCTCTTTCACAACTCCACACACAACTCAAGACACACACGAAGACAAAAGAAAGAAAGAAGAATCAAAACCAAAATAAGAACAAAGAGATCACAAAATTTTCAAATAAAAACACAAAATTAAAAAAAGAAAGAAAGGAAATCACAAAAACAGAAAATAAAAAGAAGAAACAAAGAAAGAAAAAAGAAAATCGAAAAAAGAAGAAGAAAGAGGTCACAAAGAAAGAAGAAGACATTACGAACTGGGAAAGGGGAAGGAAGTGAAATGCAGGAGGTAGGGGTAAGGTAGGGAGGGGGCGCGGGAAGGGAAAAAAAATTGACAGTTGAGAGTCAAGGGGGGGGGTGAAAAGAAAAAATTATGAACCCAGAACCCTGTCCTGGGGTTGGGTTTCATCCCATCAAAAAAAAATCCCGAAACGAGATTTTTTGGATGGTGCACTGGTGGGTGCTTGGTCACTCAGTAAGGCCTTCAGCCGTTTGAATTAAAAAAACTTTTGTGTTCTGTTAAAGAAGATGTGCTCCCTTAATTTTCAAGCTCACACTTCAGGCTTCCACTCTCAAGGCTACAACCCTCAAATTAGGGGAAGCCCTGGGGAAGTGGTCTTTTAATTAAACAAAATCACTAGCATAAAAACTTCCAAAAACTTTTTAGCAAAATTTGACTCTTCCTCTTGTTGATTATCCTCAAAATCAAATGTACAAAGCCAAAAGATCATAGACCCTTCAAATCAAATCCATGCATTGTGAGAGACGTTGCAACCCTAACCCAAAGGCCTTACCCTCCACAAAACTGACTTTCAAATTGACTCTTCCCTCGGGTCTTACCCTACAAAAAACTGACTTTGGGAAGGCCCCTACCCTAAACCTTTTATTACCCTACACAAAACTTCCTGTTTGGAAGGCCCCATCCCTAAGGCCTTACCCTACACAAAACTTTAATTTGGGGAAGGCCCCTAAGCTAATTCTTATCCTCCACAAAACTTACTCTAGGAAAACCCCTACACTAAGGCATTATCCTTCACAAAACTTACTTTGACAATGCCCCTATGCTCTGGCCTTACCTTACACAAGACTTATTTTAGGAAGGTCCATATCCTAAGCCCTTAACCCTAAACAAAACATATATTGGAAAGGCTTGTAGCTGCCTGGGGGTCTGCCCTTACATTTAAAGAATTTTCAAAAAAAAGCCTGTGTATTTGGGGTGGGCTTATCCCCACAAACATGCCTGAAGATGTGTGTGTGTGTGTGTGTTTGCAAAGAGTATATGGCACTCCCAAGGCTAGTAGAGTGAGTTAGGACATTTTTTCATAAGGCATTTGTAGTGACATGATTTGTCACAACAATAACTTTCTATTTGGTAATTTGCTTTTCAACTTTGATGGTGCATTCACACTTGATGTTAAAATAGTGTTAAATGAAAATCTAAGTGGCATCCTAAGTGACACCTAATGTTCCACGTACCTCACAAAATTGAAAAATAGAAACCCCAGATCGTCCGGGGCCTTGCCTAATTTTGCAACGCGATGACTGATGAGGAGGCGAGAGAACGTATCTAGGGTTCCATCTCCTTTCCAATTCCTCCGCGGCCGTGTCGCAGCATCCGCTCTGTGCTCTTCGGCGCCCAGCTCTTATCCTGGTAGCACTTTGTCTTAAACTAACCCCTGGGGTTTTGTATCATCATTTTTATGTAGTGGAGGAAGTTTCTATTTCTGGGGGAGAAAGAAAGAAAGAAAGAAAGAAGGAAAGGAGTTATCATTTGTTTGTTTTTTCCAAAGGTTTCAAGCTTCGCTTAGTTAGCTGCATGTATAGAAGAAGAAAATCGTCATTTGGTTTCTTTCTCTCTTTTTTTCTTCTTTCTTTTCAACGTCCGCTTGCTACATCTTTTGCATTTTTGGAGGTTTCGCATGATTCCGTAGGCTTGTTGTTTTTCTGTGGAGCTTTGTCGTTGACAGTCTTTTGTTTGGCTTTCTGTAGCGCTTCGTTGCAGGTGTGGGGAAAAGGTGCTCCAGGTTAGTCTCAGACACTTTACAGCTTACCTGAGGATCACCGTCTTCGAGCTTTGTAAGCTTCCTGTCCTTCTACTGCTTTGCACCTCTTGCCTCAGTGCTGTAGTAGTGAACCACTAAGTTGCTTCGCCAAATTGTGCCCGGTTCTTTTCATTTCTTTATCCGCAGTTTAGCGGAGTTGTTCCCTTCCTAGCTACATGATAGAGAGAAGTGGCAGAACAAGCTACCATTTTATGTCAATTGAGAGACCCTTTAAGTATACAAAAGGGACGAGAGAGACGAACACTCTAAGAGCAGCTCTACCAGTCCTCAGTATGTGGCCCTGCAAAAGAAAATTTGATGAAGAAAAGACAAAACATGCTGGTTTGGCTCAGGGAATGCCTTTAGCCCAGTATTTGTGCAGAAGATGTAGAGTCTGGTGAAAGGCAAAGTAAAGCCTAACACCCGCTGTTGATTGGCTAGAATGTTTTATGGGTGGGGTTGGAAACATGGTAAATAACTAAACTTGGATGTGAGAAATATTTTTGCAGGGTCACATACCAGGTTCTGCTGGAGATGCACTAACCCTAGGGATTCCCAGACTCTAAGGATACAGAAATTTTTGAATCTAGACTGAAATTTTTTTTATTCCATTCCTCCTTTCTAACATCTGTAGGAGGTGTTTTGCTATGGAGCAGGAAGAAAGGAGGAAATGCAGCAAACAATGAAGATTTGTTCATGTGAAAATGTTTGAAAACGTGTATACAGTGAGTCCTTTTGCTGTTCCAATTGAAGGTCTCAAATGTGAAATGCTTTTTGAAGTTGCTGATGTAATTGGAATGTTGCTTTTTAGGAAAGTGTTTTGGTAGATTCCTTGCAATGGAAAGGCGGATGCTTCCAGTTGGATTGAAGCCATCGAATGTCAAAGATTTAGATGAAGAGAGCAGTGATGATGAATCATCATCTTCAGAAGAGAAAGATGTAAAGAGGGTGTTGGACTTGGAATCAGAAACTGATGAAAGTACAGATACTAGCAAACACACAGCTGTTTCAAATGGAAAGCCTCCTCAGGTATTTATCTAGTGTTGCAAGCAATACTAAACCCCATCTTCCATCAAGTATCAGTTGCTTTGGCAATTTGTTTATCAGAGCCAGGCAGCTTATGGAGGCCATGCATGTTGTGGCAGCTGGTGCCTGCAAAGACACCCACATCTGGAAGCCCCACAAAAAGACGGAGAGAGAAAAATGGAAATGATAATCAGGAGGAGCTTGCCCACAAGAAAAAGAAGCTCGATCACCCTGTTGAGAAAGTTACATCACCTCCAAGGCCCTCAAGCACAAAGGTGACCTCACAGACTGACTGTTTCTAACATGTGTCAAATTGGTCATCAGATGGAGATCCAGTAACCTATTCTGTTACATGTGACAGATTGCTTACATTTTGTAGATGGGTTTCAACAAAGCTCTGATTATCATGTGATTAATCTGACTCTTATCTCTGTCCAACTGTGTTAAAACTATTTTTTTTATGCAGTCTAGTGAGACGTTAATCTTTCAGCTTCTGGATATCATATATCATTTGTGACTGACTGTCCATGTGGATGAGCTGTGTGCAAAACCACCACAAATCTGTTTTACTACTGATCAATGTCAATTACTACACATTGGCTGTTGGTAGCCTGTGAAGTCTCTAAGCTTGACATGCCATATTCTCAATATCAGCCTACTGAAGCTTCTTTTTACATGTTTAATAGCTTCTTTTTTTGTTGGCTTTGACAGTACTGTCTGTTTAACCAGGTCACATCTTTAAAGGGAATGTCTGTATTTAGCCCCATTGGCAGGTTGGACTTTTGGTTGCCAGGTTATGAATAATGGAATCTCTGGATTTGTTATGTGTGGGTTTATGGGAGGTCAGGGTAGCCTACATTTTCAATTCTATTTGGAGTCATTGAGATTCATGATTTTGGATTGCAGTTGGCACAACAAACAGGCAGCAAAGGGGAGAAAGTGCAGCCTCAAGGTAAAGCGAGGGAGAATGCAGCAAAGCCTGAGAAGAACATTCTAGGCACACCATCAAAGACAGATAAAAAGAAGCAAAAGAAGTCACTGGTGGAGAAGGAGAAAAAAAGTGAAAAAAGTAAAGGCTTAAGCCTGGAGAAGGTCGATGTTCAGAAGCCTGCCAGTTCAGGGAAGGTAGAGGTAAGAGGTTTGTGAGATGACTGAATTCTTTTTCTTTGAGTTTATGGTTATGACAGCATCCTTGTTGTACTCTTGTTCTTTTGATGCTCTTTTAGTCTATCATTAGCAGATGACTCAATTTACAGATGTTTATGAACATCATATTAGATCCTTGCTTATGTCATAAGGTTTGATTCTTAGAAGCATGCCACTTCGATGTAATTAGTTCTGAAACCATTGTAATGCTCACTTGTGGAGCTTGCCAAAAGTTTTTCTTTCTCTTCAGTTCATGTGTTCCTAACTACTTAGCTGTTTTTCCTGATTACACAGTACAAGTTAATGTGGGATTGTAATTATTAGGTTTTACAATACTGGTTACTCAGGGCTTTCTGTATCACTCAGTTTTTTGAGATGCATCATGTCTATGGTGCTGCAGGGAGAGAAGGAGAATGACAAAAGTACACCCCAGAAACCAAAGAAACCTCCACAACCATGGATGGCAGCAGAGGAGTTAGCTTTATCCAACCTATTGCTGAGGGATACAAATAAAGGGATTGAGATTCCACACAGTAGGCAAGATAACTACTGGGACAGAAGTATAAAGGAGCTTCCTTTCATGGAGAAATATGATAAGGATGCACGGACAAGAATTTATGACAAGGTCCGGCGCATGCGAGAACGGTATGAGGTTCTTGTGAAACGAATCAAAGAGGACAAAAATGTGTGGAAAAATTCCAAAGAAGAGTCCCTTTTTAAGATCTGGTGTGGTATCTGGGCTCCTGACAAGGTCTGAGTCACTGACAAACATCTTCACATTTAGTTTGTGTGGCACTCAATTTTCCCTTTTTACCAAGAAAGGCATTGTTGGAGCTTTGTGACTGGAAGGTTCTGCAATTGAAATCTGGCTGTTGTGACTTGTGAGGAAATATCTATTTCACATCCCCTACAGTCACATATCACACATAAGGAAGAGAGTTTCGGTATACTTCTACAACAAACCTGAATATGCTCCCCAAGCACTAGAATCAATGTAGATGAGTCCTGTTGTGTCTTTCTGATGTTCTTTCTTGTTTGATGAGCCAAAGTCTTTACTGTCCTATTTGCTTGTACCTTGCTGGATTCATACAGGAGGATGCTGAAGACAAAGAAGATGAATCTGATGAGTCAGATGAAGAGCTGGAGAAGCCACAGGAACCTGCATTGAATGGCAACTTGGTGGTTGCCCTTGGATCAGAGCCTGAAGTCATTGAGAAAGTGGACAGGGTGAAGCAGGATGCAGATGCCCAGAAGAAAATAGAGGTGAACCCACCAGGGGCAGTGGCTGTGAGGGAAGTGTCAGAATCAAGTTCAGAGGATGAGGAATCAGATAAAGAAGAGACCACACCAGTTGTGAAGGGCAAGCCACCCAGTAGTTTAGTAACTCAGCCGCAGCCTTCATCAATAAAACCCATTCAAGAAGCGACACCTCTTGAGTCCTTGCAGGTAGAGCTGCACCAGGAAGGAAAAAATGTTAATGGGGACATTCTGACGCTTAATCGTGCATCACCAGAGAAAGCAGGGGAGAGACAAGAAGAGGGCTTAAGCAAACAAATGCACTTCAAGGGTTTGGCACTCCTAGGAGAAATAAGGAGCAACTGTTTGACAATGGTCAATGAAGCCAGGACCCAAAGCAATCTCATGGTTGAGGAAGCCCAAGCAAAGTGCATTCAAATGGTGGATGAGGCCCATGCAAGGAGTATACAGATCATGGAGGATCTTCATGCTATTGGTGAAAAGCTTAGAATGGTTGCAGGTATTGGTGCTGGACAAATTGGCAATGGGTACATGCCAGGCGTAGGTGTATGGGGAGGGGTTTTGGATGTGGCCTTTCCTCTCAATGGCCATGGATTTGTCAGCAATGGAGCCTCAAGTGAAGAGAACTCTTTGCAGCAGCAATGGCATGAGCAATATATAGCAGAGCAGGGACTTGTACTTCAAAGACTGCAGTTAGTGCAGGAGCAAGCCCGGATCCAACAAGAAGGAATCCGACTGCAGAGCCAATCATTAGAACTTCGAAGGAAGCAGTCTGAGTCTAAGCAAAGCTTAGAGTAAGGGTTTATTTTCATGAGGGGAGTCTACAGTCCAAACACAGGGTTTCGAATCAGCTAGCTTCTCATGTGAGGCATTTTCCACTTCAAAGAATCATGTCTCATTTGGCTATGGTAACAAAAGAGTTGGATCACTCTCCATTCTCAAAGGGTTCTCTTTTGGTTCTTTATTCAGCACGGGAGTATTATACTGACAACACTCAAGCTTTCCAATTAAGGGGTGAAAAGACCAAGCACACTTTTTTCCTGTACTGATCAGCTGATTCTTACTGTGTTGTGCCTATGAAATGTTCAAACTTGCTAGATTTTGGTATTTTGAAAATCTTTGGAATCAAAGAACCTTCACTTTCTGTTTTTTGAAAATTTTCAGAGTTGAAGGACATTGGTTCCATTTTTTCTTCAAAGCCCCTCAAAGAATGAGCGGTTTTCATGAAATAACCAACAAAGAACTGACACACTTCTAGAAGGTTATTTTATTTGTTTGAAAAGGTTTTGAGTACTGCAACTAGATATGACAGTTGATGCTTTTAGATTTCTTTAGAACTGCTGTCAAATATTAGAAATCACGTCTTTGATTTTTTGATAACCATGGTTATATGTTAATGAGCTACTCTGAGAGCCCCGGGTTATTTGGTGCTGTTTTTTAACTGCCCAACACTGGAATAGACCCTGGGCACTAGACATGGTTTCAACAAGTCTTTTGAAGATTACTGTTGAGGTGGCAAGGAATGTAGATAGGGGCTGTGTAAGAAACGAAGATTTATATGGAGATGGGGATGTTATGTTTAAGTTGAATAGATTTCTGTACAGTAAACTGCACCTATGTCATCATCACTTGGTGAAGAGGTTTGGATCACAGCCATCACAGAGTGCAGACAATTGAAACCGATTGTCAAGTGACACATCGCAAACTCTCAAATTGCTCTTCCGTGTATTAAGGTCATACATGGAAGCGCCAGTAATATCTTAATTCCCTTAATGTCAAGCTCTGTTCCAAAAGAGTAGATAATCTATGACCGATCTTGGACAGAGCCCTTTCGTCCATAGAAGAATGTGCCTACTTTGTTGCATTTTAAACCTCAACAAATGTGCACCTGGTGGTGATAAGCTGCATTACTCTTAATGATCAGGCCTAACTACAAAACCTGGTATTAGGGGAGGGTTACATCTTAGGAAGACACTAACTGCACGAAATGAAAGGAACCTACAGAGGTACTGACAATTAACGCTATTGAAGGGTCACATTTAAGAAATTATCCTCAACCCAAAGCAGATCACATCTGTTAGATTCAACCCTCCCATCAGATCCCTACCACATAGTCTGCAGCCCCAAACAAAACTCTGGCAAAGATCCTCTGTCTGATTCCAGGTTCTCACAGAGGCCATCAACCATATACAGATGTAACAGGTACATTATCATCCCTCTTCTAAACAAGGATTCAGTCCTCCTAAGTCAGGATTCCAATCTGCAACTCAGTCAAAACACAGCTGGGACATGCTTTGATCTCCTCAGAGACAGTAAAGGTCTTTCACTTGGATGCTTTAGGTCCATCCAGCTTTTCTTGTACATTGTGCACATCACTGGGCATAGAGAGGGTTTGCAAACTTGTTACACCTCAAGACACATGCTACAGGTGTTTGTAAACTTGTTACAATGAGTACCAGCCAAGCAGAGAAGAGGAAGCAACCCCCTTTAACAAATCTCACATGCATTCACATACACACATGTCAACATTCCACACAGAAGTGAATAGAACATACTCCAAAAACAATTCATCCTATTATGTACCATCATTAGAGGGCTACAGAAGTACCAACAGTGATCTGATTTGTATAACACCTCTCTCAAGGGTGCAGAATACAATGGTCTATCATTCTGGCAACAGAGGACTCCAGCTCTGAGTAAAGTGATTGTCCTCTTTCATTGGAAAAATGATCTTGGTGTTTTTATTAAAGACGAGATGGTATAGAGGTGTTGAGAGGAGATGTCTCTTATCAGCCTTAACCCCGCAATGAATAACTTTTACCAGTAAAAGGTTGAAACTTTGGCCCCTCCTGTTTCTTTTCTTCCTCTTTCACCTCTTCCTTGGGTACTGGAGCCTGTACCTAATTCAGTAATAGAAATTCGTTAGTGAGAACATGAAGGATGTTATTGAAATGCACACACAGCCCACAAACTCCAAAACTGCATCTCTAAAAACCAAGCAGTGACAAATCACCAAGAGCGGGTTTTCAAATTGCACAAAATGCAATGTGAGAAATCAAATCCTTCCAAATGGAACTACAACAAATTGAACACGTTTCAACTCTGGCAGGGATGAAACAAATCAGGGACATTTGAACTAAACAGATTGGACAGTCTGACAGAAGTGAACATGGAACAGACATAAATTTTAACATGAAGACTCTAAACTCTTGTATTTTCAAAGCACAGAATTGGACTAGGAGTACAAACACCCATCCAAGACACAACTTCAGAAGTATTGAGAACTTAATGATCCAAATATAAACCAACCTGAACAGAACCAAGAGATGACCTGATAATATAGGTTACAAATACCAGATCTGACAACATATCAGCAAACTGGAAAAAGAGAAGACCCAACCCTAACAATAACACAGAGAATACTGAGGGGTGGCTTGCAGAATAGTGACAGTCATGCACATGCTCTGTGTCTCACTCCAGATGGTTAGAGCAACAACAAATAGAACAAAGAAGGTGAGGCACTCCTGTCATCAATCACCATGCAATCAACATAAGAAACTAACCCACCAACTCAGATGCAGAATTGTCCATTTACAGGATCAAAATTTCATCACACAAGTTTTCCCTTTTGGGCCTTGTAATCCTTTTGCAGACGCACCTTGGGTGTTGAACTGTCTCCATTCCCACTGCCAGAGCCAAACACAAGCTTGCCTGCAGGCCTTTGTGAGGTAGTGGCTGGCACAGGTGTGCTTGCAGGGCCCCTTGGTGCTGTACTACTGGTTACTGCTGGTGAGGGTGTTGAGCTAGTCACACTGGGAACAGAGGGAGTGGAGTGTTTGGCAGGCTTTCCATCCAACCTTCTCCCTGTCCCACTGAAAAAATTGAACTTTGGCTCTTCAACCTGAGGAGCAGCAGCTGGAATTCATCAAACCAAACACACTTGTGAGTATGGAAGTATGCCAATATCCTTCTACAAAGGAAAAATGTGTAAAATCTGCTTAGGTGGCATGCATTGGACTATCCAAGAGTAGACAGACCCTGTGATGAGGATGCAGCAACAGGGGCAGGTGGTGGTGGTAAACGCTCGGGCTCTTTGTAGTCAAGTGGGGGTGCAAAGTCCACCTCACAGTCAGTCTCAATAATAGAAATGGCTGCAGCAGGCTTTGACTCAATAATGTCAATGTAGTACTTCTTGTTGTTGTAGGCCACCATGATGTTGTCACCCATTGTTAGGCAAGAAAAGTTCCGTAAAGTTGTCTCCAGGCTGTTATCCACAGACCATCCAGGTTAGAAAGTCATATGCAAGATATAACTTTATGGTTCGCAGGTGAGCAAGAAAACTCCCTCTGGACTGCATCCTCTGCTAACTTGTTAGAGCAGGTATGGCATTCACAGGGATTGAGCAGCCAGCAATGTCTATCTGTCCAGACTCCTCCCAGATCCCCCAACAGGTTGTGGACCAAATAAAGCAATGATCTGAATCAGAGATGAACTCCAAATGAATAACTTCCATTGGATCAAGTGCAAACAGATCCGAGTCTATTTCAGTGATCAATATAGGAGTCTATTGGTGGTTTAATATTCAATCATCACTAGTATCAAGCTGAAAGAGAAAGAGCCTGAATGCAGGCAGTTCTTTCACAAAACACCAGCTGCCATTAGTGTTGAAAATGAAATGCTAACATACATTTGGATGATATGGCACTAAACTCAATTGTTACAGGTTATTGCACACCTACACAGCCTTTGGATTTGAGATATCAAGGAAGTCCTTGGTGTGAGGTTGCAGTTTCACAAAGGTGCCTTTGGGAAGTGTGGCACTCTTGACCCGTACAATGTCCCCTTCCTGCAACAAAAGGTTTTGCATCATCTGCAAAACCACATTCATCCCAATTTCAATAGAGATGTCCCCTTCTCATCTTGTCAGAACAGCCTCATTCCTCTCTCCCTCTCTTGTTCATCTTCATCTCTCGTCTGTGATCATGATTCACAGGAAAATCAATCTGTATTTGCTGACAGACAACAGTTACATCTGCTGGAAATCATAAAACACTCTTCTTTTCCTGTTCACTTAGTAGCCTCTTGTAGAAAAGGGACTTCATGGAGCACACATCAAGTAAGATACACAACTTTGTGGGCAAAAGGAAACACACCCAATATGGCATGTAGATCATGCCTTCTTCAGCAACAAACTCCAGCACCCCACAGTGACTGGTTCTGGAAGTCGAAGAATTGTGTACCTCAAACAGCATTGGGTAATCAATCCGTAATGATGCTGCACTCCAAACAAATATCAATCCAGACCCAACTTTCTGTCTATCCTGGCAGACTTCATAACAGCTTTGCAATAGCTTAAAGCAGCTATACCCTTCACACAACACTCATGTCTCATAGACCACCAGAGCTCAGTTTATGAGGGAATTGATAGGAAATCTCTGCCAAAAATCCACAAGGTTAACAAGTTGTGCAAACACACCCTATGCCATTTCCTCAAAGAGAAGAAGTGCTCACCTTGCACTTCAAGATCCAATCAGAGAAACCCTAGTTCCAAATTTTCATACAAAATCATCAATCTCCTCAAGTCTTAGCAATCAAGGGCAAGTAGATTAGCAACTTGAAAACAGATTGGAGATGTGTACCCAAACGATCAAGAGCTGAAGGAGGCATGACCACTGAAGTCCATCCATTGCCACCAATCACCAAACAGAACATACACATCCATTAGCTTCCTCTGTTGTAAAGAGGAGATGCAACTCCAGACAAATCCAGACATCTTTCCTTCCATTGACTTCAATGAAATGCAAAAGGTCTTATATGGCTGTGCATCTCATACCTTTATCACCATTTTCCAGATGTGGCTGCCACCCACAATCCAACAACAAATGTTATGCTTCTCCAACAAATAATTGGAAGGGATAAGATAAACAGATGTCTTTCCAAGAGATAAATCAATGACACACAAGAAATGAAACTGGGAACAGTTCAGGGTCCATGGATCACCTTGTCTATGAATGAAGCTGAGTAACATCGGTAGTTCTGCTCAAACGGTGCCGAGGAATACGGCAGTCCATACCCTCCATAGAACTGCACATCAAGCAATCCACAAAAGTGCAAAAAGTTCAGATCTTCTTTGTCCCCAAATTTGCATTGTCATTTCTCAATCCAAGAAACAGAAATTGTAGACACTGTTTTTTCAGACCAGTTCTACAGCACCAAGAAAGTGTCATTATACATTTATGAAAAGATCAGCTGGCTGCCTCTCGCCCCAACTCTAAAGAGAACCATGACACTTTCAGTCATATAAATCCTAAAGCAAAAGGATGAGTATCTTTCCATCTTTTATACCTCAGATCTTGTTCAAGCACAGTCATCGCTAACATCAACCTGCTTTTGAACAAGCACATAGAAGCAAAACCACTGAAACAGAGCTTTGTCTGAAAAGTGCCATTTGGTGCAATCTTCTTAGCAGAACTCCCACTTCCATAATTATGCTTCCCATTGAACAAAGTCAACAATTCAAAACATAGAATACTTCTGCTTCAAGTGATTGGAGAGCTCGAAACCCTATATTGGATGAACTTTCTTCTCTGAAGAAGGACAAGCCAAAACCTTAAAACACAGTCTCTACAAATATTCCTCCATGTTCAATTATCACCAACCACACCTCGGATCCTCCCAGCAACAATCAATCAAGAGACAGAGGGAAGGTGTGCCTGTGATTTCTATAATGAAAAATGCTTCCCGTGAACCTCGTTCAACGGCAACAAGAGAAACTGCAAGGGAAAACCCTAGAACCTGTAAGATGCTTGCACACTCTTTCACATGCCCGATGCACATAAAGCGGCACACGGTAGTACCACATGCTTCCGATCACGACTTCCACATCCCCTAAAGAAGAAGACCTCCTTCATACCGAGCAGAAGCCAAAAATCTCTAGGTTTTGACGAGACATCAATTTCCAGGCAAAGGAAACCTCTCACGATAACAAAAAATCGGGGCACGGAAGAGACGGAGCCACAAACTAAGACGTTGCCACGGCCATCGGCTTCGTTAACTCTACCTCCCTGTGCACATCGGCAAGAGCAATGTCTTTCTAACGGAACTACAATACCAAACATAAAAAGTACAGACATGTATTTTTTTTAAAAGTGCTTTGCAGTGGGAGCAACTGCAAACGATCTGAGCACAAATCACAGCACTGCAAGAGGATCGCACTCCGCGAGTATCATCCGGTTCGTCCTCTTCTTCACCATAGTTCTTTCTTTGCTCAACAAAAATACATCACAAAATTGAAAACTAATTTTAAAAACACAAATTCAAGTAACAGGCATGATAGAGATCAAGATGATGCGGTCGTTACCATCTTTGGGCAGAAAATTTGTGCAAAAGTCTTCGGATCCAGAGAACGTTCCTGAAATACAACGGGAGCAAAACTTGTGCACGCTGCGAAGAGGAGCTCTTCAACTCCCTTCATGACGTAAATGACCTAGAAGGCAACCGACCATTCAGCGGCTCGCCCGCCCGATCACCGGGCAGTTGATACACCGGGTGAAGTTGGGCCCGGTAACACGCCTGTACCACCTACGGCAGTGTTATTCGGGCCCGGTAGGGCTCCTGTTCAACCTACGACCTCGTCGTGTCGGCCCCGGTAGGGGCCAGAGTGAACCAGCCCCCATGACTGCACCAGTTGGCCGTTCTGTTCATAGGATGGGCCGGATGATTCGCCTCTTTTTCATTCACCTCTTTACCTTACGTTAACCGACATTTACCACAGTCAATCTTTTTTGGCTGCTGACCTTTGACCATTTTTTTTTCATTGCCAATTTTTTCTCAACCCTGAACTCCATACTACCCACCCATCTAGCTACTATATTGACCTAAATCTTAGCTCTACCTACCAATTAACAATTAATCTTTTACTTACCTTGGCAAAACTTATATATTTTATTGATTAAATTTTTATTTCTTGGCTAAACCTATATATTTTATTGGCTAACTTTTATTTTTTCGCTAAACTTATATTTTTTCTTGACTAAACTTCTATCTTTTGGCTAAACCTATATTTCGTCTTGGTTAAACTTATAATTATTGACTAAACTTCGATCTCTTGGTTAAACTTCTATTTTTTATTGGTTAAACTTATATTTCTTGGTTAAACTACTTTTTTTGGTTAAATTTATATATTTATTGGCTAAACTTCTCTCTTTTGGCAAAACTTATATCTTTTGGCTAAGCCTATATATTTTTTGGTTAAACTTGTATTTTTTGATTGAACATATATCCCTTGGCAAAACTTATATATCTTCTTAGTTAAAATTATTTCTTTTAATTAAACCTATATTTCTTCTTGGTTAAATTTGTATATTTTGGTTAAACCTATATTTCTTCTTAGCTAAACTTCTATTTCTTGGCAAAATTTATATATCTTATTAGTTAAACTTCTACCTAATTCTTATTCCAGAAATTAACCAAAAAAATTAATACATTTTTCAATAATGCCATTTTAATTATTTGCAAAACATCTACTTATTAGCAAAACCTACCTACCCACACATCATTATACCTACCTATAATCAATCCTAGGTTGGATTTTGGGGGGAAATTTTGCCAAATTTTCACATACAAATATTTGCAACAAGATGCATTTTATCTCTTTTGAAGGTGAATGGAGAAAGTCTCCAATTGAAGTGACCACACTAAAGGTAAGAGAATAAACTCTTATTTCAATCATTTAATTTTTTCTTTTCATAGTGTTTCAATTTTAATTCATCACTCACTCCTAAAAGATTATTGTGTATGGCATTTGTATATGTTTATATAATTATTAATTTCTATGATATTTACCATTAAAATTGTTTAGGTTTATATAAAAACAATTTGGGTAATTAGTTTTAAACTCTAAGGCTAATGCTTCCATTCATTATAATTTTAATTGATTAATTTTAAAATTCAAAACATAGTTGTTATAAATGTTTTTTGTATTTCATTTGTAGTTTTGTTTATATAACCATTAGGTTGAGAGCATTTATCATTAGGATTATTTAGGGTTTTAAGTTTAAGGCTTAATGAAATGTGTGTTGATTTATTTAAGTTGTGTTTTCAAATCAAGATACAACTCCTTTGAATGTGATATCATCCTTTAACATCAACAGTATGTTATTTTTTCTCAATCATTTTTTTTATAAAATTGTTTTGTTCCTAATTTAAGGAAATCAATTTCCTTGGATGGTTTTAATACGGTCATCAAATTCCACTAAGAATGTTCCATGTTTGATATATGGATTTAACATTTTGGCCTCCCGTAGATAGTGTGGATTTAGGGTCATAATGTCAATATTACATTTTGCCACCCATATATAGTGTGCATATTTAAATTGTTATGTAAGTATTGCATTTCCCTCTCCCATATATAATGTGGATTATGGTCATAATGTGGGTATTACATTTTGCCCCCACATATAGTGTGCATCTTTAAATTATCATGTAGGTATTACATTTAGGGCTTCCACATATAGTGTGGACTAAGGTCATAATGTGGGTATTGAATTTTTCCCTCATATACAATGTGCATCTTTAAAAAGTCATGTAAGTATTGCATTTAAAGCTCTCACATATAGTGTGGATTAGGGTCATAATGTGGATATTGTAATTTTCCCCCATATATAGTGTGCATCTTTAAATTGTCATAGAGGTATTACATTTATTTTTTCCATAAGTAGTGTAGTTTGTTAACTATCATGTGGGTATTACATTTATATTATCCATAGATAATATGGATTAAAAATTTACAATTATGGCCATAGACCATATCATATGTTCTCCATACTTAACATTTAGGGTATTATGTGCATGATTATATAAGGTTTAGATGACGAATACAAATTAAATACTTAAAACATGTACATTTGCATTAGTATTGAATATGATAATTAACATTTAATTCAACATATTATAGATATAAAATTTTAGACATTAATATCAATTTATTGTTTTTTCTTGTACAATCAGCTCAAGGCATAGTTTCAAACATGGGTCGTGCTTCAAAATCTCAATATATTGAGATTCAAAACTCAAAGAAGTCACTTTTTAACAACATGGACTTGGTGTGGAAAAAAGATGTTCGACATGGAGGGGCACATATAATCAAGGTTGAGTGTGCATACATCCCACATGCACGAATCTCAAATTTTTAAAATGGTGAACGAAGCCATGAAAATTCCCCAATGGAGTGGAACATTTATAAGTCAGTACCCTCACAAAAAAATGTAAAAATGTCAAGAATCCAAAACCACCTTGGCCATATTTGGTATGATGTTCTATTATTCATTTTTGTTATATGGAACTTGTTTTTTAACCTCATATTGTACCAAACTTTAGGTCCTAAATTGACTTCACATTTTGTAGGTATGCATGTGGGTATGGGCTAGAAGATAATCATGGAGACCCAAATCACCATCGATCCATTAAATGGGGTTGTTTAGCTCAATTTTTGATTAGGTAATTATACACATGACCTGAGGTGGCAGAGATAATCTTCTACCATCGACCTCATATGTGGATCAATGGTGAGCTTGCACATGGCAAACATGACTTTGATTCCATTACATGACCATCTTTTTTTGCTCCACAAATGTCACAAGCCCTCAAGGATTAAATTTGGACCCAATTGGATTTAGGTTACACTGCCAAACAAATATATGATAAACATAAAGCAATATGGTGGGCTAAAATCAATGTAGGAGAAGCAATGATAAGGGATGATTTCATTAAACAACAAAACATTGCTTACTTGGATCGCAAACACAAAAAAAGGAGTTGGTGTTTACACCAAAATCTAGCCATTTCCCTTCACACATGGGCATTTAGTCGTTCAGATAGTATTCTCTGTAGCTCTCCACCGCACTTGCATCCAAATGATTCTTTTTCTCGGGACTCCCAAAGTGGAGTCCCGAAACTGTCCTGGTTTGGACTCCTAGGACTTTGGGCATTCATAACTTTTCGCCTTGAGCTTGGATCGGGACAAGGTTTAAACCAAAGTTGTAGCTCTCCTTGAGAGCTTTCCAACGATGTGTCGCACTTTATCTGCACCCACTGAAATCGGGTCGATTCCTAACTTTTAGTGGTCGGGAGTCAAACTGGTAGTTTGACTCCTGGCCCTTCTTTCGACCATAACTTGTGCTGCAAATGTTCGAATGGTTCATTCGAGGCTATTTTGGACATCTACACTTCAAGACCTTTTCAACGGTATAAAGAACACCTCAATGTGAGGTGTTTTGACCCCTGCAATTGCACTCTGAGTTTTTGGGAGTCCTAAAGGACTCCCAAGTCCCATTTTCGGGAATGTGAGTGGCGACCTCACACTTCCCTCAAAGTGGGGTTGCGACAGAGTTTCTAATTGATTCATAGGCATTTTGCCAACTTGAATGAATGAAGCCAATTTGTGGATTATTTCTTCATGGGAAAAATACTAAAATGAAAACTCTTCAGAAAGTTTGTGTTGAGCACTTGAAATCCCCAAGCTTGATTTCACTTGAAATCCTCAGAAGTGCCATTTCTAAACTATTGCAAAATTCAAAAAAGAACCCAACCTTGTAACTAAAAGGCACAATTATCCACATATGTTTTTAATAGCTTTTAACAACTACATTTTTTGTATGGCTACATAGAACTGTCTCCACTCATAATCTATCTAATTCAATGTTTGTTAATTTTTAAAAATAGGTTATTAGCATCAACAATACTTCAAGCATCATTAATTTCCTAATACTAACTTTTGAGAAAAGCCAATAGGAACACATATATGCATCACATTCGGCCCAACATTTAACTTGGAAAACACATATCAAAATCAAATGATGAGAGTTGTGTATTTGACTTTATAGCCACTTGAGCTTAATGATCTCTTGTTGATGAGCCTAATGACCCTCTTGATTTTTAGAAGCAAATCATTTGGATTCTTTCAAAAGTGAACACACAAATCAAAATTCAACAACCCATCAATTCTACACTTGGAAGTTCTAGAATCAAATGAACTTGCACAATGTATAATTAAACATGAATAGCGAACATCAAAATTGCTTGGAATTTCTAGAATTAGAGGAGCTTGCATACAAACCTAATATAAACTATGCTTGAATTCCTATTCAAGCTACATGTCCACACTGAAATTCACCAAACTAAAACTAGAGGCACTGCTAACTTCTGGTTTCCTATAACACATTCTTTGAACTAGAAAATCTGGCAAGTGATTCGTTGAAGGACACTACATTAAATCACTAGAGTACACTGACCAAAGTAGTTCAACTATGGTAGCATGAGAGATAGAATTAACTTCTAAATGAGTAGAAGCCTTAGTACTCTCTACTAATACTTTAGGGTTTTGAACTCCTTCAAGTTCAACTAATTCACCTCTTTCTAGACTTTGTGGGGGGAGTGTAGAACATTTCATGCTCTTCACTCACACTAGAATCTCCCCATGCTAATAACTTGTTTCCATATCATGTTATACTCAACGTCGCCCACACTATGTTAATAATATGCTTGAAATCGCGTTCACATTTTTGCTAGGTGAACCCACAAACATAAAATGTTAACAGTTTCAATGGAGTGTAGTTACATTCTTCAATGAATTTCAATATTTTAATTCTTCCATACTTGTGCATACGACCTTAGATTTATGATTACACACAAAATTGCTCGACACTAACTTACTTTCAATTCAATAACCTTTTGGAGGTCAAGAACCCTCCATTGCAACTTCATTAACTTTAGGCTTGCACAATGAACAAACTTGTTTGCAACCTTAAACCCAAAGACATATGACTTGGTGTAGTTGACGCTTAACAATGTCAAAGGCATTCATGAACGTTGAACAACAAGTTGTAGTTTTACAAAACTCTGTAACTCTATAACAAGAGTTGAAGATCTTTAGAAATAATAGTCGCCAAAAAAATCCTTGACAATGACGGATCTTTTAAAGCCCTAATTACCTTAACCTATCAAAACCAATTTCGATCTTTCAAACTTTTTGGATGTATCTTTCCATGGCCAGCAAGTTGTTGCATGTGATTGAAAGAAAACTACAATATCAAGCTTTTTTCAAAGCTCAAGTTTGTTTGTAACATCGAGCAGTGTTTAGGGTTTACATAAAGGTTTTGTGACTAATCAGAGAAGACGACCATCACATGTGATGTAAATCATGTCCGTGCCTTGGCACAACAAAAAAAACCATCAAGAAGTTTGAATTTTCTTGCAAAAATTTAACGAACTTTGAAATTTTCATCAACCTTATTTCATTACACTATTGATTTTGTCTTCCACCCTTTTCCTACCACATGATCTAGTAAAAATAAATTTTTAGTAATCATTCCTTCCAAAGTGCAGGAACCTTATACTTGTTGGTTCCTTTGTCTGAGTTTTTACCCTTTAGTCAAATTGAACCTTTTGAAAAACCATGATTTTTTGTAGTGAACCCATTTGAGCACATTTGGTTCAAACATGTTTTTGACCCCAAAAATTATGGTTATTGAAAATGTGACCTTAACAAAAGTTGTTCATATTTATATGATAAAAGGCATGAATGCATAATATATATATGATATAAAATTAATTTTTAATCAAAATGTATCATAGTTATGAAATTCTTGGTGTGGGAATGTTATGGAAGCCCAAAGAAGCACGAATTTTATAAATCAACCGGTGAACATTCGGTAAACATTCGCGAGCATGTTAGGCTTACATTATTAGGCTTATATCCTGGATGGACAAATCAGCCTGTCCTAACTTTACCATCAAGCAGATTCAGCAGGACAGCAGATACCAATGAAGTCACTCTCTAACAAATGTTGAACAAATCTTCCTCAAGTTTTTATATTGTTGATCAACTTTAAAACATTATCAGACTTCTATCCTGGATGGATAAATCAGCCTGTCCTCACTTAACCACCAAGCATATTCGGCATCATACCACCCAAAAAGATTCAAGAAACAAATGCATGCAGTCAAGCCCTGCATCAAAACTAGTTGAGCTGCATACTAGATCTGATTGGACTACACAAACTAGAAAAAGTTTTGACCTGATTGCAAAATCTAATAGCTTTAAAACTTTCTTGAGCTCCAGCACACCAAATTCACAAAAAAAAGGACATAATCCAATATTTTGCCAAGTTCACCCGTGCCTCACTCTTCCTCCAATTCCTCCTCTCTGCTATCCCATGCCACCATCTGCTCCTCATACTCAATGTTGTTCACCTTGCTGATCAGATGCAGGTTAGAGAACACCTCCACCAGATCGTTTGCCCTGTTTGATCGCAAACGATTGCGCTTTTTGTTGTGGATAAAGTCGTAGGTGTTCCAGTTTCTCTCGCACATAGACACGCATGAGATCTGGCTTAGCACCTTCTGCGTCACGCTCTGCAGCTCGGGGCACTCTGAGCCAAATTCCACCCACCACTTCCAGCCTAGCAACTTCTTAGCACTTGCCTTGACAAACGGGCGGCCAAACTTTCCTTCCGAGTTCCTGTACTTAGCTAGCTATTCGATTGCCTTGACCTAATCCTCAACGTCAGGCAGAAGCTTCTCAACAATGTTGTGAAACCCTCGCATCACTTCTACGTTGCTATGCTGCCCGTTATCTGGAGACTGATACTCCGGGTCAAGAACATACCCAGCGGCATGCATGTCGATGTGTAGCATCTCCCAGCGCTTCTCCCAGATTGCATGCACCTGTGCATACTTCTGAGCAGAGACCTTGATCCTAGGACAGTACTCCGAGGTGCCGTCCCTCAGGGCCTCCAGTTCCTATCCATAATTGAACATTGCCACATAAACCTTTCCTGCGATTGGCACCCCCCGATCGCACTCCCGCAACAAAGCCACCGTCCCCTTTGTCAATGCTAGCACCTCTTCCACGTTCTTCCAGAATCCACTTCGTAAGACACGGTCCCTCACTTCGTCCCCGTCATCCGAATGATTAGACTTCCCGTTCCACTCCTTCCACTCCTGGCCGACAACCAGCTCTTGCAACGCCTCTCTCACCTCCAGCATGCGGTCTAGCATGATGAAGTTGGTGGCAAAGCGCATGTCCCCTGGGTTCAGCAAATCCAGCGTAGACTTCCCGCGAAATAGCACCTGACTTCGGTGGTGATTTGTGATGAATTTCACCACCGCCTTTGCCTTTGCAACCACCTTTGCGGCCCATGGCAGCTTCCCCACATCTTCAAGGAGCAAGTCCAGACAATGTGGGGTGCATGGCGTCCACGTTATCCAAGAGAACTTTTGCTCAACCAACCTACCAGCAGCTTTGCAGACTACCGCACTGTCTGTAACAACTTGGATGACGTTGTCTGCACCAACCTCCCGGATGCAATCAATCAGTTGTCCACCAATATAAGCAGCGTCCTTTGTCTCACCCCTTGTATCAACCACCTTGAGGAACATTTCCCCCTTCGAAAAGACAATGAGCAAATTTAACAAAGGGCGCCTACGCACATCAGACCACCTGTCACTGGTAATCGTTGCCCCTATCAGCTGAAGAGACTCTTGGAAGGAGGCCAAGCCATCCTGATAGAGCTGCTTCTCACGCTCCAGAATGGTTGTTCGTAGCCTGTCCACAGAAGGAGGCCCTGGATATGACTCCCCAAAGCTTGCTGTTACTGCCACAACTGCCTTGAAGTGAAGATCCTTTGTTAAACGGAAAGAGAGCCCATTGGCATAAAATGCTTGACCCCAAAGCTAGTCAACCTTCGAGCAATCCTACTTGGAGAAAGCAACCTTCAGGGTGCTTTGCTTCTTAGGTTTGACAACCTCCCCACTGGACAGCTTGTCAAGATGCTCAACCTTCCACTTCTTGAACTCCTTTTCCTTCTTTTCCTTCTCCAGCTCCTCAAACTGGTGTGTAACCACCGGGGGGACTTTGTCACAAGCTCGCACACCAAATCCAGTCCACCTTAGAAGATGTGCACGAATCCTGGTTGCTGTGGCGGTGAAAACAAGTTCACAGTACTTGCATTTGACCTTAGTGTTTTCCCCAGGGGTCTTGGGTTCCTCTTGCTGGACAACGTGGGCATGCTCTGGTCCCTTTTCCTTGACCATGGCGGCTGTCAGATTCCTTATCCTTATCCTCAGATCTTCAACTATGTTGCTGCATAGAGACATATGGAACTTGGAAGTTGGCAACTTCAAGCTAGATCAAACTAGAACGAAGCATTGGCATGCAAAACGTTAGGCTACCATACAGACTCAGTCAAGCCTAGCGGCCTAGCCGCACTGTACTGCACTAGTGGCACGACCGGCAAGTATTGGCGGCAGCCTAATTCCAAGTGGTAATGGTCTGGCAGTAACCGTTACTGTTCAGCATAGGCTATCGCCACGTGCGATGTCCATGTTGGCAAATGTTTTACGAATGTATGCCGAATGTTTTGACAAGGTGCTTTACCATGTAAATTCGCGAATTTTAAAGTGCAAAATGACGAATGTCATTACTATGAAATGTATTTATATCTAACATGTAATGTTAAAATGTGTATCCAAAATATAAAATTTTAAGTTATAGACCAACACAAAAATGACACGTGTCATGTGTAGTCCTTGGAAAAGGAGTTTACCTTGGCACCCTTGGTGTTTTTTACCATGTTTTCACCCATGAATTCCATGTGGAAGAAGTCCAAAAGTTGAATTGGTGTTTTACAAACAAAAACATAGATATCAATACTTTATGCATGAGGTTGATGGGAGCAATGTTAGAGACAACAATGATTTAGATTTAGATGATCATGCACATCAACATGGTTGTATTTTTGTTCTAATAGGTCAAGAAGGAAACCAACAATATGGAATTGGTCATTTTCTAAATCTAAAGGTTCCCACATCAAGGAGCAAAACGAATGAACAATTCATTGATTATTCAAAATCAATTATCATTAGATTATATGAGTACATAGTAGCTATGAAGGAAAAAATAAAGAAAAAGGAAAACTTGGCAAAGGAGAAAACGAGGAAAAAGGCAAAAATGTTAAGCAAAAAGGAAAAGTTGGTTTGAGAAAAATTGATCAAGGAAGCACAAAGGAAGGAGAAGGAAACATACCAAGCCTAAAAAATAACATTTGACCGAGAATGGTTAGCTGCAACATTAACGATTGTAGGAAACAAATTACATGCAATGTCAAAATCTCCCACTGGTTTCAATAGGAGGGGTCACAAAACCCCATTTTGTGGAACAACACCCCCTATTTGCAAATACAACATGTAGTTAACCTTGAAACAAGGAAAAAAAGGAAAAGAAGGAAAAAAATAGAAAAGTTATTTACATTTCCTATGCATGTTGAACCACCATGGGTCTATAGACATGCATTCCATCACATATCTCCATAAACATGTGATTTTCTCCACTTTACAAACTTTGTATATGTTCATTGTTTTTGTTTTGTTAATGCTTGTGTAGTCATCATGAACACCATTGTAAAAAAATAATGACCTTGAATGACTTTTTGCACATGTTTTGTTTGTAACAAAAAAATAGAAAGCAATATTAGCATTAAACAAACATGCACATGGAGAAATTGGAGAGTCACACATTGAGGACAAAAGTCAAAACTTAAAAGTGACACAATTTACTTACAAGCTTCAAGAGATGAAAAAACAAGAATTTGAAATCTTCTTCGGACATTTTCAACGCATATCATTTAAAAGTTGATGAGATCAAGTCTTTGATATGGGGGCACAATAGAACTTTAAGTTTCGATGTGAAGGCACAATATAACTTATAGAAATTTACATTGACATCATAGTTTCAAATATTGCTCTAAACTTACGTTGACCATGTATGACCATTTTGAGTATTATGACATGATTTATCATAAAAAAAGTCTAATTCTTGCCATGCATGAATGACCAATTCACTTGAACATTATGCCCTATATATTAAGAATTTCTGTGCATTCCTATTCATTTGAAAGAAAATCACAAAACTAATAAAATGTTGAAAGCATTGGTCAAGTAAGCACTCAAAGGCTTTGAACTTGGAAATAGATCCACCACCATTAGGGTTTCTATCATTTCCTTTCTCACAATGATTATTGCAACAACTAATGTGGTCATCAACATTAGAAATCTTTCATTTCTTTCCCTACTTATAATTGCTAACATTATTTCTTTCATAATTTCCTCTCCTTAGAATAGTAACAATTGTTGTCACAAGTGTTGTTGTCATTTCTATCATTTGTTCTTCTCCCCACACAACTATTGATGCATCTCCCTTTCCTCTTTCTATCCAATAACAACTTCTCTTAATACCTCCTCTCCCTATAATAACTATTATTAACACAAGTTTTCTCATAGTTGATACTTCCAAAAAACATGATTTTTTTGAAAAAAGAGAAAAAAAAGTTTTCCTTACAACTCTTATTGTTGCAGCAAGCTTTCCCACTCTTATTATTGCAACAATTACTGTTCCACACAATAATAATTTTTTTTTAAAAAAGAAAAAAAGAATTTTTTTTAAAGTTGATGTTTAATATTATCACAAGTTTCCCGACAACTATTGCAATAGTTGCTACCCCCACAATATTGTCACTACAAGCTTTCCCATAGTTGCTGCTATGATAATTGCTACTCCCACAAGTAAAATTTGTTTTAAAAAAAAATGATTTCTCATTTGAAGTAAGAAAAAAAAACCAAAAATTTCACAAAGCAATGTAACTATAGTTGCTAGTAAAGGTGACTTACTTTAACTACTAGGGTAAATAGGCCAATGACCGAACATTTAAGTGCTTAAGGTAGGCCAGATCCAAGGGGAGGGCTTTGTTGTTTCTTGTGTCCAAACAAACTTGAACCCTCCTATTGGTGCGTGTGGAACACTAAAAATCAATCAAAACGAAATAGAATTGAAAAAGTTATGGCCCCCCGAAATAGAGAGGATGAAAAACTCAAAAAAACAAATCATCAAACACTAGAAAGGCCGGTTCCTGAACACCCCAAAAAATTCCTTGTATGTTATATGTTGCTATTAGTGTCGCAAGATTATTTGTAGAACTTCAGGTGGTGCTCCTATAGCACTTCAAATTGTTTAAAATGATTAAGAAATAAAAAAAGTTACGAGGATTGAAAGTAGGAGGGGTCAAAATGAAGAAAAATGAAAAAAACACATTTTGTAATTCCAAAAAACGTATTTTCTTTACTGTTCTTTTTTGGTTGGTCTTTTGTCTTTCCACTTCAAAGATGATTTGTAGAGCTTGAGAAGGCACTCCTATAACATTTTAAATGACTCAAAATGGAGAAGAATTGAGAAAGATCTGCCAAAGTGTTCAGTCATACTCAGGCGATCAGTGATTAGCCGGTTTACCCTAGTGGTACTTAAGCTGCAACAACTGTCGATTAGTGCACGCAGCAAGCAAGCACAACAACTTCATCTCTCCTTCAACTCACTGACTTTGAAGCTCCTTCAATGATGATGCACCTGGACAAAGCCTTATTTTTCATCATTAAAAAATAAACTTTAAAGAAAAAGTAAAGAGGCGAGATTGAAAGGTTGGAATTTTGTTTTTACACTCACATTTGCACGCTTTAGGGTTCCCATCTCATTGCATTTGAAATTTTCTGTGGCAAGCATCCAATGTCCATTTGAATACTTTGGCATTGACTTGCACATAGGATAACAATATATTAATGATGATGTCAAGGTTTAAAGATGACAAAATAGAATCCCTATGCATGGGTCTCTAAACAACTCATAAATGTGAATAGACTATTGATGTATTGTTTTCAACTACTAATTTAAAAACAGTTGTCACACATGTTCACTTTGAAAATGGGTTGAAAACTTTCTTATTAAAGCACTTTTTATTCCTTGAACATAGGGTAAGTTGACATGTAAGAGTACATAGACCAATGTCCTAAAATAGGTTATCCTATTTTTTGGATTGCCTATAAATATTTTATTCCTTATCCGAAAATTATGGCATTTTTTTCCAGATTATTATTGTAATTACCCATCTCCAAAAAAATGATTTCACACACCCTCACCAATGTTTTTTTTTTCAATTTCCTGATGTAGCCAGCGTGGCGAGCACCCCTAGGCAGATTTCGACTTAACTGGCGAATTTATTTCAAGAAACTCCGAAAACTGTAGCCAGTAGGCATAAAGGTGGCGACACCGTCCCCAAAAGACCATTTTTCTGTCGCTTTTTGGCGAATTTTTTTCTGAAAAACAGGGAATTTTCCACAGAATATTCCGTTTTCAGAAAACTGTGTCACCATTTGGCGATTTCTCGCCAAAAAAAAATCACTGCCCCTCACCCCCCCCCGGCAAATGCCATGTGTACATGCCTATTAAGCTTAAGATCGTGATTTTAGGGTAGGATACCTTACCTGTCGTGTCCCTCACCCAACGTCTCGCACCTCCCACCACGTCGCCTCCCATTGTCCCTGTCTTCTTCTTCTTCGTCTTCTCCGATTGTTTCTCAGTAGTCCCGTAATCAATCGAGAGGAACTTTGTGGCAATTCGTCTGTGTGCATTTTACATTTTAAAACAAAATTTGGATTAATTTGTAGCGGGCTTCTTCTGCTGCGGCATCATATGTAGCCTGTACATTTTGTTTCATTTTTGTTTTGTGAGTGCTTTTTTGGTTCTGGGTGGGTTATTGCTTTGCTGCGATTTCGTGATTGATTTTTGTTGCTGTGATCGACTGACTCCCCACTGTGGAAGTTCCAAAGGAAAGCGACGCCATATTCCGTTTTACAAACGGTGTTTTTTTTCTTTTTGCGTTTTCAGATTTTTGGAGGCGTGGTTGGGTTGACGGGATTCTGGAGGAGATTTCATTTCTTGGCGGTTTGATTTTCGGTTTTACAGGCAACAGTTTCTTCTCAACTTTTGTAGCAATCAGCACACAAGGATTGAAACCCACAATTTGTCTCGTAAGAAAAAGCTCGTGGTGGTTTTGCACCAAGAAACAACCGAGAGAGAGAGAGAGAGAGAGAGAGACACACACACACACACACACACACAATTGCGAAGAAAACAATCCAGAAGCTCAGGCGAGACTGGTGTCCAGACGATTGCATTCAGGGCATGGAAAACATGTTGAAGAGTGCAGAGCAAATGAAACTGCAATTGCAGAGCGAGAATTTGGAGGGAGTCCCAAGTCTAGAGCAAACTTCTGTTGCTGCTGCTGGCACCTCCGGTACTACTGAAGCAGCTGCTCCCACCAGCAGCAAGTCGACGAGCACCCAGTTGTCTGATCTGCCAGATATATGCATTGCGATGATGTTGGCCTGCCTGAGTCCCATAGAAGTCGCCAAACTCGCTTGTGTTTGCCGTTCCTTTTACGATGCATCTCACTCCGATCTCGTGTGGGAGAGTTTTCTGCCCCCATCATATCACAACCTGCTGGCACTGCAGCCAAATCCTCCTCCAGAATTCGCCAGCAAGAAGGAGGTTTTCGACCATCTCTGCAAACCATTTGTAACATCCAACCGAATACAGGTTTTCGCGAGTCTTGGACCCAAGTGTTTTCTGTCTGTCTGTCTGTCTCTCCCTCTGCAGCATTTCAATAGAGAACTTGCTGAATTCTTTTGCAATCCTCCTCCAGTTCCGGCTCCAGAACTTCAGATTGTCAAGAAAAAAGTTCGTTCTCACGAAGAAGAAATTGTTGAAAATCTGTTGTTGTGGGTCATTGGGGATCACTGCACAGGGCTACTGGTTGGATCGACGCACGGGTGGACTCAGCATGAGTCTATCAGCTAGTGGTCTTGTTATCGTCTGGAGTGACAACGATCGCTACTGGGAGTGGCTTGAAGATCGTGCCTCCATGTATGTCCTCATGACTCCCTAACAAGGAAGACTTCTCCCTGGACTCTTGATCTTCTTCTTCTTCTTCTATGATTCAATCTGCGAATGCTCAATGCAGCAACTGATCTTCACTGCCAGGCTTTAGATTTTGCAGTTCGAGGACCAAACTTTGCTGAAACAATCTGGTGATCATCATGGGTCCGAGCGATATCAAAACTGTAGATACTTCTGACCAGTGATGATGGATGGGTCGGAGCTTCACAGTTCTTGAAAACTGATAAGATCCAGATCGACGTTCTGAACTGTGGGTTGTTTTATTTTGGATTTCTGGTGACTGTTGTGAAAGCAACTCCACCTGTGCTCAGTATGTGACCCTGCAAATTAAAATTGGATGACTTGAAAAGTCAAAACAGGCCAGTTTGGCTCAGCAAAATGGTTTTGGTCCAGCATTTTTGCAGAGTTTGCTAAGGCTGGTATAAGGCACAGCAAAGCCTAGAACACTTGCTGTTGATTGGCTAGATAACTTGATTGGTCCAGGTGAGTTGCTATTAGTAGTCTCCCACCTATTTGCAGTCACAGTTTAGTTTTATGGGTGGGGTTGAAAAAAAGTAAATAACTAAACTTGGATGTGAGAAATATTTTTCCAGGGTCACATACTGAGCACTGCTGGAGTGCTATGAGTCTACTAGTTACTGATGATATATTGTTGTTGTTGTTGTTTTGCATTTGGGCACATGATGAACAAGTGCAGGTTTCCATTAGTAGCAGAGCTGAGGAATGTGTGCTGGTTTGAAGGAAGAGGAGAGATAGAATGCACGCTCCCACCAGGAGCTTACACACTCTCATGGCGGATACGGTTCTTGGACACTTTTGTAGGATGGGCTGATGAGCCTGCACACTTCAAATTCTCCAAAAACAATGGTACAGAGATGGAGTTCAAGTGCTACCTTCAGCAGCAATTGCCTCCAGTGCAGGTGCCAGGCTACAGCTCCCCAACAATCCGTCAGGTGGAAGATGAGTGGAGAGAGTTGGACGCAGGTGAGTTCGTTGTGGAGAGAGGAGAGGAGATGACTTTGTTGCAGTTTTGTATGTTGGAAATAACTGGCGGGCGATGGAAACGTGGGTTGCGCTTGGATGGGGTGCTTGTTCGTCCCACCAACACACTTGCACCATCCTTACCTTCTTCACCTGCAACAAATGCTGCACAACTCACCAGATTGTTACCCAGGCATCTGCCACACAACAGGAGGTTCCCAATGGATTTGCCAGGGACTTTTCAGCTGGCAAGAACATGATCTGGAACTCCTCCTCCTCCTCCTACAACAACCCTAGCTGATTGCCCAATGAATGGCTCTTCCCCTGATGGCAAGTTCAAACCAGCACCAACAAATAGTTTCTCATTGCAGAGTAATGGCTCTGAAGTCCCTTATGGCAAGTTCAAACTCCAAATCATTGTCGACAAGTTTTCTGGCTGGTTCTAGGTCAGGTTCTAGTGTTCACAGTTTTGCAAAAGTAAATTTGAATCCGGTGTTGGGCGGGTATCATATTTTTGATACCCGCTGCATTCGGTTTTCACAAAATAGATTACAAAAGGTTCCGATTCTCACTTTTTAAAAAAAAACCTTATACACCAGGTCAGAATATCAATATTTTTATTTTAAAAATTTATCTGTCCTCATGATGTGAGTTCTCATAAATTTGAGAATAGTTGGTTATCAATTGGTTCCTACCAATTGATTATTACTTTTGGTTTCAAATAAAAAATAATAACCAAAATTACAAACAAAGTATTGATTTTTTTTTCTTAAAAATAAAAAAATCATAGTCATTTGTAAACACAGCACCCAAACCCTAAGTTTGGTCATCATGGGGTAGGATTCAAACAAAAAAAACTTGCAAAAAGGGTACATCAGCATTAATGGGGAGGGGGTAAAACTCAGAACACAATCTATTTTTGTGGTAAACTGAGTTTCATCCTGTCTTTCCCTATTCCTGAGCGCCTCCACTGCTGCTACAGATATTTTCACTACTCCTAGCAGTACAACTACTATAATTAGTTCAAACCTGTGCAATAAACCCTGTACATTATACCATGAAAACCTGACCGGGTAAGGGGTTTTATCTCACCTGGGTTTTAATATTTTATTTTATTTTTTCTTGATCCGGTTCTTCCCGTCAGGTTTTCAATCAAAGTATCACGATAATCTGAGAGGTTCAGATGAGAATACTCGAATGATACCCTAACATCACTGGTTCAAACCAACAACAATAGCAATGGCTCAGCCCCTTGTGATAAGTTCAAATCAGACTTTGCAAGCCCTTTGTTTTGAAGTGTTAAACCTGGAGTTCAGGTTCAAATTCTTGTGACTTAAACCTGAACGGGATCTAACCTTTTGCTAAAACTGAAATTGCAACCTTGAAAAGCAAATCTTGAACATAATTTCAGCTTCTTTAGGTAAGCACGTTGAACATTTGTGAAAATTTCAACCTTTTTTGATAGACAATTTGAACATTTTTGAAAATTTGACAAGTAGGTTGAACTTTATAAATGAGTTTTAATTAGTTTCCTAGAACAAATAAGTAATCTGAATTTCATAAATTATTGATTGATTTTAATTAGTTGTAACAACTCTGAACTTAATACAATCCCCTGTAATTATAGGATAACATAGTTATGAAGCACAGGGATGTTAAAGACCATATTATGTTCAATATGTGACCCTGCACACTAAAATCAGAGGAAGAAAAGTCAAAATATGCCGGTTTAGCTCAGGTTTTGCTCCTCCAAATGTGCTCAGTATGCTGAGGCTAGTAAAACTGTGTACCTGATAGAGAAGAGTATAATAAATATGATGTGACTGCTGTCCCTGTTGTTGATTGCCAAACATAATGATTGGTCTGGGTGGTTTGCTATGAGGAGTTCCCACATATTTGCACTCCCAGTTTTATAGTTGGGGTTGCAAAAAAGTAAATAACTAAACTTCGATGTGAGAAGTATTTGTGCAGGGTCACATACTAAGCTCTGGTGGAGATGCTCTTAACTCCCCTCACTCAAACCCACACAGTAGGGTAAAGGGACCTATCATTGCTTATTATTGCACACCTATATTTTCTCCTATTGCTGTGCTATAACATAATGTGACACTGGCTCATGACACATCTCAGGTATACCTATCCATTTCAATGTAAAAAATAATGTGGTATATATGCCAGTGTTGGGTGGTTATTTGGTTTTTAACAAGCTCCAGCTTTGATTTTTTGAAGTTTTTGAAAAACCAAAGAGTTCATGGTTTTCACTAAAAAAATGGTTAAAAAATTGATAGTTTTATAGAAGGTTATTTGACCAGTTCTTTGATTTTGTGAGAATCACAATTATGAAAGTTCAAAACCAGACCGGAGACAATGAGGATTTGGTGCCATTTCTAATTCCTGCCCCAACATTGGTATAGACCAGTGTTAGGCAATTCTCACTTTTTTGTGAGAACGGATCAATTCTGGTTCTTACATATGATATGAGAACCTGATCAATTTTTTAATATATATATTTTTGAGATGGTGAGAATTAATTAGGGTATAAGATTTTAAATTTTTTCAAACTCACTCAATTCTCAGATAAGGTGGTTCTCACATATACAATAATAGTCGATCTTCACATTTGATTTTCACAACCTGATTATTAAAATTTTCATTAATTCAAATCAAATTTAATAATTAATTAATTAATACATTAATTACTTCACCATGCAAGAAAGGCAGTAGCAAGGGGAGAAAAGCAGCAACACCATGTGAGAAGAGCAGTCACAAAATTTCTGTTTTTTTAGAAATATTTAGAGATGCTTTGAAAGGATTTCATCATTTTGAGTTTCATCACAATTGGACAGTTCTGAAAAAAAGAATTCTAATTAATGCAAGAATTTCTTTGGAATGCTCAGAATGGATGCTAAATCATAAAACTGAAAAGAAAAAAAAAATTATAAAAAATTGCAAGTAATAATGCATAAAAAATGTAAAAAATGAAGAACAGCAGCTACAACAACTGTCTCAGGGACGCTGAGAACCGGATGTAAATTCTATGAGAGAACTTTTATATATATAATAAAACCGGCTCTCATGATCGGTTCTCATTCATCAGGTTCTCACATATAAACATGTCAACCAATTCTCATTGAGAGAATCAGGTCGAGAATGGGGTGGGCATTGAAGAATCACCCAACACTGGTATATACTATATATTGTAATTTGATGTTATAGTGTAAATAATACGTAATGTACCATTCATCCCTTTTCATCCACAAGCTAGGGTTCCAATCTTCATCCATTTAGGTTAATGGCTGTTCTAGAACCTCACTATTCGTATGAGATTATTTTGATCTTAGCTGTCCTTTCTCATGTATATACTCAGGGCCAACTTCTCACACTTTCATCCAACTACTTTACATTCATTAGGGTATGTGACATTCTGTTTCATCTAACAAGTCAAAGTTTCAGTCTTCATCCCTTTAGGTTAATGACTGTTCTACAACCTCACTAGTAGTTAGAGACTAGGTAATCTTGACCCTCTTTTCTCATGCCCATTCCTGTATGTAACTCAGTTGACAGGGATATTATTCTGGAACATTGGATCTCCATGCTGACATCTGAGCCATTGATTGGAGGGAATGCATCATTACAAGAAAATAATCTGGCAACTCAGGCCATTCTGGGATTTAATCTGCTTAGGGAGGCAGAAGAATAATCCGTGATAAGTGGTTATAAAATAGTAAGCATGAACCTGACAGAGTCATCACTCACATTGCCATTTCCTGCATGCGATTATTACAAAGATCTGCCATTTCGGCCAAACAATTATGCAAAAGTCTGAATCCTTAGTTTCTAACAGATTTCAAAGAAGCAAAATTTGTCTGTGGAACCAACTAGACATTACACAAATGATCAAAGATTGAGTGATTTAGCTTCTAGAAATCCTTTACAAGTCTTTAAAAAAAATTATACACCAACACACACACTCAGTTTGCTTGGTTAGAATGTTCAAGGAGTGTGAGCTTGACAATCAAATCCTCTTAACATATTTACACATTAATAAGTTGCCAACTTGTTTCACATTGTGTTCTCCAGTAGAAACAAAAAAGTGTCAACTCCAAGCAAATACATCAATGGCGTGAAAGGGATTTCCTTCCTACAACAGAAAAGAGACATCACATCACTGCTACCAGGTTATCTTAGTAAGGTATGTCTGCTTCATTTTACCTTGAGTTCTGTCAGTGACAGAAAGGAAGTCTCCAGAAGACTACACTTTGCAATTTATCAATCAGCCTCCCGGTTGTTGTTCAGAGCAGCTTTCATCCTCAAATCACCCAAGTGGATGAGTCTCATTCCATGCATTCCTGGTGGTGCTTGCGCTCCTGCCAGAACTATAAGGATCCTCCTTTTCTTCAGTAATTTGATAGCTGTGCATCAAACAGGCCACAGAAAAATCTTGTACACTGTGTACTTATTGAATCTTTGACAATAATCTCCAACTGGTAAACCCATGCTGAATCAATCATATTGATTTCCTACTGACTGCCACAAGCAACCAACTCCGGAGTCATCTCAGCCAGTACTACAGCTTGTTCACCATCTGTTTTTCTTGAATCCTTTCCATCTTCCATGAAGCTTCTACTTGTAGATCGTGCATCAAGCCAGGTTATAATGTCGGCCATAACTTTCTTCACCATATAGTCAGGCTCCCCTTCCAGTAGACAATGCCAGGCTTCTTCATACAGTCTTAACACTTTGTCAGTACTCTTTGCCTTCTCATGGAGGAGTTTGCTGATTGATGGATCAGTTACAACATCAGATCCACCATGTATTATAAGCATTGGGAGTGTCACCTGCAGACAAAAATGTCTCTGGCAACCAATCAAGATTGATTCCTGGGATATATATATATATATATATATATCTATCACTTTAGGCACATCCTAGTGCCCATTCCCCTTATCCTACTTAGCGTCCAAAATCTCATAATTGTGCATTAATTTTCATGGCATCAAATCTCAGAAGTCTGAGAAATCAGTACATAGATGAGACAAACTTCAAAACTCAAGATGATAAGCTACTACATGCTCCCATCAATTTCCAGCATTTTGATGCTTTAATTCAGTAGGACTGTATAATTTCATTGTGGATGACTGTAAAACAGTGGCCAAACATTGACTGTGATGGGAATGTTCACCCATGCTAATGCTCAATCAGCTCCAGAGAGAAACTGAAAGATAACTTGACAAGGCAGCTTCTCAGACACATCAAATTGATGGAAATGAATGGAATTTTAAAATCTCTGTTTGTCACACACCTCTCCCATTCTCCTCTCAATCTCGTCTGTGGTTTGGAGAAGAGACAATGCAGTCCCAAGTCGAGGATTCCCAACATATGCAACAGGGTTCATCTCAGCCTGTCAAGATAAAGGTTGTCAGTGCATGTACAATTGCGACAATGTACATCAGACCACGCCAAAAAAGTGTTCTAGACCTGGTATTTACACATTCAAAGAAGTATTCCAGACCTGCTTTCAAAGGGCCAGTAGCATCCTACAATGAATCAACAACACAAATGAACTCCAGAAAAAGAAATGAGCAAAGAATCTCAAACCATCTTGTTGTGTGCCAAATCATAAAACATATGTGAAAGTATTTTAGACTTCATATCTATACAATTCTAGGAATACAAGGAAGTGTTCCAACATCACCCACCAATTCAACTAGTGTCCTACACCAATCAATAACAACAAACTGCAAACAAAGAAATGGGTTGTGCACCAATTAAATCTCAAATCACCTACCCTCTTTCTCTTCACCAAATCTCTGAAGCCAATTTCCGCAATATCTCTATTGGTAACAAGCTTGGCCTTGGGAATAATATGGGCAAGAGCTATCATGATTTGCACCAAATACCATGGAGGATACATAGAATCTGCAATCTGAGAGTGCAACAGACACCAAATTACAACACTGATGTCAGCACCACCCTTTACAGCATAACACACATACTTTGATGCAAAGACATTCATGATGCACCACATTCCTTCTGCAAAACTCCTCTAGTCAGGAACTGCAAATGGGGCTTGTTTCTCAGGAGAACACACAAAACCATATACCTTGCACATTGGAGCAACAAGAATAGCTCCATCCCACATATCAGGATACCTCAAATGTGCTTTCAAAGCAACAGCTCCACCCATAGACTCTCCAAAGAGAAAGCATGGCAATCCCTCCATCTCTGGGTACCCTGAAGAGGCATAGAAACAGAATCAGTATAATCTGTATATACTACAGAGGGTTCAAGCTTAAGACACCAAAATACATAAGCACATAGGAAGGTTTTCAATGGGGTTAGCATTAAATTCCCATGCATGTGAGCCCAAAACAAGTCTCCCATCTCCCCTCATCAATGAATGCATATGCAGTACAAATGGCTCACTACATGCACTGGACATGGAACTTGGAAGACACAAGAGATGAGATCATTTACACCAGATGAGAAGAGAAATAGTCTTGAAGATAAATGTATTGATATTGAGTACCTTTGACAGCTCTATACTGCTCAACAACATCATCAACAAGATTGTCAAATTTTGGCACATAGCCATGCAGGCCTTCTGATAATCCAAATCCAGGGTAATCCATTCCAAAAACAGCATAACCTGCTGCAGCCCATATCCGAGCAAGACCTGTTCCAAAAACACAAGTTACCAGATGTTACAAATCTAGGGCACATCTGCAGGGTCTATAATCCCAAGCATATGTGCAACAAAGGACACTGCAACTTGACAATTTAAGCAAAAAAAAATTCTTTTTCAAATGTAGAAACCAATGCAGTACATGCTGCTGCATTTACCTTCAAAGAAAAATGTAACAGTATCGCCATAACCATGGCAAAGGAAGAGGATTCCCTTTGGACGACCTTCCTCAGGCATCCAGCTTTTGACAAATATCTCCATACCTCTCGAGTTTGTAACATATTTCTGCAATCCATCACCACCAATAAGAATACTTATTAAATTCTGAACCTCAATTGCCATCACCCAAGCAATATACAAATAAAAAATCAACAGGGAACACATGACATATGGCCTGCAAACAAGCAGACTGTCCTCTCCCCACATACAGGAACCCAAGCATCGTCTTCAGAAGCTTCACTTTCTTTACTGCTACTGGGAAAGTGGCAGAAGGTGTGTCTTAGCAGCAGGATTCACTCATTTCATACCTCTGTGACTTTCAGGCCCAACTCCTTGTCCTTCACCTGTACATCATGAATGAAAAAGCTGAGAATTCAGGGGAAAAAAAACACCCATTGAAATCATGGATCTTGACTCCCACATCCAGAAGAGAAAGTGGACAGAGAACAAAAGGTTCATAAGAAGACATAGGGGTGACAACAGAGAGAATTTGCAACTGTTATCAGAGAAACAGGAAACTGTACAATAACCATCTCAGCTCCAACAAATGTTTGCAGCTCGGGTTTCAAGGACGATGGCTCACAATTGACATGCCATAGTCGAAATCCTTGTGCTCCTGCAAGAATTCAGCACGAGACAAGCGCCTTGATTCAGCAGAGTGGAGGGAGAGGCGCTTATTCACCGTCACGAGGTTCTGAACTGCTGCTGGATCTGCCGCCGGAGCCGGCGGTCTCGTGAGCAACCACGTGCTGGCAGTCACACTATACACAGTGGATCTCCATTGCAATAAGAGTGTCCTGTAGTACAGCACGAGTATAGTCGCCAGAAGAAGTAGAACAACTTGTGCCGCGCGCGCGAACGTCACAGAGCTCAGCATGATCCCACTTTGCGATGCGGTCCAGCCTCCTAACTCTATCAGCATGTTCTCCGTAATGTCTAGTGCGCTTGCCGCATCCAAAACCTCCGCCAGAAAAACAAAATCGGATTCTCTCTCCTTCAAAGATTTTTTTCTTCCCGGCTCTGAAACAAAAGTCGCTCGCAAACTTCAGCAAAATCTCCACCTCCAGACGGCGTGTTTTCTTTGCAAAATTTCTAGATCCCGGGCGACAATTCCTGTCTCCAGACACTACAATCGCGAAGTTTCTACAGCAGACTCCACAATCCAACCACGATACAAGAATTCCCGTCCCCTTGCACCGATTTTTCTTCAGCCGAGAACGCGATCAAACACGATACCACGACTGCTATTACTATTACTTGCGAAAGTTTGTTTTTGCTGCACACAAAAGCAATTCCTGCAAGCGATATGAACAATTCCTCAAACAGAGAGAGAAAATCTCAACGCAAAATTGGAAATCGGAGTATCTATTATCCGCGGCAGGCTCCGAACAAGTGAGAAAGAAAAAGTCAGAACACACGAAAGATCGAAAACCGGCTGCAAATGATTCAACTGCATAAACAAATTCAAGCCGTCCACAACGAAATCTTCCTTGCCTTACAACAAAGGAGCCAAATCCTTACATCAGATAATCGAAACTACACGAGGAGTTCCGGAGATACACAAAAACCACAAAACCGTCAAATGTTCAGAGAGCGGAGTGCCGAGCGGAGGAATTAGCAGTCACAAATCTGAACAAAGAAAGAGAGAACCACGTGCTGTCGACTTTTTTTACGCCAAAATCCGCAAGCAATCCGGCAATCAAACAACCCCCCAAAAAAACCGACAAAACAAAATCGGCGCACTCATCAAAGAGCGGAGAGGAGTACGAATTACTTACCGAGTGCAAATCTCCACAAAAACTTTGCTCCGAACTAAACAATCCTCGCAAACGCCGGGATCTTCTTCTTCTTCTTCACTGCAACAAGAAACAACAATCTTGCACACACGGAAACTCACTAGACACCCAAAAACCAACCCCAGAAAATTAAATACATAAATCAATATTTATTTATGTATTTATTTGTTTTATTTTGTGCTGAACTATTCTGTTTTATATTGTTTTGATTTTGATTTTTTTGATTCTTTTTTTTTCTCGTTCTTTGGGTACCTACTGACACCTATATTGCTTTTTGTGGTTTTGTGTTTATTCCCGGGTGTGTCTCTTTTTGTTTTTTCTCCCTTTTTGTTTGGGTTGTTTCTTTGAGTGTATTTCTTTTGTGATGATTTTTTGTGTTTTTTTGGGTGTTTCTCTTTTTGTTTCATTTGGTAATAACTTGCTCATTTTGGACTAGGGAGGGGGCAGGGTTTGGCTGAGTCTCGGCCCTAGGATTCTGGTCCCTAGGTCGTCACCACCCTCGCCCTGGCAAGCTAGGGGCCAAAATTAGCCAAACCCCACCCACTCCTTGTGCGAATGGCAGGTGCCCCACTATTGGAACAGAGTGGGGGAGCGTGTGAGAAGCGGAAGGAACATGGGAGAAGCACAGCATAATAGGCTACCTGCATAATCAACAAGGCTGTTTGATTTCGCCCTATTAATTAGCCTCAAAATCTGCATACTTATTAAACCCTAGGGTCACTTTTGTCTTTAAATAATAATCTTTAAAATATTGAAATGAATTTTCATGAAAATATGAAGCTGAGGCGTTGAAAATCATCATAATTATTGTAAGCTACAATCTAAATAATTTCACTCCTCCAATGACAATGTCATAGTAGATTGACATGAAATAAAAATTATTTTATATTTATAAAAATTAATTATTCCATTTGTCCATGTGGAAACTGACCCTAGGCTACAGTACTAACTCTCACTTGACACTACCATAAAGGAGACGTGTAGCCGTAGGGGTCGGCCAAGATTTTCAGGGCCCAACATTTTGGGCACTGAAAATTATGGAAGTGCTCTACGTTTACCCTTCCTTTCCCAACAGGTTTTTTTTGCCTTTTTTAAAAAACTCCAGTAGGGTGTATCCCCAACTCCCTTCCTATCAATTGTTTTCTCTCATTTCCTAGCATAATTTTTTCTCTCCTTTCTCTAACAAGTTGCACTACATGTACATTGTGATGACGATATTGTTAAAGGATAAAGAAACTTTTGGAAAATAAGGAAATGCTGAAAAGGGAAAAATCGGAGCATTTATTTCTTTTTCAATAATTTTTTTGGAAAACTTGGGATTTTGTTTCTAGTGTAAATTCCATTAGTTTTGCTATTTGAGAAAAATCCCCCATATAGAAAAACTGAAAAAAAATAAAATTCTGATCCCTTAATGGTAGTTACTTTTATATATATATATATATTTATTTATTTATTTATTTATTTATTTGGTTTCATTGTCTGGGTGTGAATATCCTTTTTTTGTTTTTTTTGGGGGGTGTGCTTCTTTTCGTTTCGTTTTTGTTTTTTTTGGTAACCTGACATATAAACTTGTCACCATCGGCGCTTTGCCTACGTCACTGACGGCCGGACGAAAAGGAGCTGGAAGGGAAAATGCCGCTGCAATACATCGTGTGTAGCAACGTGGATACCTACCGGACGTTAACGGATTTTTTTGGGGGTGGAAGAGCCAATCGGCGACAACTGGTGTTATTATCTACCTACCTAGTCAATTCTGGCTGTGTTCTGGAAGAACAAGACCCTGAACTACTTGTGGGGGATTCACAGTGATTTTTTTTGTGGCCAAAATTCGCCATGTTGCTATAATAATAATAAAAAGGAGGTCCCAAGCAACATGGTAAAGGGAACTTTTTGGGAAATTACACCCAAAAAATCGCAACATTTCAAGGAAAAAATTTATGAAATCACCAAGATTTTTTTGGAGGATTTGGGCAGATTTCTAGCTTGCCTTTTTTTAAATTGCCATATTTAGCTAAACCCATGATTGGTCAACATGTAATTGGATTCCTGGATTTTCTACTTCTTTCTTTGTCTTGTAGGCTACATTTGGCTAAATCCCCTTGTGACTAATTGCCACTTTTGGAGCAACATGCCGCAACCGGAAAAAAAAAAAAAAAAAACACTGATGGGGAGGGGATAAACTTGCGTTTTTCTTTCCTGGCTAAATTTAGCCATTTGGCTACTTTTTTCTTTCAAAGTGGCTTCAAATAATTTGTTTCATTTGTTTTCTAGTAACCAGATTTCTCTATTTTGGGGTTAGCATGTAGTCAAAAATGTGAAGGGTTCTTTAAAAGTTTTTACTTTCAAACATGGCTTAAATCTTCGTGTGGATGATTGCTCTAGGATACACTAGGTACTCTTTCTTTTTTTATGTTTCCAAGTGCTGGCTGGTGGCTTGCTGGATCAACATGATCTTATGATCATTGTTGTCCGACCATGATTGGCTTGTGTGCAATATCCCTCTCTCTATCATTTGCTTGGTGGTGGCCCTCATAGCAACTTTTATTGCATTATACAAGCCAACCGGTGTTTTCTTTTGAAACTTCGCACTGCCGTGGGAAATTTTTTAATCCAATTCAAAGTGTACCAAGAATTAATAAATAAATAAAGGAAAAGCATCCGACAAGGGGAACAAGAGAAGAAAAAAGAAAGGACCAAAGTCCAAACAAAAGACCACACCCGAAAGTGCAGAACACACAATGAGGAGCCGTAGGAGGAGAAAACAAGAAAAGTAGATAAACCCATCACCAGTAGCATGAATCGATTCATGCAAGGAGATGAGCGAAATACCTGGAGGGACACGAACCCTAGAAAAGACCTCTCGTGCTGCCACAACTGCCCGACGCAAAATAGTGCAAGAGCTTTTTTCTGGAAAAAATGCACAAAAGTGGCCATATTTTGAGGGGGCAAAAAAGGTCAGAAGTTGTCATATTTAGACAATATGAGTTCCTGAAGGTCTTGCCAGAACAAACCAGGATTCTAAGAAATTTGCATGTAATCCTACTTTGGCAGGTAAGAACTGTTGATTCTGGGTTTTTGTTTAATAATGACCACACTGGAATCGGGTCTGATTTCCAGGATCAAAACTGGAACCAGAATTGATTTTTTTTATAAAAAGAATCAGACCCATAACCCATAACCTAGTGTTCTTGATTCTATTTCTGTGTGTAAACAAAATTGGAACCAATTTGAGCTCCATGCTGCAGCGCACTACCAGTGACAAACAACTATTTTTAATTTTCTTAATGTTTTCATATGGTTTCCAATAAAATTCATTATTATTTATGTCAATCTCAAATTTGATTAAATCATGATGATGAATTATTGAAAACCATATGAAAACATAATATTGCATGTTAATTTATTTTTCATATTCATGTCGGTGGGGAAAGAAGAATAATGAGATAATTATAAAATGGAAGTAGTTATTAGGAAAGATAAAAAATAATTATTAAGAAAGTTAATAGGAAAATGAACTAGTCATTAAGAAAGGAATGAAATGATTAAACTTGAAAATGAGATAGTTAATTCTGAAATTGTCTTTGAATGGTCCATGGACGACCATATGAAAGATGCATAAACAACCCCCCCCCCCCCAAAACCCAGTTCAGATTACTGCTCACTGGAATAATGCATGCTTCTAAAAGACAAGTCTACAGCTGGAGGTAACTGAAGGCTAACTTCTAGTTTAGTCCTAGATCATTTTGCACTTGGTAACTAACTCAAGACCTTGTCCGTTCCCATCACCATTTCTGTTTGTCCTTTTATCTTGGCAACCCCACTTATTCTATTTTTGGAATAAATGCTTCCAGGTGAACATCATTTGAATGAGAAATTATTGGATTTTCAGGTGCTATGTTGTCCTTCTTTGAAGATTGATGGTTGATATACTCAATAGTGGAATTGATGGTCAAAAGGCTTAAAAATTGAAGCCTTATTTTGTCCTTCAAAAGGGCTCTAATCGAATGACCTGAATCCTTCTAACTCATGCCAAAACAAAACAAAAAAATTGTCCATCAAACCCAAAAGGGAATTTCCATCGTATGGTGGGCTTTCCATGGTCTTTACTCATTGTAAATCATGAGGTAGAGGTCAACATGAACCTAAAGAGAAATAGATCATGAGGTGTAAGAGGAGGGTTCTCATGTCTACTGCTTAAGAATGGGAAGGATCTTACACTCAACAATCACCTTGTTTGGCCCTACATTTTGGTAATGTCCCCCAGCCATGAACTTCACCTATCTTAGAGCACAAGGCAAAGCTTATCATCAACCCATAAAGACCTACTTGTTTGGCCTTGCCTTGTAAGGCAGGGATATTGTGTTGAGAATCATTATAGAGTATTTTAGCTTCAATGGATTTTGCCCCCTATCAACTAAGTGAGATGATTCATCCTAATTTGGTTGTAAAAAGATTCACAATCATCTTTTGACATTTTGTTTTGTCTGCCACCTCCTCAAATGTGCACCCAGATCAACTGACTTTGTGACCAATCCATAATCGCAAAACTAAATATGAAAATATTTTTTCCAAAAATGGTTATCACTCCCATCATAAGCAAAAATTTATGTAATTCTTTCAAAATGTGACAATGTGATTGAAAACATTCAAAAACACATGCCAAGACAAGTCTTTTTTTTTTTTTTTGGTTTGAAAT
>Ga0116231_10001119_pt1 | contig 53395 bp, 34 predicted proteins | sample S1TSphgellanicum_2_FD_89695 | JGI IMG/M metagenome (GOLD analysis project Ga0116231, IMG submission 89695) | Host-associated microbial communities from peat moss isolated from Minnesota, USA - S1T2_Fd - Sphagnum magellanicum MG | ecosystem: Host-associated > Plants > Peat moss > Unclassified...
AAAAATGAAGACATATCATTTTGTGATTTTTTAGATTCTTTGAACCTTAATGAAAATACATATACATACATTAAATTTGAAAAGAAAATTAACAACACCGGACATTTTTTAAAAACATACTCCTAAAAACATTTTTTAAATGCATTTAATACATGTGTTGCTCGTTTGTGGTTTGTAAATACATATATTCAATTTACTTAAACCCATATGTAGTTGCAACATATTGCATATCATGTATGAAAAAAAAAAAAAAACTAATAACATCATAATTACATTCTATCATACAAAAATGTATCGCAAATAATATAGATGCAAATACAAGAATTCAAAAGTTGGGTAATGTTATTTTCAACGTTCAACAAATAGTTGTTTAACTTGTTATTTATCTTGTGTTTTTTACCATTATATAATTCATTTTGAACATTACAATTCATCAATACTTCTCCTTTTGAAAAACGTGATTTTGTGTTAAAATCACAAGTTGCATTAAATGAATTAGAACATGATTCAATTAATACAATGTGTTCATCAATCATAAACAAATATAATAATCATCTTAATCAATATGATTTTTGTCATTAGCAAATTTTTTTTATAACATTAAAAATAATTATTTCAAAACATCACAAACCCAAAATTATTAGGTTTGTAAATTACAATAAATATAAAGATATTGAAAGTTTGTTGAAACAACAATTTTTATTATATTCACCATTTCAAATTTCAAGAAATTCACAACTTAAAACTAATGTAGCATGGTGTGGTGCATATTGTCGACAACATGATGAAATTTCTAAGATTAAATTTATTTTTAACCACTAAATGTTGTGTCCAAATACAAAAAAAATGAATGATTTAATATACTTAAAATCAAAACTTCAACTTTCCACTTGTCTATAATGGAATTGAAATATTTGTTTCAAGAATAATCTTGATATAAAACATATTATTCAAAAAAAATTTGGAACTATTATTGGAATCAAAATCCATTATTGCTGTAATGTTCACCTATCAAATATTTGTCTGATGCTTTATCGACTGCCACCCTAGTAGCAACAACTATGAAAGATTGATAATCCTTAAATCCCCAACACCCTATTTGAATGAAAAATGAGATAAAAGAAGCAATAATTATTTTCCATGTTGATTAAATTATATATCAACTTGAAGGTTTGGCTATTATTTTTAGGATGAATTACAATGGTGTTATGGAATAGGAATGAAATGAATGGTATTATATTCATGTGGAGTGGGGGGACATAGGTCTTCGATCAAGCATTGCAGTGACCATCTATGATGTTTGGAAGGTATTGTCTTTTCTTCTCTTTGAGTTTGTGAGCCTTGTTTCAAGTTAATATTTGGAATGACAACATAAATAATGAAGTAAATGATTCACATCCTACAATTCCTATTACAAACATAATCAATATTAAACATTATGATTTACGATTTGACTTTGTGATTTAATCACGTAATGTATCAAACCAAAAATCATTAATTTTAAAAGATGAAATTTTCACAAAATCTTCATATTTTATGATGATGGAAGAATTTGAATATCATATTTTACTTAAATAATTAAATGAAAAAAAATATTAATATTTGATGACATTATGCATAAAAAACAATTATACCTTGATATACCGATTTGTTTGTTTTTGGCAAGGGGTGTTGGAATTAGTAAAACTTTTACATTAAAACTTATAATTCAATGATTATTATGATTATACAATAAAGACATATATTCTGATTGAACAAAAACCAAGGCTTTACTTATAGCATCAATAAGTAAAGCTACCTTCAATATTGACGATTTAATAATACATTGAACATTGAACATACTTATTCAACAATCCTTATTTAGCTTACCCAACTTATCAATAGACTCATTGAATATGTTTACATGTTGATATGAACAATTACAACTTGTTGTGATACATGAAATATCACTTGTTGGTGTTAGAATGTTGAATGTTATAGATAATAGGTTAAGGTTCATAAAACATATTCAAAACAAATTCTTTGGTGGTGTGGATGTTATCATGACATGTGATTTTTATTAAACACACCTTGTGAAAGATAATTAGCTCTTTTAAAATATCAAAAAAAATGTTAATGCATTAGCACCAAATTTTTGGCAAACATATGTTCAATGTTATGAATTAAATAAAGTTATGTGACAATCTAGTATGGTTTTCATACAAACTTTGAACAAATATTATATTGCAATATAAAATACAAAGGATATTCAATTTCCAAATTCAATTTATAATCAACAAACACGCAACAATTTTATTATTCCATATTTATTTTATACAAATAAACTTGTGCAAAAACACAATGAACATGTGTTTGTTAATAAATTACATCCCAAATTTATTTTCAAAACAATGGACATTAATCATCAATCATGCCCACCATCTTACAAACTCTCAAATGATTTAAGTAAAATTATAGGTTTACATTTTACAATTCAAATAAAAAATGTTGGTAACTATGCAATGTATGATGGTCTCGTGAATGAAGTTGATGACATTTTTAAAGCATCAACAACATATTGTGACAAAACCATCATATGGGTAATGTTTCAAATTTTAAAAATTGGAATATTGATAAGAGAAAATACAATTATTATTATAACAACATTGAATTAAAATGGACACTAATTGAACCTATTATCAAATATATAAGAGTTGGTAAATCTCAATCATTTATCATAACAAGGATTCAATTTTCAATTCAACTTGCAATAACAAAAACCATCCATGGTTCTCAAGGATTATCATTAGATGAATTGGCTTTTGATCCTACTAATGTTTTAAAAAATGAGTTAACATATATAACATTATTCTGCATTTGAACAAAAGAAAAATTATTTTTGTTAACTCCCTTCCAAGATGAAATTTTTTATGTGGATCCAATAGTACATATAAAAATGATTAGATTAAAAATAATTGCGACTTGGATACCATTAATTATTCAATTAAAAAACTTAAGTACTTCTCATGTAATTATACAAACTTTGAATACAACTTTTTTATGCCAATGTTATGAAAACATCAACCATGATCATAACTTTCAAATGTTTCATATTTTATGTTTTATAGAAACAAAAATACACCATGCACCAATATATGTGCACAAATTTATAATTCATTGAAGTATTCATATATTTCAATCCATGATGGTCATGGGCTAATGATGTGTATGATATACACATGCACATAAATTCTTTTAATACAATAACTAATGATGGTTTAGAATATATAACAACAATTTTTAATATTAATACATGAAAAACAATACATATTGTACGTGTGTATAAAGCTCATTCATGTTCACTTTTTACATTCCTAAACAAGCTTCAAATTATAATTCAACATTATTTCAAACATTGTCCAATCATCATAATGTGAGATTTTAATGTTGACATTTTAAAAGACAATAATCATTTTTTAAAAAAAACTATTAAATTTCACAGATAAGTTCAAATTAAAATCACAATTTAGTGAAAACACCACAAAAGTTGGATTTCAACTAGACCATGTATGGGCAAATGTCTTTGGAAACGAATGTAAATATGGTATAACAGAAGCATATTGGCTATTGGCTAGATTTTCACAAACTGATTTATCTTGCATTCAAGTTACCAAACACATTTCTTGTGTATAACAAAAACCCATTATCATCTCCATTTTTAAACAAATGTAGCATATGAATGTTATATTTTCCATCTAATTAATGACACCCAAAATGGTGGCACCTTGTGGCCTAAATTTTTATATATTTTATTAGTTTTCGTGGACCATGTGCAAACAAAAGATCATAATTATCAACCACACTATGAAAACAAAATTGGATGTTTTTTTATCCACATGTATGCATGTCAAGCATAACAACAAAACACCTTCCATGGAAAATCCTAAAACCAAAAATGTGACAACAAAAATTACAAGAAATGTTAAATTTTGAAACTTGAAAATGAAATGAGACTAAAAATTAAGTGAATAATTTTCCCAACTCTTTTCATCTAAATCATATCCATTCATTACTAATGTTTGTTTCAAACATCTAAGTATTTAGTTTTACTTTGTGCACATTATGAAAAAAAAAATTACTCTTTTTATTGAAAAAATTTGGATTGAATTTTGACACAAAATCATTATTTACAACTTTATATTCATTTGTATAGCTAAAAGAAAAGAAATGGAACTATGGTTGGAATTTTTAAAGTATGCACAATGAATTTTAAGAGGGCTAGAAAAAAAAAATTCTTAATACAAATGTGAGAAAAAGATTCTCAAAATCCTTCATAGAGCCAACAATCTCTTATCCCATATAACTTGAGTTCATAATATAATTTTAAATCTAATATATAATTTTAAGATAGAGCCTATTGTGGTGAAGCTACTTGTTTTATTGATGATTGGTAGGTTTTCATCAACAATTTGCAATTGAGTTGCTAAGTTTTGAATCTTGAAAGATGAAAGGTCAAACTAAAAATCATCATTCAAAACTATGTAAAGCATGGTCAGAATTTGTTCAGAGTCTTTGGAGGGCACATTATTCAAGTGGAATCTGTCCTCAACAAATGGTGGGGCATTTTGAAGGGAAAAACAAAACCCACTCCAATGGGCATCTTGCTTTCTGAAATTACTTGAAGCTTTTTTTTTTTTCATTTTTTCCTTGTAATATCTGATGGGTACCGTGGTACCTTTACCATTTCAGCAATAAATTAAATTATTTTTCGATTTGTCAAACTTTTGAAAATTTATTCATTATTTGTGTCGAAATTTTAATAAAATTTAAAACTCAACTGTCACCTTCCATGACATTGAAGTTGTTTAGACACACTAGATTGCTCCAATAACATTGACAAAACTCTGTATATTATTTTATATAATCATTACATGTCAAAAATTTCAAAACTAAAAAACTAGGTGCCGAAATTAAGATTTTAAATTTAAATAATTATTCAACAGTTTGTTGCTGAAATGGTAAAAATATTATGACATTCACCTCAAAGAGGCACTTATTTTGAAGATGCCTAGCCTCTTGGCCATCACCTTACACCAACAACACCTTAAGACCTTTCACCCCTCTCAAGAAATGCCATGGCTTTTTCCATTTTCTTTGAAAAACGAGATTCTTACAAATTCATAAAGCACTCGGAGAAAATTTGTAGTGTATTTGGAGGGCACCTTATATCCATCAATTTCTCTCGTAGAAAATGAGAGGGATATTATGCCTACTCCTCAATAGTGAGAGGGTTCTTACACTTATAAGTAGGCATAATTTCCCTCCCACTATTGAAGAGTAGGCATAATATCCCCTTCCACTCCTGCGCCTTGTGATCTAAATAGGTTTGATTCATGATAAACTTTGCCTCATGCTTTACGATAAATAAAGCCCATGGGTAAGGGACATTCTCACAAAGCAGGGCCAAACTCTGCTATCACCCTCGTCCTAGGCCCCGCAATTTGAGAATGCCCTCACCCTCGTCCTAGGCCCCGCAATTTGAGATTGGCCTCACCCTACGGGCTTTACCCTACACATAAGGTCCTGTGGACTGGTCAGCAGGATCTTATTATGCAGGTTGTAAGATCCCGCAATGAGAAGCAATGCAAAAATACACTGCCAAAATTTCAGAGTGGTTCTTTACAGAAGTGGGATATGGCTGAAGAGTTTTGTCCAGGGCTTGAAGTTAGGGTTTTCTTTAAGTAAAGGATTGGCCCTTGTAAAAGTATCAAAACAGCACAGTATCTTCTATCTCATCCCAAATGATCAATGAATGTTTGGGAATCTGGAAATCCTCATCCATGAGTCACATTCCTTATCCCCCTCCCCACTGCTGTCCTGACTTTCTTCCTCCCACACAGCTTGTGTTTTGCTTAACAGATTCCTCCGGGCACAAGAGAGGAAGCATCACCATCCAGGAAGGGATTTCAAACAAGAGGGGAAGAGGTATGTATGCAAGTAAGTAAGTAAGTAAGTAACACTCACCCAAAAGGTCTGCGCACTTGTGGGGTAAGTTGTAGTGCTTGTGATTTTGAGCAAAGCTGGAAAAGAAAGTAGTTCTGGTAAAGACTTTGGTTGAGGAGGAAGGAAAAGTATACCAAAAAATGTTTTATTCTTTGGATCCCAACAAAATTTCACAAGGTACGAGTCTTGGTATGTTACTTGTTATTTCTTGGACAAGAAGGATCTTTGATGCCCACAAGGAGTTTTTTTAGGAAGGAAGATGATGATGCATTGGTGGTAGAAGAATACCCATTCCAGGAATTTTTGGTAAGTTAAGAATAAGGGAGCAAAAAAATCTGCGGGAAGAAGAGATGTGTGTTTTTTGTGTTTTCTGGGTAGTGGATTTTTTTTTCTTTTTTAGGGAAGGTGAATTTGGAGTAAAGAGTTGTGGAGTACTGGTCTGTGTGCACAGGTGTGGTTTCTCAGGGGGTCATTGAGCTCCAGCAATGGCAGCAGCTGGTTGGGTTAGGATACAAGTAGGAGGAGGAGGAGGAGGGGTATACAGCAGCAGCTTTGGTGGTGGTGGAAAGGAGGGGAGCAAGGTTGCTGCTGGTGCAGTGAAGCTGTCTCTTTCCTCCTCTTTTCTCGGAGCTTATCCCAGTGGGTGCTCAAGTTTGCATTCCAATTTTCAAGGACAAGTTTGCTTGGACCCATCTCTGTTCACAAAGTTGTCAAGCAAGGATGCTGGGCAGAAGGGGAGGGTAACAACTTGCATGGCTTGGGGAGGTGCATTGGCCTCAGTGAGGCTGATTATCCAAGGCAAACATATGGAGGTAAAAGTGTTATCTACTCTTTTGTGAATCTTAATTTTCTTTCCCAGTTCTTGAATGGTTGGCATTTATCATTGTTACAAATCCCTAGTTGTGGTGGTTACTTAAATTCCCTTTCTCTTGTTCTTTTTTCTGTTGTATTTGGGTATGTGTTTTGGTGTTTGACAGGTGGAAATTGGAGGGTTTGCAGCTGACAGACGCTGTAAAGAATTATGTGGAGGAGAAGGTGGGGAATGCAGTGCACAACCATGGGAATCTCGTGAAGGAAGTGGACGTGAGAATGTCAGTGAGAGGTGGTGAGACAGGACGTGGACAAAAACTCCAGAGGTGTGAGGTGGGCATCATCGTGTCTTCTCCCTCCCTCCAGTTTTGTGGCATTTCATCTTGACACAATCAAGCATGATGTTTTTGTGTTGACCTAATCACTGAATGGCTAGATTTCGCATCAAGAATATGTTATAAAGCTGGGAAAATATGCTGCAATGTGTAGACTATGTGTTTGCTTGAGTAGGCAGCTTTGATGCACAATTTTGACAGAAATGCATCTTGTTTCTTGGCAACTGCACAGGTCGATTAAAAAAAATGCAGAGGCCTCATTCTATCAGCTCTTGGTACTTAGCTTCAGTTTAATAGACAAGTTTCTTGCAGTATTTGCAAAGACATAGCCAGAACATTTGGAAATTGTTTGTGCAAGTTGGCATCAATTGAAATAATGGATCTGTGTACCATGTTTTGACAGGTTACTCTATTCACAAAGAAACATGGGGTTGTGCGAGCAGAAGAGGAGACAGATAACATGTATGCAAGCATTGACAGGGTCTCTGATGTCATTTCTAGAAAGCTCCGCAAGATCAAGGAAAAGGATGGTGGCCATGGGCGGACACCCAGGATGCGCAACCAGCCCCGAATAGGAGAGTTATTGTCTGATGAAGTTGTAGATCTTGCACCCATTCTTGAAAGGAAGGTCGATGAATTACCTGATGAGGTTTGTTTCACAACACCTCTCTTCCTCTCTTAGTATTGCATGTTTTGGTTCACACAGCACCTATTGGCAGATGCTCCTACTCTACTCTGACTAGAGTCATACAACCACAAATTTATGCAGATCATTGGTTTCCCTGCAGTGGGTCACACTTGGAATGCTCAGTTAGGTACAGTTTATCCTGTGTTGTCATGTGAGCCAATAATATGTACTTTCAGAAACTTGGGATAACATACATACCGATTTTTGGTTTCTTATCTTGACAAATTGAAGATTGCAATGGGTACAGACAGTGTTCTCATATGAGTAATTGTTACCATTAGGTTAAGTGTTTCTCAGAGTAATGGAGATTGTGTGTTTGCTTCTTTCAGGTGGTGCGAACTAAGTACTTTGAGATGCATCCCATGACATCCTTTCAGGCATTGGAAGAAATGGTTAATGTTGGTCATGATTTCTATGCCTTCCGTAATGCTGAAAGTGGTAAGCTGCTTCCCATCTACTTCATGGATCCATTTCTTTCTTACAAAAGCTTTTGTACCTGCTACCAAATTGTGTTTTTTTTTTTTCGCTCCCAAATCTACCTTAATTTGTCTGGTTCTTTGTTTTTTTTTTACCCCTATTTTGCAGGAGAAGTCAACATTCTGTATAAGCGGCATCACGGTGGCTATGGAATGATAATCCCACGAAGTGATGAATCATGGGAGTTGGGCCAGAATGGAGCAACGAAGGACAAGAGTAGCCAGTAGTACCTTGGTTGCCAGTAACCGGCTGAATTTTCTTTGAGTTTGAACCATGGCATTTGAATTTGTAGCTGATGAGAAAGCTTTCCATCAGTGTGTTTTTGGGGATATTTGAATCAAAATTGCACTCTGTAATTGAAATGCTCAAAAATGTACACATTGTTGCTGCCCTAAAGAACTAGTCAGGGACTGGCAGAGTTTCTATAACAATGAACCCAAGAGAACCATATATTACAGGGATACAGTTGCACCCTTAAGTCACAAACAGTCTTATCACATTAGCCCAGGCAAGAATCATCAATTAAATACTTGGTTTGCAACCAAGTGGATGCATTTCAAATTTTCTTCAAAGTAGCACAACAAGATGTGTTTTGCATGTACCTCTTTTGTGGATCACATGACACATGAAGAATTATTAGAGGTGACAGACTTCTTGGAAGCCCAAAGATTGGAAAACCAATCCTTTTATTGGGTTTTTATGGAAAACATCTGTTGCCCAAGAAGGAACATGAGCAATGGCCCCAATTTAAAACTAGTTTCAGAACATTGCAAGGGCAGGAAAAATTGAGCAATTTGGTAACTTTATTAGGAATATTGGAAACAAATAAATTGTGGGAGCTGCAAAAGGGTTTCCATGGGGAGGGTTTATTGCATATACGTACACATAATGGATATCCCTCTTGGATATGTCCCTTGGATACATCCAAATGAAATACGTATCCGGTCTTCTAGCTTAGCTTATTTGTTGGAACAATAGGAAGAGCATGGATATCCTTCTTGGGCATGTCAAATTGCTTTATTTGGTCTTCTAACTTAACCTGTTTGTTGGAGCAATAGAAATTCTGTGTCTTTTGTTGGAACCACAATAGGAATGGGTGTGGGAAATTTTTTGAGGGGCACTCATTGGGATACATTGTCGACAAGCATTATGAAATCACCTTGGAGATATCTATTTGTGAAGATTTGTCAATGAGAACCATGGGAACATTAATGAAAACAAACATGTTCATTCATCTTATTTCCAAATTCATTTTGCATTCAAATACCCTGACCAATTTACACAGTTTTCATCATCTCTCATAACTTTGTTTCAACCAGTCATTAAGGGCAGCACCATTCCACAACGAGTCACTTGTTTGCCTTTTGAGCTTGCAATTGCTTACTAGGCAAATAGAAGTCTTTTGTGATTCAAGCTACTTTACTTAGAAAAGCCTTTGAGCTCTCGCATTAGGACTACAGCAATACATTTGAGTTGGTAGTGATTTTTCCAAACATTCAAACCCCTATCATTCAATCTTAATCTAAGGGAGAATTGCTTTCTGATCATAGTCTTGAATTGAGTTAATTTTTTCCTTCTCAGTATTTGTTCAAAGTTGTTGCCCCAGGTAAAGGAAATGGTTTAGAGTAGACCTGTTGTTGTTGTGTGCATGCACATAAGCGATCAAATATCACATAAAAGACACACAAAATACCTTTCTTCTTGTCTGTTCCACTCCCAATTGTGTCTGTTGCCTCCAAGAGAGAGTGAGCTGCCTCTAAGATTTATCTTGTTCATCCTGCCCAAGCCACTGCATCTTTGAGTGTCTATGAAACACCCTCCCTCCCATCAAAAACCTAATACAGTTGCTGCTATCTCTGTCTAGATACCAAGACTGTCCATAGCCAATTGTGCTGCCTTCAAATTTCTCACATCCCACCCTAGTATTTGTCAGAAACACACACCGCAACATCCACTGAATCTACACACACTAGATCTTAGCTCACATAGACCTCAGTCCTAAAACTGGGGATCTGCACAGTAGCACAGTTTCTTTGACAATTTCAGAGAGCATTAGCACATTCTACAAACACAAAGATAAACAAGTAGGTACCTTAATAGAGTCAGAGATATTCAGATTGAATAAACCAAGCCCGTGACAAAATTCTTGGCATAATAATGACTACATTCTGGAGAGCAGCAATGGAAAAAGCACTTCCTAGTAGCTCATAATGCAGAGGGAGACTTGAACAAACCTGAGGTAGGTACTGCACATGAAGATTGTTGCAGAAACTTTCTTGATGAATTCACAATAATCTGCCTTGTTAAACCACCAGACATCAATGTCTGAGAAAAGAACCCCCCAAAAAGAATCTGCTTTACATATCCACAAAGAAACTCAACAGAATCACAAAGTCATTTCTCATGAGGAACTGTCATCTGAGAAATCATGCAACTTGAAAGCCTCTGGAGGAGACTTACTTGCAAGTAAGGGTACACATACAACAAATCTCCAGACTTTAGTGCACATAGTTCAGAAATAGTGGAAGTAGAACAAAATCTCAATGGAAGGAAGGGATAGCTTCCAAATCTTGATGATAATTGCACGGCATCACCAGTCTCATTGGATTTGCTGTGATCAATCAGATGTTAGAAAAGAATTCAAACACAATTTGAGCATAAACAGAGGCACCATGCCATTGATGATCCTTGTTTCGTAGATCTGTATGAAGCAGAAAAGCTTCATCAACTTTCCAAAAAAGACTGAGGACACATACACTAGTGATTGTGATCAAGACTTGCCAAGGACAAATAAGTGAACTGGGCTTAGTTGGCCAAGAAGGGCATTTGTTATCTGGGTACTGTTTTTGATTTAAGGATGGATCAATTGAACATGCCAGATCAACTCACTAGTTGGGGTTTTGAAAACACCAGAATAGAGGATACATTACCCAGGGCAGAAGCAGCAGATTCAACATGCTGCAACAGATAGTCATAGATCTTCTTCTTTAGTCTGGATTTGGTATCCACTAATTTGGCATCAAGCACTGCATTCTCCTCCACACCCACCTGATCTAGCCAGTCATTAACTCTTTTCAGCTGTGACAATATGCCTGCAATGTGACAGTTCTCTTGTTGACTCATAACTATATCTGCCCCTTCCTCATAGCCTTTATTTGCAACCTGGAAGCCATTGTCAAGAGCTCCCTCCATAAATTCAAGGAACCAGCGTTGTGCATCAGTCTCAAGCTGCTTTGCAAGCTCTGCTATCTCCATCATACCTTTTCCCTTAACCCAAGGGGATGCAATTGATGGAAGAGGTGCCTTCACCTCCTTGCCCTGCATTTCAGGTGTGATCTTGCTTGTAGCTTTTGCATTGATCTTCCCTAGACCCAGTCTGCTACTGCTGTGCCGGGTTGTGGTCTGTACCAGTACCTTTATTGGGGATTGTGGTCTCAACTCTGCAGCATCTCGCCTCCTCTCATTTCCAATCTGTGTCACAGATGACAAGGCTGTCCTAGCCTTGGGAGAAGATGGAGTTGCTGATGCACATCTTGTGGTTAATGATGGTGAGGGACTGTGGACTCTTGGCAATGAACAAGGTGCCCCATCCACCACAACCATGAATTGTTGGTTTGTGGCCTTCTTAACAGAACTGCGAGCTCCACCTTCCTCACTCTGCAGTGAGAATGATGCCAAGCCTGATGATAAGGCTGCATTCACCCATTCAGTTGCATGGTGTGACTTGTCTGCAACATCTTGAGCCTTTCCACTGGAGTTTTCTTTTGGAGCTTCTGCTGCAGTGTCCAGATTACTCCTTGCACTGGTCAGTGCATCAGCCACTACTGCAGCATGCTTGAGAGACTGGTAAAGGCTTAAAAACTGCTCTACAGACTGCCGAGGAAACTCTGTCTTTGCACTTGAGCACAGCTGTGCAAACATACTGCACACAAACAATTACAGTGTTCACCCATGACAAGTTGATTTTGAAGAAGCTGGCACGAATGTATGAGATGCAACAGTTTTGACTCCTGTGGGACCAAAAACTCTTCCAAATCATTCTGTCATGGATTGGCTGCTCTAATAAGATTGCACATTCCACACAGAAAATAACATCTAAACCCTGTAACTCATTTACCTACCAAGCCCTATCCATTGCTCAAAGTGAGAGACCCTACTGTTCTTCCCACTTTAATGAAGTGAAGTTTCTTAATTTCAAGAAAAAGTCCTCTTTTGAACTTTGACAAATCCTTCATTTAATCTCAAGTTGATCCTACTGTGTGATCATGAAACCAAGATAGCATAATTGTATGACATGAGCTACAAAGGTTGAATCTAGTGTCTTATAACTTACCTGAGGCTTTGAAGTACACTCTCAGCTGCTGAAGCCTCTTGTAGAGCCTCGGCTGCAGCTACTGAAGCTGCATCTCTTGTTTGTAAAGCTTTCTGTAAGATTGCTCAAAAATTGTCAATATACCACATGGCAGTGATTGTAGCAAAGCTGGAAAGAACCCTACCAAACACAAACAACCTGTTGAAATCTTGACTGAGTGCCTGATCTGATCATAGAGAAGAAAGTCATGCAACAGAGTAAGCATTAGTAAGCAATACCAAGACTGCTCCTGTAATGATTACAAACAAACTCTTACTATGCATAGATGTGAGCCAATTGTGAAAAGCATGTTCATAGACAAATACAGTAGCAACACTTAGCTCTCTGCATATGCATCATTAATGATATTGCATCCATGCTCAAATTCTTCAATGCAAAGACTGACTTGAGTCTTCTCTATTGTGCAACCAATGAGACATGGAGATTGCAGGAGGGCCCTTGCAGAAGCTTCTGCTAAAAAATTACCTTGCCCAATGATGCAAGTGATCCTGGAAGCGAACCCCACAAGACACTATTGTCATCTGTCAATTTTGAGACAAAATCCCTCTCCTTGGTGCCAGTACTAGCTGGAGTAGGGTCTAGAGGTGAAGCAGGTCTCTTTTGAGCTGCACCATTGATAACTTTGCTGTTTGATTTTGCAGGCACTGCTTTTGGCGACGCAGGTCCTTTGTCCAGTGAAACATTTGAGCTGAAGGGATTGACTCTCCTGGAACAAGACACCTAAACAAGGCAGAAAACCAACAGTCAAGAGTGGAACCTTCAGAGGCATGTATTGAGAACTTCTTGATACTGACAATTATTTACATCAACATAATACCTGAATACAATTGAGATTGACCTTATGGAGATTTCAGATCTGCACAGCATAAACAGGAAAAACAGGAAAAGAAAAAACTGAAAGAAAGGGGCACAGCCAAAAAAAAGCAGGCCCAGAAAGAAAACTACAGTCATGTGTTGCATCATGTTCAGTTTTCACTTCAGACCCAGGGATGAGGAAAAACAGACTTTGATGCATGCTCAGTCTCTGAAGAGAAGTCCAGTGAACAATGTATGCATAATTCCAGTGTGCAAGAGAACCATGCATGGCACAGGTATGATGGCCCCCATAAGGAACACATTCTTTTCCTTTCACAACATACAAATGAATGAAGCTGTCCCACCCATTTGAACTGTGGACCTATGGTGACACCAGCTCCTAGAACCCATCTTAGGGATAGAGCACTCACTGCACTGCGTGGGGATGAAAGCTTAAATGTGCTTTGCCATATCTGAGTACAGTCAATGAAGGAGGCTGAAGCACTTTCTAGTGCAAAACTTGGTGAATCTTCATACTCCAGGAATGCCAAGAGAGTTGCAACAGAGACCAAAAACCCAATGGAAAATTTGAGTTTTGCACATTCTGAAATACACAGGAGTATGAGGGAGAAAACAGAGGGTCAGCTTACAGAGGACCAAAGAGCAGCCTTCACTTGTTCTTTGGCTTGCTTTGGAGTGGTGTGTTGGTCTTTGCTTTCCTTGGAACCACCATTGGCAGCTCCCTCCCAGCTTTTCCTTAAACACTTTGCCGTGACAGTAGTGATGATATCTCCTCCTGATCGGCACCCGCCAGCTGCTATAGAGCGCCGCTTGCTGGAATCTACCACTTTCCCGGCGCTCACAGATCTTTTTGCAGTTGGAGAGAAGACAGCTTCTTCGTTAGACCTAGTCGAAGAAGCAGCTGCTGAGTCCGCGTTGTAAGGGATCTTTCTATCTTCCGAGCATGCTATCACACTCCGTGACAACAGACTTGCTCTGTCTCCTCCAGACGTCCTAGTCCTGTCTAGGAACAATGAACTTGCTGCACGGGATTGTAACTTCACAGAACTTGGCGAAGTAACCATGCTCTTCTGCAGCTGGGTGGAGGTGCAGTGTGGAAAAACCTTCAAGGACTTGGCTGCTGCTCTTGGTCCTGAGTTTGATCTCGCTGCAACAGCTTCATCATCTTTCCTCTCCTCGACAGCGCCTACTAGATTGCTGCTCTCCAGTGCTGCTGACAGATGGGATGATGATCTTCCGGCCAGGGAGAAGCTGCTGCTTCGAGACAGCCTTTCGGTGAGCTGCGCTCCAAAATCGTCTGCAGAGATTTCGATAGTGTTCGTCTGATGCTGACTGCCGTTCTTCGCAGGCAAAGTAGTTGCAACATTGCTGCCTTCAGAAGGGAGCACGATCAGGCCCGGCTTCTTCGTGTGAGGAGCAGATGCTCCTGACTCTTCTGCAGCATTGAACTCTCCTGCAGAGGACGCTGGATTTAAGAACCTGCCCGACAAGCTCCGAGAGAAACCGTCAAGGCCAGCTCTCGTGATGGTGTCGGAGTTGCAGAGATCGGGGTGAATCAGATCAGGATGTATGGCGGCGGCCGCGTGGTCTCTGGAGGAGGTCGACGTCCTGCAGCTGCTAGCAGCGGTGGTAACGACTGTGGCAATGAGATCTTCGGGATTTCCTACGCACTGATGCCTGCCTGCAAGCGGCCTGACGCCTCGAAGGAGAGGAACCGGCGAGCCGGCTTCAAGCCTATCGACATGGATAAACTGGCCGAGCTGCAGTTTGTCACTCAATATGAGATCGTCATGCTCCTCCGCCAGTGTCACGTACGTCGCATGCGATGAGTCCGAGACTTTGATATAGAAACCCTGGTTCGGCCAGAGCTCACTGCCTGCAAGAGCAGGCACAATACTGATCACCTGCAGCAGTGCAGACCGATGCTCTCCCGTCACCTTCACGTCCGAGTTCATGTGCTGCAGGAGCTTCAAGAGAACACCAGGTGTTAACGTCGCCATGATCACACGTTCTTCTTCGTCTTCTCCTTCTCCTCCTCCTCCGTCAATCAAAATTTTCAACAACAATGTTCTCAATTTCTTCCGGAGATCAACTTGCTGGCGAATTCAGGATGCGGCGCCCTGGAAGGCAATCGATCAATGCTTCCGCATCATCAGAGAATTTCGACTAGCCTCGAGGTGAACCTTTCGCTGTCACGGAATCACGAGGTCGTCCAATCGTTTACAGCGTCCACGACGTCCGAGTTTCTCGCAACCACGCCATTATTCGATCTCTACCTACAAGAGACTGCACATTCGACCGACAAAGGCAATGGCATCGTTTTCTGGAGGAGCAAGAACTTGCAAAAAAACGCAAGAAAAAAACGCCTGCAGAGAAAAACGAATACTAAGTCTTCAATGCATTGTCGGAATCGCGGCACACGGCCGGAGCGAGAAAGTTTCAGAAGCAAACAAACGCGACAGAGAAGAATGCACATCTATCAAAGCAGCCGAACAAATCACCGAACTGCACAATCGGAAAGAATGACTGGAGAGACCAGCAGCAGGCCGAGAGTCTTCTCTTCCTCCAGAGTACTACTACTGGCATACAAACTTGCCGCTCGAGCGGAAAAATTCTGGCACGAACGTCGCAAAATTCCGTCACAAAATTCATTGAATAATCTTCGTGAAAACAACGAAAGACACACAGAAGAGGCTTGAGCACGGCAAACAACAACAGACCTTCTTATGCCATGATGCCCGCACACGAGGTTCAGGGAGCTCCTCCAAACAAGTGTAGAAATCGCCACAGAGCTCCGAAATGCAGAAATTTTGGATTGAACGGAAGCTGCTTCCTAGCGGATCCGCCTCGAAAACACTGCCGATCATCATCTTCGAGAAATCGCGAGGATTACTAGCAAATCCCAGCAACTCGAGAGAGCCAAGGCAAGCAAGCGCTTGGCGGTCCCCGAAGAAGCTCCTTCTTCATTTGGCAGACCTACGCCTACCATCCTACAAATAGGTAGCTAGCCTAGGTCGTATAAATACGAATAATCCTACTCTCTACGCATACGCATATGTAGGTATCTAGAACTGTCTACGAATATGTACATTTATTTCATTCTTTTTCCTGAAATTGTCATAATGAAACGTTGGGTAAATTAAAGGTTAAGAAAACTTACCCGTTCAGGTAAAAAGAGGGAAATTTACTGGGGTATAAAAATCCAAACGGGTCAACCTATTCCCCCCAGCCCCCAAAACCCAATTTAAGGATAAAATATAATATAATTACAAAACTAAAGAGTCCTAAAATGTGAGAAATTACATAACTTTTGGTTTATTGGACCTTTGAATTTTTTTTAAAAAAATACCTGAAAGCCAAGAAATTCTAAAATGTGAATAATTACATCACTTTTGGCTTATTGGACATTTTAGCTCCAGTTTTAAAATAATAAACCTGAAAACCAAAAATAAAATAAAATCCTAGAAATGCAAGAAATTACATCACTACTTTTGGTTTATTTGATCTTTGAACTCAGTTTAATTTTTTTAAAGAACCCTGAATTTTTTTAAAATCTTAGAATGTGTGATGATATTACTTTGCTTTTGATTTATTTGAACTTTGAATTTCCTGATTTTTTTTGGTTTGATCAAATGAGAATATGTATTTTGAAAATATACACAATTATTTATGTAGAATGGGGCTCTTTGATTGCCCCCCCCCCCCAATCACAAAGAACTATGATCAAACTTTGGACACTCCCCCCAATAGAGTTTTTCCTTTGGCCTATATACAAAGTTTACAAGAGTACTAAGAACTTTTGGGCAAAGGATATTTCATGAAATAAAGTATGGTGATATTTGGGAACACTTGAGGAACACCTTGAAAACAAGAAATAGGAACTATTGGGAACTTTATGAGAACACATTGAGAACTATGTAGAACAAAGTGGGAAACTCACAATCCAAAACATTTCTCAAAACCATGCCTATTCCATTCCTACAATATTTCATGGATTTACACTTAATGAAGAAAAATCCCATGTTGGGTTAACAATTTTGTTTTGCTAGGGTTTCATTCTTCACATAATTCTTTGCTTTGCTTCACTTATCACCTTCTTCACATGAAAGGTCCAAAAAAAAAACTCGCATAAAATCAATCTAACTAAAAGTGGACAGCTTTGATGATTTTGAGAGGTTTTTTTTTTTTTTCTTAATTTTTTTTCCCCCCCCCCAAATCTCAACCAGTTATTCTATTGAGAAAAATACTAAATACCTTGTATGCCCCACCTAGCTCTCACACCTTCTTCTTCATCTGATTTGTAAAATCCATGTGTTCAAAGAAGATCCAAGGACACTTCCTTTCCTTTTGATTAAAGTAGAAAGAACCAAAGGCTTTTGTTTTTTTTGGGTCAAAAGGAATGATGTTGTTGGAAATTCTTGTACCCACATTGTTGAGCTTTCTATGTGTATGTGTGTTCTTTGTATGAATCCATTTGGAACCCAAAAAAGTGTGGTATGATTCTTTTTTGGGCCCTTTTCTTAAGTGAAAAACAAAGAATAACCATCATGTACAATGGTACACCTTAGAAGAGATTCCAAGTCCGCATATAAAGGGAAAGAAAGAGAAATTCTTCTGAAAAAAACAAAACCCATATGAAGAAGGCTAGTATTCCTTAGAATAAAAATCCTAAATGTTATCACTTTCCATGGTGGGGGAAAAAAAAAGAAAAAAAAACCCCTTTAATTATTATTGGTGACATTTTCCAATCAAGAAGTGATAGGTGTTTTTCTCAGCATTGGTCCTAAAATAATTGAATTAATTTTTAATTTAAAAAAAAAATTAGTAGTCAGGGAAGGAGAAAAGATTTTTCACTTCTGTTTTAGGAATTCTGATTCCTTAGGGATTGAGGGGGGGAAAATTAAAATAAAATAAAAAAATGTATCATAATATCTATAACCATAATAATAATAATGAAGAAAAAGGCCTGTTTACAGGCTGATGATTCTTTTTCAGACTTTTTCTTTGTCCTGGTATTTCTGCAGTTCTTGCAGAACATGGGAACATGGTTGGGAGGGTTTTTGTGTCTGAGCTTTCACAGGTTGGTGATCATTACTATGTAAGATAAAAATAATAAAGTGTCATATAACCCATTTGACACCAAGAAAACGCGAAACAATTTTTTTGGAATTTGTACTTTTGGCTTTTCCGTTCTCAGCTTGTTTTGTTCTAATAAAGATCAAACGACCTATGGGAAAACTCGTAAGTGCCCTCCCATTTCCTTATTTAATATGTTTGTAGCAATATGAATGGGTTTGGGAACTCAATGATGTTCAAGTAAGTGTCCTCTCCTTTTCCTTATTTGATATGCTTCTTGTGATAGGAAAGGGTTTGGGAACTTGATGATGTTCAAGTAAGTGTTCTCCCCTTTTCCTTATTCGATATGCTCCTCGTGATAAGAAAGGGTTTGGGAACTTGATGATGATGTTCCTAGTAAGTGTCCTCCTCTTTCCTTATTTGATATGCTTCTTGTGATAGGAAAGGGTTTGGGAACTTGATTTTAAGTAAGTGTCCTCCCCTTTCCCATATTTGATAAGCTTCTCGCAACAGGAGAGAAGAGGGGGTTCGGGAACTTGATTGATGTTCCCCTTGTGGTTGGCTCTCATATGTAGTTCAATTTTGTTCTCGAACATGGGTCCTTCCATTTTGTTCCTTGTATTCCCTCTTTTTTAGGTGCTTTGGTTTTTATTCATTTTTATTATTATTATTATTATTTTTTTTGGTGGGTTGGCAGGGTTTCATCATTATATAACGGTCAACTTACAGAGCATAATTTTGCCTCTGCAGACGGGCAGGCCTTTACAAAAACGTAATGCTCACAGTTGTTCTATGGGCATTACATTAGTGGCCGTGGGCATTATGTTTTTCTAAACACCCACCCTCGAAAAACACCCACCCTAGTTTTGGTGGATTGTAAAAACTCTGTATAAGTGCCCAAATCAGTGAATTTTTTTTTTTGGGTAAGAGGAATGTTTTTCCAAATTTCCTATTAAAATTTTGCCAAAATATTAGAAAAATTTCAACACCCTTTGTTTTTTTTGGGGGGGTTTCCATGGGGGCATTTTTTCATCAATTTTCTTTTTATAAATTTTGACAATTTTTTACAAAATTTTCATCAATTGATGCTAAATTTTATGTGGGATGATGGCCACCAATGCCGTGTCAGAAAAATAAAATATTAAATTTTATTTTTATTATTATTATTATAAACACTGATGCCCAATGCCAATACAATAGAGATACATGAAAATCCAAGTACAAGCCAATGGCAGGTGCTATGTTTGTTGGATGTCAATCTATTGGGTACAAAGTTGTTCATCATACCAGCAGACATGATGTCAGGCAAGAAAGAGTGGAACCCAGAGAGAGATGCGCGCACACGCCCACACATGCACACACACACACATACGCACGCACATATTCACATGGTAGCGTAATGTAATGCAGTTTGTTGTTGGCCTTGCGTACCAAGGCAAGGATATTATGTTTAGATTCATTATAGAGTATATAGTAGCTTAAGGGATTTTTATAGGCCCCTAGGTAATAATAATAGCTCTATTTTTATATGAGGATTAAATTTGAAAGATGATATTTTGGCTTGTGTTGAAACTTGAGATTAGTTACAGAGTTATAATATCTTGAAGGATTTTTGGTTTCTTTTAGAGGATTTTTTTTTTGAAGATTATATTTTTTGCATGGTGAAAATATTTGAGTTTCCATAATTCTTCTTTTGCCTTAAGATACTTTTTAATGTAAATGGCAAGGCCACAGTGTGACACACCCCTTGTTAGCCAAGTTATTGGTTAACCCAAGTCGTGTTCATGTTCTAGATTCATGTGTTTGCATCCTCACAAAGTAATGTTTCTTTGTGGGTGGGGGTTGGGGGGGGAGGACGAAGCTTTGTCAAATCCAATTTTGGAGATCAAGGTGGAAACACATTGTTAAGTGCACATTGTAAGGTAACACCCAAGGAGCGGGGAGCGTTGGAAGGAAGTGTTCACCTGAGGGTGGAGTTGAGGGGTGTTTACTTCCCAAACTCGGAGTGTTATTGAGCATAAAAATTGATGGGATTTTTTTCCCATGATACCCAACTAGTATCCAGTGGGTACCTGCTATGTATTGTGGAATTTTTTTATTAAAAAAAAAGATGTGATGCCCTCACAAAGTTTAATGCTTTGTAACTATACCTCCAAATACACTAAAAATTTTCTTGAAGGTTTTTATGTCATTAGAACAACCATAGGAGGATGATGATGATGTGGAATGATCTTTGTCTTGACATTTGCCTCCATTATGCCAATCTACATGATGTGGGATGATCTTCATCTTCACATTTGCCTCCATTGTGCCAACCTACATGATGTGGGATGATCTTTGTCTTCACATTTGCCTCCATTGTGCCAACCTACATGATGCGGAGTAGGTCTATTACATCATGGTGGTGGTGGTGGTGGTGGCTTCATAGATGAAGTAATAAACCTCCTCCTAGTCATGGATATTTTTCATCCTTAATGTGACAAACAAAGGGTAGATCATCTGACTTGTATGTCAGGTATCAAAAGGGGTTGCATGTTTTGGGAGTTTGCCAAAGGGGGAGGGGAGGAAAGGATCAAGTACACACCATAATAACTTAATGGTATCTGTCCCCTTTGACTAGTGGTCATCATGGACAAATATATTACGAGGTGAGGTGAGCTGAAAATGTGTGTGTCATCAAAGACCAAATGCCTCCACTACTATGTGATTGTTGGGTGTGGCCTTTTTGACCTATAATGATCGAGGAATGAATAAAACCTTACTAGAAGAGACTGGGCAGGGCTTGGCTGATTCCAGCTCCTAGCTAGCTCATGAACTCAGGCTCCTAGCCTCATCATGGGCAAGTAAGTAGAGCCTTGTCCAAGGTGAAGCCACAGGCAAGCTAGGCGCCACTGGAATTGGTTTAGAGTTTAGGGTTTCCGATATACCCTAAACCCAAACCTCACATGGGAAGGGTAATTGTTTTGAAAAGGGTAAATAAAGGATATATGTCAAAGTCATTCGACATATCCGCTAAATGATGCCTAGTCTTTTGTCCCTTTTCATCCTCATTTGGTCATCTCACCCTCACTTTATAATTATCTTTAAAGTTTCCCAAACTAGGACCCAAAGCTCCAAAGTAGGGATGAGCTATTCAAAATTTTTACCACAATTTTATTTTATTTTAAACACCTAAAGACCTTATGCCTACCTAAAGGGTCTACTTACCTCAATTAGGGACCTATCAGACTACTCACCCACCTACCTAGTGTACCTACATATACTAATTACCCACCTATCTGCCTATTTGGACTACCTACCCACTTATTATCTTATCAAGATACAAACTTACCTACCCATCTACTTAATGTACCTACCCACTTAGGCTACCTACCCAACTACCTAGTGTACCTACTTACTTACATAGGTTACATATTAAACTTCTTAGGTTACCAGCTTACATACCTTCCTAGGCTACTAAGCTACTTACCTACATACATACCTACCTAGGCCAACTATCCAACCATCTAGGTTACTAACCTACCAACTCACCTTAACTACTCGCTTACATAGGCTAGCTAACTTACCTACTTACTTGCCCATCCATGTAACCACCTACCTAGATTACCTACTCACCTAGGCTACCTTCATACTTTGATTATCCACCTAGGAAGGTCTTCACACAAGGTGGGAAACACAAACAGGGGATCAAACTAGTTTGAGTTTAAGTCTAGGAACCCTTTCTTTTCCCAATGGGAATTTTATTTATTTATACTTTTTAATTTGCTTTTAAAGTTTTCTTTTGGGTAAGAAACATCCCCTTGTGTGTGAAGTAATTTAATTATTTTTCAAATTTCCATTTTAGTAGTAAAAATTAATAATCTAAGAAAACTTGACACTAAATATAAGCAGCCTCTTTGGAAGGTTTTTTAGACTTTGAACTTTCTAACATAATGAGACCTTTACAATAATTTTTTATAAATTTTCTTTTTTTTTCTTTTTTTCTTTTTTTTGCAAAAATGGGTCCATCAAATTATAGGATTAAAAAATGTTGTCAATTATTTGTATACTTGCTCTTACAATAGTGAATTGGCATGCCGCAAGAAGCTCTTGAAGTTTCCATCAATTTTTTGTATTTTTGTGTGTTTTGTGTAATTTCCTTTGAATTTTAACATTTGAAACAAGTTATTTCCAAAATAATTTTTACATTTTCAAAAATAATTTAATTATCGATGAACCTGAAAAGGTACTACTAAGGGCATAATGTGGGCCTTGCAACAAAGCAAATGACAAATTGTCAAGAGAGGTCAAGCCACAAATTGTACATTTGCTAAGGTGGTTGGTCTCAAGCTTATCTAACATATTTTGGTAGACGGGGAAAAGTGGTGGTGGTGGTGGTGGTTGAGGTTCGGGCGGGACAAGGTATGGGTGTGAAAAATTGAAGGAAAGGAAGCCGTCAAAAGGGGCAAGAAAAAGGGCGTTGTTGTTGTTGCCACGCTAATAATTTCCAAGCCATGTTCCCTCTTTATTAGTACTCTTTACTAAAAAAGAGGGAACCGGGCAGAGAATTTTTGGGAGTGCAACTTTATTAACCTCGGTGTAGCTTGCATGAGGTTTGGGCAAAAGACAATACAACAATACAACAATAGCTAACTCCATAGTTTACGGTTAGCTATGAGGTGCATCCCCCCCCCCCGGGCCCCTCCCATCCCCACCTTTAGGTCTAGCCAACATTGAAATTCAAATTAAGGCCCCTAAAATCACCACCCAAACTCTCAAATATATTCCCATGCATTTTCCTATTCCTATGAATTCAATTCTTGTTATTATAGGTAGTCCCCCCCCTACCCCAAAAACCATTTTTTTGGGGGCATCTTTTGTGACACCGTCAAATCAAATCAAATTGGAGGGAGGATACGAGGATACCCAAGATAGATTAGGTAGTCGAATTCACAACCCGAGGGAAAGCAAAATCATGCTCTCGGAACCAAGTTTGGGATGCGGTTTGCTATTTTTGAGTTACAGCCATGACGGGTACCAAAAAAACAATCAACCCTTACTTAAATAGGAGTGGCGGAACCTGGAATTAACTTTTGAAAGGAGGCCCAAAAAAAACCCCCAACAAAACAAAACTCAAGGCATGACCTACAACTCTGAACAAAGGGAGTCTTCATTCCATGGAGAGATCAAGTCTTCAAATTTCTATAAAAATGACATCAGTTCCAAGGTAGGTATGTTTATTAATTTAGAGGTAAATATTATAAACGCTTGGCAATTAAATTATGCTCACAAAACATGTTGAAAAAATATTTTGGAAGAGAAAAAAAGGCATTTTTTGAAAATATAGTTGAATATTTTTTGCATTTATGAATGATTTTATGTATTTATTGATAATAAAAAAAATTGCCATATGTGTGTATAAATAACAATTGGTATTGACATTCCTCCCATTTATAACTTGCACTCAACGCAATCGACACATCTATCTATGAAGGAAGGTAGTTTGTTTGGTTTGTTTTGTACTTATGAGATCCACCAAACTGGGATGCTTCAGATTGAGATGCTTTAGATTGTGTTCTTGGTCTCTTTGGGAAAGCTCTCAAGAAAAAGGGGTGCATAGCTCAAAGGAGGAGGGGTTTTAACTTTAAGAAAGTTATGAGGTTTGAAAGTAAGAGAGGTCCAAAGAAAATAAGAAGGGAAAAAAAAAAATGCATTCTGTAAGTTGAAAACCTTATTTTTCTTTTTGATATTTTTTCATTAATCTTTTTCCTTTGCACTTGAAAGAAGATTTCTAGAGCTTGAGGTAATGCTCTTGAAACATTTGAAATCACCCAAAGTGAAGCACATATGATGAAGTAAGAAGATATAAGTAAGTGTTTGGTCATAGGCAGGTGATCGATGATGGGCTGGTCTACATTAAATATTACCGATCAACTTGTATTATCAGTTTTGTAAGGTTCATAGAGAAATTGGTGGGTTGTGTTGGAGCTTACAAGGTATTTTAGGAATGAAGATATGTATTTAGATTGTTTTGCATAAACATTTATATTGAGTTTGTTCTAGTTTATAAAGTCAAATGCTATATCAAGTACATATATTAATATGAAAAGTTCACAAGATGAACTATTTGTTTGATAAAAAGACATTTGCATATGTGTGCATTAAAAGTTTGACATTTATTAAATTTGTTAGTAATTGTATGGTGTCTTGAATGTTCAAATTTTTTTGATGTCACACTCCAAATGGGAATAAGCCACAATGGGATTTAGCTAAATTTGGCTACAAGACAAATAGAGAAATACAAAAATTAGCAATCTTGTTATATTTTTGTGACTTGGTAGAACCTCTATCTAAAGTTGGCAATTTTCTAGAAAAAATAATTAAAAATCCACCAATATTTACTTCTTCTTTTTTTGGCAATTTCATAAATTTCTTCCTAGAAATTTGGGAAAAAACTGAATTTTTTTCAATAAAAAACCTTTGACTATGCTAGTGAAAACATGATTTTTATTAAAATCCAGTGATTGTTGTTTATGAAAATGTGAAAATACAATTTTGTATGTATCTATTTGTCATTCTTATGATTGTGCATGTGTGTTGTTGGTATCTCAATTATTGTAATTTTTCAACATATTATATTTACGTTCTAGTTGTCATATTTAATTTTTTTCAAATTTTTGAGGTAAACGGGTTAACAATCATCCACAATAGGATTCAGCCAAATTTGGCTACATGTGAAAGAGGAAAGTCAATTTTAAGAATTATGCTATATTTTTTCTAGAACCAATTGTCTAAATATGGCAAATTCCAATTTTTGCCCTCACAATGTGGCAACTTTGGGCCATTTTTTCCCCTTAAAACAATCTTATAAATGTTGCATTAACTCAATTTTCTGATTTTGAGACGCAAAAGTTTCCCCCAAAAAAACCATTGTTGTCATATGTTGGTCACATTACAAGAAAATATGGTTTTTTTCACACAAAAAACTTGATTAACGGCACATGTGTGGATAAACTTGGTGGTTTCATCCATTACAATGCACGATATGTGATGTTTATTGTGACATATATTATATTAAAATGGGAATTTGACATTAAGTAATGCCACATATTTGACATTATAATTATAATTTCAAATTATTTAACCATCCATTTGGATGGAAAAGGCCGTTTCCATTAACTTTAGTTTATTGTAGGTCTTTGTGCCAAAAGTCAATCACATTATCATTCTAGTCGTACTCTATATGAATCATTTGATTCTTTCTTACGTTAGGCATGTTATCATTAATTTGTTCATTTTATGGAAGAAATCATTGGTTGTTATGATAATTTGTTCATTTTATGGAAGAAATCATTGGTTGTTATGATGTTGTATATTAAAAGTTGAAACATGTGTTGTCAATTCTAAATGTCTTTTCTTGAATTTTGTTTTGTGTATGTATTGTATACTAATATTTCATAAATTTACAAGTCCATTGAATGGATGTACACATGATGATGATGTCTTGTATATATGTTGTGCATGTATGTTGAGTGATACACTTTAGGTGGTTACTAGTTAGAATAGGTTTATGATCAAGTGGTCAAATGTTTATGTCCTTGAATTTGAAAATCAATGAGAAATATATTTTTTAAGGCAAGTGACAATTGATTTCTATTGATGTTGAAGTTTTTTTCATGTATTTGATTTTTTGTTTAAAATGAAAATATTGGAGATTCCTTGATATGAGTATTATTGGTATGGCATTTTTAGTATCCCTTCGAGAGTTATCTTTTGTAATGTGACATGCTTTTACATGACTTCATTAAAAATGAACTAAAACACTAATAGGTGGGTGTATTAAACATCATGTATCCAATGGGAATTTGTGAATGAAATGTTTAGAAACAACCAGTGGTCTTGTTGACAATTTAGCAATCAAGATTTTCTATCCTTTGTAGCTATTTCAAAATGAAATTGTTAAATTTTATTTTATTTGTTGGCATTGTCCACTTTATAAAGTATTGAATTTCATTACCTACCCAACCTTTTAATATATGTATCCATGGCTGTGACATTGTAGCATTTTTGTTTTAATATTTTTGTTTAATTTGTAAAAAAATTCCCATAAACATTATGAACTTATCAAATTTCAAATGGCAAGATGTTAAATTTTATTTTTAGTAATTCTAAATACATTGTTCTATAGATGAAATTCATAATTTTAATGAGATATGGGAGCCAACAACGTTGGGAAGGGGGGGTGAAAGGGTGTGATCACAAGGGCCCTTGAAGGGGTGCAATCATAGCAGCCTTAACGGGGTGTGATTGAATAGATGATTGAAGTTTTCAAGTCATCTATTCAATTTGTTTAAGTTGTGACCATCCTAATGTGATCTTGGTCTAGATATTTAATAAACATGTTTTAAATAAAATATTTTTTATTATAATTAATCTATAATTTTTATTTTTATTTTAATGATTTTGGTCTAATTTCGAACTAATTTCAACTCAATTTTGTATACATTTGATTGAAATGTTTATGTCATCTATTTCATATGTCTAGGCCACATCTAATCCAAATGTCCATTCTAGTTGGTTTTTCACCAAATTTGAAATGAATATTTTAATGAGAATAAGTTTCAAGGCTGGGTCAATCCCATATTCACATCTTTCATTTAATTCCATCCGTAGCCCTCCTCACATATGTGGGTTTGATTACTAAACGTGTTACAACTAACCATAAAAAGTTCATCAATTCTCGTGAATTCTATGGATGTCTATTATTGAATTTGATTTAATTCCAATGGCATATTTGTCAATGGACAAGTCTAGTTATTAATGCATAATGGTCCACCTAATAATTATGTTGCATTTGTGGTGTATGGTGCAACTTTATTCATTTTTTATTTTCATAAAAATTCTTGGACAACCTTTACAATTTGTGATCCGTTTGTATTTACAATACCTCCTACATATTTTAATTACTTGTTAGTGGAATTCACTTGGCCATGACTCCTATCCATAAAAAGTTTGACAAAGGGGCCAAATGACCTTAGATCATTAGAAAATAATAATAATCTTTCGTAACTTAGTCATTTTGTAACTACATTGGCCATGTTTGTGATTACAAGATTGCTATCACATATTTTTCAAGTTATATAATTGTTTGTGCAACTAATAATGTATGTGGATTAGTATTACTAGAAGAAATTCTTAACTCTATGATTTCATATATGATTGATTTTGTAATCATACCAAACATTATATGATTAAAAGCCTTTAGTTGTAACGGATGAGTAGTAAAGGACAATGATTATATGATGTTTAATGTGGCACTTTTCATCCTATAGTCATTAAGGACAAATCATAAAGGACAAGCCACATATGATGAGTTGAAGTGTCATATAAGGGATGATTAAAATATTATTGACAGACACTAAACCATTTGATTATTCAAATTTATACATAGATTTTTAAAAAAATTAGATTATTATTTTTAAAATAAAATTTAATAGGTAGGTAAATAGGTGGGTAGATAGGTAGGTAATAGGTTTAAGTAGGTTGAAAAGGGTAGGTAGGTAGGTAGTAGTTTAACCTACTTAACCTTACTTATGTAACCTATGTAACCAACATATGTAACTACCTTAATCTAGCCTACTTATTTTAGCCCATTAGGTATGCACATAGGTTGCAAGTATTAGGAATTGGACCTTTCATCTTCACAATGATAAACCAAGTCATTACTAATGGACTACAACATCAAAAAGGTGTCCAATTTTGATCAAGTTTTTTATTTCACATGTTCATTTCATATCACTACAAGACTATGAAATAGATAACAAATGATAGGATGATAGGTAGGAGGTGGGTAGGTTATAGGAAATAAAAAATAAAAGGTAGGTGGGTAAATAGGTAGCTTGACAAGATAGGTAGGTGGGTGCATGGGAGGGTAGGTAGGTAGGTAAGTAAGTAGGTAGGTTGGTGGTAAATAGGTGGGTAGGTAAATAGGTAGGTTGGTGGATAGGTAAGTGGGTACGTAAGTAGGTGGGTGGGTGGGTAGGTAAGTAGTTAAATAAGTGGATAGGTAGGTAGGTGGGTGGGTAGGTAAGTAAATAAATAGGTTGGTGGTTAGGTAAGTGGGTGAGTAAATAGGTAAGTACATAGGTAGGTGTGGCGGGGGGGGTGTTTATGTTCATATCAAATGACTTCTAATCAATTTTTAATCATTGTAATGACAATTGGACGTCCATGTCATTTTATTATTAATCATGGATGTCATATAAATGAAATAAAAATGATGAAAACTCACATCCCCCATTTTGTTACCACCTCATTATCTATTAATCACATGCCCCTATATGCTTATTACTTTTTACACATAGGATTCAAAATAATAATTTGTAATTAAAGTCATACATATAGTCATTTAAGACTTGTAGTCATAGATTTCTTGGTTGCAAAGGAAAAAACTTCTTCTAGTTATATGCCTATGCTAAGTATACTAGAGTAATCTGGGTAACATTAGGTAGCCTAGGCTGGTAACATACATGTAGTTTGAGTTATTATATCTTAATAGACTAGCTAAGAAAGTATATTTATTAGTTAATATGTTCAACTACCTACTTACCTATGTAAGTCATGTTAAAATTAAACATGTTCATTACAATATTTTGTTCATAGCTTTCAAGGTGGTGGTGCAATGGTTAAGGCCTTGACTCCTCAATGTGAAGGTGAAGGTTCAAGTTCTCATAATTACAACCTAACCTACCTAAGCTAAGTCTAATTCATCTAGGTTATGGTAGAACTATAACCTATATTATCTAATTATATATATTGCCACATGTTCCCAAATAATTTGATGTAAATCTAAACATGTGAATTTAAAAATCAATGGTAACAATTTTTGTTATAAATCACATAACATACTATAATAAGGAGGAGGGTGATGATTCTTTTCAAGTCCAAACCATGGTGATCTTGTCAATGTGAATTGTTCATGGCTCATTTGTGCACCAATTTGGTTTCAATTTGCAATACCAACTTTTCTTTTTGTTTATGCAAATTTAATTTTGAACTCATCACATTGACTTTTTCCAAGTGCCATCATGAAAATTTTGCACAACCTTTTTACCCCAACATGTGGAGTGAAAGAATTAAACATTCTCATAATGCCATGTATCAAAAAGTTTGTCTCAATACCTTGTGACAAGCTTTTGGGGATGTATCAACTAGTTTCAACATTTTTGGATTATTTTTGAGTTTTCATCATTGTTGAGTTTTTTGTTATTTTGGCAACACATGCACTATTACTTGTGTAACATGATAGGTATGACATTTTTAATCATTCATATTTGAATTTGTATTGTGTGATGTTATATATGTTACACTGCAATTTCTTGAATGTCTTCTTGGATTATGTTTTTGAATTTTTCAACATTTAAATAAGGTGCATTATTGAGTTTTTGTTTTCATTTTTGTTGGATTCATCTTGGACCGAAGCCACAAATAATATGTCTACATCTTTAGATTCCTTGCATTCATGTAAAATGTTTGTTGAATGGAAAAATTTTATTAACAATTTTTGAGCAGTTACAAAAAAAACTCCAAAAAATAGCTACCAAAAGTAATTACAAAACTACTAACAATAGTTACCACATGTTACAAGTTATTAATGATTTGAAAGGTTTAATCAATTTCAATTGAAAATTTTAATATGGTCTTGAAAAGCTTTTTCCAAAGGTTGTAAAAATAGAACCTTAAAACACTTGATTTGGACTCTATTTGAGGAAGTCATGAATATTTGAATTTTCACACTAAAATACATTATTAGTCAACACCAACTTGATAAGATCTACCATTTTGGTAGGGGTACTAACGTTGTGATTGGTTGGTAGCATTAGTTTGGTAGGCACCAAAAATAGAGTGTAAAATTATTAGTTGCCCCTTGAAGAGGTCATGCTAACCCTTCACATGGTATAATGTTTCCACCATTTTAGGGAATCTTTTTTTTACTATGGAAAAGGCATAGAAATTAGCAATATTTTCCAATTGTTTATGTTTGATCCATTTTGAATACAACCATTTTTATTGTTATTATTTCATCTTTGTGTGAATTGAAAACATTTTTGTATTTATAATTGTTTAAGAACATTGGCAAGATATCAACAAATAGAGCAAGTGATTTGTGCAACTTTCATTTGATTCAATAGATTATTAAAGTTTATTCCAATAGAGTTATAAAAAATAATTTCCATAGGTATTTTTAAGGTTTGAAACTTGTGTTGAAGGTTATTTCATTGACTTTATAATTAAATGCAATCTATGGAAACTTTGAAAATGTGTTGTGCAATGAAATTGAGATTCACTACGAAAAATAAATGTTTTGCGACTAGGTTTGCAACTCAATTTTTGAGTTGCAATGACCATTTGCAATTCATTGTATTTCTACACCCATGACTGCTATCAGACAAGTTGCATGAGTTACAAAAGATGTAACTCACTATCTTATATATTAAAGCAATAGTGGTGTCTGTCTATTTGTCTGTCCGGGCAGTGCCTAGAAAATTCTTCTAGTCATAACTTCCCCAGATGTAACTAATTCCAGAGAAAAAAAAAAATCAGGGGCAGTCTGATTTTTTGAGGAGCTTCCCCAGATGTAACTTCCCTAGATGTAACTGACTCCAGATAAAAAAGAAATCAGGGGCAGTCTGATTTTGTGAGGCAAAAGATTTGGTAGACTAGAAAAAAAATATTTAGGCCTTGGACAGCCCATAATTTTATTTTTTTTCTTTTTTTGTATTGACCAAGACTACCTTTTTTTTCTTTTAACTACTGTCCGACCTGATTAAGGGGACAGATGAAATGTCCGTCCGGCTTGATGACGGGACGGATTTAGGGGAAGACCAGAAAAAAAATATTTAGGCCTTGGACAGCCCAGAATCATTTTTATTTATTTTTGTATTGACCAAGACTACCTTTTTTTTCTTTTAGCTACTGTCCGTCCCAATTAAGGGGATGGATGAAATGTCCGTCTGGCTTGATGACGGGACGGATTCTGGGGAAGCTTTTTTTCTTTTAGCTACTGTCCATCCCAATTAAGGGGATGGATGAAATAATATTAAAAAATAGAAAACAAATTAATAATAATAATAATAAATTTAAAAGTTTCTAAAAAAAATTAAAACGCTAACCAAGTTTAAAGAAACCGGAGGACTTCACAGTGGCCGAAGGTCATGGGCACCCACTAGTATATATAATTTCACTTTAGTGTAACTCATTGTAAATTAATTGCAACTTTATCGCAATAATTCATTTTCAATTAGTATGCAACTCCCCTATGAGTAGGACCATAATGTCATGTTAACGTCATTTTTCATCCATTTATCAAACTTTAACACGTGGCACTTTTGAAGATTTTTTGGTGAATTTTTTTTGGAATATTGATATGCATCATCCATTATGATTATTCATTTTAAATGGCTTTAGATTCTAACATGTGGCACAATCAAAAGTTGCCACATGGCATATTAATTGAATTTTGGAAATAAGTGAATATATAAGTACTTAAGTAGGTCGGTACATAGCCATAGGTAGGTAAGTTGGTAACTCTTACATACCAACCTACCTACTTTCCTACCTACTTATTTAGGTAGGCAAGTATATAGGAAGGTAGAAAGGTAGGTGAACTAAAAATTATGTTTTATATTTTGCCTTTGGGGTTAAACTTTTGTGAGTTCATCCCAACATGGCACATGTATTTTAAAGTGAGAATACAAGAGAAAATGCCTCTTTTATATAGTTTATCAAATAAGATCTTAAAGACAAAACATATGGGTTATATCTTTTAATTGAACCCTAGTTGCAATTAAGTTGCAATGATAAAAATTAAAAAATCACATATTTTTTTTGTTTAATTTTAATTTGGTAATTAATCTGAATTTTATAATTAATCATCTGACATAATTATTTGAATTAAATATCCAATAATTAATTATTTGGATTAATTATTTGAATTAATTAATGTAATTCAGATAATTAGTTAATTCAGATAACTAATTATCAAAATAAGTATAAAATAATTAATCATCAAAATAAATATCAGATAATTGATGATCAATATCACGATAATTGATGATCTGAATTCAAATATAATTCAATGATTATCCACCTAAATTAACAAAATTTATCATTTGAATTATTTTAATTAAATAATAAAAAGTAAATATTTAGTGAATTTAGATATTAGTTATTTATTTATAATTAACTATTTGATTTTAGATAGTTATTTATTTATTATCTGAATTAGCTTTAAAATTTATTTAAATTTGATTAATGAATTCATATGAATAGTTTATTATACATTTTAATTGAATTTTGGTAGTAATAAAATATATTACATATTAATTAAGAATTAATAAATTATTAACAAGTAATTCATTATGAAATATGAAATAATAAACATGAATTTGAGTAAAAGTTATCAAGGTGTATATAGACATATCCATATGGGCGTTTGCACTCTGAGGTGGTTCATTTTCGACGAATGTTACATTCTTTAAGAGTCCACATGGTAGTGTTAAAATGACAATCTATTTTGATATCACTAATTTAATGGGGAATTACATGGTGTTTAATGAATCAAAAAGCCCATACAAGAATAGTCATTCTAAATGATTTTTTAATCTACATGTTAAGAAAATAAAAAGTGAAATCCACCCAAAACTGATTATAATGTGGACTTATGAAAACATGGTTCATTTTAAGCCATTTGAAAGTCCATAATTTTTTTCTAGCAAATTTTTTGAACATTTGTTTTGTTTTGTTTCAACATATCATCTTTGAGTCCCTATAATATATCCCAAATAAAATTCATACAAAAAAATTCATGTATATAGAGGCAAAAACGACAAACTAGTCCATATTTTTCAATTTCGAAAATCCTTTACTATATATTTGGTATATATATTTTGCAATTTTTTTTATAGATTTTTTCTTTTTCAAGTTGAAAATCTAAATCTAGCCAAAAATTTGGAAAATTATTATTTTTATGCCATGTTAATAGCATGTAAATGCACACCATTTTTCAAAAACTAGATTGTGATGCAAAAAGTGAGCCAACTTACTTTGCAACCACCCATACGTACACCTTTATTGAATATTTAATAGAATGTACACATTGCCTTTAATTTCACAAATTTTTTGACTTAAGCTAATTAATTTAAATTGAGGGTTAATTATTTAATCTAGTTTTTAGTTCATATTAATTAAATAAATTAAGCCATAAACTAAGAGTTCATATTCAATATGCTATTTATAAATATTATATATTAAATATGCTACAAGATGCAACCCTTGTGGTGCCAAAGTGCTATTTGTAAAAAAATCAACTACTATCAATTCCACATTTGCTCATGTAATTTAAAAAAATTTTAGGTGTATAAGCTTGAATACTTTGATGTACCTCCAATATAAATATTTTAAATATAATTTATGTAGCATTGGCATCCAATTTGAAATCTACAAATTCACATTTTATATGGATAATGAATTTGTACTATTTTATTAGTGGTTGAGTAGTGGTATTGTAATGGCCATCTAATTGTAAAACAATGCCAATATTGTGGCCTTGTATTGGCACATATGTAACAACTAGTGGCATTTGGTGGTCACATTGTGGTATAGTTGTGGCACAATAGTGGGCAACTAGTAGTATAATAGTGGCCATTTAGTGGCAACATGGTGAGCAACCAATTACACAAACATACTTCATAGTTGAAAACCAATTACAAAGGTTATATGTCATGTATGGTGGGAATGTGGACACATGGTGTAATCGCACGTATGAAAGTTGTACGCTAGTTCCAAAAAAATTGTTCAATGTGTAGCTTGTTTTTAATAGTTTTAACGTAATTACAAGTTACAATTACAATGCAACTCTTTAAAAAGTCAAACGTAATTTACTACATGTGTAAATACAGTGCATATAGATTACCGTATATGAAACACACTTAAAACTATAGTGCAACTACCGAACAATTAGCTTATTTTTTAACATGGAAATTTATTTATTAACTCACCATATTTATAATGTGTAATTGCATAGGAGTTGCACTTTGGAGGACATAGTTGCAATACAAATTGTATTTGAGTGGTTTTTGAGCTCTAGTTGCAAGGTAATGTGGTCTCCATGGACACAATTTCTCAGAGTGACTTTAAATACTTTCTATAATTATTGCAAGTTTGTTATATATATTTTAAAAAACTCATTAGATTCCTAGGTGTGTATATTAAAATGTGAAGATGGATTAAAATTATTTAATTATTTGTGTAATTTTCATGTGTAAGAGCCTAACTTCATTATCAAAATGAGTTTTGTTCACCAAAGGTTGAGGTTAACCATACCTACACGAAAAAAACATAAACATTTAATTTATAACATATTGGATTACATATGTATCAATTACATATGTTCATTAATTTTCACACATCATTTTTAAATAATTCATGGAAGACATTCATATCTATGTTAAAAGGGGTTTTTTGGCGCATAGGTGTATGTGTCATAGATGACATTCCATAATAGTTCATTAAACACTTCACAAGCCACTTTGGACAATTCAATTATGCTAGTTCATGAAAATTGTTGCCAATATCATCATTCATGGATGAAATTCATACATGAACATCCACATTTCATCCATAACAAATGAAGTTCATCCATTCATTGTCCATTTTTCATGCATATGTGGAGTTAAGAAGGGTTTCGAAAACGTTATTTGGATGGTGAACCATATGAAAACCAACATGAAAGCTTGTCAAACTAGGTCTAAACAAACAAGTATAAATAAAAGTAACTCCCTTCATTGTTTTTAATCTAATCAACATCAACATGTTCAAGGTACAACCTTATGTTTTAACCTTGTTTCTTAATTTGATTAATGTTGAACCAATCATTCCATTTATGTATTTCGTGGTTTTGTTTTTAATTATCATGTTTTGTGATTTTGGTTTATATTTAAGCTTACTTTTTATGTAGTTTGTTTGAATTTTTGTGCATCATGGGAAATCTTTGATCATGATTATTAATGACAATATGTGATTGTGCTTGGACCATTACTACCCTTTTCCATTGAATTGCATGGTTTGTAATTGATTTAATGTCTTAAGTGATGATGTCATTCAAATAATTAATCATGTTTTTAAAAATGTCTTCATCATCATGTAATGTTTATATTTGCATATTGGGATTAGAAGCTCATCATTAAACCACAATAATGGATGGATATGCAAAATACCATTTTTTGCAATTTTGTCACTTCCAAAACAAGTTATTATGTTGATCACACTTGCATTAATTTTAGTAATTTTTTTTGTATTTTTTTCATATCACATGTATTTGAAAATAACATTGATAAAAATGTGTATGAAAATTGTTTAAATTTTTGAGTTCATGGTTTTGTTTACATTGTTCATTCTCAATTAACATGTATGTGTCATAGAAAAATTCAACATTGATGTTTTGTCTTCAATTAAAATAACATTCAAAGGATAATGGACAAAATATAGGATTTAAAGTGAAATTTTTAAAAATGTACCCATGAGATTTATTATATTGAATATTTGATCCAATTGTGTTGTGTGAGTACTTCCAAAAACATATTTTGTCCATATTCCATTCAAAATATTCATTTGAAATCCACCAAAAACTTATTTTCTCATCTTTAGTTACATCCCAACCATGGAAGCTTAGAGTTCCCTCTAGTTCAAAAAGGAATTTGACTCCATTGTACCCATATCATCTCTCATAAAAATGTAGAACTTTGTATGGAGTAAAGAATCTTTCGCCATTGCTAAGTGGAGCATTATAATGTTTTGTTTTGGACGTAAAACATTTCACTACAACTTTCACAATAATTTGTTTTGCAACCTTTAAATATTTGGTTTATTAGGACTTTCATTAATTGTTTTATTTAATTTGATTAGAAGATAAAATTGAACCTTAAAACATGTTGGCATCTATTCATGAATTCAAACATGCACGCATGATTGGGTTTTTCAATGTGGTAGTGAAGGGAAAGCCACCTCCAACCCCCATTCATATATGTTTGGTTACTTCCTTTTAATTTGCGCCACCATTTCAAACCATTCTTTGACTCCAACATCCAAAAATGTTATCTCTCTTTATTTTGAAAACATCCACTTATTGGCAAATTTCCCAAGTATCCTTTCTAACATTCAAAAAACTCAAATAAAAGGTAATGAAGGTATTTAAGGTGATTGTGTGGGTTGCATGTTAGGTAAGTTGCTCTTAATTAAAACCATGTTTCTACAATTGACAACCAATCTTAGTTCAATCCATTATGGAAAATAGGGTACAATTTTTTCTTTTGATATTCATGAGTCAAAGGGATTAAGGAGTGATAACCTAATTAAAATAATTGTAAAAACATTGATGATAAGAGGTGCATTGCTAAGAAAACATATTACCAGAAATTCATAAGCTTGGGGGCAAACAATGTTAATGTATTTCAAGGCACTAATGTTAGAAAACAAATCTAGTCCCTAACTATGTTCCCCATTTTATAGGGATTCAATTCGTAGCCCATCTCACAAATTTAGTGACATGAATTTTATTTGATTTACCTTTGGTGATTTGCCTTGAGAATTTATTCCAAATCCTTGACACCTAGAAGAGAAAACTTGTTGAAAACAAGCACCTAGAAGACATTTATAGTTCACAAAACTTGTTGAAAGCATAGAAACAAAGTGGAACAATGATTTTTTGAAATCCAAATGGTTTTCAATGTTGAGACTCGCCAAAAAAGTGATGATAGAATATAAAATTCCCTTGGTCATGGTGGTTACATGGATTGCCTTGCAAACTGACAAGCAAAGTTAAACTATGAACATGTATGTGACTTGAAGATTTTGCTTGAACTTGTTTGCATTTTGCCATTGAAAGAATTTGTCTATGTTTTCATTAAACTTGCCCAAATGAGAAATGTATTTGTGTGTAACCTTGTGGCAACTATCAAGGTTTGTCAAGGTGATTCTCATAACACGTTTTATGATAATATTTTGAAGTTCATTGCATAAAACTTTTGTGCTTTCAATCATTGTTTGGATGTAAGCATGAAAACATCCAGATGCAATGGATACCATATTTAAATATTGGAGTTCAACATTTGACCTTTGAGAGATTTGACCAACACATTAACATTGTTCATTGAAACTTGAAAACAAAGTTATTTTCCTTTGTGATGTAGGATGTATTTGTTGTTGTTGAAACATTAATGAACAATCAATGCAAAAACGTTTATTAATTCTCTCCTTTTTATATTATGTGTGTGTGTGTGTGTGTTTTTTTTTTCAATTTTTGTTCAATTAGTTGTGAATGTTTGTGCAAATCTAGGTTTCTCCAACACATGGCTTGATAAGAACACAATTTAGATGGAGCCAATATTGGGGACACACAATCTTCACTCCCATTCATAAAGACACATTCCAATTTTTAAATTCTAATTAAGGCATGTTATTTAGCATATTTTGTAATGTCCACGGTCCATTTTTGTTGATTTTCTTTTCCCATATGATATACCCATTGGGTATCATGGGAAAAAAAACCAAAAATATTGAAGCAAGTCTTTATGCTTGGTATAACTTGTGACCTAAGGTTTTACCTTACACTTAAAGGAGTAGGCCTAAGATCCCTAGTCCTACACTTGAAGAGTAGGGTAATATGCCTCCTAATTTTCTAGGAAGGATATTCACAAATAGAAGGTGCCCTCCAAATGTACTATTGTAATACCTAGCCTAAATAAGCCCCACAAATAATTTATTTATTGGAATTGCCAAAAATTTTGAAAAATACTGGGCTTTGCCATACTGAAAATCTGAAAGAAACTATCAAGCACACTAGCTTGATTATTTAATATAATCAAATTGGCAAAAAAATTTGTTAAAAAACTGCCGAACATAAATGACCAAAAAATAAATAAATTAGTAGTCACCTTGCTGCCAAAACAGGCCAAAAAAGCCCCCTTTTGTTTTTGCAAAAGAAATGGTGTGTTTTTTTGGCTTTTGCTCCGTCGCTTGCTCGCCATTAGTCGCCACTCTGCAAAAGCTGTCTTCTGTGCACGCATACACATGCACGCGTACCTTTCTCGCTCTCCCATTTTCGATTTCCCATTTCCCTTCTCTGCCATAGCCTTGAATGCTGCCCTGCGTCTTCTTCTTCACCTTCCAAACCCTGCTTGCAAATTTTCTTGTCATCATCGGTCATGGCCAGTCTTCTGGCTTCTTGCAGTAGTACGTTAGCAGCTTTTCTACCATCATCATCAGTCTCCTCATCCTCCTCCTCCTCCTCCTCCTCCCACCACATCCAGAAATCTTCCGTGTCTTGGCTGTCTTCCAGGTTCTGTAATAATGAGAAATTGTATTCCAGTCTGAAGAAGTTGAGGTCCAGGGGAAATGATGTTTTGCAGCGTAGTACCTCGGTAGGGATTTTTCGGTATCCAGATGATATGGGGTACTTGAAGAGGGAGAAGACAATAACAACAACATGCCGGGCATCATCGTCACCATCGCAAAGAGCGGCAACTATTTTGGAGAAAGGAGGCGAGAACAAGACTCTGCCTCCTGAAGTTTTCATAGAAGAGATGAAGGCTTTTCTGAGGCGGGATTTGATACATTTGTTTGACGAGCAAGGGATTGACAAAAGCATGTATGATCCTAAGGTCGAGTTCCGGGACCCTATCACCAACTATGACTCTTTGGAAGGCTATCTTTTCAACATTCAGATGTTGCGACTCCTTTTCCATCCCATTTTTGAGCTCCATACTGTCAAACAGGTCACAACTCTCTTTCCACCTCTTTCAAGCAGCACCCTAGGGATGATGAGGGATTTTATTCTTGTGGCAATGTTTTGCAAGAGGCTTCAAATTTCTGCTAGATTCATGCATGGCAAATGATGTTAGGCAGAACTGTCATGCAATCTACAATTGGGGATCAGCTACACACATCCAAATTGTAAACATAAGGGAGTGGGCCATGGAGTGTTCTCAAGGAGTCTCCCATCTCCATTTTGGGCAACTGCATTGCCCTAAAATCACTGTCCTGTGTTTTTCTTTCTTCATTCTGGAGTGTTGTGGTTGACTGTTTTGGCAGACAGGACCTTATGAAATTACCACAAGATGGACAATGACAATGAATTTTTGGATAGTTCTGTGGCAGCCCAAGCTGATATTCACAGGGGTGTCCATCATGCGCATCAACCCTGAAACTGGAAAATTCTGTGCTCACATTGTAAGTTTTTGCAAATCCCAACAGCTTATGCATAACATTGTGTGTGTGTTTTTCTACAAGAAAAGCTAAAATGTACACTGACATGGTTTTTGTTTTTGCACGGATTGAGGATTCAAAGGAATAAGTTGTGACTGCATATTGTGACTCTTTATGCTGCTGTAATACTCATCCTGTGTGTTGTGTATGGACATGGAATTCAGGACCGCTGGGATTCAATCAAAAACAATGAGTATTTCTCATTTGAAGGTGCAATGGATATAATTAGGCAGGTTGGACCTTCTAATCTCCACTGATGTATGACTCAATCAATGTCTTCTTTCAATGTAATTGACTGCACACTTCTTGTCAGCAAATCTGCAATGGCCTACTAGCAGACACTGAAGACACATTGTGACAGTTTCATCTTTCAGCATGTTGTTTAGCTACATTTCATGCCAGGGACCCTGAACCCTTGATGTTGGAAGTGTGGATTGAATAACACCAATTTGTCCAAATGGTGGATTTCTTTTGTTTTCCTTTCCTTGAAACTGCAAGGCATCCTCACTCCTTGAAAGAGGGTTTTGTTTTGACAGATGCAATACTTCAAGACACCAGATTTGGAGACACCAAAGTACAGGGTTTTGAAGCGAACTGCTGTATATCAGGTCAGCTCCTTGTCATTACAAGTACATCATAGTCAGAGATTCTACCCATGGTGAAAGGTTCTTCAAGTGCCTTGGATTGGCTCAATAACCTGAGCACTATGATTGCATTTAACCATTGCATGCTTCAATAATCTGGCTGCTTTTTCACCCTTCATAATTGCACTCAGGCCATTTTGCTCATGGCCATAATGCAGGTGCGCGAGTATGAACCTTTCATAGTTGTGGAAACTGAGGGTGATTCTTTATCAGGTTCAAAGGGATTCAATGCAGTTGCTGGGTAACACTTTCTTTTGAAGATAGTGTCCTTTTTGCAACTTGCTCCCATGATTTCCAAACTGTAAACTGGTTGACAAGTTTGATCTCCTAACTTTGTCATGAGAAATAATGTCCTATAGTTGATGCCTTTTGACTTCCTGCACCCCTTCAGTTACTTAAATTTGCTGTACAACATGTGGCAGGTACATATTTGGTAAGAATGACAAGGAGGAAAAGATGAAGATGACTACGCCTGTGTTTACAGAACAGATAGATCAGTTTTCATCATCTGGAGTGAAGATTCAAATTGTTCTACCTCTACAGAACTCCCTATCAGAGTAGGTCTAAAAAGCTCACAGTTGTACTCTTTAACCAGTTTATTTGCTGCACAGGGTTGCATTGTAGTTTCAGTTAGAATGTTGTTGGTTTCAAAAGCTCTGTAAAATCAGGTTTTGGATGCCTATTTACAGCTATGATTTTGTCATTCCAACAGCTTTCAATGCTGGCTACTCTCAATATGAAACGTAGTAAGGCAGAATTTATGTCTTTCCTGCTGATTGAGGAGGATATGGTGGTGTTACAGATTGCCTGTTCCTTTGTCAGAGCAAGTAAAGGTACAACAAGTGGAAAGGAAGGCTGTTGCTGCCATCAGGTTCAATGGCAAGCCAACAGAGGACCTTGTGCAAGAAAAGGCAAAGATACTTACAGAAGAACTGGCAAAAGATGGACTGAGACAAAAAGGAGGAATTGTACTTGCCAGATACAATGACCCTGGTAGAAATTTTCCTTTGTTCATGGTACATCTCATTATCCTTCCTGCTGCTGAATTTTTCAATGGAAATGTTGCTTCAAACTTGCTTTGAAAGTCTGGCAAGAGCAATGATCCTTACATAGTAAAAGCCACTGCTAAATCGTTTTTAACAAGATTACACTTAATGAGCATCTTTTGTTTGGACAATGTTCATGTGCAGAAAAATGAGGTGCTTGCATGTCTTGAAGATTTTGAGTTGGATTGAGCAACCTGCTGGTTAACTTAAGAGGTTGCAAGCATCTGGTAGTTTTGTGCAACACCCACAAAAGAGTGGTTGTCTATTGTAGAAACACAGGATCTTGGTCTGAGTTTTGGACTGCAATCAGCATCTTGCTGGCACTTACCAGCTTTCATGTGCTGTTAGTGGTTGAATGCTGCTGTTGTAATAAGTCACCAGGTAGAGCACCTTCATTGGTCAATCTAACCTCCATCACAGTGTGGACAATGATGACTTATTGATGACTAAGCAAGCTTCAACATGATATGGATTTTGGGGTTCCTTCATGTAAAGGAGGCTGCCTACCAATTTCCAAGACTAGCAGCATTGGAGTTTACTGATCAACTATTATTCTAGAAAATCAAATTTGATTGTTGTTGATATACAAGATCTGTCCTGAGTCCTAACATTCACTTTTGGAAACAATGGGAGGGCTCAATCATGACATTGACTAGCATTCAAGAGATATAGCTAAGAAAAAAAGAGGTTAATAGTATCCTCATTCAAGCTTGCAAGAGAAAGCTTCACTGTCATTTGAGCTTCTCCAAGTACAAGCAAGCACCTAAGCTTAAGGCATAAAGAGGCCTACAAATAAGCTAGTCTTTGTAGCCCTCCTCTGACAGCTGCAATCAGTATTGGCTTGAACAATACAACACTGATGAAATGATTCAAAAGCTCCATATGTACATTTGCAACACATAGATCAATGGTTGGAGACAGCTATTGTGCTTGATTCTTCTACTAACCTGATTCATTTTGTGTATTACAAAATCAGCAACTGAGAGTGAGAGAGAAAGGTTTTAGTTGTATGTGCTGACAAAAAGATGAACCCAAAGCTCCTGACAAGCTTCAGCAAACTGGTGTATGCAACAACACAAATGATACTGCTCAATAAAATAAGAATGTAAACCCAACATCCATCCAGAAGATCACTGCTCATGACCAGATCTTGATGCCAGAATTCTCTGATCTTAAGCCCTAGTAATTTGCTGAAGCAAAGATGAACCCCAACACTCCCGACAAGCTTCAGCAAACTACAGCATGCCCATAACATCAATGATGTCAGAATGTAAACCTGACATACAGGACATCACTGCTCATGTCAAGAACCTGATGCTAGAACTGTCTGATCTTGGACTAGTACATATAAGCAATCATTATACAATCTGGTGTGCAGCATGGATCCCAGATTCCACTGATGAGCACAACAGAAAACATGGAAACAAATTGTTCTACTTTGTCCATCTCCAAAGACAAAGTACCTTCTGCATAGTTGCTGCTATGAAAGTGTTATTGTTATTACTTGGAGGAGAGAAAGAGGGCGAAAGGAGGGAGCAAATCACCAACACGGAGGCTCAAGAGGAGCAGCAAGGATCATGGAAGGAAGGAGCTGCGCTGCCACTCCGAAAAAAGAAATAGCCTACTGCCAATCCCGCAACAATACTCAGGAAAACCCCACCATTATAGGACATGACGGCGAGCATGAGCAAATAGCCCAGTCCTACCTTGATGCCGAACAGTAAAGACTCCAAGGCCTTGTTGATCCCTATCCGCGACCCTTGCACGACCACCCCACCCAACAAAGGCGCCTCTGGAGTGTCATCAGATACTGCTGCTGAAGGAACTGCTGAAGTCTTCCCAGCAGAGCTTGTTGTCAGGAAGACAGATCGTTGCACGGCAAGCCATTCATGGAACACGGAGAAAACAAACAACACAATCAACGTCAGAATGTAACCTTGCCATGTCTTCACGGCCCATTGATCAAAAAGCACTATCACTGACTTCCCCCAATAAAATGTCATGTGCATCATGGTTGCTGACGATTGATTCTCCCCCTCCCTCTCTCTCCCTTGTTCTTGTTCTCGTCCTTCTCTCAATTGTGCTCTCTCTCACACCTGATCACTGCAACTTACGCAGTTCCACCCTCCTCCTCGAAACCCTAATGCTTGACACCTACTTCTTCCCCCAATCTCTTTCTTTCTAGTGCAAACTATGAACTCGGTGACCGGCGAGACAACACCCCCCACCCCCCTACCCCCCCTTTCTTTTTTTCAGGCTAAATTTAGGGATTTGGCTAAAAAGAAATTTCCAAATGGCTAAAAAATGTGTTATTTTGGGTTTTCTAGTCGCCACATTTGTATACTTTTTAAAAAATTATCTCCATATTTCTCTATTGGGTTCTAGCATATAGCCAAAAATATGACTTCGAATCTTAAAATTTTTAATTGTCATATCCTATTTGTAGCTAAATTCGGCTAAACCGTATTATAGATTATTGCCAGTTCAGCTAAATATGTAAAAAAAAAAAACCCCTGCAACCAGAGGTCCCAACATTATATTGACACGTGGTTGTTCTTGCAAGCCTGCAGTACAAAAGTACTGCCGGCTTCTTTTTTTTTTTTTGGCTTCTCCTGACTGCCCTTTTGCCCATCCAAGATGTGTCTGGTGGTGCCCAACACATCTTGATGCTGCTGCCCGTACACACACTTTGGGTCCTGTTAAGTTATGCACTTATTCACCAGTGTCGGGAGGTTCTTAGAATGAGGGAGAGATACACCCAGGTTATCAATACACTATATATCCACTTACCTGCCAATTCTCAAATTTTGGTGTATAACCAGTTTTGGTGTATAACTGTGGTTCTATAAAAAAAAAGGGTCAAAAAAAATTGGTTGAAGAACCATCAGTTCTTTGCTGGATGTTTTTAATGAAAATCATTGATTCTTTTAATGAAAATCATTGATTTTTTGAGGTTTTTTGAAATAACTGGAACCAGTAGTAGTTCTTTGATTCTGGATTTTTTTTTTCAAAGAACTGAACCAGTGATTCTTTGATTCTGAAATATTTAAAGAACTGGATTTGGGTGGTTCTTTAAAATTAAATGAACTGCCCAACACTACTGGTATGCATGTTTTGGGCTTGAAATTGGACACCTTAGAGGAGAAGAGTACAAACCTGAGTCATCCATAATATGGGTTCAAAGTGTGTGTCTGGGCATCATCCATCTCTTTTGAGAAAAATATGGATCGGGTCAAGGGCAGACAAGGAGGAAAAAGAAGCAGGCAGTACATTTTGTATTTTTGTACTGCAATAACACAAGTACAAAACAATTGCAATAACAGCTATGTGCACATACAATGTTTTGGGACGATGTTTGCTTTATTTTTGTCAATTTTGTAATGTAGCCAATTGCATCAAAACCATTGCTGGGTTCAGGCAATTATACCAAGTAGGGTGGGCCCAAATTTTTGAACAAGCACAATGGCCTGTACCTGGGATGCTCCACATTATAAAAACCATCTTAGTGGTTCACAACGTCAGCAGTTGGCATTAAATCATGGTTGCAGGATTCAAGGGAAAAAGCTAAAATGAAAGTCATGAGATTGGTTCAATAACATGGCATAACGCCTCACTCCCTTTTGTCCTCTTCAAATTTCCGTTGTTTGGAGATATACCATACTTACATTTGATGCTTAGCACAAAATAATTCGCAAAAGGTCTAGCTGAGAAAAAAGAGAAAAATCTATTGATATTTGTCGAAATTCTCGAAAATTGAAAACCATCAGGTTACTATTGCAAACCCACAACTCTTTTGCATATTTATTCATCAACTCTTGAAATTCTTGAAAATTAGACTTCAAATTGCCAAACCTTGTCTTAAAAAATAAATAAATATTTGGCAAAAAAGTGCCAAAAACATCAGTCATAGGTATGGTAATGTGTTGAGTAGCATGGATCACAACCATTTGACACCTCTGTGGATACATTCACCAATCTCATAAGGATTTGGGTTTTGATTTGGGAAATCTTTTTGAATTTTTTTTTTCCAAGTTCTTGATGATGTTCTGCCTGGTTACAAATGCAGTGGAGGATGTTTAGTCACTACTGAGAACGTCTTCAGTGCTAAATGCAACATGAAGAATGTTCACTCAATGTGTAAATGTTGGCATGAGATCTATCACAGAAAATATTGGATTCAGAGAACCAAAGATAAGACTGTACTCCTACTCATTCTGAGGTTATTGGACAACAAGGAATTGGGCCTTGAGCAAGTCAATAATATGAATGATTTTGTGGAGGATCATGTTGAGCACAACCAGGTACCTCTTTGCTTCATTGTGTTGATATGTTTGCTTAAGTTGTTATCATTTTTGGTGATTCAAAAAACTGATTCACTTACAACGACATAAGAATCCAAGCTCAAAACATAAAAAACCAAAACACTTGAATATAAAAAAAAACAGCAAAGCAGTAACTATGCTTTAGAATCCCAAATCGTTAAAAATGATTTGAGGTTACACAAGATGAGATTATATCTCGTAACAAATATTTCGAACCTTCAACTAGTTTGAAATTAATTAATTAATTAATCTAATCCAGTTTATTCTTAACTAACTAATACCTAACTGAACAGCTAAATTAACACCCCTGACATGGTCCATCAGAACATGTGTTACACACCATAGATGTCTATGAGAATGTTGTGCACACTTATTTTGTACCAATTTCATGACAAGGAATTGGTTGGCCTTTTGCTACTCAGGATAAGTTTGAAGAGTTTGCAGATGTGGATGAGATCTACAAGTCACTTTCACTTGATAAAATGGAAGCTCTGGAGAATTTGGGTGCAGTTGCAATTGTGGCTCCTGCTATTATTGTCAAAGAGAAGGTACCTTCCTAGAACTTGCTTACTACTTCTTGATGGTAAGTAAACTGCATGTAGGTTGTAAATGGAGTAGTTACTTATTTGCTTGTTCTGGCACATGAGGTGTAGTTTCAAATGTATTCCACACTTGTAAATGCAACACAGTTGCATGGGTTTTACCTGTTCTTGCTCTGCACATTTCTTCAATAGAGTACACCAATAGGTGTAAAACTAGGAGAAGCTGGTGGCTCTACTGTTAATGGTGCAGAAGGAAAGTCATTGGTGAACACATTTTCACTCCTCCTGTAATTTCTGGTGGGCAATGGAGTCCACAAACTGCAAGCACCCTTCAAGGGCAGCAGGCGGAGGTGGTAAGAAGCTGCTCTAGTAGAGCAGCATGTGTATGGAATTCTATCCTGTCATGGCTGTTCATTCTGCTTAGATTTCATTTCAAAGTAGTTCTTCCCTTCTGCATTTTTCTACATCCCTGTTCATTTGTCATTATCCAGAGAGTTGTTTTTGAGCCTACCATGAAACGGTTTCCACCTGGTCCTGGCTCCCTTCATTCATGAGTGTGGAGATATCTCAATGCTCATGAAATGCATTGGGTTGTTCCAATTTTCCTTGCAAGTACATCTTTACTTGCAGGGGATATGTCAGCAGTATTTGGTAGTAAGGGAGCTGAAGCAGTCTTGCATATACAACAAGAAGTACAACACATGGTTTCAGTGTTTCATTGAACACTTTTGTCATATTTCAATTCCTCCAACTCTGTTAGTCAGATATATATTAGAGCTATAGAGACGCTAGATTCATATACAATCTGCAATTTTTTCCTTGATAATCATGCAGATGAAGAAGCACAATTGAACTTCATTTCTAGGAGTGCAGAGATGTAGATGCAAGCCAAGAAAAAGTGCACTTGTCTGAAACAGATACAAAACACCTCTTACTGCTGCGTTGAGCTGAATTGATTTTGGCATTAACCAGCTTATGTAAGTGTGTTGTTTAACCGAGCTTTAGAAATACCTGCTCGGATTCTATTGTTGCATGATGATGTTTTCCTCACATGAATCTTCTGGAAATTGATTTGCCATTCCCACATTGTTCTGAAGCAATTGCTTCAAATGTCCAAGGAGTCTCATCTTAAGCCAGTAGAAGGGTTTTAAAAAGCCAGCTAGTAAGTCAATGAACCAATTAAAAGACATCACCAAAACTTGGTCAAAAGTATATCTGCCCACCTTCTTTAAGCAGAGCACCAAGAGCACCAAACGTTTAAACCATACATACAAGATACACAGCAGCTAGTAAACCATACAGCACAGAGAGCCCAGTTCAGCACAGCTGCAACACCTGCACACCAAAATTAAGAGAGTGAACTCATTAGCTCAAATGAAACTCTGTATTCAGTATTACATGCACTACAGACTAACTTTCTTGTGCATTTTTTCAAGTGCCAAGCACATGTATAATTGCCTCATAACAACACCTACCAGTCAAGTGAATTTTGCCAGAAAAGTTGTCATCTTCACTCGTGACTTCATCCCAAATTGTCCTCCAGATCCAGAAAAAACAGACCTGCATTAGCAATCAACCTGCTTTAATAAATGCCTTCCCAGAGTCACAGCATTTGTAGATCTCCATCTACATTTTGCATGACTACAATTAACCAAAATGCAATCACGTCACAAGAAAAAATTGAATATTCAGTTGAATTTGTACCTTGATCTCATTTTGATGACCATATACTCCACAGCAAGCTCCAGATGTACTTCCAACATATCTACATGCTTTTAGATAAAGAGTAAAGACTACAACCAAAACATCTTCCACTGCAAACCCCTGAACTACAGATTCAACCTCCAAACTACTGACAAAATTCCCTTTGGAACTTCAGTTTCTGACAAAGCTGCCAGTTGTGCATATACTAATACTTTTTCAATATATACCAATTGTTTCATCCAAATTGGCACAAAAGACATTGGCAGCACTGATCCCCCACTAAGGTGATTTAAAAGTAAAACAGAAAACACTTGCTTGCACATGGATTTTTGAATATTTGACATCTCAATTTCTCAACTATACATGAGCCTAATGGAAAGAAGGGCGAGATTTATACACAAGGCAAGAAAAGGTATATCAGTACCCTCCAAGAGGTCACATGGAGTGCAAGAAATTGGTGTGCATACAAACAGTAGGCCTAACTGAGAGGTCACCTAGATATGTTTGCATGCCCACATATCTTTTCCAAAGAATGTCTGCTGTGTGGGAAAGATTTTTGAAAAAAATGTAGCATTGTTTGAAGTGCTGCACACAGTAGGTATAGCTCGTCCTATGGTATGCAGAAAGTTGAAAAAATTACTTGGCAAGGAGGAAACAAACTTCTCAGATTGCTAAAACCCCAAAACTGTAGAGCCCAATAACCACTGCATGGTTTGAAAGTAAATACTGGGCAGAAAAAATGAATGCTGAAAGCAAAAAGCTGCAGATGAATACCTCACAGCATGTCACAGATGACTTCTTTGCAGATCATGGCATGAGTCTTGAGGCACAGCACCATCGACCAGTCAGTTTGACCAGAAACAAAAGGAGTCAACATGCAGTACAAAATGGACTTCTTTTTAGTGCTTTAAAAGAACTTTTTACCAGACAGTGATAGCCAAATGCCTCATGCAAGCAAAATTGTTGCCGCTCGGTTCAACGGTGGTATGCTGGATGCATGTTATTCCTGATTGCCCATATTTTGCTTGCATAAGTAGCACAATGACGACTATGATCTGGTAAGAAGAAACAGAAGAGAGGCATCTCATCTGTTGTTGGAACCTCCAGGCACCACTGTGTGAGTCTGTCTTCAGGAACATCATCATCATTGTTGGGTTCTTAAGATACTATGTTGTCAGAGATTTTGCCAGAACTCATGAACGGTCATGCTGAGAGCTTGCAAGACAACCTTGGGGACAGGACCACCAGATGAGTTAGAAAAGAGCACAATGACTAAAACCACACCAGACAACCTTGGGGAGGAATAAATCATCCCTCCCCGACCACACAAAACCATTTTCTCTTTATTTGAGGGGGGACCTGCCCCGTAAGCGCACCCATAAGGGCAAGGTCCCAGGACCCATACAGTCAACCTGGAACTTCTTTGTTTCCCATTTTGTGGCTGATCTGATACTTCAACAAGCTGCTCTGCAAGTTGATAGCTTAGTTGCACAGTAAGCTAAGGAGTGATATTGCCATCAACCTCCCAGAAACAAGTATAATTTCCTTGCTCCTTGTTGTCCAGATTCCTGCAAGCCAGCATAAGTCTTGTGTGAGTTGAAGAGAAAGACCTTATCCACTTCATACGTGGCAAGTAAGGCTCAAAAGCCAGCCATACCCTAGCTTGGAAGAACAAGGGTTTCGGCAAAAGCTGTGCATCCAGACGCCAATTGTCCGAAACGAAACAACAAGACTTCATCAGATGACAATAGAACACTTGCTCATAAGCGGCACAACACCAGTTTACATCAAAACACGACACGATCCTTCGATCCCAACGGAAAACCAACCAAGAAGCCAAAAGAAAACGAGAGAAAGGAAGAAGATAACAAGTCTAGAGACAGTAGCCGACAGATCCGTGACAACCGAAAGAAAGCCTCTAACGAAACATAACCCTAAGGAAGGAGCACACAACCGGGATGATCTTTCATCACCGACACGGAACACCCGAAGAACAGAAGGAAAAAGAAGAAACCAATACGTACCGACGAAAGAACGAACAAGAAAGATGATCAGTACCGCTGTAAAACTCGATCACGCACAACAATCACTCGCGTCGGAAGGAACTGCTCGAAATTCCAAAACGTTGATATCTTCTTTCCGCGTTCAGAGACAGATCGGGGCAAAACGACCGAAGAACCTGCACTGCGGTAGCACCCGGAACCCAGAAACCAAAGACTACAAAAGTCCTTAATCAAATTGCAGGCGTTGCTGCATATCTTATAGTAGAAGAACCAAAGAAAGAAGGGCAGAGAGAGAGAGAGAGACCGACAGAAGAAGGAATGCTCTCCGCAAAGTCTTCAATACGCGTCGGCCGGCCTCCGACGACGACGCTGCGTCGTCGGCATTTGAGACGCCCGAAACGCGACGTGGCTGCAGCCGACGCTACAACGAACAAGTGAAAAGTCTCGTCGGTAAACACTAGATTACCGTTTACGCCGTTCGATCTCCATCTGACGGTGTGAAAGCCTTTGATCTCTCGATTCGTGCTTTGGCGCTAGTGATCGTTCTCTACATTACTGCTTGTCGGACATTTGCTTTCTCTCCATGGAAATTAGTATAGATAGGCCCGTGAGCGAACACATAAGAATTGTGCCCTTTTCTGTTGTTAAATCTTCAACTGGTTTGGTATTGGAGTGCAAAGAGAAGTTGTAGACAATTTGTGGGCACACCCATGGTCATTGAAATTGCCTCATTTGGTTAAGAATTGAGCAAGATATAGGCATCCAAAGTGGGGAACCTTTTTGCCGTAGAAAAATCCTTAACCAAACACATGCCAATTTTTTATGAGCAAAACATTGCAACTTGTGAACAAAGTATCTACACTTGACACATGGACAAGATTGCACCCTTGATCAAACTGGACGAATGCAATATTTGTGTGTTTCTTTGTGCAAAATTGTTCACCAAGCATGAACAAACAAGATTGAAATTTTCAAAAGGGCTTTGAAATCTTTAGTGATGGGGGAAAAATTGTTTGCATTAACCTAAAATTCTAAGCAAGTTAGAAGCACTGCCAAAGGTTTTGGTCAAATGCCTCATGTGTCTCCCACCTCAAACTTTAATGGGATTTTTTAAAATTCCATTATTGTCACATCTTCCTCCTTTTGGGTCTAATTGCTAAGACGTGCATTGCAAGCTTTGTTGGGCATAGGCAAATGGTGAGATTTTTTTTCATGACGTTTTTTATTGTTCTTTGTGATGCTTGAAGTCTTGTTCATCATTGTTTTCAAAATCTTTCAAAAGCCCATTGTGAGTTTTTTGGTGTGTGTGTTGCAAGTTGAAAAAGGACATTGTGCATCGTTGCTAGTTGATTGTTGTGAGAATTTAATCATCTTTTTTTATGTTGCTAATTAAACCCCTTGAAATTCATCATCATCGATTGAACCAAAACCCTCCTTGCTTGCATGTTTTCCCTCTTTCTCAAAGAACATGGGAGCACCCGATATGTGTGCACAATCTCTCTTACTTTCTTTTAGTCAAACCTAGGCCACCCTCATCTAATGCTTACATATTTTTCAATTTCGCTACAATTCAAACTTGAGTCTTCTTGGCTCATGTGTTCTTACTTTCTCTTTTGGTTGCAAAAAGAACTTGGATGTTTGCATGTTTATGAACTTGGTTGTAAGCCCCTTATTCACTAATGGTAATTATTGTTACATAATTACCTCCATGACTAGAGAATCAAAAGTTCATTTTGAAGTGAAATTTTAAAGGAAAAAAAATGTTGGTGAGACAAATATCTTTTAATCTAGCTAGCCCAATGGGCATTTTAATATTTTTAAAATTATTAATGGTAAGTTGGGACTTATTGTTTTTTGTTTACTAGGGCATGAAGCAAATAGGATTAATTAACCATTGTTGGTTCCTAATTCAAATTCTTTAATGGTTAACTACTAGAATTCTCATTCTTTTTAATTGTTTTAATGTGTAATGTTCATTATTTCTTGTTGTTTTTTTGGAGTTTATCAAGACTAAAGGAGGATAAGATGGAACTTTTGTAAATAAGCATGTAAGGCATTCAATGAAAGCTTGTGACCCAATTTTAATTTTATTTTTTTGCCTTCACATCTTCATGAAATGAAAGTACTTAGTTTGTTTAATGTAAAAGATTGTGCCTTTATTTTATTAGTTATCTTTCTTCCCAAAAAGGTTATTGGATGGTAGATGTAGCTAAAGAAAGCAACAACAATTCTTTGGACACTAAATGATAATTGCAATACAATGCAATAGTAGTGACGAACAAAAATTCACAGTGATGAAAGCAATCCACACCTTTTAATATGGCATGCAACAAAGTAGAAAAGAGAAGTAAGACAATAACTACATTCTTACCATATCATTTTTTTTTAAAACATTTATTATGTTTTTCAAAGGTTTTTTTTTGTGTTTTTAAATGGTAGTTTTACCTAACCTTAACTAGTCTCAAGTATGCATGTTTTCTTATGTTTATGTGTTTCTATACCTAATAACCTTCACCTAATGTGTATTTAGGATTGTCATGTTTGCAATTTTTATAACCTTTTTTGGTTCAAAATTTTGTTTTTTTTTTTAAAATTGTTATTTTGGTTACAACTTGAATTGAAACATGGATGGTTCAAGAATTTTTTTTTGGTTGGTTATAGGTCGAATCCAAACTTTCTTGGTCCAAAAATATTTTCTATGTGTGTTGGTTGTAATTCAAACCTCTCCTATCGCAACCCCACTTTGGCCAAGTGTGGGGGTGAAGCCCAACACTTGGAAAAGTTGGAGGTTGGGAGTCTTCCGGGACTCCCGAATGTTTAGAGCTCAACAACAAGGGGCAAAACACCTCGCATTGGGATGTTCTTGGTGTCATTGGAAATATCTTGAAACGTAGATATCGAAAATGCCCTCGCATTGGCAATTCGGACATCTACAGCCCAAGTTATGGGCAAAAGAAGGGTCGGGAGTCAAACTGGCAGTTTGACTCCCGACCACTAAAAGTCAGGAATCGACCTCTTCCTGACGTCCGATTTGAGCGTGCGACATGGCGTTGAAAAGATCTCGACGAGGACTACAACTTTGGTTCAGACCTCGTTGCAATCCAACTCCGCAGTCGGGAGTTATGGCGGTTCAAAGTTCCGGGAGTCTCGCAGGAACAATTTCGGGACTCCATTTCGGGAGTCCTGGGAATTTGTGCCATTCGGATGTAGCCTCCGCGACCAGCCGCAGAGAATACTATATGGGGGAAGGTGGTGGCTTCCCCCGAGTCCGGGCCGTG
>Ga0116231_10001120_pt1 | contig 53390 bp, 29 predicted proteins | sample S1TSphgellanicum_2_FD_89695 | JGI IMG/M metagenome (GOLD analysis project Ga0116231, IMG submission 89695) | Host-associated microbial communities from peat moss isolated from Minnesota, USA - S1T2_Fd - Sphagnum magellanicum MG | ecosystem: Host-associated > Plants > Peat moss > Unclassified...
AAAAAAAAAACATAATAAAAAAAATGCACAAAAGGAAGGAGCTTACCTTTTTTTTCACATTTCTATATTTGGGATGAAACGTTCCTCTTGTCTTCTCCTCTCCACGTTTCTTCAACGTTGAGCTCTCCGCCTTCCTCAAGCCTTGTGTGTCACATCTAAGCTTTGTCCTACTTAAGCTTGGGAGCTCTCCTAAGCTCCTGAGATGGAGTTAGTGAGAAATGAGCTACTTAAGCTTGGGAGCTCTCCTAAGCTCCCGAGATGGAGTTAGTGAGAAATGAGGTGAGGGAGGTGGGAGGGGGGAGGTAGGTAGGAGGGTAAAATTTTGGGGCAGAGAAGGGGGGCTGAAAATTCCCTGGGCAGGGGAAGAGGATGTCTTTTTGGTTCATCCCCAAAACGGCTTGAACAGCCTCATCCTGAACTGGTGCACTGCTGGCTGCTGCTTCACTCCAGCCTGGGAGATCCTGCGAACCACCGCTTATTTATTCCGCTTCGGGTTTAAAGACTCTTCATCTCTTTGCTTCTTGAGGTGCACCAGTGTATGATGCTTCAGCTCCTTACGCCGTCGAGAGAACGGAGGGATTTGTTTGGGAGTATTTTGTAGTTAGATTTGGGATGTGTGTAGCTTCATGTTGTGGTTCTCTGGAGGAGATTGTGATACGGCGATTTATTCGACGGACTTATTCAAGGGAGTCGGTTTCTCATGCTCTGTTTTGATTGACTTCCTTTCTCTGTCCCATATAGGTCATGTGCTTGGCTGGGAGAGGTCTGGAACTTGGGCATCCGGTTGTTTCAACTGATCTTGTTTTATCTCTCTCAGCCAACCATATGCCCTGTATGGGACGGGCTCGTATCGTTTTGGATACTCGTTTCATTTGGAATTCTGGCCTATAGATAATAACGTTTTCGTGTATTGAGAATATTATTTGTTGAAGTGAATGTTGGAACACAGCTTTTTGTAGTAGTGCATCTCTCCGATGCTGACAGAACTGTGAGTGTGGTAGGCTGCTCTGATCATGCTCATGTGGAAGGAAGGCTTAGGAATGTATCCTTATGTTTCTTATCCAGTGTTCGTTCATATACATTGACGTTTTCCCGCAAAACGGGAGTCGCGTAATCAAAATGTATGCACGCCGCCCTGTAGAGTCCATGGTTGAAACGATTGTTAGACCGTTTCATTATGAAGTTTCTCTTTTCTTTGGAGCAAGTTTTCGAAAGTTTTTCATCGCTCAAATAAGTATCTGAAACTCTCTTTCTCGCTGGAAAAAAGAGTTTGAAAGGAGTCTTTTGTTTCTTCTCTCAGCAACTCTCTTTCTGGCAGGGAAAAAGAGTTTCGAAAGGAGTCTTCTGTTTCTTCTCTCAGCAGAAATTTCCTGTTGCGATGGCCCAAAAAATGAGCAAATATAAGCCCTCTCACATTCTCGAAATGCAAAGAAATGAAAAGAGTATGGGGAGACTGTAGCATGCACGAGAAAAGGTTCTTGAGGTCTCTGAATGGGAATCTGAATTCTATAGAAACTGTGACATGCATTACAAAAACATTCTTTGAGTACGGGAGATACTGTAGCATGCAAATACGATACTCGGCCAACTTACATGAGGTACTTGGGGGCAAGCACCGTCTTCTTCGTCGAAGCAACATGTAATCCAGAAGAAGCTCTACTGTCTGGCTCCTATTGTGCACGCGTATTCCCTCCTGATCGAGAACGTCGTTCCGTGCACGTCACCCATCTAAACCCTAAACCCTAAACCCATTCATCTATCCATAAGCATGCCATAAAAGCAGCAGTAAGAAAAATCCATCCATCCATCCATCAACAAAAGAATCCGAAAAGTATGTAATAATAATAATTAATTTGTGAAAGTTCTAAGCTCAATTTGCATGAAGTGAAGAATATGTTTTGTTTAAGTAAGTAAACTGCGAAGAAATATTTAAGAAATTGGCTAATTATAGGATCATATTGCTCGGACTACATTCCAACAAAACTCTAAAAATCGGAGTAGTTTTCAAAACTCAAATTTTTAATTCCTCCTTTGGGACTCATTACTAAGGATTTGAGGAAAGTTTAACGCCCACTATACTGGAATAATATCATTCTTTTAGGTGAGTTCATAATGTCTAAAGCCCTTTTTTTGTGCATGTTGAGGAAGAGAGAAAGTTCGGTATAACCTCAATTAAATATCTAAGCCTATGTCAAAATTATTATGATCTTAATTCATGCAATGAATCTTTTATAAAAGTGTCCTTTCATTGAATTCTCAACTTGCAGACTTTGGAAGGGCAATGAGGCTTCAATTTTATGACTTGGGAGAACAATCTCAAGCAAAAACCCCTTTGGTGTTTTCTATATTTTGGTGAAAGAAATTCTTGGGTTTCATTTAGTTATGCAATAACATAGTAATTAAATGTTATGCCATAAATTTTCTTGGTAGATCCATGGTTTAAGATAAACCCTTTTTGAACACCTACTCTAAAAGGGTAGGTGCTGACCCTAATTATACCCTCTAAAATGCCAAATGAGGTTTACTCCATTTGTGCGTGCCAATTCTGACAGTTAAAGACTTAAAATTAGCTGATTTCTTCAAACGGAAACTTGTTCAAATGATTAAAATTAGCTGGACAAAATCATTAAAATTTATCTGAACGTTGTGAACGGAAATAATTTGCACTAAATAAGGGCAAGACGTTTAAAACCAAATGATTAAAATTAGCTGGAGATTGCGAACTAACGGAAACTTGCACTTAATAAGGACAAGACGTTTAAAAGCCCCTTACGGACTTTGCGGGTGTCAGCAAGACATGTGGTAGACTGGCAGTAGTGCGACCATTTCCAAGTGTAAAGAACAAAGAAAAGAGTATGGAACAATGTACTACATTTTTGGAATATACTAGAAATAACCGCTTGCTGAGCATGAGCCACATGGGTTGTTGATAGGAACTAAGTTTAGTGTAAACCATTAGCCTAGAATAAGATATTTCCAAACATAAAGTCATGTTTCCAAATACAGGAAATTATCATGAGCAAAACAAACAAGATAACATATACATGATGTAAATGTATCTAACTTTAGTTATAGAGAGGATCACCTATGACAAGAAGAAAATACAAGCACAAAAAGGAGAGGACCTAAGTTCAAGTTGAAATGTTACGAGTCAGATCTTGAAGGCTAGGGATTGGTCGCGAGGATCCCCCAACTCAACTATCTATCCTAGTGGATGAAGTAATCACCACCATAATATATGATTACGGTTGTGATTATTTCATCCAATAATAATCACATTAATTATATGATTAGCCGCTTTTTGTTTGCAAGATCATTCTTCTTCAGCTTCAGAGTTCATGGCTTTCCTGGGCATGTATAATTTTTATGGATCATGAAGTACATGCACTCTTAGGTCCTTCTCCCTCCTAAAAACTGTAAAACAGAATATACAATAAATACCCCATAATTTTCATTTTTGCTACTCTGGGAACAAGCATTTTATCACATAATTATACTACTCACCCTTCCCCCCTTATGGCAAAGTTCAAACCAGCAACAGTTTAAAATAGGGAACACAGTTAGTTGTCTGAAATTCCCAAATAATAAACTCTCAAAGCTGCCAGATCTCAGTAGTAAGTAACACTGGCTAAAAGCATTTCCTCAAAATGTGGGGACGAAATGAAAACTTGTATTGCATTGTTGTGTTTCTCTAGTCTCTTTTCATTCCAGTTGTAGAGACAACAAATTGGGTAAGCTTTTACAAGCTGTATCTGAGCACAATTTTGTATGTATCCTCTGTGCTGATCATCTAGCAGCAAACATGACAACTGTCTGGAGAGCTGGCTCAAAGGCTGGCTGCTGCAAAGAGATTTTCAGTAATGCTCTCTCTGTAAACTATGCTCTTTTTCCGCCAGTTCCTGCAATTTGAACTGTGCATGTTATTAGGATGTAAATAATTATGTCGGTTATATTATACGGTGTGAATTGTTATTATTCGGGCTCATTGCATGTTTTAGTTTTAAACTTGGTGTAAGTTTGGTCTGCCTGCTGGAATGTGATCAAAATATATTCTGTCTCAATGTGAAATGCTTGTTTGGTTAACAACCCAGAATTCTAGTGTTGAGGGGAATGTTTCAGATCCAAAAATGTATAATGTTATGTGAGAATGTTTCTGCTTATCAAAAGAGGTTAGCTGCACGTTGGTCCTTTTGTAAGGTACGTTTGAAGGACACATTTAATATGTGGGAAAGGATCATGCAAACCATGATCATGCTGTGGGCCGGGTGTGAAGCATGTGAAGAGGCCATTGTTGAGAAGTGTAGGTCATGCAACTCTTGCTTGGTCTAGTACAAAGCATCACTTTCATGACACAAGTTTGTTTAAGGGTGGAGACATTTTCATGCCACCATTTTCATGCGACCCTCAGCCCTGTAGTGGGACCACTGGAAAGGACGTTGATGTGAAATCATATGTGCAAGGGGAAGGCATCCAAGGCCTTTCAACAGATTTTCAGATCATAAAAGCAGATCGCAGCTGATGCTTGATGTAAAACAACCTGCCAAACAAAACACACAAAGGTCCTATCTCCTACCATAAAAAGTAAAAACCTCTAGATTTCTTTGTAGTGTAAATCAAGGGTATATTACCCAATATGACCAAGTGTCAGCCACAAGCAGGCATTTCAAAAAGTTTAAATCGTCATACCCAATAAAAATCTGGTTGATTTTTATGCCGTGCAATGGCCTCGTGCCATGGCGTTACAACACTTCAAAAAAATGTGACAAGGATTGATGGTTGATTTTTATGCCGTGCAATGGCCTCGTGCCATGGCGTTACAATTCAAAAGCTGTGACAAGGACTGATGTCCCACTTCTACAGCTAAGGCTCGAACTTTTGTAATTGCTTCATATTCATTCCCCTCACTTGATTTTGGTTGTTCGAGGAAGACATTATTGAATCAGCTATCGGTCCTTAAGATTGCAGGCCAAAGGTACTGCCTGCTTCTTTGAGAAATCCATCTTCTTTGAGAAAAAGATTGGCATACTTTGGTGCATAACAAGACCCAAAGTGCGTCTGGGCAGCACCAGACATCTTGAATGGGCAGTCAGGTAAAAAAAGAAGTAGACAGTACATTTGTAGTACCTGGAATAAGGTCCCTTGGCTCATTTAACATCTTCCTTGGTGGGACCTAGAGGACAAATGAGCTGCCACTTAGAAGTACTTTCTGACTACTCCATGGGGATGTTACATATGACTCCTCCACAGTCAAAAGTACCCTAGTGACCTAACTTCCATTCAAGTAAAGGGTGATACCTCTTTCCCAAGATCTTTAGAACATTAACAAGTGAATTTGGTTTTTCTCACACAAAAAGTAATAGCTCATGACACATGTATTAGGTAACCTTTGTGGTTTCATCTATTACAATGTACAATATGTTATGTTTATTGTGACATATATGACACTAAAATGGTCATTTGACATTAAGTAGATGTATAGAAGTGGATTAGGGTTGATAGATCAATGAGCGAACACTTAAGAACTCAAAGGAGGTCAAATCCTCACACATTGTTCCTTTGCTTCTAAAGCTCAAAAAACAATTGTAACCCTTCACTTAACACTCCCAACATCACAAATATTGTTTAATTCAATAAAGGAATGGGGAAGATATTGGGTGTTTGGTGTAAGGTGGTTTAATGTTTGACGATGAATGAATTAAAATAAATTAGGATTTCAAGCTTAAATTTTTTGACCATTGCATCTTTGCTTTTAAAATACAAAAAAGTTTTGTAAAGCCATATTTGATTCACCCATTAAGTTTTAAATTGTTCAAAACAAACTAAAAATATGAGGAAGGTATGGGGCTAAAAGTAGAAAGGGTCTAGAACCTTTTTTTCAAAAAAGTTGAAAGAAATTATCATTCATTATCTTTTTGTGTTTTCTTTGTTATTCCTTATTTCTAAGGTTCAAAGAACATTTGTAACCCTCCAATTTGCGTGTCCAATGACACAAAAATTACTCAACTTGGTTAAGGAATGGGGAAAATATTGGAAAATGTTTGGTGATGGGCAATTCTACCCTAATAATAAATATAAATATTAAAAACCTACACTTGATGATCTATTTGCATTAAACAAAACCTAATAGTTGGAAGTTGATTATTGGTTGAAAAGCATGCGTTTGATGGTTTATGCAAAATAGAGAGTCTAATTAAAATTAAAATTATCAAAAGTGATATTAATTAAGCTAAAAATATCATGTACAAAGCGTATTTTGATGAACATATTGGTAGTTAAAATTGAAACTTTCTATCCCCTTAGAGCATTCAACATTATCAATTACTAGGAAAGGACATTCATGCTCAAATATAATTAACATATTTTCCTTACAAGTTATTCATTTTAACACCTTGATGTGAATCACTCTTTTGAAAGATAGATTGTATTAGGTTTTCACATTGTTCTGAATTATGTCAATTTTTTTGAAATGTCCCCCACAAAATTATAAAAAATGAATAAACCAATGGGTTATAAGAAATTATCATTTTTTTAGTCCAAACAAAGGCTTCTTGTGTGGGTTAAAATGAATTACAAAGATTTTCCATTGGTTCCTTGAGCATTTTTTCCATTTAATCTAAAGCCCATTTGGAGGACCCTTTTCTTAACACATGTGCATAAGAAAAAATTAATTAATTAATTTAATTTTTTATAAACTTTTGAAAAAACCCTGTTTTTTAGCTTGTTTAAAAGTCCATAGGTAAAATATTACAAATGCCATCATACAAGACTTTTCAAACGATTGTTTTAATATGTTATCTCACCAAAATCAAGTCCTTAACCAACACATCACAAATGATTGAACTATTTCAAAGCCTATATAAAAAATTGTTGTCATAATTACAATTCATAATGTTTGACTTTGAAAGTCTATACGTTTTTTTTTTTAATTATGGAAATTTAATAAATGGAATAGATACATATTCAAGTTGGTACCTATCTTTAAATTGAGTCCCTTTTTTTTATTTAAATTACCTATCAAATATGGTCATTAAAATGGACAAACATTCTGCAAAAAATTTCAAAAAGTTCAAAAATTGGTTCACTCATTTTTGCACCCACCCAACATTATGAAAAAAATTTCAAAAAAAAATGCAAAGCTATACATTCGCTTGAATTAATTCATTCAAAGTATATGGACTTCTATCAATGCCCTTTCATACAAACAATCTATATTTTGTTGTCACATCCCATTAAATGATTTTAATGAAAATTATAAGAAATTTGTTCTTGAAAAGGATTGGATTTGTAAACCATCGTAAAAACAAAAATTGGGAAATAGGTAAAGGCCTTATGCATCATTCTTAACATTTTTTTAGGGGAAAATATTGCCATATTCCAACCTCAAATAAACAAGTAAATCTACCTCTAAGCTTGAAAATTAGGGTTTTTTTGAGTGAAATTGTCAAAAGGCTAAAGGTTTGGCCTATTGTTTCACCTACAACTTATCCTTGAAAGTTAATCCTCTCATCACATATGGTGACCTTGCAAGCATACCCATAATTAAATGAATCTCTTACTTCTAAATCATTTATTCCCTAATTCCTTGTTTCTTGTTTCATTAACTTTCCATCTACACATGTAATCATTGTTGCCAATAAATGTTACTTGCAAAGCAAAGCCTTTCACCATAACCACCTTCATAAAGGTAAGGGTGATCACCAAAAGATATGTACTTAATGCTTAATAAGTTTGTAAGTTATGATGCATCTTCATGATTAAAAGTTAGGGAGTCAAGATTAGAAATTTTTAAGTTTACAACATACATTGTATATATGGTGAAACAACTTTAGAGGCAATGCAAGAGGAATGATGTTTGAGCTTTCAAATCAATATTTGAAAATCAAAGTTCAAACTTTAAACTTTAGAAAGTGTTGAACAATGAAAAATCTTGTGCAATATGGATTTTGAAAGTTGAAATCTTGAAGTTGCCAATTGATAAGGGTCAGGATTGAGCAATAAATGTCAGCCTTGGGGAATCAAAATCCAAATTTGATTATTTAAACCCTAAACCCTAACTTGAATTTTGCAACTTCCATAATGCACAATGCACTTGTGTTGTAAAGTTTTCTACGCATTATGAATCAACTACACCCTATAGCTTAGGTTAACCTAGGTTATTTTTAGGTTAACCTAAGTTAAGTTAAGCCAAACATTTGTTCAATTAGACATTTGTTAAACCTTGGTGAAACAAAAACTTTGTTACAATTTGGCTAAAACTTGGTTAAACCTATATTATTTTACATTAAACATAGGCTAAACCTAGGTTAACCCCCAACTAAACCAAAGTGTAAATAAACCCTTCATCATACCCTTGTAATTACCTCCAAGGTGATGGTAATATTAATTCCAAAATACTTGGTCGATCTCCTAGCTTACTCTACTACAACTACTCACATAAATATATGAAAGTTTATATGAAATGAAAATTAATCATTTAGTGAACAATATTCCACTTTACCCCCATTATTACCCCTGGTAATATGTGAAAAAAAATAACAACATGGTATGAAGGCGTAATAACATGTTTTTTAATAGAAATGAAGGGACAATAATTAAGTTAAACCCCATGTTCCTACCATATATACCACACATCTATCGTCCTATCATAAATGAAAACATACCAACAAATTAAATAAGGGATTCCCAAGAAATATGAACACCTTTTTATTACCACAATGGAAAAATTCATGCCGCTTTGTATTCTGCTCATTCTCCATCAACACACAAAAAATAAAATAATAAAAAAATAGCAAAATTGAATGGGCTAAGAATGGAAGAAGGAATAAAAAAAAGAATGCATAGTGGGCAACTTAAAAAGTTTCCAACCAAAGAAGGGAACAAATAATTAGAGGAAGAAAAATAGAAGGAAGGGAAAAGTGACATACAAGATTAAAGAAATGGGCAAAGAGATAGATTTTTATTTATTTTTTAAAATAAAACCAAAGAGAAGTCTCCCACTTTGGAAGGTAGGGTCTACCTTATTCACCCCTCCACAAAGGTGACTTGACCCCTAATTACCAATTCCCCAAAGGGCAACTAAAAAACCTCCATTAATCTAGGTGGGGGTATTTCCTTTCCTAAAATTCTTAAGTAAATGACTAACCAACCTCCACCTTCAAGAAGGTTTTGATTGATTTTCCAACTAAATTTTAGCTAGCTAGTGGGCATCACCTCCCAAAGGAGATAATAATGAAAATTCTTATCAATAAGGACCTTTATTGAATTCCTCATCTAATTAAACTAACATCTATGTTAAAGTAAGACTAACCTTAGGTTAACAAAAGTTAAACCTTGACTAAACTAAAAGTTTGTTAAACCTTGACAAAACTTTGACTAAAATCGGTTAAACCTATGCTAACCTAAGTTAACATAGACTAAACATTGGTTAAACCTTGACTTCATTAAAAAATTTGTAAACCTTTGCTAAAATTGGCAAAACATGACTAAACCTTGGTTAAATATAGGCTAACTTTGATTAAACCTAAGCTAACCAAGTTTAAAACTAAACCAATACTAAACTAACCAAAGTTAAAGCTAGGTCAAACTTAGGTTAACCAAGTTTAACCAAGGCTAGAGTAACCACATAAATAAATTCCCAATATATTTTTAAAACATTGATCATTATTAAAAATGAATTTAAATTTGGGAGATTTTCAAAGTATTGCAACAAGCATGGCCTTGGTGAATTCCACAATGAAAAATGTTTTCATGTACAAACTATTTGAAAAAACATGGGTAAAAAAAAATACAATGTCCAAACTTTAACTTAAGCTTGCAATCAACTTTTGAAAGGGTAGGAAATGTTTTCTTGGGGATGCAATTGAATCAAAATCTTAACAATAAGTTAAAAAAACACAAGACATGGCACAAGTTAAGGAGAATGAAACATTATTTAGTCAAAGTGAATGTTTGGGAATTAAGGGGAAACATTTTAAAAACTTCTAATGTGAATTGAACCCAATTTGGGCACTAAACTTTCTAGGTATCACAATTGATATCATGTAACATACCCCATGTAAGGATATCATAATCAATTATAAAAACCGAATATTTAATATGACTTAATTTGATTCATTGTTCATGGATCATTTCCATCCATCATGGATTAAATTTATCAATGAATATTGATTTTCATCCATGATAGATTAAGTGCATCCATTATCATCCCCATATCATTCAATGGATGTAGTTCACCCACCATTGTCCACTTTTCATTCATTAAGTTTCAAAATATGTGTCTTTCCTAGCATGTTTTTGGAATGTTTCTTAATATGCTTTTTAATCTAAGTATTTAAGTTAACCAAATGGAACATATGACCTCATTATATTATAACCATTGTCAATAGTTTTCTAATGTCATGTGAATTTTTCAATCGGACATGATTTAGCTTTCAAATTACATTTTAAGTGGTCAGGAAACTTTTTTGCAACATCCATTTAAAATTATATTATTGTTTGCATAATGTGAGGCCCCATTTTTATTGAAATCACAAAGATCTTTTTAAAGATACAAAGATCATCCAATTAAAACTTATTTACTCAAATCTCATTCCAAATAAGTAAAAATCAATAAATGACAAGCTTTTTGAAACATCCTAATGCTTCCAAAACTCCAATCATGTTTTCAAAATATTGTGAAACTTATGAAACTTTCTAAAGTATGGAAAAATTCAACTTAATCAAATGCATATAATCATCAATGGATCGTGACATGCAAAATCATGAACCTTAAATTGACAAAAAAACCAATAACAACAAAGAAAATAACAAGCAATAAAATTCATGAACAAACAACAAACAAATTTGAAATATTAAACATAAAATAATTAATTTAATCATAAGAAATAAGTAGTGAAAAGAAATAAGCAAATCCACTAGAGCAACCTAAGCTAAGTAATCCAAAGAAATAAGCAAATCTATTAGAGGAAAAACATGCACCATGTTCTAGTATATTTGCTTTTTTTCATTACATCCATTTCAACACTTCAACACATGGCACCTTGAAACTCAAGGATTCGGGGGAAAAAAAAACAACCAATGTTGACAAGTTCCCCAATTTGAAGTGTTAAACCGAAGGGTTCATGCTCAAGTTTTGTGACCTAGACCCAACCCCCTTTCGGTGGGATTGCCATAAGGACCAATCCATGGATTAAGCCTTTTTACTAGAAACAGGTACTTTAAAAAACACTTGAAAACATGTTCAAGTTTTTAAGGTAGACACATTGAAGTTTTTAGAAAAGTTCATTAGTAGGTTAAACTTTATAGGTAGATGATCAATTTTGATTTGTTATAAACTTGGTACTTGGACAATTTTTAATTTTAACTTGTTATAAAACTGTATACTTATAAAAAGATTTAATCATCATGGGGGATGTTGTTAGGGTTTAATTGAAAATGGAACCAAACCTTGGTTTAATTGAACCCAAAGGTTCTTGAATTTGAATTTTTATTTGACAAAACCAAAATGGCAAGTTTTAAAATGTGAAGAATTGGGCTTGAACCCACACTTAAAAAACCTACCAATATTTTTTTTATGTCAAAAATGAAATCAAAGGTTCTTTGAAAAAGGAAAAACCAACCAACACTAGTTTAAACATGGATTAAAAACATGTCAAAAGTCCAAAACATGGGCCCTATTTGTGCTATGTTTCAAATGTGTCAACAATCTAATTGAATTACTAAGCACCCCAATTATCATGTGTGCACTAAAAACCTATTCACCTCAAGTAATATCAAGGCATGGAGTCATAATAAGAGTGATAACATCAATTAGTGATGGCAAAGATAATTTGTTCAATTACCCAATTATGTCAATCTTTTACACCACCAAATAATTGAGATTACATGACCTACCACTCACCAATATACCATCCATTTGAAACTTGTTATGACTTGGATGTGGATGAACTACAATTACATTACCAAGGTTCCACTTGGTAATCTCTCTTGTAAGCCCTCCTACTTCCACCTCACATTACCTAGGTAACAATTTAGATAAATGGGTAAGTATCATAAGTAAGTAGGTAGCTAATTCAAATGGTTATTATGTAGGGAGGTAAATAGGTAGAGCATTTGGTGGCTACTAGGTAGATATATACATGTGCTTGAAAAGGCCACTCCTTGTATGTGTTAACAAGCATTTGACATAAACATGTTTTTGATGAGGGTAGTAATTTTTTTCATCCACCTTATAATTATTTAATTTAGTAATATGCATAATTATTTGGCAAGTTATTTTCATATTTAACCACAACCATCAAATATTTGACATCCTATATATATATAAAGGTGATATATTTTATTAATCATTTGAAACAAACTCATTGAAAAATTCAACATTAACACCATTCAAGGTGTAAGTATTTTTTTAGATATGTCAAAAGTCATAATCATTGCACTAGAATTTATGTCTATCTTCTTGTTATCATTGACATAATATTTGAATTTCAAATGCCCATTTGATTTTGAGAAATAATTTTAAATCACCATGATTGTTGTTGTTATTTTATTTAACAAATCAACTAATTGTCAAGATATCCTTCACTTGGTTCCCACCTTTTTTTTCATCTTTTGTATATCTATCCACCATGTATGTTTCAATTCAAATTGACCAAAGACTAAATGACAAATATCCGAACACATGTATTTTACATTCTTGTGCCCCTATTATTAATATTCTTAAAAAGAATATATATTTGTAACCCTATAATTATTTAAATGATAATTAAGGTATGTAATTTTATTTTGAAATGTATTTCAAATTTTACTTTAAAAATATAGTTTTTTTTTTTTTTGCATGTAAATTATAAAAATATCAAAGGGGCCTCCTCAAGTACATACAAATGGTTAGTACATAGCTAACCACCATGGCTGGTTATGAGACATGAATAAGGACCACAACATGTTTGGACTATTCACATACCATCCATTTGCATGGTGGGCTAGTGGGTGTTGGTTCATTGACTTGGTTCCAAGTAGATGTTACATCGAAGGTAAGGCCCTAGGTCAAGATCTATCCCAAAATAAAGGGCCTAGTGCAAAGGGGAGTCAAAGTGGACCTTTGGATTTTAGGATTCTATCATCCCCTACCTTATTAAAAGAATAAATTGAAATTTCTTGAATGGTAAAGGGACATGAAAGGGCACCCTATGTGTAATCATCAATGTAAGGCAATAAGATCTTGTTGCATAAGTTGCCATCCCACATCAAACATAGATATTGATAATAATGTCAAACAATAGGATCTTGTTGGAATGACATTTGTAACTTTCTAAGTGTCAAACACACACACACACACATTTGACCTTATTATGTGGTATGTGTTGTTGAACACATATCAAAATATTGAATGAATTTTGAAATGGCATATGGTACACATGTGACCTAAAGGCATGTCGTATAAAATACATGACATCTTTAAGGTTTTAACTTTTTGTGTATTTCTACATAGGGATGTGACAACCAACTTTTTGGATGTTTGTTCATGGAGTTGGCGATGATGGCAACTAGCATGAGGGATGCCACTACCTTGATAAACCTTCTATTCTTGGTTTGTTGTTGAATTTTGTGTTGGCTAATAAAATTTGTGTGGAGGCTTTGAATGGAGGAGCAATCGAGTATGGAGATAAAGAATGTTGATGGAGGATTTAAGTAGGAGGTTTTGGAGAGGACTTCAGTGAAGTTAAGTGTAGATCTTTGGGCTTTTATGTTTTCTTTGTTTCAGTTTTATAGGAAGGCATTGTATTAGATTTTTCTACTATTATGTAAGAAAGAGTAAGCTAGAGATTGTAGAAAAGAATGTTGGTGTTGATTCTTGATGTATTCCTTCACCCAAGACCATAGAAGGGAATTGATGACAATATTTAAAATTTCACCATCTTACAAGTCCCACAATTGAACATTTGGTGTTGGGGTTTATGGTTTGAGGTGAATTATGAATCAAGGGAATTATTGTTCGTTGGGTTTGGTTGGAATTTTTGTCATCAAAGGAAGAGATAACAAGATTTCAATTTTTTGTGTGTGAGTTTATTTGATTGTGGGATGATATTCATAACAAATAAAATATGTGAATAAAGAAAAATTTGATCCAATTTTTTTGGTAAGTCTTGTCAAGATGTATGAAGATGTATGCGTGTTTGTAGGATATTGCAACTTTGTTGTGTGTTGGTGTGAGATGGGTTATTAGAAACCATGTTTCAAAAGTCTCATGAATAAAAAGGATGCAACATTGTTGTGTGGATTATTCAAAGTGTTGTGTAATACTATTGTTAGGAGTAGTTTATTAGCACCTCCATTTTAGGTTGCACATTTTTTAGAAACTAGTTTGAAAATATTGAATTGTGAATGACAAAAAATGCTCCAAATTCAATATCTTTCACACCTTAAGTTTAAATATCACCTTCATGCAAACATATTCATGAAATTGGAATATTGAAAAGTGCAACCATGCAACCATGATGTATGTTGGTTGCATTTTATGTTTGACCATGATGTGCATTATGGTCAAAAGTGCAACATAATGGTTGCATGGACTTTTCAACATGATCAAAAGTGCACCTAAATTTGCTTATTTCTATTCATTTTTTATTAAATTTTCAATGACCAAATCATTCAAAATAATATAATTTTTCCACCATAGGTCCTAAATTACAAAACCACCTCAATGCACAACTATTCATTGAGGTTTTCCAATGATACATAAAGGGTGATAAGAGGTGCCATGGTTTGGGAGTTGACAACATGGCAAAATAAACAAATTGGTTTCCTTATTAATAGGATTGAAATTATTAAAGATTAATCACATTTAAGACCTTTATACATTTCTCTCCCTTATCAAATTTCACATCTTTAGTTTATCATGCTTTGAACACATGTAAAAATTTGCTAAATTTAACAACATACCAACTTCGACTAGCTATCCATTGGGTCCTAAGTCTTAACATTGTTAATCACAAACTTGCCCCTTACAAGGTTTAGTGCTTTTATAACACTTTAACAATGTGTTCAAGGTTAAGTGTGAACTAAGTGTTGATACAATCACTGATATGATGTTGTGATTACATTGTAACACATTGTGATAATCCAACATTTTATTATAATGCCATGACACCATTATGTCAATAATTTATCAACTCTTAATTAACATTTAACTTTGAACACATTGTTAAAGTGTTATAAAAGCATAGATGCATGGAGGGGGCAAGTTTTAAATGTTGAAGTTAATAGCCCTAGGTTGGTCACCCAAAACCCATGCCCACCTTGGTTAAATATTAGGAGCAATTGAACAAGAAATTGTTTTATTGCATGAGTTAAAAATTGATCACATGTAAGATCAAGTACATATTTACATGGTGTTTTATATAAATGTCTTAATATGGATGAAGAACCTCTTGGATGTGCCTATTTAAAGTTTCACACTTCAAAATGTCTCTAAAGATAATATTACTAATAGTTCTACCTTTGTCCTACATACTAATTTTTGTATGGAATGCAATCATATTTATGTCAATTTGGGGTAAAGAATTGACTTTAGGTTAAAATATGTGCACAAAATTCAATGCTTGCAAAATGCATTCTATATACACATAATCCAATGCTTTTTGAAAGCATTGCACAACATAATAGTTGTTCTTGATCAATCAAATTAAATGATTTGTCTAGGTCAATTCATTTAAGTAGTCTCCAACCTTTTGTTGTCCCAATGTTTATGTTTATTTGTAAGGGTTGAGTAGTAAGCTTTCTTAAATATGGAAAACACTACTAAAGGCTAAAATAAGGTGTATGGGTGGAGAAGCTTTAAGCCATAAGAAAATTGTCTTGATTTGCATTTGTGTGATGATTATTAAAGCATTTCCACCCACACCATGAAAATGATTTACACTTTATATTTTGGATGAAATGCAATGAATATTAAAGAATATTTTATCTATAGTAATAAAATGATCTACATGCTATGTTTTTGATGAAATGTAGCAATCAAATAATGTGAAACTTGGTTTGGGCTTGTAAATGTGTTCAAAATACAGCCCTCCAAGAGGGGCAATAAAAGCACATGTGATCACTTTTTATTGGCCAACTATAATCATCAAATAGGTGGTGAGATATAAATAGTCTCTCATTTTATATGTCTAGTTTTCATGTGATAAACTTCGATATGATTTTTCTCATGCAAAAGGCCATGGCTCATCACACAACTCGTTGTGAGGTACGCACTTTTAAAGATTCTCCACCCATATTTCTTATTTGTGAAGTTGTAATTTTAATGTACTATATGCCACAATAAACATCATATATGTGTACATCGTAATGGATGAAACCACAAGGTTTGCCTCACCAGTGTCATGAGCCACATCCTTTAGTGTGAGAAAGAAAAATCACACTCTCTTGTTGTCGTGGGGGTGTGGGTGGAGATGCTAAATTGTACATGTTTTTTCCTTGCACTTACATCCAAAATGTGCAAAGGGCAAGCATGGAGAAAAGCTTGTGGCAGTACTTTCTGCACTGCTGACATTGAAGAACCTTGGCCTATTTAACATTGTCCCTCTTTCAGGGCCAAATTCTGTTCCGATTGTTGTGAACTGTCCCCTCTGATTTACACAGGTCCTGCTGATTCGTGATGGGGAGTCGTGGAGCTGATCTTTGTACAAAGAAAGCTCCTTCTGCAATTTAGATCTGGAAGTGGACCCAGCAAAGGATGCTTGCAGGCTATGTTATGTTCTGCTGTCAAATGTCTGTCCGCTGCTAGCAAGTGCTATACAGTTCTGCAACTGTTCATCATTAACACAAAAGGTAGAAAAAGGGTCTGAAGAAAACAACGTGGATGATACATCTACAAATGACAATGAGGTGAATAATTAAATTCTATTTCATTTAATTATCTACTAGAAATGAATCCAATGAATTATCTACTAATTCATTTCTAGTATATTCTTAGGACCCATCATCCACAAAAAAATAAAGATCCATCCAAAACTCAAGAGAATCTCTGCCCACACCGAGATCTTGTATGTGCAGTTTGCATACCAGATTCTTGTTACATGGTTGCAGAGGAAGAAGAAAAAGCATGTCTTTTGTATGATCACAATTCACCGCCTTATGGAAAAGCTGCCTCTATGCATGTGAGCTCCAAATGCAAACCTGTTGGGAAACCCATTCTGCATATGAAAAGCTGTGCATACGTTTGGCAACTGCCACATTGCCACCAAGCCCATTTACAAAAAGACAGCAAAAAGAGGCAGATCTGTGTAAGGGATATCTTTTGCTCTTTGCAGAGATTGTATCAAAAGGCCTAACCTACCTACCCATGCTGATAGGATTGGAGTGAATGTATCAGCCTTTGTTGTACCCAATAGCCTTCAATATGACCAAGGTAATACCAATCTCATACCACTCTTTGCCATGGTATGACTTGATGCAACATAACATCATACCAAGGCGCCCCCACTCTTCTTGTTCATTCATTCTCCTCTCACAAGGTGAAGAGGAGATGAATACGAGGCTTTTGCACTAGGGTGAATGAATGGAAACCTTCGAGCTTGACATCTATTGAATTTGCAGATACTTAAGTACCCAAGGATTGTACAAAATAATACCAATTGAAGACAGGAAAACTGCAATGTGTATCAAAATTCCTGATTTTTCTTTTCCCTTCTCTTTGGACAAATTCACACCCCAAGTATTAATGAAAATCCCCTTTTTATATGTATGCATAATACAAGCCTAGCCGCCAAATGTGCATTTTAATGGTTGACAATTTGTGTATCAAATTAGGTGCAAAAATGATATTATTTTTGTACTAATACTCAATGTTTTGATACCTCCTAAGATTGTTCATTCAAATATTCATATCAGAAATCTGTATTGGAAGACAAATGAATTCAATGATATATACACCGGACTGGTATGAAGCAATGCTGGGTGGGTATAAGAAAACAAAGGTGGGAACCAGCCAGGGTTTAAGACTAGTTCTCACTATGAAGACTGGAGGGTGTCACCCTTGGTGATACTGGGATGAGATCCACATCACTGATTCTCAATAGAGAGCGAGAACCGGTCTCTTTAGAGAACTTTGAAAAGCTAATACCTGGGCATGGTTTCGGAGTGTAGTAGGTTCCAATTCGCAAACATAAGGTTTTTAGGGTAAGGGTTTTGAAAGAAAAATTAGGGTTCAAGGTAGTGTTGTGCAACATTTGTGTTGCATGAAGCTTTCATCTTCACAAAGATAAAGTGGCCCAAGTTTCACTTCAGCCCCACTTTGCTCCTTTACTTGAAATTTTCTTATGGATTTGTACTTTGAAGTTCTTGTTTGTGAAACCTTTTTATTTATTTTGTAGGTCATAGTTCTTTTGCTTTACTTGTTTTGCATTTTTTCCCTTTGTTTGCAAGTTTTCACAATGCAATTCACTTTTTTTTGTTTGTTGCATTTTCTCTCTTGCCTTTTCTCTTTTCTCCATCTTGCTTCTTTTGCAAATGTTTCTTTTCTCTCTACACTCTTGCATATTCTCAGATGTTCTACTTTCAATCTTGCATCTACTCCAACTTTGCTTTTACATATATTTTGACTTGTTCTAACCTTTTGCATCTTTATTCTGATTTTGCTACTACATCTATTATGGCGTTGCTCCTCCAACCTCACTTTTGCTCATGCTTTCTACTTTGATATTGATTTCATGTCTACTCTACTTCAACTTTGCTCTATGCTTACGTACCCTTTTTAACCTACTAGGTGAAAGCATAATACAATGACCTTATATGGACATCATATTGCCAAGTTTTCCTATATCTCTTAAATACCCCAAAAAAAAAAAATTGAAATGTGTAAAGGGACTTACTTATGTAAAATTAAAACAATTAGTTTTTCAAGATTGCAAAGAACACATGAAAGTCATGGATACATAACAAGTAATGAACTTTTGAATTTGGCAACAATTTTTTGTCACACTTATAAAACTCAAAAATATAATTTTTTTATATTGCAATATATCAGTCTCATATATTTGAAACTTTGGGATATTGCATGATTGATGTTTAAGAAACTAAAAATGCATCGAATGAGTAGAATATGGGTTAAATTTATTGTGTTATGGATTTTTCAAGGTTTCAAAAATTGTCATTATTTTAAAAGTTTGTTGAAGGATAAAAATGATTTTTTTAAAACTAACTTTTTGGAACTTTTAAAATGTCTTCTAACATCATGAATTGAAATTGGAAATGAAAAATATATTAATTTTAGTAACATCTAAATATTCATATTTTAAGTTAATTTCCAATTACACTAGATGTGTATTTTCAAAATGAACTTTGACTTACTGAAAAGGAGATACCTTAATGTGCTTCAACCATAGTCTTGATTCTCTCACACATGCAATCTTGCTCCAACTTTGTTCTTCCTCATGTTGGTAATTCCATTTGCCCCCACTCTTGTGTAAGCCTAGGAATGCCAAGGGCTCAAATTTCAAGCTTTTATCCAACTCTTCTAGTTAAGGCTCTTGCATTGTCTTGTTTACTTGTATGTTTTGTTTGATTGTTACTATTTTGTTTTGATTGTGTGTGAGTTTCCTTTTTTTGTTTGTATGAACTTGTGCATTTTGATTGTTGTCGTTGGTTACACATATTATTATTATGTTTGGTTGCATTTTTGTTTGAAGTGTTTGTGTTTTATTTTGTTTTGTTGTGTATAGAATTGTTTGAATGATTTGTACATGTTTCAAGTGTATATATATTTTTGTATGTGTGTTTTTATTCATTGAATTTTTTATTATAAAAGTTGTATGCTAATTAATGAACATTTTTGTTATTTGTTATGCACAAGATTTGTTAAATATCAATATAATTCTTTTTGCATTACATTACACTTGTATTTTATATTTCCATTTTTTTGCACAATGAGAGAGTAAAGTTAAATGACTTATTTTTGACCTTGTAAATGCATGTAAATGTTTTGATTTGTGCATGATAGGCTTTAGATAATTAATTAAAGTTAGAAGTAAAAGAACTAAATCTACATTCATTTGTTTTAAGTTTTTCATCCTTTGTTGAGTAACAACCTTGCGGAAAATGGAACAATAAAATGAAAATGAAAACATAATAACAATTAAAAATGAAAATATGAAATTTATCTCAATGAAAAAATTATGGAAGAAAGGTAAGAAGAGTATCCTAATTTGTGAATAGAAACCAACAAAGATCTGAAAAATGAAGAAGAAAAACTGAAAATGAACTTTTAAAAATTGCATGCTTGAAAAAACAACTTGGAAACCTCATAGCAAAAATGCATTATGTTGGGGTCTTTTATGTTAATGATACTAAAGAATCGTGCACTTTATCATTTGTAAAGTTCTACAATTATCCAATCAATGCAAGAATTTAAGAACTAAATCAAGAAAGGGTCTAACATCGTATATTACAAAATGAGTGAAATAACAAATTTGAAAAATTATGTGTTCATGTCAACCATTCTATTTTTGCAAAAACATATGAGGAAAAATGAATAGTCTACTGAAAGGAACTATGAAAAGGTAACCAACAAAGAAAGGCCTAATATGTCTAGAAATGTAATTTCAGAAAACATTGGTGCAAAAAATCCTATTGAAAATTGAAATTGATGATTTGCACCAATTTGTTTTCTACAAGAACTTGGCCTTTTGATTGTCAAAAATCATTTGCTTATTTTGTTGTGGAAAATATTTTATTCAAACATATGCTCATGCATTTATGTCCTTGAGTCATATTTCCTTCAAAGAAACAATTTTCACAAGAAGTGTTAGAAGTGTTATTTGACTTATTGGAAAGAACAAAACCATATTATGTTTTGTTAAATTTAGCAAAATGGAATTTTGCAACTACAAATTTTGATTTATGGAGGGGAAATTATTTCCATTTTTTCCCAAATGCATGCAAAAAACTACAAGGGCCGATTTATTGAAAAAAATATAATTTATAATTAATTTAAATGTAAGTAAGGTGCTTATAATTGGATTATGAAAATACATCTTAAATATTTCCAATATATTAAAATATATATTATGAAAAATAGATTATATTAAAATAACCTTTTATTTCACATGTTTCATAAAATATACAAAGAATAACTTCCCCTAATGGATGTTTAAAAGAACACATAATATGTTTGGCCTTGTCATTAATTTGTTGGGAGCTAATTAGCAATCAAAGCATGTCACAATTGGTTTGTGTGAAATAGTAAGAACTATAGACAAGTTTTGTCAAGGAACTTAACAAAATTATTGGATCAAATGGGCTAAAGGAGAGAATCATTGTTTACATGAAAGATGAAAGGTCAAATGTGAATGTAATGACAACTACATTAAATTGTAGTTGTGAAATTTGGGTTTGGAGGAAAACTTTCAAGGTACTTGTTTTGACCATAATTTTTCTAATCCATGTCAATATGCTACAATCTATAAGAAAGTATGCAAAATTTCAAGTATGTTTTTTTTGGTTAATTCTATTCAATTTCATATTTGCCAAAAAATAAAATGTAATGTGGCCATAAAATCTAGGAAAAACAAACATGAATGGAACAAAGCTTGTATTCATTTTGATCTTCAATTAAGAAAATTGAGCATTTTAGTTCAAATAAGGTAGATTTTAATCTTTTATTTGAAAACACTTTTACAAATTGAATTTTTTTTCATTTAAACCAATTGAAAATACTAACATTGGATGTTGGATTTTGTTTGCAAATTTGCTAGCAAAATCTTATGTTTCAAAAAGCTTTGCAATTTTGAAAAGTTATTATCATTTGTTACAACAAACAAACTGTTACTAGAACCAATAATCAAATGCCAGCTCCCTTACATGACACCATTTTTCAAATAATTATGATTTCCTTTTTCTTGGGAGCACTAACTTTTAATGATGCATTGCATTTTACCATTACAATGTGCTTAAAACTTAGGGAAATTTTTGAAATCCTAGCAGCCTTAGACAATTTGATGGATGATGATTCAATGGTTGTTTTTGAGTTAGCTTTGCTTATTTCTAACATTAAAAAGGAAGCTTGTAATATTTTGGAATTTTTCTTCTCTAGCTTAAGGAAATATGAGAAAAAAATCATATAATATCTTGTCCTTGATGTTAGACCTTAGTTTTAACATCCTTTGTTTCATATTTTCTTTTATTGACTCTAAGCAAGGTGTGGTTATTTTTGAGGAATATGATAAGAAATTGTTATATCTTGTGCCTTTAAAATATCATCATCATTTACATCAATTGGCAAAAGTTGAACTTGGCTTTGTAGATCAAGGAGTTGATGAAGATTACACTTTAAATATTTTGAAACAAACTGTTAACACAAATGAACAAGTGAAAAAACTTGTTAATAAAAAATATTTGATTTAAAAATGATACCAAGTGGATGTGAAAAATATCAAAAATCTCAAGTGTCCTCTTCAATGATGAGAGAAACATGAACCCATTTTTCCTTTTGTTGGTTTCACTAGAAGGAATTTTTTCATTTGCAATCAAATTTTGCAACTAAAAAATATTGTTTACAACTAAAAAATAATTGCAAACAACATTTTTAAATTGCAAAATTTGATTGCGAATGATAGTTTTCTTATAGTGTTTTCTTGCTCACCAAATATTAAGCACTGTGGGATCACATATTGAGATGGAAAGGATTTTTTGTGGCTTGCATATTTAATAATTCAAGGAGATGTCAATTATGATTGGAAAAAAAATTTTAAGTTGATATTTGTGATAAAAAATTTGCTCAATTATTCAAGGATTGATTGTAAATCATGTTTTAATTGATATTGGTGAAGTTAATTGAGATGGATGTAGCCTTGAAAAGGAGTTAGAAGAATTTAAAGATTCCTTTGAACAACATGAAATTGTGGATGTATAAAATTCTGAAAAAAATTTGAATGCATTTCCATTATTTTTTCCAACGTTCAGGTTTTTTGCAATTTTTTTCAATGTTTAAGGAATGAAAATGTCTGAATTTTTAAAGAAAAAAAGAATTTTGATAACAAGCTTGTGAGAAACACCTTTGAGAACCGATGGTTATTAAATTTGTGAGAACCGACACTTTTGAAAACCAGCTGAATTTTGTTTCCCCAAAAACTGATACCCTGGCCAGTTATCTTGAACTTGAAAAACACTTGAAACAAAGTTGAAAAGCTTGTCTAAGAACCAGAACTGGCAATTCTCAGAAAAAAGTGAGAACCACCCAACAACACTAGTATGAAGCTTCACAGATATATAATAACAGTACTTCGCTGATATGCAAGTTTTATGAAATACCCACTACCAGGCTACCAAGTTAATGCCAGACCAACACTAGTTCTGAGTTCTGACTGCTCCACTACAGCCAATCAACCGATCATATATTTTCTGCTTGTCAAATGGTCAAAGATATGGCGTTCAACATCACACCAATCAGTGATCTATTGCAACTAATCCTGCAAGTTTTCATTCCTCAAAGTCAAGTTGCAACATGATCAAACTTATGCCTGAAATGTATATGTGATTACGAAAAGCTCTCTCCAACACCACTGCCCTCTACAGCACCACTGTAGACTACATTACTTGCAAAAGCCCCCCTGTTATCATGAAGAGATCATGAACATCAATTATCCATGAAATTACTTAACTCTTCACAGCAACAATTCCAAGGTAACACGACAGTGAGTACAGTCATAACCTGATGAGAGTCGCTCACAAAGTGTCAGTCAGACCATCATGAATGGGAATGACAAGCTGCCATGACTATCTACTGAGTTCATCAGTTCAGGACAGCCAACAGTGGGTGTAGACGAGTAGATCAGCCCAAAATCTAGGCAAAACCATTCTACAAAATCTACAAATTTGATGCCTTCTCTGAAGAATGGCATGCCAACCAACATTTAGCTACAAGACTAGAGTCATCATAGACTTAACAGAAACAATTACAGTTCTGACACTGGACCACAAATGAGAATTCAACCAGTCCTGATCCATTCAAATTTGAGCTATTCGTATTCTGCGAAGTGACAGTTTTGCTCATCCAATGAATGCAGAACATTTAATAACTCACCCACCTGCCTTTTTCATTCACTATCTCTCCTGCAAGCTCAAAGAAGGCCAATGCAAAGGCAGCAGCTTCTAAGGGGTGCCTAGGATGTACAGCCACAAATCCAGCCATCACAGCTGTAACAGCATGTCCTGTTGCTGTGATTCACTGCATAACAACAACTCCATGGCTGACACCCAACTCACATTTTACCATCAGTCACTGGATCCACCGCCTCTGAAACAGCAACAAAACAATGTGCTATTCCTCAGTCCTAATGGTAGCTCCACCTGAAGGACTAGCACATGAGGCAGATTAGAGATCAAAACATCCCCAAACAAAAACTCTACTGGAATTGTGCATGGATTCCACACAATAGCTTATGCATAGATCTCTACAAGGTGGGTCACTGGGTGAATTTGAACATTCTGCAACTGGCAAGGTGGCCAGCAGCAGCATGTTGGAGAGAGCAGTGAACTCTATGATTTCTTGGATCGTGTGCACCGCTGGGCAAAGCTCCTGCAGCTCCAGCAGCTAACAGCATGTTAGCTATGATGTCCATCCTCACAAAATTGGTGATGCACTGGATCAAGGGCACCACTTTTCGCACTGGGAAATAAGGCTTCCAGGCCTCTGTTCCTCTGGACCCATGAAAGCTTATCTGATCTCTCATCACTTCATCTCTACAACCTTACAGATTGCACATGAACTTCAATGTTCAATCAAACCCATCAAACCTGAGAAACCATCCCAAATGGACTCAAAACCCAGGAGAGCCAACAGTGCCAAGTTCCAAGTTCAAATTAAGCCTTTACTCTCACTCAATATGGTGTCTATGGACTAATGATTATACAACCAATTTCCTGTCAATCTCCAAATCCACAGTGAACAATGTGCACTGCATTCAATGCAAAATCATAACTTGGATTTTTTCCAGGAACTTTCAACTTAGCTATTACAAACTATCAACTCTGTAGTGCAAGTTCGATGGGGCTCCTATACACTGTTAAACATGAGGAGTCTCGCCTCAAACAATCAACTATAATCCACTGCATAGCTCTGGCAAGCGTGAGTAATTTCATATAGTGCATACCAGCAAAGCGGGCAGTTATTCCATGTGTAGGTGACATCAAAACAGGTGTCTGCACTTCCACTATCTCTAACTCGCCATCCTTTACAATTGAAAAACCCAAATCACTCTCAATCCATTCTGTTGCAGGGCCTTTCACAATTCGATCGTCAATGAACCGAAGCTTGCGACCACGCTCATGATACCTAACCCTTGCGTCTTCAGGCACCAAGGAGAGTGCCATATCAAACACCTTGGCATTCAAATCCTTACCGATGGCTAATAGTTCATAGCTGCTCTTAGTGGTTGTGTCATCAGGACCGAACACATCCATTAATGCTTCTCGACTCTTGCATTTGATCCATAAGTTACTTAAACCCTTTTTCCCATACTTCGAGAGGTAAACGTCAACAAAAACCAGGTTTTCATCTGATGCAATCCATGGTTTTGAGACCACAAAATTGTTCACAAACTTATGTGGAATAACTCTCACGTTTTCTTTCTTCAATTTAGGCAGTGAAGCTACATGCAGTTGGACTGTAACTGCCTCAGCTGCTTGATTATGCAGTGCCTCCCAAAATGCTCTATACCGTCCTTGTGTTTCCTTCACGGCTTCCTTCAGCATTGAAAACCCCCACTGGCCCACATCACTCTTGGGGCCTTCAACTTGCACAGATAGGAATGCTGCAATTAGCTCTGCTGTTCGATGGACTGAAGCATCATACGATATATCTGCATCAAGGTCCCCGAATGCATAATTCACCTTACCATCGGCAAAATTACCATGGTTCATTTTTGGTATGATCACAACAGGTTTCACGGCATATGTGTTGTATTCACCCAAGTTGGGTTCTGTGTCCAAAATCTCACTTGCTTGGTTTGCAGACGTTCCCACCGTTGCTTGGCCATCAAGCTCCCCTGCCAAGGTCAGGACAGGCTTTGGGTACTCAGCAATAGCATCTTGCTCAGGATCAAACCAGCTTCCAAGCTGAATAAATCCCTGGGCCTTTCTTAATGCCACAGGTCTTGCGTCCCATGCTCCAGAACTGCAAATCCACACATCATGAAGATTCAACCTTCAACCCTAATGCAACAGCCTGACTGCCTGCAGATGATATTGCAATCCAATTGCCTGCTTACAAACCTGAAGCAATTGTCATTAAGTTCCCAAATGCATCAATGTTTTTTGTCAGGTGGGTATAGGAATTTGCTAGTATGGAGTTGCAGGATGCAAATAAACTGTGCTTGCAATATGACCTGCAAACCTGGAACTTGAAATGCACATTCAACTGCTTGATTTCTCATACCTGTGCCCAGCAAAAAAAATGTTCTCAATCTCAAAGCTGCCAGGACGGAAACCCTTCTCTTGCAATCTGCGTAGTAACCCTGGAAGACTGCCTTCAATCTTTCCAGGGGTTGTTATATCTTGTTCCGTGTTATACAGAACAACAACCCACAACCTTAGACTGAGCTGTGCCTGAATTTCTGAGACAAGACGAAAATATGACTCTGATGCCTTTCGCCCCCCTGGAGCAAAGACCAGTAGAATGTCTCTATCTCCACCTTTGATTGGCTCAAAAATCTGTGTAAAAAATCCAACAACCACATCAAGCTTTAGTCAAGCAAAGAAAACAATTTCCTCCGAACACAACCACTCAACAAGCCCTAACTTTCTCAAATTTGCTGACCTGTTAGTATTGTAAAACTCCCTCAAGCAACAAGAAGCTATAAACTGCCAGGCCAGAGGAGGGTTGCACATGCATATTGCTCCTCCACAAGAGCTCTAGTGGGATTAATACATTACTTGGATACATTATGTCCAATGTAAAGCAATGCAAGTAATGGCTGTTGGAAACAAAAGGAAATTCATCCAGTTGTGGTAGCAAAAGGAAAGTCCAAATGAAGATGATGCATTATAGCAATACATGGTGGGCTTGTTGATATATATAAAGGACCATTACAATGGTTGGATTACTCATGACGTAGGTAATTTCCATTTTCAATTAAAAATCACTTATGTTTAGTGAAAATGTGTCATTAAGTTTAGAGCTCTTTTTTCTCACTGATGCAAACCCTCTTTGGAAATGTAAGAAGGAATGTGTTGATGTCAGTAAAATGAAACCTTGACACAGTACAAGGACAGAGTTGCTTTGCTTGCCCTATTCCCTAGTTGAGACCGATCATGAGAATGGAAGCTCTCAACCCTGAAAACTCAGCAACCCCAAGAATGGGAAACATCGTGCCAGGTTTCTTCATGAGCTCAAGGGTGGCCTCCACTGCAGAGAGTGTGATCTTTGATGTTGAGTTATGGGTAAAAAAGATAGTAGAAAAGCAGAAGTCTCATCCAACCCACCCGAAAAAAATTGCACACACAAACTGTGCCCCCCACATAACAACCAACCCTTCATATACCCAAGACTCAAAACAGCTGAATCCTAAAAGCAATCCAAGTAAATTACAAATTCCAGACCTAGAGGAAGAAGAAGAAGAAGAAAACATTAGGAGGAAAACAAAACCCAAAAATGGGCACTTACATGGGACAGATGGGAGACATCGTCAGTGTCGGCTAGAACTTGCTGCTGCTCCATAGCTGCTGCTCCTTGCAAGCTGCAAAAGCTTGTGAACAGTGCAGAGCCTCCAAACTTATTATTGTCAACCCTGGTATTAGTAGGTCTGGACCTTCTTCCTGATCTTGAGCTTCTCAGTCTACCAACTTGAGGTACACTTCTCTGGGTGTTTGCAGCAAGAGGGCAGCTCTGGGTGAGGTTGAAGTGAAAGAGAGAGGGAAGAAATGATCTGGGATGATGAAACTGAAGGAGAAGAGCTTGAGCAGTACCTTGCATATTGCAGATTTGAGTGGTTATGGCCACCATGATTCACTCTCCTCAACACCCCCAACACTAGATGATGGAGGACAGACTCTAGTCCATCTTTAGGGGTCTCATTCCAATTGGCTCCTGTGATTGCCTAAGCAAATGGAGCCCTTGTACTTGTTGCATGTCGATTGAATGGAGCCAATTTTCTTGTTGTATGGATAAGCACTTTCCATTGGACCACTTTTCTCGTTGGATGGACAAGCACTTTCCATTAGAGAGCTGCAAATGGGTTGCAAAATATAGTAGCTAATTATGGTTAACAAGGAGTGTGTCACATTGTGGCCTTGCCATTTACAATTAATTAAAAACAATATCTTAAGGCAAAAGAAGAAGAATTATGCAAACTCAAATATAATTTCACCATGCAAAAATATAATCTTCAAAAAAAATTCCTCTAAATAAAAACCACAATCCTTTAAGATATTATTATAACTCTATGTCTAATCTCAAGTTTCAACACAAGGCAAAATCTCATCTTTCAAAAATCCTCATATAAAAATATATAGACCTATTATTATTATTATTACCTAGGGGCCAAAATCCATTAAGCTACTACACTCTATAATGAATCTAAACACAATATCCTTCAATCTTTCTAAGCAAAAGTGCCTAAAATTGCGTGTTTATCTTCAATTTTACTTGCAAATCATCATGTGTAAGCATCCTAAGGTTGGATTTGTGAATCTCTTCTCTCTCTAGTAGACAATTTTGAAAGTTTATGAACCTTCTTCACACAATAGGTTTTATGGAATGGTTCAAATCATATGTCAAATGTAATATTATTATGTCTTCAACAAATGATTGTTCCTTATCATAGCCAAACACCCTAGAATGTGCTTACAATTTAACTTCATGCCTAAAAACAAGAAACAATATTGATCCCATTAAATGTTTAGACATATCATGGCACTTTACTTGGGGTCCTCCTCATTTGCATTTTGCAAGATGTACAAAAAAAATTGTGGTGTTTCAAATGATGAAGGCTTAAAATAATCATAAATTAAAATTTTGGGCAAAACCAAACAATTATTTGTAGAAAACCTAATTAGTAAGTAAAAAGATTATTTGTAGAATTTAAAATACATGACAATAGAAACACCATGGCACAAGCATTATTCCCAATCCAATGGACCACTTTGAATATTGCTTTGGTTCGTTATGGCAATGAATTCTTGAAGATTACATTATAAGAAACTTCTAGATTTAAGCACACGAGAAAAGGACACCATGGCATACACATTGTTGTGAAACCCATGGAAAACATAAACCTCTTGGAAGGGGTACCTTGGCTTTTGTTGTGGCCCAATGACAACAATCCAAGGTATTGTGGATAATTTTTAAAATCCTTAGTACATGAAGATAAAAGCACCATGGCAAACACATTATTGCCAATCCCATGCAAAACATAAACCTCTTTGAAGGTTACCTTGGTTTCATTGCGGCAATGGTGATAATTTCATAGATTTTATTTACAACACAAAGCACAACTCCTTAAGCATAACTCCTTCTAGAGTGTGTACATTTGATGGTGACCCTAAATGCAATATATCTTACAAAACTAATATCACAAAAAGGAACAATAAGGTTCTCCTATTTTTGGGTTGCCAAGGTTGCTATCTTATCAATAATAGCTTCTCTTTATGAGAAGCATTTAGTAATTACACCAAACACAAAGCCACAAGTTCCTTTGCAATTTTTACAATCTAATATATTAATTCAGCAAGTCTGTCTGTCTGTTAGTTTGTCTGTGACAGTGGGCCAGCACAGGCGGGCAGGGCACGGGAGAGGTTCAGGTTCATCCACAACAAGTTCAGGCATCTAGTGGATGGATGGTGCGCCGGTGGGTGCTGAATCACTTTGGCCCAGTGTAATCCGATGGAAATCGGTGTTCAGGCATCCAGTGGATGGATGGTGCACCAGTGGGTGCTGAATCACTCTGGCCTAGTGTGATCCGATGAAAACCAGTGTTTAGCAACAATTGGAAAAATATAAAAAAACGTCGGGGCAGAGGGGGGTATGTCAATTATTTCTTGGAATGGCTTGTTTCGCCACGTAGGAAAAGAAAATACATTCCCATCGTACCCAATAAGGCACAAACGCATGTTTTCCCGTCACTGTGGGGCGCTTCTATGAATGAATGAATGAATGAAAGATGCCCTCCGGTTATCATACCGGGTATGCACCACTCACCTAGCGGCCGCTTTTTAAAATTTTCAAACAATCGATGAAGCTATATAGCCACGGTTCCCAAATTTTCAGGGAAAAAAAAAAAAAAATCTAAGAACCAATGCGTTTTTTTACTGGTTCCTTCGTAAAACCTCTGGTTCTTCTTTTGAAAGAACCGGAACTGGTGATTCTTTGATTATGGGGAAAAAATTTCAAAGAACCGAAACCAACACTGGAACCAACCACCATTAGCAGGTTATTAGAAGGATGGTTCTTATCATTCGTTCTCATGATTCTCAAAAAATCAATGAACTAAAATATGGAACCGACGGTTCTTTATATTTTTCCAATTTCCCATAGTCATGACTTTCTGAAATGGCAGAATGTCGTTGAGCTTTAGGGTTTCAGGGGTTGTCATCAGGGGTCATCGTTGCTTCAGTGTCGTGTCATGCCTTGCAGGCACAGGTTACCACTAGTAAGACAAAAACAACAACACAAACTAAAACCCCCACTTTTTGTTTCCTTTTCTTTCTTATATAACCACAAAACAACAATCTCTCTCACCCACTACAATTAATCAGTCCCAAAGGCCAAAAAAAAATTTGAATCAAGAATTTTGAAATGCAAAATCAATCATTAAGGTCTACCATAATGATTCCATTACATGTTTCGATTCAACCTTTACTACCAACCAATACATTTTACTTCACAAAACCAACAACCACAATTAAAATTACAAAATCTTATTATTTTTTGACAACAAATCAAACTACGTAAGCTCAAGACATGCTATACTTGACCAATAGGCTTTATATCATAGACATGATTATCAAATAAATTGGGCACACGAACCTTGAATGTTTAACTTGCTATGTTTTGTTTCTTCATGTCTTATACAATTATTGGTCATTTTTTGAAATTGCATTTCTCTAAGACAATTTCTACAAATGTTAAGAAATATTTTAGTAAAGATATTGATGTTGTCCCCAAGCTTGATTATAAACAAAATTTGACATTGAAATATTCAAGAAAAAAAAAGCAAATAATAATTTCATATGCAAAATAGTTATATCCATTCTTGCAAAATGCTCCAAATGAAGGTAGGGTGAGTTTTCTTAGTGTTGTTAGTTTCGTGTTTGGATCCCAAATGCAAATGTCTTTTCATCTATATTATACACAAAATTGTGATGAAACACAAACAAGGTAAACTATAAACCATTGGACATTATATTATTTTGAGATCTCATTAGAAACTTTGTTTTGACATATATTTAAAATGAAGTGATGTGGTCAACTTGTAGAGCCAATATTTTTGCATGTTTAAAACAAGTTGCTTCAACAAAACAAAACATTACCATCTATGATTTTTTTTATTTTTTCATTTTTTAACAATTTGTCAATTGTGACTATCCAAAGAAGGACCTTGCATTCAGTGAAATCACATTTTTAGACCTTTAAAAAATGCAAACAAAAGTTCTTACTAAACCAAAACCAAAGTGTAAATGTGGTAAAAAAAAATTGATTAAAAAAAAAAAGAAATTTGATGATTTTCTCCTTTTCATTTTGAGTTTTCGCATTTGTGTGAAATTTTGCAAAAAAAAAAAAAGATGTTACCAACTGAGACAAATAATAATAATAATAATAAATGCACAAGTAATGTGCAAAAACCCTATTTGTAAATTGTTATTACACATTGAACCATTTTTTCACTAAAAATAACTAAGAAAACCAATTTAAACGACTGCCGAATCCCACAATCCCATTGGCTTTGAAAAGAATAATCGTTAGACCTATACACAACTCTATTCTATTAAACATTGCAAATAATGATCCATTTTTACCATTTTCGATGATTTTCTAGAATTCTCACAAACCAACCAAACCTTATTAGGGTACACATTTAACTATCATAGCAGCACAAAGGTGGTTTCAGCACATGCAATTGTCCACGGAATAATTAATTAATTTGAAGGCTCTTTTGAAAGATAGAAAATTTTAAAATATTATTTAAGTTCTTTTTGAAGAAAAGTAAAAATTGAAAATTTCAGCATTTCTAAAAATAATATAAATTTGTGCCAAATTTGCCAAGGTAGTATACTATTAGTTCAAAACAACTAAATATAACAAAAATGAAAAAAACAAAAATCACCAACTTCATTGGTCATCATATTCTTTTTTCACACCTATACGTAAGCCTATTCATTTTATGTAAACTAATATTATAACCCGTGTGTGTATGTAGGCATATAAAGAAGGTTCGAAATGTAAACAAAAATTGCTACAAATCAAAAACCAAAGTGGAAATGTGAGAAAAATTTAATAAAAATTCCAATTTTAATTTTGCAAAACCTAATGATGTTTTCCCTCAAAAAGAAAAAATAAAATACGACATATTGTTCTCAATTCAATTTTTTTATATGCAAAATTTCATTATGTTCCTGATGTAATGCAGACAAATTTTTTTGGGATGTTTGTATTGCTCAGCCATGTGGGGGGGTTCATGATAGAGGATGCTAAAGATTGAGGACTATAGAGATTTTAAGAGAACCTATATTGGACATTCATGGTGTGAAGATCATGCCTTTTATTTGGGGGATTTTGCTTCTCTGTCGGGCCTTATTTAATCAAAATCTTTGGGCAAGGCCAAATGCATGAATTGCCCAAATGAAGGTGATTTGACCAAAGTAACTACAGAGCGTATTCGTGATGCATTATTTGCATCATGGTTGGAGCAACATCCTGCATGATTTGCATCCATGTAATGTGTAATTATGTTTTGTAATGCAAATTGGAATTTGAATGTGCAATGGAATGCACTTGAAAACAAATTTGCAAATTCGAATGTCATAACTGGAAATGCCATATGAAATTCACAAAATGGAATGTCAGAATTGAGAATTGCAGTTGGAATGACAAAGGAAATGCATAGATGGAATGTACAAAATGAAATGTCTATGGATTGCCACAAATTTTAATCCTTGCTACCACTGCCATCCCTACCACCACCACCACCACCACCTCCTCCTCCACTTCCACTACCTCGCATGATTTCTGCAAACATCCGAACCATAGCAAGTTGATTGTCCATAGTCTTCAAAGCAATTTCCTTTTGTACTTCAATTTTCATGGCCTCAATCTTTGCATAAGACTCTGCAAATTTAGACAATGCCTCTGCAAGTCCAATAGATCCATCACTTAGCTTCTTCCGTCTCTTGTTTGGCTTATTGTCCACCCCTGGCTTCTTGCAAGCTGCTGATCTCGGTGTGGGTGGAGTCTTACTAACTCGAGAAAAGTTGCTTGCAAATGGAGCAACTTGTCTGTCTGGAAAAGGAGGAGGATCATGTTCTTCAGTATCCTCCAAGTTGACAAGCTCCTGCACAAATCCACCCTCTGAATCAGTTGGAACACCGTTGTCCATGCCTCTAGCAGTGCTGCAAGCCTTGGCAGTCTTGCCCCAAATCATTAAACACCTCTCAAACCATGGCCATTTGCGTTGGCCTACGCCAGATTCTCCATGCTCCTTCTTCAACTCGTTAAATTTTTTTCGCATCTTGTGTACTTTGGACTGAACTTGAGCCCAAGTACGAGGAGGGGTCAATGGAAATGCCTCTTCAATCTTGATTAAAATTTCTCGCCATTGTTGGTGTGTCAAGCTATTCATGCTATTGGCAAAAAATTTCTCCTCGAACAAATCCATCAATAATGCTGTAGAATCGTCTTTCCAATCTCTCTTGGATTTGGGTGGAGGAAGAGGTGCTGTATGAGGCACAATGAACAAGGGAAGTGAAGAGCCCGAATCCATCATCGTCTAGGAAAAGAAACTTGGCTCTTGAGATGGTTCCATGGTGAGAAAGACGACAAAAAGAATTGAGAAACACGGTGCGTGTATGGTGTGCGGTGAGAAAATGGCTATGGAAGATGGGCACCTCAAGAAGAACTAGGTAGGCGAGCACGAAGATGAACGATGAGATTCGAGAGAAGCTCTGGCAGAGTGCTCAAAGGAGCGCCGCAGTTCCTGGACAGGGCGGAAGGGGGAGCTACAGTGGCAATGGCAGCAGACGTCTGTCTGCCGCGTGCGGCCGAGCAGAAAGTCGAGGTTTTCTGCCTGCCAGGGTTTGTGGAAGATCGCCGGCAGATGTGCTTCTCACGCGGCAGTCCGCCGCGTTTCTTCCTTCACATGCGTATGCTAAGAGAGGAAGGCAACAGAGGAGGGAAGAAGAGCGAGAGAGAGAACAACAACGAAGCCAAATTGATGACAAGCGACAAGCGGAGCACTAGGATGTCGATGACGATGATGATGGCGTTGTTCGTGTGACCGATGCCCTGTGTGTATGGCGAGCTCCTCATGGAATGGCCCCCACTCTTGGTCTGTTTTTTCACTCCTACGACTCATCAACAACCTCTTTCAATTAACAATTTAACCAGGAAGTAACCCTAAAGTTTCTTCTGTGACTCTTGCAACAACGGGAGTGTTGTTTTTTCTGTCTGTGTCGGTGCTCCCAACTCCTGAAAGAACTTGGAGTTCGATACCCAAACGGAGGATTTGTTGTTCCCCTTGGAAGATTTTATTCACTGCTCTTGTCTCATTCCCCTTTATTAGGGTATTTTGTTTTTTTTGATACCCTAGTACTCCCCACGTGATTGCTATTTACGGACGTGTTGCGACGACCGGATTGTTTATCGCTACCTACGAGTCTTCTCGCGTGGTTGCTTCCCCCCCGCCTCCCCCACACCCTCCTTCGCCCTCCTCTGCACCGATTCTCTTGAACAAATCTGCGAAGAGGTTGATATACAGTCTTTGGTGAATCCTTGGCGATCTTTAGGGTGTCTAGAGATCTTCTGTTTCACCGTGCATTGATCGCCTGCACAGCACAGAGAAAATATAGCCGGAGTTTCTACGTCGATTTTGGTTTTGCTCCGCTCAACTGAGTGAAAAATAGAAAGAAGCTATTCGGTAACCCTAATTCTCGGATCTTAGGGTTTCATTTCTTGGAGTGCAGAACCAACGCCTTGTTTGAGATCGGGATCAGATAGAATCTGCTTGCAAAAGTGGCCTGAATTTCCCAAAGGCCATTTCTGATCTTCTTCTTACAGATTCCTTTTGTATGCCATTCTCTTGAACATTCCTCTTTAGGGATCTCTTCAGTTTCCTCCTTTGCAAACCCTTTGTTGCCCCCCCTAGAGATTGCAACAGCAGTTTGGAACTTAAGGACTCCAGGAAATTAAGGAACTGTAGGACAGCGGTGTGAAAATGGGAACATTTGGTGGGACTGGTAGTTCTGGCACATTTGGTGGGACTGGTACTTCTGGCACATTTGGTGGGACTAGTAGTTCTGGCACATTTGGTGGGACTGGTAGTTCTGGCACATTTGGTAAGACTGGTAGTTCTGGCACATTTGATTCTTCTAGCTCCCACCAACATCAAAATGGTCCATTCTATCCCTACTCTTACTATGACCCTTATAACAACTATCAGCGCCCATACCCGGAGAGGAGAGGATATGCAGCAGGTGGTTGTGAGCAACTGCCCACATGCCGTTTGTCTCCATGGGGCATTGTCCTATCAATGGCATCATTCTTTGGTAATTTTTTTCATTTCCTGTGTGATATTGTACTTACATGATAATCATAGCATTGTCTTTTTCTTGTTGCTGCTGGCTGAAGACCAGAACAAACAAATCAGAGAAAGCATCTGCCTCAAAGTTATTTGCTTCATTTGGAGTTTGTGTTGTTGTGGCTGTGGGTTGTAGTGAGCATTGTTATGCTGAATCTGAATTCTGCTTCAAATTGCTTGGTCTTTTTGTAACACTAAATGTAGGGTGAAAGAATCAAACTTGGTTCTTGATGCTATACTCTCTGCACGTGAGAGACTGCTTGCTAACATCCCATACTCTTCTTGAGAAATGCAATGTTGATGATGGGCGCAGGCTCAATCTGGATCCTCATAGGCATCTTCAATCCAGAACAGATGCCCTTAGGGTTGAACTGCTCACGGGTTGTGAAGGCTAATTCTGCTTTTGTGTCAGAAATCCAGGTACCTAAAGCTGTTGCATTGTTTTGTAGGGCACATCATCTTTTTTGAGAAACACATACAAGGGTGTTGTTTTCTCATGTAGTGAGGACTAACCTTTTTTCCAACACACAATAGTTCTTCTTTCTTGACCATATAGCTCTTCAACTGAAGGCAACAGAGGGAGGGGCACAGGTACGGAATTTGAGAGACCCGGGCACTGTGCTATACACTTTATCAAGTCAGCCTGCTTTGACTGAGTCCATCAACTGGCAACAGTTTTATGAAGCTACTGTTGAAGCCTTTCATCATCAGGTACACTTTCCCAGTCTGCTCCTCAAATATGTGCAGATTCAGCAATTTCTTGTATGCCTTGCAATATAAGTATCTGAAGTGTAAGCAAGACAGTAGACTCATATAACATCATCCAGGGAGGTTGTTCAAGCTGGAAAAAGTAAGAAGGTAATCTAGACAGTGGTTCATGTCTTTGAGAGCCAATAGACAAAGGACCAAAACAGGAGTCGTCAGAACCTGAATCCCCAGGTGAACCAATCACAGACTCCCAACAATTGCATGGCCTTGTGTAGATGCAGCAAGGATACTGGTCCTTCAATCCAAAGATGTTGTATTTATAACCAGGAATGGTACTAAAACCCTAGTCTGCAATGGTAAACAAAGGGAAGCCAAGCAAAATGGTTTGCTGTTTCCAACATTTTTTAATCAAGATGAAGAGAAAGACACACATGAGGTGGCTGTGGCTTGTGAGTTCCCATCCTTGAAGATGGTGATCAAAGCAGGAACCCTATTATTCCAGTGAAGTATTTTGATACCTGCATACTGGTGGTGTGGAAGATGAGCTCTAAACATTGATGGGTTTGGCAATCCAGGAGTGGGGATTCGTGCTGAACAAGGGTTCTTCCATCAAGTTATCTCATGATATAAAGGGAACTGCACAAGACACTTTGGTTCTCGCCTTCATAGAAGGTGAACCACTGGGCTATCCTCCTGATAATTTTGGGATCTAGGTCAGATGAATCTCCACATTCAGAAAAGTGAAGTTCACCCCAATGGACGCATTTCTGTAACAGGACCAGTATGGGTCCTACTTAAAGTAATAGGATGTGGGGTGTTGAGGTGCTTGCTGAGGTTGGACACACTTCACTGTTGGATGCACTTCACTTCATCACATGAAGTTGAATGACCTAAAAGGGGTAAATTGAGATTGCAGGATCTATGAGAATTGCCTTGAAGTGTTGAATTGACAGTATGTGTGAAGTGTGGCAGGAAAGGCTGCTTTCGAGGAATGGCTAAACGATCCTTTGGATCCAAGCAAAGCCCTAAGGTGGTATCGCATTCATGGTAAGGAACCTCCCCGACATTCCTTGTTGAGTGTAAAAGTCTTGATATCCTGATGCTGTTTGTTGTTTGGTGAAGGTAGGGTTAATATTGACAGAGGTCTGTAAACTTGGAGATTGCTGTGACTGTTTTGTGCAGTTTGTGCAGTTTTGAACTTGGGTCTGCTTAACCTTTGAGGTAGGCACACTTGAAAATTGTGGGAAATATGGATCTTGAGGGATGCAATTTCCTGTCTAGGTACCCTCATAATAGTCTCATGATTTTGTAAAGGCAGTGCCTCATACTGCTGTCACATGTGCGAGTATTAGCACCAGTGTTACGAAATTGTGGACATATATTTGTGTACAACTGATAACATTGCAAGTTTTTTAGAGATCTCCAGTTGAGGCCACCCTCTCTCTCTCTCTTCTTGAATAATGAGAAACAAAAACTCAAGTGTTGAGAGTCATGGAAGCCTGACGTGTGTCAGAAGCTAAGAAATTTTTCCAGTTTGTGACATGTTTTAGGGGAACAAGAGCTTTTTTGGGGAAATCTGGGAGCAAGTCATTTGTATAGAGATAGGTCTCTTTTGCTAAAGTCAGGTCCCTATAAAAGTGGTGACCACCATTCTGTTGCCTTCCTGCAGCACCATAGGTCTTTCTGAAATTCCTCTTGCTCTATATTAATTGGGTGTGCAGTTTGTGGACATTAGGATATCACAAGCATAGTCACTATGATCTGTCCCTGCTACAGCCCCTCCACTTCTTCCCATAGTCAATTGAGTAATCATGTGCAGGTAATGGATCAAAGGATTTTGAGGTGAAAACAAGTGATGAGTACTATATTGCCTTTGGTAATCTCAACAGCCAAGACATTCAGGTATGTGTTGAGATATCTACTATTCTATTTGGGAAATATTTGGGAAATTCTTGTTTTTCTTCTTTATTTTTTCTTAGTACTTACTTTTAATCTTATATTGGCTTGTAGAGGCTTCCAGATTCTTTTTTCATAGAATTGTTTCATGATCTTGGCAGAAAAACTAATTTCAATTTGAAACGTACATTCTACCTGTGGTTCACCCCTTTAGTTTGCACTTGCAATGATCTATTGGTTGACTGTAGTTTTCGCACTCAGCAAGGCTCTGTAGAGAAATAGATGCAGGTCATATGACATCCTATGTATAGGATAGAGATGTTTGTGCAGCAGCATGAGTCACATATTCTCTCCTTTTTGGAGCTGTTGTGACCTGGAATGTTGGGTTGACTTCTGTGGATAGAAATCACTGTGAAGCTGTGCATCTCTAATCCCAAAGAGCATGAGATTGATCAGCTGATGGAAAAATAATGTCTAGGGGTGAACAGGTGTCTGTATAATGAAGCAGAAATCCTGGCACTAAAGGTTTGACTCTGAGTTTGAGTATTTTGATGACAGTTCTCGATGGAACTGGAGTTTCACTCTACCCTACACAGTACTAAAGGAGCAATCAAAACATCCACCTTTACACCAGAGAGGGAGAGTATCAGTTTCCCTCTTTCACTTATTGGCTCTACCTTCATACTTTTGACAACACCAAATGCATCACAGGTGCTCCCTTTCCACCCAACTTTTTGTAAGTCTGGTTTTTTCTTAGGTGATAGCACTTTTGGTGGTTCTACCTGCCTGCATCATGCACCAAAGGTTCAGATTGAGATGATATAGGATTCTTGCCCAGAAGAAACAGTGTACTGTGAAGTTAGGTTAACTGAGATTCATGGTATAATAGTGCTTGGCATTGTTCTGTGTTATAACTTACTCCTGGAACTGGAAAATTGCAGGTTGGTGTTGATGTATGGGAGGTAGAAGTTGTCTATGTAGCACGCTGGGCAACCTTTATCATCATCTGGGGTACTTGTGATTCAAAGCATGCTAATAGTTTAAGCACCTTTTGTCTTGATTTGCATGTTGGTCTGCTGGAGCAGGGTTCTCTACTGAGGAGAAAAAGCCTTGACATTTTTTGAGCATGGTGGAATTTGAATTTGTTTGGTGAATTGGGTGCTTCATTATTGTTTTTTTCTTGGTGTTGTACTGCATGCACTCTACAGACCTTCACTAGTCAATTGATGACAATGCTACATGATTGTGACATCAGTGAAGTTTGTGGTTACAGGACTAATAGCTATGGTAGTAGCTGTGATTATTGGGCTAGAGAAAGGGTGGTTGAGCATAGTACCGAGAAGTGGGGAGCAAGTCCCATTGATGTCACCAGATGTGGAACAATCAACACCTAGCCATGCTGCAAGCTATCCCCCAAGTTTTCCACCTGCATCCGCCCCTCCAGGAGAATGTTATGACAATCATCAACAAAGGGTCTCTGATGATCATCTTTGCACTGTGTGTTTGGATGCACCCAAGGATTGCTTCTTTGATCCATGTGGTCATCGTTGCACTTGCTATGCCTGCGGCCAAAGGTAACTATTTGCTACCAGTCATTTGGAGTAAACACTTAACTTCTGCTTAATTTACCTGCTAGTACAAGTGTCACAGAACATATTGATGTAGAGTATGGCCTAACCTTGGACACCGATGGATCTCCCATCATCTTTTCCCTTAAGGCTTATGCAAGTGAAGCTGGCCTTTTCGGACTTGGGTTGAGATCACCTGCATTGTTGTCTCTGCCTCCAGCCCATTGTGGACAGGATCTACTGTGAATTTTGAAGGATTGAATTGTCAATGTCCTGTGCACTGCAGGATACAAAGAGGAGATGCACCATTGTGCCCCATATGTCGGCAACCCATTCGCACCGTACACAAAATATTTGACTCTTGAAGCTTGGGGACTGACTACTTCCTCTCCACATTAATAATCAGGTCATATGGACTACATATGTTCCTGTCTCAGTGTTTCTATCAAAGTAGACCTCTGGTTTGGATAACAAAAATAACTTATGTTCATAGTTTCAACCTTTGCAATCTCCAAAATGATTTTTTCAAGGGCTTCTCTATCGTAATTGAGGACCTTTTGAAAGCGCTTCATCCTCAATTGTTCACAATCTCAAATGTCTTTTTTAAATTTCTATTTCTTCTGTGGGGTTTATGTTTCCCACCTCTTCTTTTAATCGCTCTTTTTGTGTCTTTTTCCTTGTGATTTCCTTTGGTCTTCTTGTTTTCTAAGTTTTTTCTTATCATGGCTTCTGTAACTTCCAGTCTTGTGACAGAAATTCAATAGATTAGTTAATGTAGGATATTGAACTCTGCCCACTTCTGGGAGCGGACAATGTTGGTGGGGATGTTAGGGTTGCTGGTTAATACCATAAATCTTGTTGCAGGTTTCTGAACATGTGTGCGTGACTGTCACTATTCTTTGAACTGCTCATTAGTTTTTTTTGTTTTGGTTTTATTTTAGTTTTGTCTGTTCTGCAGAGTTGAGTTTGCTCTCTTTCCTGTTGGCTGTTATTCTAGTAGATATGAAATCTCTATAACCTTGTTGTTGGATCATCTTGCATCTCTATTAAGGTTGACTTAAGTTGTAAGTATGGAGAAGTTCTCAGTATTCAAGAAGTATGTTGTCTCAGTTTATTTGGGTTGTAAAAGGTTGTTCCTAAGTTATGCAGTTTCAAACACAGATGAACCGGTTAAGGGTGTTCAGGATGATCTTCAGGTTCGGATGAGTGCCCTGAAACAGGTTAATCGTCTGTAGGCCATCAAACAGAGTAACATTGCTTGGTGCTAGCTTGGTATTGCACAAGTTATATGGGTTTTTCATAAGATGGTTTTGTGTGTTACCAATATTCAAGCAGTTGTCCATTCTAGATGGTAAACGTGAGTGCAAATCTTTAGAATTATAAACCAAACATGGAGATGTGGACAGATCATTGTAATGAACAACAAGGGAAGTCTGCTCTGGTTATGGTGTTCTGTTCAACCTGAAGCTCACTAGGTGGGATAGAAATCCATTTAAAGCTTGTACATTGCTTTATTGAAGCTTAGTGCCAGTGTTGTATTGTGTCATGCAATCATGCACGTTCACTTGAATGAGGATACTGCTAACTTTTTTTGTTGGCCTTGTCTCTTGTGTTCTAGCCAACATCTGTGACTGGGTCTTCTCATTTCTTTGGAGATGAAAAAGAAACTCAGAACGCTGATGTTTGCAGAATGGTTTGCCTGAAATTTTTGGTAGATTATTCTATGCTTATCTATGAAGACCATCAGGAGTGATGGCCATTCATCACTGCTATTTGTGATTGTGATGAAGGCGATGAAATGACAGTTTGTGAGCGACACAAAGAAGGCTATGACTGCACTTATTCCTTTTGTGTTACTTCAAAGTGTTTATTATTATATGCTTACCTACACCGATTGTTGGGAGCTGATGAAATCAATGGCTAGTCATGGCAGTGGTCACAGCATTGCCATTCATGATGAAGGTGATGTCCTGATACTTTGTGGGAAATCTCATAAAGTTATTGTCTGCACTTGTTATTTTCGTGTAACTTCAAAGTGTTGTTCAGGAGTTTTCTTTGTAATCTCATGGATATAATCACAATCAAGAGCTTGTAAATGGCCCACTGTGCCAGAAACTACAAGTGTGAGTTGCATGACCCAGCTGTGGATTATCTACAAGCATCTTTGGAGGTAGTGCACAAGGCAGTTGCAAGCACTCAGGTCGCTCACCTTGAGAGTGTGGAATTGTGCAAGAGTAGTGTTTTTATTCCCAGGCACAAAATATGGACTCTAATTTCCAAAATGTTCTGTCATGCTTTTTCGTTTACCTTTTGTATCAACTGCCAATGACATGGGCGGTGCAAGGGCCCACCCAAATCACGTGTACAGTATCCAGTGCTCACACAGGAGCATGTCCTTCAAGGTTCAAAATCCAAAAAGACTGGCCATGTTTGCAATTTGCAGAACTCTGTCATACTAATTGCAATAGTTGTCAGTAACAAAATTGTGTTTTTCTTTGAAACTTTTTTCCTATCTCAATATGCTTTTCAGTACCAGTGTTGGATTGGTCTATAGGAATGCACTTAATATCAACACCGGTATCAAGGACCCTACCAGGCTGCTATGACCTGAGGCAATACCAACCTTATAACAGTACCAGCAGCCTGGTAGGGACTAGAGACCTGAGGTGATACCGGATACATATATACCTACCTTTCACCAATGTCAATATTAGGTTTGTGCATGTCTCATACCAAGCAAAAAATCTGTCTTGAACCTGGTACCCAGCTGGTATGGAAAGTTTTAAGAAGGACCCAATACAAGGCCCAGCTTGGTATGAAATTTCTTGTAATGCCTGATGGCAAGGCCAGGCAGGTATGTTCAAAGGTTGATAGTTCATAGTTGATACCAGACCAACATTGGTTGGTAGGTTGTACCTATTTAAGATTCTGCGCCAGGGATTTCTGCAAGGTTGACATCATCTTCTTTCTGCAAGGTTGACATCATCTCCTTTTTGGGTCAGAGTTTGGAACAGGAAATCTGGCTATGAATCAAAACGATTTCTTCATTTCTCCAATATGTACTCAGAAGGACTGGGATGATTGCCTGGGTTTCAGTGCCATTGATGCCTTTTTGCCGAAGGTGCTGTTCAGTATATTAACAACAGCGGCGTGTTATGCTGACTCTTGAGGTTTTGCCTATTGCAGACTGGGTTGCAGACTTTAGTTGAATGAGTCACAGTTCCTGGTTCATACAGTTCGAGATTTGGTCTCACGCTTTGGGTACCACTTTTATGATTGAATATTTGAGTTTCCGAGTTGAACAAGTCTAGTAACGTTGGGTAATTAAAATTTGTCACAAAGTCATGCCATTTTGCCAGGTCTTACATATAGATAGATGGTGAGCAACTGAGAACTTAGGGGTCTGGAAATGGAGGTGTGATATTAGCTACATTTTGTGTTGATTGTTGAGTTTTTTTCTTTTCCCTCTCTTGCACATCAAAACTTGGAGCATCTACTTTCTCTGATTGATGATCTCCTCCAATGATTTGATGCCTATGTGATGTAAATGTATGTAGCTTGATTCAAATGTGGAAAACCCGTAGGGGACTAGAAGAGCCAAGGATGACTCCTAGAATTCCAGGGCTTCCAAATCCTATATGAAGGACCCCAGACTTGAACCCAACATGGCTTATTGCAGAAAAACCAATTGTAAATTTCTAGATGTCTAGGTGCCCAAAAGGTGGAAGCTTCACAACATGAAATACAAAATCTCTTGATGACAATCAAAACCCAAATGGATGCTCACAATTGCACAACAACGGTGGTTAGTTTACACCCAACATAAGATTGTTTGGTGATGCCACCATAATCCACTAATCAGTTTAGAGTTCAACTCTTGTTGGGTACATCACCTCTTCCATCTCAAATGATGATGGGTTTCTGAATCTAGTCAAAGGTTTGAGTACAATTTGTTGAATAATGATGAACCAAGTTATCAAGTACCGTTTTTCTTTTTTCTTAATTTTGAAATGAACTTTTTACTTGTCAAGATGGATATCATGATTTGACCAACTTAGACACAATTTTCAAAACAAACATGCATAATAGTAGATCATAATGGTAACTTAAAAGTCACATACATATGGGCCCTTTGAACATTTTGTAGTTAGGAGTGCTTAAAGACCTTTTGTAAATAGCTTCCATCTACATTGTCACATATTTGCTCGTGATAGAGACATGTGATGTGGGTTGAGTTTGTCAATAGGTATGTGCAAATAGACTTGGTATTAGTGGTAATGATTTGCATACATACCAAAACCATTGCAAATGGTCACTAGTAATCAATCACTACCCTTATTAGATTTGAATCGGAATGCTTAATCTTTGGATTTGCAGTATTTTAATCTAAATTGCATTACTTTCATCCACAATGTAGTAACAATGGGAGCAAAAGGGCTAGTGATGACATTGATTAAAAACAAGGTCTTGATCATGTAGCCTAGGATGGGGTTCAAACCTATGAAGGTTATTTTTGAATGAAACTCTTCTAATACAAATGCAAATTAAGTAAATCAAAACCTCACAAAGTACACATATCACATGGAGGTGAAGCATCTATGTCTTAGTTGTGATCTCCTACATGCCTAAAAGGTTTAGCGTTTATGGAATATATGCCTAAAGAGGATTTCATCATATGTGCCTAAATGCTTCACCTTTATGGCCTAAAGTTTCGCCCACTCTAAACAAGTTTCCATTGGTCTTCATGAACAATTGGTTTGTTGCACTACAAGTTTCATCATATGTAAGTTTTCATGAGAGGATTAATATAAAATATTTTCACAAACTTTTTCGATACTTGAAAAGAGTGGATGATTAGTTCTCCCTTTATCTACTCCTAATAAACATTTATTATTCGTCTGCAAGATATTATATTACAGATTAGAATATTATGCCACTTATTAGTGTTTTTAAAGTATCCACCCTATCATAAATGAGAGTTTGTTGTTTTGCACCTTGCTCTTTAGAATTTAGCTTGTTCAACTTAGATGAAGTCAAGCTAATTGATTATTTTCCATGGCAATTTTTTAAAATTTTGAAATAATCAAGTTAATATCTATCCAAGTCCAAAAATTATATACTTCATACAATGGATGAGTCAAAATATGTATGTATGATAATGTTTAAAAACCCAATGCATAGGGCCCAAAATGCAATTGTCTTATTTTGTCATGAGTTTGTTTGAATTTAATTTTAACCTTATGTGATAATGATTAACATTTATAAAATATTCTTTCATTAGCAATTTTTGATATCACATCAAGCCTTGCACTTACTTTGCTATTATTTCTTCATAATAACCTTGTTTAAGTGTAATGAAAGTGCTTCAACTTGTCATGTTGATGGACTCCTAAGTTCCCTCACACCATTGAAATGAACAAGGTTCATGTGTGTTGTTATTGAAGAAACTTTCATTATCATCTTTGGCCAAAACTAGTTTGAAAGTAGATTTTTGAAATTCCTTAGATTATGGTGATTGTCATAACTAATGACCAAATGTCCTTCCTTGAATTTCTCCAACCTCACCTTTTGTTGAAAGTTTATTTTGAGGTGCTTGCGGCATTTCAATAATTTCTGAAGCTCATAACTAACTTTCTTCCATCTCCAACTCTAATAGCTTGTTGTGTTGAGACTTCTCTCTTAACTAAAGTCATTTAATAATATCAAAAAGTCATTTGATCAAATTCAATGAATGATACCAAATCCACTTCACATGCCAACCATTTGTTTATGTGACTTGAATTTGAAATTGAACCTTACAATAACACGACGTACATTCTTCATCCAACTATGCAAATTTGTTTGTAATTTTTACCTCTTTATTTTAAATGTTACATAACATTTAATTTGTGCATTACAACAAACCTTCCAAGTGCTAGGTTTATATGTCATTGCCATGCAATGTTTAACGATCAATTTGTTTATAAGCTCTTCAATGACATCAAGTGTGAACATTATGGGCATTGTTTGCAACAAATTCAAGAATCATATCATAAATTCTTGTCATTTTCTCATGCATCAACAATGTCACATCTTTTTTTTCTTGAAGTCTTTAATACTCTCACTTTTGCATTTTTGCCCTATTTGATTATATATAATTGATTGTCATACTACAGAGAACCTATTGGCTTTGGGGTGATGGAGAAAGGATTCATTATATAAATTCCCCATTTTCAAAATGTTGTTAATGGTGGAATTAGATGTCAAGAACATGTTTGCCTTCGACTTGTTTGCAAAAATTTAACACACATCACAAGACTTATAGTATTTTATGATCCTCTCTTACAATGTGTGCTATGTGATAGTTTTTTCCACATAATGGCCTTAAAAAGTGATTTTTTGAAATATGGAAAGGATTTTTGAATATTATCGTATCTTATGGCTTAAACACAAACCCAATCTTTACCTACATGATAAAGATAGTCCCTAGAAATGATGTATCAACAATGTGTTAATTGAAATTCCTTCTCAAAGTTTGAAAATGGTTTCATTAGTACAAATCATGGTTTAAATTTTGGTTTTGTTTTGAACAAAATGTCATATCTTTAGTCATACTAGACACTAGGCAAAAATGGTTCCAATCATAATGCACCAATCATTTATGTCACAAACTTGATTAAGCTTGTGTTGACTAAAGATGACTAAAATGAATGAACTTTTAATTGGTCCATTGCAAGATGAATTTTTTAGAAATAAAAATGATCTTATTTTATAATTAAGTATATTACATTAATAATAAATTGTTAATCGATCATTGTAGTGCATTGGACCCACAACTTCGATAATTTTTTTCTATTTTTTAATTGTACTATGGAGGGTCCAAAAAGTGGTCAATTTGGACTTGTGATTCCAATGCCCCCAAAACAAAATTGGTTAATTGTCAACAAATTGTTAACCTATGACAAATCACCAAACCTATGATGGATCACCAAAGTTGTGGCCCATGTATGTGTAATTATTATTATTTCTTGCATTTTTTTTAATCATCTAAATAATGATCATATTATGTCCATTTAGTAAAATTTGAACCTTCATCTCCTTGGCCACAATTGAAGGCTTTACCATTTGACCCCACCTAATATAATGACAAAAAATTGTTATCACAAAAAATATAAACATGCATGTGTTTTGAATTTCACACATTATATCTTTAATATGTAATTAGGTAGTTTCATAATGAAATTGATCACACACATCTTTAATTTCATTAGTTAATTTAGTTCATTATTTAGTTTCATAATTAGGTTGAAATTTGTAATGTCTTTTAGTTTCAAAACATAGAGATTTGTTAAACTAATCTTAAATATTTTGCTCAAAAATTCAAATGTAATGTTTTAAATTTTGATAGCACTTATAAAATTCAAATATTTTTTAAAATTAAATTTGATTTATCCAAATTTGGCATTTAGTTTAGTTTCATAATGTCTTGAATTCCAAATGTGAAGACCAATGTTCTCCAAGAAAAACTTTGGTCTTAGTTCCCAAGTAATTTTTTCTTAATTTGAAAGAACCTTTGAATTGAGTTTAAAGATTTGATAGAACCTCCCCTTTGGTCCAAAACTTGGTTCTGCATATTTCAAGACTTTGAATTCTTGATTTGTCAAAAAAAATAAATCTTAAGTGAATCTAATTCCAAATAGGATCTAGTTATATGTACCTACACAATAGCCCAAAATTGAAAAAATTCTAATTACTAGCATTCTACAACCAATAAAAATGACCACCTATATCAATTACACAGCTAACATAGCTAATGTTTTGGCATTATGAATGTTTTTAACCAATTAATAAATGTAATTTTATTGAAATTAATGTCATGAATCATGAAGTTGACTACTAATTCTAACACCTTGTTGACAAATGGCATGCCACATCATCATCATTAAAAATGAATTTTTATTAATTGCTATTAGTTGCAAAAAAAATGATACTTTTGAATTTTGAATTTTAAATCATTCAAATATATTAATATAAATTCAAAAATAATAATCTATTTACTCAAAATTTGAACCAATTGTCATATTGATTATACTTGCAAATGCCATGTGACATTTTGATGTCCTTTGCAACTAAATAGTAATTTTTGTGACCAAGTAGTTGTAAACATAGTCGAAAAAGACAATAGTTGTTTTTAAAATTGGTCACAAAACCCAAGATGTGTTGTTGTGATGTTATAGATACCAACCAACAATTTTTATACTTCCCTTCCTAAGTTCTAGGGTTGCTTAAAACTTTCTCACACATGGTCTTGGTATGTATTTTAATTATGCATTATTGTTAAAATACTAATCTTTTTGCATGTATTATGTGTTTCAAACATTTATAAAATACTGAAATTACTATGTGGTTTGAAACCAACAATAGACTTTTGAAACTCTTGAATATTGTTAAGATAAATTTATCAAAAGAGGTCAACTCATCAATTGCATCAAATATGGAAAAAGGTGGTGGATAGGCATGCATGTTCATTTATGGATTGATTGTTGTTTTGTTCAAATTTATGCTTTGTCAATGTTTTAAAATCAATGTTTTCAATGTGTCTTCTCTTTGCTTCATCTATCTCTCTTTCTAATTGGGTTAGGTCTCTTAAATGTATTTTTAGGACTTAAAAAAAAACAAACAATGGTGTTGCTTCCCACTTAATCTCTAATTAGATTGACTTTAAGGTCCATGTGTTTTCACATTATGATGCCCTTGATGTATAGTGCGATTGATAGACTCTAATCATATTTTAAAGTGAATTTCTTCAATGTGTCTAAAGTTAGAATTATTGCAAACATTCCTTATAAATTGACAACATGAAACGATTGGACAGTATACCTTAAATGAAATCAAATGAATTTGCAAGGGCAATGAGACATGATAAGAGAAATGTTGCAAATCTTGACTGTATGTTGATGCATGATAGGTCTATTTTTGCTTGAATACATGACATTCTTTTTTGGTTTCTTGGTTTCTTAATTTTATTTTATTTTTCTTGCTTGCTTTCTACTTGCACAACACACTTATTTTTGGGCTCAAATTAAAGATATATAATACGCTTCCTTGGTTATATCTCTTAAGTTGTGTTATAATTTAAAAAAAAATTGAGTGACCATTTGACGCAAATGAAAAAAAAGGTGTTTTATTATAGTATTTTTTTGTGTAAAATAGAAAAAAATGACAATAGTAACAAGAGTTTCAAGTGGATGCCAAAATCAACTTGGTAATAAATTTGTTGGTGGTGGTCACAAATCAACAAACTAATTAGATATGACACAAAACACAACACAAAAGTCACATGTGCATACCACCACCACCACTAACAATAACATTTAGGTTTGTGATGGTCACAAAGAAGAAGAAGAAGGATAACAAAAGCAACAACACAATTATCTCACATGCACACCAATAACAACATGGTACATTCATGAATTAAGGAGTTGATTGATGTGTAACCTTTGCACTTAGATTTACATGATTAAAATCATGTTTAATTCCAAAGTTTCATGAATACAAGTAATAAATTTATATAACATTTAAAAACCTATAATGATGTAAAATATGCATAATTTTGAAAATAATCAAATGAATATAAAATAACAAAAAAAAAATCTAGGCACAATAACTAATGTTTATTTTATTATTTCAACATTATTTAAACACTCTTGCACCAATCCCAAGTTGCCATGTCAACTTGTTAGGACAACATTAGGCTTGATTTTCAAGATTCTTAGGGTGCACCTTTGGTTCCAAAATTCACGAATGTACCCAACATCAACAAATTCGAAGCCCACAAATGCACTACAAAGAAAAACAACAAAATGGTCCTTTGTGCACACCAAAAACAACAATCACAACAAAATTTTTTGAAGTTCATAAATTCACTATATAAAGAAATAAACAATTGAACTTTTGCTACAATAATAGGAAGAACAATCAAAACACATTGAAAGCATAAGGATCGTGGATAACACATGCACACAAGTCGAGTGCAAAAGGGAGTGAGAACATTTGGGAATTCAAAGAACATAAAAGTGAATGCATGGTTGATGGTCTCAGCCTTTTTAGCATTGAAGGACCCAACGTCCATGCCTACCAAACCCTTAGTCCATGAATTTTTGAAATTAAGGCCATAGGTTAGACTAATAACTACATTGAAATGGAAAAATTCCTTAGATTCTTATTGTCCTTTCTTGAATTGATGAATCTTTATGTTTAATGATTTTGGAGCTTCAAATAACTCCTACAAGACATCCAATTGAAATGTGAAAGACCATTTCCTTATAGTCCTCATTAAAATCCTTCCAATTGGAATTGTTTGTTTTTCAAATCTACCATTTTATTATCTATTTAACTTCTTGAATTTTGATGTTTAAAAAAAAATTGCATTTTCATCATGATGAAAACATGGATTGTCTAAATGAATCATGCATAAACCATTATTAGTATAATGAAAAGGTCACCTCATTACATCCTTCAAAGATCTAACCTATGGGGTTCATTTAACAAGTCCACATAAGTCTCTTTCTTGAACACATGGACCTCTTGCTTGGGATTCATTATGTCACAAGCTTTCTAACACACAATTTTAGTAAAATTCTTGGTAAGCTGCTAAGGTAATCATCATGTTATAATTCTATCACTCATACAATAGTGTAGTAGAATGTACAAAAGAACCAAAAAAGAAAGAAGTTTCCAAAATTCTACTACAAGATCACAATTCTAATGGCAAAACCTTGACAAAATTACCTATAATCATACAAAACTTAATGAAAACATTTAGAGAAACATATAGTAGGATCACCTATAGGTGGGTACTAGTTTTGGTATCAATTGTAAACTGGATAAAGAGACTCAATTGGGCTTCTTTATAATTAGTTGTGATTGACTTGATAAATCTAGCAACTTGCCTTGTTATGAAGTTGTGGCTTCCTACCATTGCATTCCACTTCAAGTACATGTTTTGCCACAATAACACCATTCCATTGCACCACTTATGACTTGAAAATAGAATCAACGAGTACATAAAAACTAAAAATAGCTTCCATTTCACATATATATCAAACATACAATTGGACCCATAAGATTTCAATTCTATTCACGCTTGTTCCCCTCAATAGTAGAACTTTGTTCTCCTCTTCAAAGTTCATCCAACATCTTTGCCTACATTTTCCATCAACTAGTTTTTGACTTTGTCCTTTCCACATATGCACACTTAACTAAGTTTCATTACACAAAATGTAGTACCTTGGCAAATTTGACACTAATTATATTATTTTCAGAAATGTTAAAGTGTTCAAAAAACACTTTTCTTCAAATAAAAAAATTTGTGAAAGAAATTAAAAAATATTTGTAAATATTATAAAAGTATTCTATTTTGGACCAAAATTAATTAATTAATTGATAGACATGTGTTGAAGCTGCCCTTGTACTATAGTATGTGTACTTCTTTAGTCCTTTGTGTACACTTTCTTCAAAGGACTTCAAGATCACCCTTATTTTCCCTTGGTTCAGTAGTAACTAGGTTCCTCCTTTAGAAGTGAGGTCAATGCCTACCCTCCACCTACAAATTTTCCATCTCTAGTTTATTTTATTGGCCTTGCCTACCAAGGCAAGGATATTGTGTTTAGATTCATTATAGAGTATAATAGCTTAAGGGATTTTGGCCCCTAGGTAGTAGGTTTATTTTTATACGAGGATTTTTGAAAAATGAGGTTTTGGGCTTGTGTTGAAACTTGAGATTAGTTATAGAATTATAATATCTTGAAGGATTTTGGTTTCTTTTAGAGGATTTTTTGAAGATTATATTTTTGCATGGTGAAATATTTGAGTTTCCATAATTCTTCTTTTGCCTTAAAACACATTTTAATGTAAATGGCAAGGCCACAATGTGACACACCCCTTGTTCATATAGAGGCACCATGGTGCTCAACTTTACCTACTATAGGCAAATCTAATTATTTCATACCACACATGAAAAAACTTACTATTAATTCTATTGGTTAACAAAACCATGATAGGGAATGAACATAATTATGTCTTTCCGGAGAATACTTGAAGAGAGTGGATGTTTCATCTTAGTCCCTTTCTTCATTTAGACTTAATAAACATTTGTCATTCATCGACAATATAATTTTTTGAGGGCCTATTACATTTTACCATCCACTAATCTCTTCGCCCATTCATCCATTTGATTGGTGAGGGTTTATATTATATTGCACCTTACCTTCTACAATCTAGCATATTTAGCACATATGAAATCAAGTTAATAATTTACTCATTCATTCTTGTGCCTAGTATTTTCTTAGCCCAAAATAACTATGTTAACATTTGTCCCATTCTACAATTATTCACTTAGAACCATGATAAAGTGCAAATAGGTCCCATGGTAATGTCAAAGGTTCCAATGTGCCAAGATAACCCTAGTTTTAGATTTTTATTTTATTTTATTTTAGTTTTTCCAAAGACCTATGGAAAGGCCAACCAACCCCAACCCCCCTCCTTCATTGCAAAGGGCAAGTCAAGAATTAAAAATTATGTTCACAAATTGATTACACTTGGGAAAAGGATTTTTAAATAAATAAATAAAATATAAAATTAAAAAAAAAAATTGGTGTTCATTTTCATTTGGGAGAGTAGACAATAATAAGACTCTTAACATTTTCAGACATTCCATTTTCCATAATGCAAACTGCAGTCCCTTATGAGAGAGAGATGTGTGACTGACTAAAAGCTGATGAAGCTGAAGGCAGCTACTTTTCAGTGCTAAAGTGTTGGAGTCAGCAGCATGTCTAATGTTTCCAATAATGTTTTTTTTGGTGATGGGCCAATCAAAGTGGGTCCTTGCAAAAAATAGAAAAATAAAACCTCGGAGTCACAATTGGCTACTTTTTTGCCTTTATCCAAAATAATGGACTTTGCTTCAGTGGATTTTTATAAAAAAAATTTGCCAATAAATTTTCAATAAAGCTTTTTATATTGGCTCTGCCTCAAGTGAAGTGAAGAGACTTTGGATCAATGCAGGAAATTTTGGCAAATTTTTTGCCTTAGGAATCAATATGTGGGTGACATGTGGAGACCTATCTATAACTCGAGTTCACTTTTCTGGTTAAATTTGGTAGTAAAACTAACTTGACTATGTTACTTAACATGGTTCTCTTACTTCTCATGGTTTTGTTTGAACTTGTGGTCAGAAGGGGGCAAAGTCATTCCATGATGTGTGTTGCTTGTTGGTTCACGTAGCCCATGGTTAATGCAACATTTTTAACAATCTTTTAAGAAGTTATACAATAGAGAAATCCATAAAGTGACTCTATCTTTGGGTCCTCCTTTCACCCCCCCCCCACCCGCCCCCCCCCCCCCCCCCTCCTTTACTTCATCCCCACCCTTCAATGTTCTACTTTCAATACTACTACCACTC
>Ga0116231_10001121_pt1 | contig 53385 bp, 39 predicted proteins | sample S1TSphgellanicum_2_FD_89695 | JGI IMG/M metagenome (GOLD analysis project Ga0116231, IMG submission 89695) | Host-associated microbial communities from peat moss isolated from Minnesota, USA - S1T2_Fd - Sphagnum magellanicum MG | ecosystem: Host-associated > Plants > Peat moss > Unclassified...
AGGTTGAACGAAAAGGCGTCCTTGCCGGAAAAGTCATAGGCGTTGGGCGTCTGGAAATCGAACGAACCGGCGATGGCGTCGCCGTCCTGGGCCGGGGTCAGTTGCTTGTTGATGACGATGGTTTGCAGACCCGTGGGCGGCAGCAGGTCGAACTGCACTTCGCGGCTATAGGCCTGGCCCTGGGCGACGTTCACGCCGTTGATGGTGTTGAGGTTGTATTCCGCGTTCAAGCCGCGCAGCGCGTCGTACTCCGGCTGGCCGCGGCCCGGAAGGTCGGCGGCGGCGCCGATGTTGTTATTGCCCTGACCGCCAAAGCCTGAATTGAGGGCGTTGACGCCCGCCACGCGGCTGAGCGACCCGGCGACGTCCCCGTCGGGGGTCTCGAGCAGATCGCTGGCGGTGATGACGGTGACGGTGTTAGCCGATTCAAGCTCTTTAACGTCAGCGGCGCGCTCGCGATACTTGCTGACCACGACCTCTTGGACCTCAGTCGAGCTGTCGGCGGCCGTCGTGGACGCGGTGGACCCGGTGGACTGTGATTTGGTCGGAGTCTGGATCTGGGCCTGGGCCGCTTGAGCCGTCAGAGCGACCAGAACGACCGGCGCCATCATGGCTGTCGCCATCAGGCCGGATTTGAGCCGTTGCTGAAACATTTGTGATCCCCTCGAAAAAGCGGTGTTTTTCACCGCTCGAAGGGGAAGCCGTAAGCCGAGGTTAAATTTCGGAGTGTCTCAAAAATTTCATATTAAAATGGCCGGCGCTAGAAAATTTCTTGCGCCTACGACCCGATGACGACATCGGCGTTTTTATCCGCGGACGAATGAATATGATAAAGGGTGGAGATGTCCCGCAGAAAGGCCTTGAAGTCCGTCGCGCGAAAGGCGCCGGAAATGCGGGTGCGACGGGCGGCCTCATCCGTAAAGCGCACCCGAACGCCCGTGTAGCGGGCGAACTCCTGCACCACGTCGCCGATCGGCCGTTCGTAGAAGATCAGCTGGCCGCGCCGCCAAGCCAGGTCGGCGTCCGGATCGGCCTTGGACAAACGAAAGGCCCCGCTCAAAGGCGCGACAAGGACGGTGCCGGCGCGCAGATCGGCGGTTTGCCCGTCGTCGCTGCGGCTCACCTTCACGCGGCCTTGCACCAGCACGATGCGCGAGCCGTCCGTATCGACGCGTACGGAAAAATCCGTGCCCGTGGCGCGCACGCTGGCGTTGGCCGTCGAGACGATGAACGGCCGTAGCGCCTCATGGGCGACCTTGAACTCGCCCTCGCCGCGTTCAAGCTTCAGCCGACGGCCAAAGGGCGAGAGCGCGACCGACAGACGGCTGTCGGTATTCAGCCACACCGTGCTGTGATCGGCCAGGGCGATAGACTTCATCTCGCCCAAGCCCGTCGTATAGGTCTGGACCGACGGCGGGGCTAACATGAGAGCGGCGGCCAAACCCGCCAGAGCCAGCCCGCCGACCGGCGCCCAGATCAGGGCGGATCGCTTGCCTTGGGTCGTTCGCGTCGCCTTCGCCGCCCCGCGAACCATGCCGTCGGCGCGGTGTCGTAGCGGCTCCAGCCTGTCCCAGACCTCCAACATCAGGTCCAGGGCCGCGGCGTTGGCCGCATCCTTGGCCAGCCACGCCTTCAGCGCGCGCCGGTCCCGCAGGCTCGGCTCACCCCGCTTCAGCACGGCCACCCAATGAGACGCGGCTTCCAGGGCCTGATCGTCCGGCGTCGTCATCGATCTGCAATCGCCGCCTTGGCGAGGCGCAAAGAGGCGCGTTCGATCAGCCGCCCGACGGCGATGGTGTCGATCTTAAGCTCGGCGGCGACTTCGGCATAGCTGTGGCCATGGAAGCGAACGAGAAGAAAGGCGCGGCGGCAATCAGGGTCCAAAGCTTCCAGCGTCCTCTCTATACGAACGATTTTCTCTCGCCCTTGCAAAATGCGCTCGGGCGAATTCACACCATTGTCACAGAGGTCGGGTAGCAGATCAATTGGGGTGTGCCTATCACCCCCGCGCGCCTGCTGTCGACGAAACCCGTCCACCACCAGATCAGCCGCAATCCGCTTGAGAATTCCGCGCCAGTTGTCTACTTTTTTTTCACGGCGCGCGAAGCCGAGCGCCCTGAGGTAAACTTCCTGGCTGAGGTCCTCCGCATCTTGAGGCGTCGGCGCCCGCCGCGCCAGGTATCGCCGAAGATAGGACTGATGTTCGCTGAAGGCTCTGGCCAGGTCCTCGTCGCCCTGGGTCCGCGCCATCGGCTCGACGGACGGCGCTGGTTCGCCCGCAGCTCGCCCATCGGACGTCTTGGTCAAGGGTGAGGCCTCCTTCATGACCACAGCCGACCGATGGCGGGTGGCGATGTCAAGTCGCCAGCTTTCGGTTCAAGTTGGCCATGACGTCGCGCAAGCGGCAAAGACCGGTCGGCGCCTGCGCACAGCCCTTGGGCGTCAGGCTCTGCAGCGCGGGCGGATGAGCGAGATCCAGCGGCTGAAGGTTGCGAAGCTGGTCCGGCGTCTGGGCTTGATAGAGCACCCGCAAGACGCGCGCGCCGCGTCCGGGCTGACGGTACACTTCAAAGATCAGCGCGCCTCCGACCGGCGGATCGTCATAGCCGTAGCCGGGCAATTGGAAGTTAGCGCCTAAGAGGGCGGTGATGGCGGCGATATTATCGTCATGCCCGACGATGATGGAGAGGGCGGGCCCATCGCCGCCGATCAAATCCATCAGGCGTCGCGCCAGATCACGGGCGACGCGCGGCGCCAGATAGGCGGGGCGGCTATAGACCTCAAACAGAAGCGCATGCAGACGAGAGACCTGGGTGATCTGATCCAGGCTGGCGCGGCCCCAGCCCACCCGATCCATTGGGAAACCTTCCAGGTACTGCAGCATCAAGACCTGAGCGGCGCCGGACGCGACGCGGATCGGGCCGGCGACGTCTATACTGCGGCCGTCCGGGCTGACCTTGATGGCCGCGGGCTGGGCGGCCAGATCGCAACCGGGCGTGACGCGCGGCGCCTTGCAGCCCAGGATAGTCTCCAAGGTCTCAAGGGCTGGGCCTGACGTGGCGGCGATCCGCGCGGCGCCGCCCGTCTCGGCGTTGATGGCGGCGACGGCGGTTTGGGCGTCGAACCCTGGCGTCTCCGGCCCCGCCCAGGCGAACAGGGGATCGTGCTGATTCAGGGGCAGGTGATCGACCTGCAGTCCGCATCCAGGCGCCAGGCCCTCCGCCAAGGCCTCGCCGCTGGCGATGGTGCGTTCGACCGAATTGGCCCAGATCGCGATTGTTCCGGGCGCTGGGCAACCCGAGCTCGGCAGAAGGCCCGCGGCGGCGTAGCGCGCCCGGTCGTAGGCCCCAAGCAGCCGCATGCCGTCGCGACCATGGGGCGTGAGATAACTGCCGGGCGTCGACCAGACCGGCCAAGGCTCAGCCGACGGCGTCGCCGACGCCTCGTCCGGCAGGGGCGCCCGCACACCGTGGCGGATAAGCATGACCACACGCTCGAGCACCAGACCTTGCCTGACGCCCAACCGATGACCGGGCCTCGCCTGCGCCATGCCGGCCGCCAAGCCCAACGTCATGACGCAGACCAGCCAAGCGGCGCAGCGCGCGGCTTTCATCGCAAACATCCGCAAGGTCCCCTTCTGGGTGAGCGCTAACAATCCGATGTGACGCTTTGATGAGGACTTGGCTTTGCGGTCAAGCTGGGAATGCGCCCATCTGCCCGTGCGCCCCGGCCGCTAATACAGCCATTTGGTCGTCAAGACGTAGGTTCGACCGGAATAGACAAGGCTCGGAATCGCCTCGCTATGCTCGCCAATTGTGGCGTGATAGCTGATGTCGTTCAGGAGGTTCGAAATCGAAAGCGTCGTCTTAAAGCGCGACGCCGGCTGATAAACGGCCACGAGATTTAGCCGCTCAGCGCTACGGACCCAGGTGTCCAGAGCGCTACTCGCGCCCAAGCTCCCGTATTGCGCCACATAGGCCCCGGTGTACCGGTAGTTCAGGGCAAGGCTCCCCGGCCCCTTGGTATATTTAGCCTGCAGATTGGCGTCGATATTGGGTTGGTCGAGCAGGCGTTCGTGGGAGCTGAGGCCCGGCTCCAAGGTGTTGACCCGCGACTGCTCCAAGGTCACGGCGCCGGTCAGGTCAAGCATGGTCCAGAGCGGGGACGGCCCCACGAAGCGCTGCCGGCCAGACAGCTCCAGACCGTAGACGTCGCCGGCGCCGCCATTGTGCGGCTGGGTGATCACCAGATCGCCGCTTTGGGTCGCTGTCGCGTCTGAAAACGCGGCGATGCTGTCGTAGATGTATTGATTAAGGGCCTTGTAGAATCCCGCGACCGAGACCTGGCTTCCTCTCAGGTTGGCCCAGTTCCCGGAGATATCGACGTTCAAAGCCTGAACCGGCTTTAGATTTGGATTGCCTTCCAACACCGTCGTCGCGCCGCCGTCGGCTGCGCTGCCTCCCGCGCTTCCAATCTGGCTTGCGCCGCCAAGCTGGTAGGCGGCGGGCGGCGCATAGCTGGCCCAGATCGCGCCGCGATAGACGACAAAGGGCTGAGGCCGGTAGGTCAGGCTCAACCGGGGAAGCGGCTCGGAGTAGATGGTGTGGTTGGAGGCGAAATAGCCTGGCGTCTCCAGGCTGGTGTTGGGATAGGGCAGTATCCAGAACCGATTTTGCACCAGGGTGTAGTCGTAACGAACGCCCGCCTCGACCTCCAGATCGGATATCTGAAATCGGCCCATGACGTAGACGGACGTTCGCGTCTCAGATCCATGCTGGGTGTCGCAGTTATAGTTGTTAACATACAGATTGGCGCAGCCATCAATCGCGTTGGCGAGGCTGCCGAAATTCTCGGCGATATTGCTGTTGAACAGGGCGAGCGCCTTGCCCGGACTTACAATCGGGAGCGGAAAGTTGAACGCACCCGGCACGGCCGCCCGGGCGGCGCCGGACAGGATGCCCAGGGCGGCGAGGCTTGGATCATTGGCGTCGGTGGTGAAAAGAAGACGACTGGTATAATCGCGATCGGTATGGCTGCGGACCGCATCGGTCACCTCCAAGCCGGCGACCAAGGAGGCGCCAGGCGCTAGCCGATAGTCCGCGTCCAGCTTGGCGCCCGATTTCAGCTGATTGCTGAATTCCCGAGTCAATTCGCCGGCGCGGCGCGCGCCGTAGTCGGCGGCGTCGCCCAAGGCCTCCAAGCCGGCTGCACTCAATAGAGGAATGGGAACATCGTCGCGGCTGCCGAACAGCACGTTTCCCCCGAAGGACATGCCGGGCGCCACCTCTGGGTCTCGACCCGAGAGTTCGAAATGATTGGGATCGTCTGTTTCGCCCCAGCTCGTATTCGCCCGGGCGTTCAAGGTCCATCGCCCCACCCGCGTGGCGCCGCCGACCTGAAGCGTGTCCAGCAGCGAGGTTTCCGGGTTGGTCTCATAATAGTATCGCGGCTGAACATAGTCGATCACGGGGCCGTAGAGACCGCTGGCGCCGAGCGGCGTCGACGTGATCTGATTGCCGTAGATTTGCGAATAATAGGTCGCTTGGTCCGTGAGCGCCTCAGCCGCCGTCAGCCGGAGGTAGGCGCGCGACGCCGCACTGGGGCGCCAATCCAGGGATAGATCGCCGCCAAATCTTTGCACCGCGCCCGTGGTGAGGCCGGCGTCCAGCCCGGTCAGGACCAGATTGGAGGCGGGGTTGCGGCCGGGGGCGCTGGCGCCGTCGGCGGACTGCACCGCATAGGTGAACATGGAATTGGTGACGGCGGGATAGATGCCGTCGACCACCCCGTTGGAATAGCTCTCCACGCCATAGTAGGCGCCGGCGTAGACGCCCAGGGTTTCGCCCGGCCCAAAGCGTCGGCTCCCCTCGATGGCCAGGCTTCCACCGAGCGGTTGGCGCCCATATCGAACGGCTTCGTCCTCCACCTGGCCGCTGGCGCTGATCGCGGCATGGGTCGCGCCGGCGAAGTCAAAGGCGTTGGGGGTTGCAAAGTCGATCACGCCGCCGATCGCGTCGCCGGCCATGTCGGGGGTGAGGCTCTTGTCGACAGAAACCTGGGCCAACCCCGCGCCGGGCAGGAGGTTGAGCTGTACGCCGCGGCTGTAGGGCTGGCTTAAGGCGACATCCACACCGTTGATGGTGACGACATTGAACGCGGCCTCCAGTCCTCGCAAAGAGGCGTAATTAGCTTCGCCCCGACCCGCGAGGTCGATCGGCACACTGTTCTGCGCAACCTGGCCTCCATTGACAACGGAGATGCCGGCAAGGTTTCCCAGCGGATCGAGCACCGTCGATCCTGGGTTCGCTTCAAGGTCCTGGGTCGTGAGGCGCGCCGTCAGGGCGTCGCCCGCCAGCAGGGGAAACGACCGGGTCAAGCGCGCGGTGACGACCACGGTGGAAAGGTAGGTTTGCGCGCTGGGCGAGGACTTGGCGTCCTTTTCGGTCGCAGCCGAAGCCCGAGCGCGCCGGCGCGACGCGCGGTCTTCGTCCAAAGCGGCTCCGTCCGCCGCGGCCATGACAAGGACCGATCCATCGCGCTCAAACGCCGCCCGCAGATGCGAACCCGTCAGCATGGTCTTCAGGGCGTCGCCGAAATCGAGCGCGCCCCATACCGGGGTCGAGCGCCGATGGGCCACCAGCGCTGGGGAAAAGACGATGTTGCGCCCCGACCTTACGGCGAGCGTCACGAGCGCTTTGGCGAGGTCCTGCTCAGGGATTTGGTAATTGGCGGCCTGGGCGCGCAAGGCTGTGGGGAAGACGAGCAGAGCCGCGATGGAAAGGCTCCAACACCTCGCCTGCCCCCGCGCCCGCCGCCACATCCGTCAAACCGTTTTGCGCCAAACCGCCAAGCCTAATATTTCGACTGAGGCAGAAAATGATGACGGATTTCGATGCGCCCTAAAAAATTTGTCAATGACGGGGGCTCATGCGGTTCACGCTGGCGCGTCGCCAAGCCTGCGCCAGAAGGCTAAGCCGCCCGCTCATATCGGCGATGGCGGCGCCAGAATCGATCCGGCCGGCGAACCACTCCCGGGCGGCGTCGTAGAAGATGGTCCGCCCGACGGCGAAACCTTTGACGACCGAAAAGGGGGCGGCGGCGTCGAAGGAGGCGATCAATTCGGGCTCGGGCGCAGAGAGACCCAGCACCACGACCCCGCGGCACAGCGGGTCTTCTTCGTTCACCACGGCCTCGATCTCGCGCCAAGCGGCCGGGTCGGCGATCGGCTCGAGCTTCCACCAATCCGGCCTTATGCCGATGGCGTAGAGACGCCGAACGGCGCGGGCGATCGTCGTCGTCTCGACGACCGAGTCCGGCGGCATGATGACTTCGAGCAGCAGTTCGTGGCGCGTCTTGCGGCAGGCGTCGAATAGGCGGAGCAGTTGGCGCTCCTGGCGCTCTCGCAGGTCTGGCGCATCGTCTGGGTGATAGAAGACCAGGCACTTGACCACATGGTTCAGGGGCCACTGGACAAGTTCGGCCGCCACGTCCGCGGAGCATTCGAACTCCAGGGGCCTTGATTTGGGAACCTCGATCGGGCGGCCGATCCAGTAGGGATGATCCGCCGCCGTCGCCAAGGCGTCGGCGCCGTAACGGCCGTCGAGCAGCACGCCAAAGCTCGCATCTCCGTCAGCCGCCATCTGAACGGCTTGCAGAGCCAGGGTCTTGAACTCCGGAATGCGCGCGGCGTCAGCCCCAAGCTCTTCGACCAGCTCATCGAACTGGCTGCGGTGATCCATGGCCAGAACCATCAGGCGGTCATAGGTCGGGGTGCGGGTGGTGGACCAATGAACGTGCTCCAGCCGCTCGTCGTCACGCAGCCGATAGGGTCGGGACGGCGCCTTGAGAAACTGCTGCAGTTCGATCCAGGTCGGCATGGCCGGGGCGCAGCCGTGGCGGGACACCACAATCGCCCCACACGCATTGGCCCATTGGCAGCAGCGATCCAACGGCTCCCCTCGCAGCCATCCCCTAAGGAATCCAGCCATGAAGGCGTCGCCGGCGCCCAGCACATTGAAGACCTCGACGGAAAAGCCGGGCCCCGTCACGCCCTCGTCCAGCCTGCCCGGGATGGCCCCTGGAAAGGCGACGCAGCCTTCCGCGCCGCGTTTGCAGACCAGGATCGCGTCCGTGAGCGTACGCACCTTGCGCAGCGCCGCGACCGTATCGGTTGCGCCGCCCAGGATATGAAACTCTTCTTCCGTGCCCACGATCAGGTCGCACAGCCCGACGATCCCCTGGAGCTTTTGGGTCACTTCCGGATTGGCGACGAAGCGGTTTTCGCCCATGTCCAGCGGCGCCAAGCCCCACAGCACCGGCCGGTAGTCGATATCGAACGCGACCTTGCCGCCGGACGCCTTCATCGCCCGGGCCGCCGCGACGCTGGCCTCCAACACCGGCGAGCGCGAGAGATGCGTGCCATTGATCAGGACGGCGCCCGCCGAGGCGATCCAGTCCGGATCGACATCGGCCGAACACAGCGCCATGTCCGCGCAATTCTCGCGGTAGAACAGCAGCGGGAAGGTGTCGCGGTCCCGTATGCCGAGAATCGCCAAGGCCGTGAGGCGCGCGGGGTCGGACAAGACGCCGGTCACATCGACGCCCTCGCGCGTCAACTGCTCATAGATGAAGCGACCCATATGATCGGCGCCGACCCGGGTGAGCAGACCGCTTTTCAGGCCCAGGCGCGCCGCGCCCACCGCCGTATTGGTTGGACTGCCGCCGACATATTTCGCAAAACTCGCCATGTCCTCCAGCCGTCCGCCGACCTGCTGACCGTAGAGGTCTACGCTCGATCGTCCGATGGCGATGAAGTCCAACAGCTTTGTAGCCAACAGCTTTGTAGGAGGCGTCATGCCTGCTCCCGACGCCCGGAGTGGCGGCCTCGCGGCCCGTCAATGAAATATTCGTTCCATTACTAAGCCCAATACAATTCGCATTTCAAGCGTTGCGACGAGGCGAGCCCATAGGTTTTTTTGGGGAGGCTCAGGGTTTTTTCGGGGACTTTCTGGACTTGGAGGCCGCAGCGGTCTCCTGCTCATAGGCCAAGCCGATCACGAGGGTCTGGGCGAGGCAGATCGACGCCGACAGCGAGCGAAAGGCCCTCACCTCGGATTCGCGAACCTGAAGCACCTGGGCGGCGCCCTTCGCCAAGGGGCTGATCAGGCTGTCGGTGATCGCCAGCACCTTGGCCTTGGCGTTGACCGCGGCGGCGACGGCCTCGACGGTTTCACTGGCGTAGGGCTGGTAGCTGATGGCGATCAAGAGATCGTCGGCGCCGATCGTTTGAATCTGGTGCCGGGCGAGACCGCCGGCGTTATCGACCATCACCGTGCGCTTACCCGCCCGCAGGAACGAATAGGTGAGATAGGCCGCGACCGGGAAAGACCGCCGCATCCCGATCACATAGACCGTGTCCGCCCTATGGATGAGGGACACGGCTCGGACCAACTCGTCTTGGCTGACGGTCTGGCGCAGGTTCTGCAGCGCCAGGATGTCGCCCTCGGACAGTTCCTCCAGCAGCGTGCCCGCCGCCCCGCCCTCGGCGCCGAGCGAGGCGTTGAAGTGGCGGACCCGCTCGCCATAGCCGAGCGTCGAATGGCTGGCCAAAAGGCTGTCGCGCAGCACCCGCTGCATCGGGCTGGCGCCGGTAAAGCCGATCGCCTTGGCGAACCGCACAATGGCCGAAGGTTGTGCGCCCGAACGCTCGGCGATCACCGTCAACGTCTCCAGCGCGACGTCGTCGGGATGGTCGAGCACGTAGCGCGCGACATGCTGCAACCGCTTGCTGAAGCCGTCGTAGCGCTCCAAAATCAAATCGCGAAGCTCCACGGCCGAGCTCGGCGGCGCGGTGGGCGCGGACGGTGGGTCGATTTCGCTCATGGGCTATCCAGAACCAGTGGGACAAAGGATACGCGCAGCCTTAGGTTTTGCAACGGATACGGGCGAAATGATAATTCTATATTGACTTGTGAACGATAATTTTCGTCTATTTCCAAATTCCCGTCTTGGACCGGGGACGCCGCGCGGCGCGGACGTCCCCTCTGGAGCCAGCCCATGTTCGAGATCGCCCTCGTCGGCGCAGGCCGGATCGGCAAGATCCACGCCGCAAACGTCGTCGCCCATCCGGCGCTACGCCTGCGAGCCGTCGTCGATCCTGTCGCCGCCAACGCGGCGGCGCTCGCTGACGCTTACGGGGCGCACGCGGTCGATTTCCAGGCGGTTCTGAGCGACCCGGCGATCCGGGGCGTCATCGTCGCCAGCGCCACCGACGCCCATCTGGATCAGGCGATCGCGGCCATCGCTGCGGGAAAGATCGTCATGTGCGAAAAGCCGCTGGACCTGGATTTCGCTAGAGCCAAGGCGGCCGCAGATCGCCTGGGCGGCGCAGACGTCCCCTTGATGCTCGGCTTCAACCGTCGCTTCGATCCCCATTTCAAGGCCTTGAAGACCGCGCTGGACCGGGGCGATGTCGGGGCGCTTGAGACCGTGCATATCGTCAGCCACGATCCCGCGCCGCCGCCGCCAGCCTATGTGAAGGTGTCAGGCGGCCTCTTCAAGGATATGGCGATCCACGATTTCGACATGGCGCGCTGGCTGCTGGCTGAGCCCATTGTCGAGGTGTTCGCGGCCGCCAGCTCCCTGATCGATCCTGAGATCGGCGCGGCGGGCGATGCCGATACGGCCAAGACCGTCCTGCGGACGGCGTCGGGCAAGCTGTGCATGATCAGCAACAGCCGTCGGTCGGGCTATGGCTACGACCAGCGGATCGAAGCGTTTGGGGCCAAGGGCGCGCTTCGGGCCGACAATGTGATGCAATCCACCGTCTCGCGCTGGTCGGAGCCCGGCGTCGCCTCGGACACCTTCCAGAACTTCTTCCTGGAACGCTACGCCGAGGCCTACCGCGCGGAGATCGCCCATTTCGTGCAGATGCTGGCGGGCGAGGCTGGGCCGTCCGTCGGATACGACGACGGTGTGGCCGCCTTGGAACTCGCCGAGGCCGCGGCTCAGTCGGTGCGCAGCGGCCAGGTCGTGCACCTTTGAGGGTGACGGCGCCATCGCTAAGTCTGGACCGCGGCGCGGGCGGGGCGACAACGACGCGCACGATCGGTTTCGGGGGCGGGCTGTCTGCCAATGTCTTGAATATGATCGGGATCGGCCCCTTCATCACCATACCCCTGGCCATCGGCGCCATGGGCGGACCCCAAGCGATGCTGGGCTGGATCCTGGGCGCCCTGCTCTGCCTGTGCGACGGCCTGGTGTGGGCCGAACTCGGCTCCGCCCTGCCCCGCTCGGGCGGCTCCTACGCCTATCTGCGCGAAGCGTTCGGGCCGGCGAAGCTTGGGCGGCTGCTGGGCTTTCTGTTCCTTTGGCAGACGCTCCTGGTCGGGCCGCTGTCGATCGCCGGCGCGGCGGTCGGCACGGCGGGCTATGTCACCTTCATCTTTCCGCATCTCTTGCCCTGGCATCTGGTCGCCGTGGCCGCGCTGAGCTGCCTCGTCTGCACGGCCGCCCTTTGGCGCAACATCGGTTCGATCCAGCGGCTCTCGGTCGTGGCGACCGGCGTGGTGATCCTGGCCTTCGTTTGGATCATCCTGAGCGGTACGGCGCATTTCGACTCGCGGGTCGCATTCGATATTCCCAAGGGCGCATTCAAGCCGACCAACGCCTTTTGGATCGGTCTAGGCGCCGCGAGCCTGATCGCAGTCTACGACTACGGCGGATATAACAACGTCTGTCTGATCGGCGGCGAGATGGCCCGGCCACGCCGCAACATCCCGCTTGCGATCCTCGTCTCCATCCCGCTGGTCGCCGTCCTTTATATGGGCCTGAACCTGTCGATCCTGGGCGTCCTGCCCTGGCGCAAGGCGGCGACGTCCCAGGCGGTCGTCGCGGACTTCATGCAGGCTATCTATGGCCGGTGGGGCGGCCTGGTTGTGGCGGTCTTGATCCTGGTCGCGGGCTGGGCCGGCGCGCTGGCTGCATTGCTCGGCTATTCGCGCGTGCCGTACGCCGCAGCCGCCGACGGCGACTTCTTCAAGGCGTTTGCGAGGCTCGATCCCAAGGGTGGGTTCCCAACCCTGTCCCTCCTGTTCATGGGGCTGGCCTCGGCGCTGGTCTGCGTGATCCCCCTGGCCGACCTGATCGGCGGCACGATCGTGATCCAGGCCATGTTTCAGTTCATCCTCCAATGCGTGGCGGTCGTGCTGCTGCGACGCCGAGATCGCACGCCCGCCGCCACGGTGTTTCGGATGCCGCTCTATCCCCTGCCCGTGATCGTGACCCTTTTGGGCTGGCTCTACATCGTTGTCGCCAATCCGCTAAAGCAGGCCGGCGTCGGCGCGATCTTGCTGTTCAGCGGCGCCGCGATCTTCCTGTTGCGCGCCCGCGCGGCGAAGCTCTGGCCGTTCGAACGCCGATGACCGCTCCCGTCAAGACACACGATGTCGCCGTCGTCGGCGAGATCTACATCGACCATGTGCTGTCGGGGTTCGAACGCTGGCCCGCGCCCGGCGAGGAAGTGACCACCGACCATTACACCCGCGAAGTCGGCGGCGGCGCGGCGGCCACGGCGTGCGGTCTGTCCCGGCTCGGGCGGCGCGTACGGCTGATCGGCCTGATCGGCGAGATCGACGCCCCCTGGTTCGCCCACCGCTTCGCCGATTTTGGCCTGGAGACGGATGGCCTTCGCCTTATTGCCGGGCAGACCGGGATGACGGTTAGCGTGTCGACGGCGCAAGACCGCTCCTTCTTCACCCACATTGGGGTCAACGGCCGCCTCAGTCATATCTTGATGGAGCCTGAGACCTTGGCCGCGCTCGCCCAAGCCCATCACGTCCACTTCGCCATGCCGCTGGCGCGCGACGTCGCAGACATCGTCTTGCCGGCTCTGGCCGCGGCCGGCTGCACCACCTCGCTCGATATGGGCTATCAGCCCGTCTGGCTGACCGACGCCGCCAACTATCCGACGCTGACGGCCGTCGATCATCTGCTCCCCAACGAAAAAGAAGCGGCGATACTGTCCGGCGGCCACACCTTCGACGCCTTTTTCCGCTTCGCCGAGACCCTGCCGCTGCGTACAGCCATGCTGAAGCTCGGCGCCGTGGGCGCCATGAGCCGTGCGGACGGCGAGGGCGAGCACGCCTTCGCCTTCGTCAGCCCGCCCGCGGTCGAAGCCATAGACACCACCGGCGCCGGCGACGCCTTCGACGCCGGCTTCATTGACGCCCTGCTGGACGGCGGCGACGCGCTGGAACGTCTTCGCCGCGCCTGTATCACCGGCGCCCTCTCTACGCGCGCGCCGGGCGCGCTGAGCGCCCTGCCCGATCGTGACGAACTCAGGAGCTGTTATGACGCGACCTATCGAACGTAAGTTCGCCCTGATCGGCGGCGGCGGCGTCCGCACGCCCCTGGTGATCTTCGGCGTCAACGATGCCGCGCAAGCATTGGGCGCCCGCGAGATGGTGCTGTGGGATCCCGACGCCGACCGGCTGAAGATCATGGCCGACCTCGGCCGCGCCATCGTGAGGTCGGAGAAGGGTTCGCTGATCGTCCGCGAAGCCACCTCGATCGAGGACGCCGTCGAAGGCGCAGACTTTGTCATGAACAGCATCCGCGTCGGCGGCATCGCCGGCCGCGCGGCCGACGAACTTGCGTCCATCAAACACGGCTATCCGGGTCAGGAGACAACAGGGCCGGCCGGGGCCGCCATGGCCTTACGCACCGTGCCCATCGCTATCGAGCACGCGACGCTGGTAGAACGGCTCAGCAACAATGGCTGGGTGGTGAACTTCACCAATCCGGCGGGCTTGATCACCCAGGCGATCACCAACCACACCAAGGCCAAGGTCGTGGGCATCTGCGACACGCCGACGGAGTTGTTCCACAATATCGCCTATGCGCTGAGCGCGACGCTTGCGGACGTGCACTGCGACTATGTCGGGCTGAACCACCTCGGTTGGGTACGCAAGGTGACGCTGCGCGGCGAAGATGTGACAGACAAGGTGCTGGAGGACGATCTGATCCTTTCCAAGCTCTACTCCGCGCCTCTGTTCGATTTCGACATGATCCGCACCCTGCGGCTGATCCCGACGGAGTACCTATTCTTCTACTACGCCCGCCGCAGAGCGCTCGCGAACCAGCAAAAGCAGGGCTCCAGTCGCGGCTCAGAGGTCGAGGCGCTGAACAAGACCCTGATCGCGACCCTCAAGGACCGCATAGCCGCCGACGACGGCGAGGGCGCCATCGCCGCCTACGCCGCCTATCTCAATCGCCGCTCCGGCTCCTATATGAAGCTGGAGGCCGAGGCCGGATCGGCCTTCGACCGCGACGCCACCTTCAACATCGATCCCTTCCGCGTCGCCAGCGGCTATCACCGCATCGCCATCGACGTGATGAGCGCGCTGACCGGGGCCAAGCCCGCCCAGATCGTCGTCAACACCAAGAACCGCGGCGTGCTGGCCGACCTGCCAGCCGACGATATTATCGAGACCGCCTCCCAAATCGCCGCCGACAGCATCACGCCGATCCCGCTCCCGCCCCTGCCCGATCCCGCCATCGGCCTGGTGCACGCGGTCAAAGCCTATGAGCGCTCGGCGATCGAAGCGGCCCTGACGGGCTCGCGCCTGATCGCCCGCAAGGCGCTTCTGATCCATCCGGCCATCGGCGAATGGGACCCGACCAAGCAACTGCTGGCCGATCTACTCGATCCGGTGTGCGCGCATTGCTGACGTCCTACGTCTCTTGCAGAACAAGAACTTACACCGGATGCCGCTAAAGGCCAGTGACGCACCATGACTAGCGCCACCCGCCGCGACGCCCTCGCCCTGATCGGGGCCGCAACGAGCGCGGTCTATTCGGGCGCGGCGTCGGCAGCGCAGGCAGGCGCCGTCGCGCCCCAAGGACTCTCGATCGACTATCGCCCCGAGCCCAGCGGCGTGACCGCGCCCCGTCCCCGGTTCGGGTGGACGCTGGCGGCCCGCGATCTGGCGGCCCGCGATCTGGCCGTTCGCGATCTCGCCCAGACGGCCTGCCGCGTGCAGGTCACCGAGGGCTGGCCGGGCGGCGCTACGGTGTTCGATAGCGGCAGGGTCCAGAGTTCCGATATGGCGCTGACGCCGGATCGCGACCTAGGGCTAAGGCCGCAAACGCCTTATGTCTGGCGAGTCATGGTCTGGGATCGGACCGGGGCGCCGAGCGACTGGAGCGCGCCGCAGCCGTTCACCACCGGCGCCGCCCTTCCCTGGATCGGCGGTTGGGTCGCGCTAGAGCCCGACGGCGCGATCACCGCGCCGCAGGTCGGCGACGCCACACCCCTTGCACCGACCTATACCCTGCCGCTGCTCCGCCGCGCCTTTCGGGTCGACAAGCCGGTGCGCCATGCTGTGGTCTGCCTGTCGGGGCTCGGCTGCTACAGCCTCACCGTGAACGGCGTCGACGCCTCGCCGGCCCTGATGAATCCCGGGTGGACCGACTACGCCAAGACGGTGCTCTACAATACGCTCGAGGTGACCGGCCTACTGGCGCCTGGCGACAATGTGCTGGGCGTGGCGCTGGGCGACGGCATGTACGACGTCCAGGCCAAGGCCGGCCGCTACTCGAAATGGGCCGGCTCGTTTGGCGCGCCTAAACTGATCCTGCAATTGCAGATCGTCTATCGGGATGGGTCTGAAGATTGGATCGCAACCGACGAGCAATGGCAGGCGCGCCAAGGGCCTGTGACCTTCGCCTCCATCTACGGCGGGGAGGACTATGACGCGCGGCTGGAGCCGAAAGACTGGGATCGTCCCGGCGCAGCGCTTTCGGGCTGGACGCCCGCTCTCCCGACCAACGGTCCAGGCGGCGCCCTCGCCTCGCAACAGACGCCCGGCATCGTGGTGGCGGAAACGTTTAAGACCGTGGCGGTGACGACGCCCGCGCTGGGCGTCCAGGTCCACGACCTCGGCCAGAACTTCTCAGGCCGACCGGTCCTAACCGTGCGCGGCGCCGCCGGCGCTGGGGTTCGGATCAAGCCCGGCGAACTGTTGGACGCCCAGGGCCGTGTGACCCAAGCCAGTATGGCGGCGGGGCCGGACGATGCGCTGCTGTTCCTCTACACCCTAGCCGACGATCCGGGGATACAGGTCTGGCGCCCCCGCTTCAGCTATTCCGGCTTCCGCTACCTAGAGGTCGAGGTCACGGGTGACGCGCACGTTATCTCGCTGGACGGGGAATTCCTGCACGCCGATCTGCCGAGCGCGGGGGACTTCGCCTGTAGCGACGCGCGCCTCAATCGCATTCACGCCCTGATCCGACGCGCCTTGCTCAGCAACACCGTCACGATCCTGACCGATTGCCCACACCGGGAAAAGCTCGGCTGGCTGGAGCAGACCTATCTGAACGCCGGCACGGTCTTCTACAATCTCCAGGCGCTCCCGCTCTATGACAAGCTCGTCGGCGACATCGCCGACGCCCAGACCGCCAGCGGCATGGTCCCGTCCATTGCGCCCGAATACGTTCGGTTCGTCGACGACAAGGGCGCCGATACGGACTTTCGCAGTTCGCCCGAGTGGGGCTCGGCCTCGATCCAAAGCCCCTGGGCCGCGTATCGGTTCACCGGCGACCTCGACCTCTTGCGCCGCGCCTATCCGACCATGCGCCGCTACGCCGACTATCTGGCGCGCCGCAGCCGGGACGGCTTGCTGAACTTTGGCCTTGGCGACTGGTACGACATCGGACCCGGCGAACCCGGCGAGCCGAAGCTGTCCAGCAAGACCTTCGTCGGCTCGGCGACCTGGTTCGCCGACCTGATCGTGCTGGCGAAAATCGCCGCGCGGCTCGGCGACCCAGAGCGCGCGGCCGCCTTCAGCGCCCAGGCGACCGCGCTCAAGGCCACGATCGACGCCAAGCTGTTCGACCCCGCAACCGCCCGCTACGACCGCGGCAGTCAGACGGCCTACGCCATGGCCTTGGCGTTAGGGCTGGTTCCAAAGGGGTTTGAATCCCGCGTGCTCGCTAATTTGGTGCAGGCCATTGAGGCGCGGTCGGACCACGTCTCGGCCGGCGACATCGGCTTTCATTATGTCGTGCAGGCCCTGACCGCATTTGGGCGCGGCGATCTGCTGTACGCCATGGCCACCCAACCGAGCCCGCCCAGCTACGCCGCCCAGATCGCCGCCGGCGCAACGGCCCTGACCGAAGCCTGGGACGCCAGCCCGAACCATTCCCAGAACCACTTCATGCTCGGCCATATCGAGCAGTGGCTGTTCGGCGGCCTGGCCGGCCTCGATATCGACTACGGCCGGGGGCCGCGCGACGCCATCCGGATTTCGCCCCAGCCCGTGCAGGGGGTGAGCTGGGCGCGCGCAAGCCACATCGGTCCCTTTGGCAAGGTTGGCGTCGACTGGACGATACGCGACGACATATTGACCTTGACAGTAGATCTACCGCCCAATTGCACCGCCAAAATTCAGCCGCCCCATCGATCGCGGCCCCCGATCCGGGTGGGTTCCGGGCGCCAAGTTTTCCATGAGCGTCTAAGCGGCCGCCTGTCCTAGGCCAAAGCCGCAGAGGCCTTGTCCTGAGCGCTTAAGTCGACGCAGGATGCCGGAGCCGTGTCACGATGCGTCGAACGGCGTGAAGCGCAGCGAGCTACATAAGCGGAGCCCATGGTCAAACTCGTCGAGCGTACCTTCCAATGTTTCGAGCTGTTCGCCGCCGAACAACGCCCGCTGTCGCTTTCGGAAGTCTCCCGCGCCTTAAGCATCCCCAGTTCGAGCTGTTATGATATTTTGCAAACTTTGGAGCGCCTGGGCTATATTTACGAGCTTGAGCCCCGCGGCGGCTACTATCCGACATTACGGCTGCTCGACATCGCCAACTCTATCGCCAGCGCAGACCCGATCCTGCTCCGCGCAGACATCCTTTTGCGCTCCATGCGCGATACGCTGGACGAATCCGTCTTCTTGTCCAAGGTGAACGGGCTGCAGGCGACCTACCTCTTGGGCTTGCAGTCCTCCAGCCTGCTTCGCACGGTCATATCCCCAGGGGAAAAGCTTCGGAGCCTGCACGCCACCTCCGCCGGCAAGGCGCTGCTCGCCAGCCTCGATAAGGAGGCGCTCGAAGCCTATTTGGCGACCGCTGACCTGAAGCCCCTGACGCCCCATAGCGTGACCTCGAACAAGGCGCTGCGCCAGCAACTGGCGGCAGGACGGTCTGAAGGCGTCTTCACCAATCGAAACGAAAGCGTCGAGGGCGTCTTGTCGATCTCCGCCACGTTTCAGTGGAATCGCGCAACCTATATCGTCTCGATCATCGGCCCGGAGAGTCGACTCGATGGAAAGCTCGGCTGGGCAAAGCCGCTACTCCTCGACATCTGCCGGCGCTTGGAAATGCGGCCTGTCGAAGCACTTTGAGCATTTTATTTCGTGTGTGCGGAAAATATTTCGCGATAGCGCCGCTCCAGAAAATATTATCATATTGAAATAAAACATTTAATTAAAGTTCCGCCGCTGCCGTAGCCGCTTGACATCAACACCGTCTGCGCCTCATTTGCGCACACACGGAAAATCTCCGGAGAAACCGGGGTTCGGGAGACGGATAGCCCTCATGCTCGATCATCTGATTACCCCCCTGGCGGAAACGGATGACTGCGCCGCCATCCGCGACGCCGTCACCGCCATCTGCGATCGTTTCGACGACGCCTATTGGTCGCAGAAGGACCGTGAGGCCGCCTTTCCCTACGAGTTCAGCCAGGCCATCGCCGAAGGAGGATGGCTCGGCATCGCCATGCCGCCGCAATATGGCGGCGCAGGCCTTGGGATCACCGAAGCCAGCGTGATGATGCAGGTGCTGGGCGCGTCGGCGGGCACCTTCGCCGCCTGCTCCACCGTTCACATCAACATTTTCGGGCCCCACGCCATTGTCGTTCACGGTACCGAAGCGCAGCGCCAGCGTATGCTGCCGCCGCTCATCAAGGGGGAAACCCGCGCCTGTTTTGGCGTCACGGAGCCGGACGCCGGGCTCGACACGACCAAGCTGAAGACGCGCGCGGTGCGCGACGGGGACCGCTATATCGTCAATGGGCGCAAGATGTGGACCTCGACCGCGCAAGAGGCGGATTATATCGTGCTTCTGGCCCGCACCACCGCGATTGAGGATTGCAAGAAGCCGACCGACGGTCTGTCGCTGTTTTATACCAAGCTCGATCGCAAATACGTCGAGGCGCGCGAGATCCATAAGATGGGCCGGGCGGCGGTGGATTCGAACGCGCTATTTATCGATGGCCTGCCCATTCCGGTCGAGGACCGGATCGGCGAAGAAGGCATGGGCTTTCGCTATATTCTCGATAGCCTGAACCCCGAGCGCATCTTGAACGCGGCCGAAACGATTGGGATCGGTCGACGCGCCCTGGCCAAGGCCGCCCAGTACGCCAATGAGCGCATCGTGTTCGACCGCCCCATCGGCAAGAACCAGGCGATCCAGCATCCGCTGGCGGAAAGCTGGGCCGAGCTCTACGCCGCCGAACTGATGACGCTGCGCGCCGCCAAACTCTATGACGAAGGAAAGCCCTGCGGTGCGGAGGCCAACGCCGCCAAATACCTGGCCGCCGAAGCGTCGTTCACCGCCTGCGACCGGGCGGTCCGGACCCATGGGGGCATGGGCTACGCCTGCGAATACAATGTGGAGCGCTACTTCCGCGAGGCCGTCGCGACCCGATTGGCGCCGGTGTCGCGCGAGCTGATCCTCTGCTATCTGGCCGAGAGGGTGCTGGGGCTGCCGAAGTCTTACTGAGGCGCCCAGCCTCTACCCCACCCATCGCTTCCGCAAAGCGTGAGCGGCCATCTTTGGGCGTCGGTCGCGGGTGAACACGCCCTTGTGGTTCATGCCGCCGGCTCGCCCGGTCGCTTGCGCGGTCTTCAAGTCGCACAGAACCCAGAATTGCGTACCGACCACGAACGGTCGCGAGGCGCAGGCGTCGAGCACATGGATCAAAAGCTCCGCCTGATACTCCTCGCTCCACATCTCCGGCGGATCGGCATGAACGCCGGCCAGGGCGTCGCCGCCAAATTCGGTCAGCATGATCGGCTTGCCCGTGCGGGCGTGAAGGGCATCCAAATCCGGCTCCAGCATATACTGAGCCGCCGCCGCGTCGCCGGGATGGTTATACCAGCCATTATAGCGGTTTATACAGAGCACGTCCGATAGGTCCGCCCAGGACGGATCGGTCGCCGACATGGCGGTCAGCGTGAAGGGGCGGGTTCGATCCAGCGTCCGCGCGTAACCGAACAGGTCTTTGAAGAAGGCCAGCCCCTTGGCTTTGTAATCGTCGTTCAGCGGAAGGTCGGCCCCGCCCGCATTGACGAACTTGTTATTGGTGGGCTCGTTGGCGAGGCACCACATGACGACGCTTGGGTGGTTTTTGTCCCGGGCGATGAGCTCGCGAATATCTTGGCGGCATTGCGCCAGCCTGGCGGCGATATTGGCGTCGCTATCGCCGAAGTAGAGCTTAACCGCCGGAATTTCGTCGATCACCAACATGCCCTCGCGATCCGCCAGGCGCATTGTCTCCTCGGCATAGGGATAGTGGCTGGTGCGAAACGAGTTGCCGCCGATCCACTTCAGCAATTGGATGTCGCGCACGGCCACGGGCAGGTTCAGACCGCGGCCATTGATGGCGAAGTCTTCGTGCCGCGCGGAGCCCCTGATCTGGATCGGCTGGCCGTTGAGTAGAAGGCGGTCGCCACGCACCTCGACCGTGCGCACGCCGACATCCAAACTATAGACGTCCTTAGGCGCGGCGGCGTCGCCGAGGCTGAGGGTCAAGGCGTAGAGATGGGGGTCGGCCGGGCTCCAGGCCCGCACCTGAGGCAGGCGCAGAACCGCCGTGGCCTCGCCGTTCTCAAACGTCAGGTTGACGGTTTGGCCGGCGGCCTCCGCGCGGCCGGTCCCGCGATAGCTGTCCGACGCCGTGACCCTCAGGTGCAAAAGCCCATCGGCGCCATCGAAGGCCGGGACGACGTCGACGTCTGTCAGATGGATGGGGGGAACGGCGTAAAGCGTCACAGCCCGGTGTAGACCGCTGTAGGGGAAGTAGTCGTAGTTCACATCGGGGAAGTTGGCGGCGTGGCCAGGCACGCTGTTGCCCCCGGGCGGCACGCGGGCGGGCTCGGCCAGGTTATCTATCCTGATCGTCAGGGTAACGGGCCGATCCCATACGGCGGCGGCGGTGATCTCAAAGGCGAAAGGAAGGTGGCCGCCCAGATGCTCGCCAATCGGGCGACCGTCGATCCAGACGGTGGCCTTATAGACAGCCGAGCCAACCCGCAGCACGATTCGGCGGCCGCGCCAGCTGTGGGGCAGGTAGGTCTTGAGCCGATACCAGGCGACGCCGGTATAATCTCGGGTGTCCTCGAACTGATCGTTCCAACTACCTGGCACGGCGATCAGGCGGGGGTTGGGCAGCCTCTGCGTCCAGCCCCGCTCCTCGCCGACGCCCTCGGGGTCGAGCTGAAAGTCCCACAAACCGGCGAGCTCGAGCAGATCGCGGGTCGGGGTCTGTTGCGGCAGGAGCGTGCAGGCCGCAGGGCGGATCGGCGGCGCGGGCTCGGCTGCGGCGTCGGTGGCGGCGCCGGCGCCAAGGGCCAGCCCCGCCGTCGCGGTCAGCATCAGAACATCTCGGCGCGAAGTCCTATCCGAACTCATGGCGGCGCTTCCTTCCCTTGAGCATTCTTTTCAAGTCTTCCGCGCAGGCGACCGACGTCAGACCCGGGCTGTGGCGTAGCGAGGCGTCAGACTCTGGATCAAGAGCAATGCGATCAGATAGACGCCCGCCGCGATGGCGAAAATGGGCGTGTAGTTTTTGATGTGGGTCAGGATGGCCCCGACGTATTGCGCCATGACCATGCCGCCAATCGCGCCGGCTGTGCCGCCGATGCCCGCGATGGATGCGACGGCGCGCCTCGGAAACACGTCGGACGGCAGGGTGAACAGATTACAGGAAAACCACTGATGCGCCGCCGCCGCCAAGGCGACGATTCCAACCGCCTCCCACAGGCTATCGACATATGAGGCGAAAGCGATCGGCAAGACCGCGAGCGCGGCGACCAGCATCGCGGTCTTGCGGGCCGCATTGAGCGACCAACCGCGCTTCATCAAGGCGGACGAAAACCAGCCGCCGCCGAGGCTGCCAAGGTCCGACACGACATAGACGACCATGAGCGGTGGACCAAACGTCCTGAGGTCCAGATGATGACGCTTGACGAAAAAATCCGGCAGCCAGAACAGGAACATCCACCAGATCGGATCGATCAGAAACTTGGCGCCCGCATAGGCCCAGGTCTCCCTGACCTTCAGAAGGCCGAGCCATGACGTAGGCTCGCCCGTATCCGGCGGGTCGCTCTCGATATAGGCGACCTCGCGAGCGCTCACGCGGGGATGTCGGCGGGGGTCCCGATAGATCAGGAGCCACGCGGCTAGCCACAACAAAGAGCCCAGACCCGTAATGATAAAGGCCCAACGCCATCCGAGCGTCAGCGTAATCAGCGGCACGATCAGCGGGGTGGCGATCGCCCCGACATTTGTCCCTGCGTTGAGAAAGCCGACGGCCATGGCCCGTTCGCGCTTGGGAAACCACTCCGCCACCGCCTTGAGCGCCGCCGGGAACGAGCCCCCCTCCCCCACCCCCAAAACCATGCGGGCGAACGTGAATTGAAGCGCTGTGCGGGCCAGGGCGTGGCCCATGTGCCCTAAGGTCCAGATCGAAAAGGCGACGGCGTAGCCGATCTTGGCCCCGACCTTGTCGACGAATCTGCCAAAGGCCAGATAGCTGACGGCATAGGCGGCCTGAAACCAGAACACGATGTCGGCGTAGGCGAATTCGGTCCACCCCAGGTCGTGCTGGAGGGTCGGCTTCAACACGCCGATCATCTGCCGGTCTATGTAGTTGCAAACGGTAGCGCCAAACAGCAGCCAGCAAATCACCCAGCGGAAACCGCCCATGGGCTTTTGCGCCGTCAGGTCCGTCGCCGGCGATATCGCGGAGTCTGGGCCGGAGACTGTGACCACGTTCGCCATTTCCTTCCTCCAGCCGGCGTTGTCCGCCGTGCAATCTTGGTCGCACCTTGTTGTTTTGGCGCGTGTTTAGTCGACTCTCAGGAACCGCTTCGACCACTTCGATAGCATGAAGGTAACCGGTATCAAAGACTCCTCATGCGCGGCGCGTCACGAAATCGGCTTACCCCGATCCCGCTCGTCGCCGCGAAAGCGGGGACCGAGGTTTGGTATCCGTCCCGTCTACGAGACGACCGCGAACCCGTCTGAAGCGCCGAGCCAGGACAAACCTGGATCCCCGCTTTCGCGGGGATGAGCGGATAGCTAGGGGAGCTATTCAGGGATGTCTCAGCCCGTCCTAAGCCGCCTTGGACCGATGGGCGTCCGACGGGACAGGGCGCGGCGCGTCGAGCTTGTAGGCGCGCTTGGGCAGGTCATAGGCCAGAGCGACGACGACCTCGCGCGCCTCGTCCTCGTCTAGGCGGTGCTCGGCCACCAATCTCGCGAGGAAGCCGCAATCCATGCGCCGGGCCACATCGTGGCGGGCGGGAATGGAGAGGAAGGCGCGGGTGTCGTCGTTGAAGCCGACCGTGTTGTAGAAGCCCGCCGTCTCGGTTGTCTGCTCACGAAAGCGGCGCATACCCTCCACGCTGTCGTGGAACCACCAGGACGGTCCAAGCTTCATGGCCGGATAGACGCCGGCCAGCGGCGCCAGCTCCCGGGCGTAGGTGCTCTCGTCCAGGGTAAAGACGATCAGGCTGAAGCGGGGGTCGGCGCCGAACCTATCCAGCAGGGGTTTCAGCGCCTGGACGTATTCCGTAGCGACCGGGATATCGGCGCCCTTGTCCCGCCCAAAGCGGGCGAACAGCGCCGGGCTGTGATTGCGGAAGGAGCCGGGGTGAAGCTGCATCACCATGCCGTCCTCGACGCTCATCTTCGCCATTTCCGTCAGCATCTGACCGCGGAACAGCTCTGCGTCCCCAGCCGTCGCGGACCCACCGACCACGCGATGAAACAGGGCTTCCGCCTCGACGGGGCCAAGATCGGCGGTGAAGGCGGTGGGGTGACCATGATCGGTGGACGTGGCACCCAGCGCCCGGAAGGCGGCGCGACGCACCCGGTGGCCTTCCAGATAACCAGACCAGCTGTAGACATCCTGCCCCGACAGCTCGGCGAACTGGGCCATGGCGGCGCCGAACCGATCGTCCTCGACATTGATCACCGGATCGGGGCGATAGGCGGTGACGACGCGCCCATCCCAGCCGCTGTCGCGAATCTCACGGTGATGGACGAGGTCGTCCGACGGGCTCTCCGTCGTCGCCAAGAGCTCGATATTGAACCGCTTGAACAGCGCCCGGGGCCGAAACGCGTCGGTCGCCAGCGCGGCGTTGATATGGTCGAAATAGTGGTCCGCCGTCTCTGCGCTCAAGGCTACGTCCAGGCCAAACACCTCCACGAAAACGTGATTGAGCCAGACGGCGGAGGGCGCGCCGCGGAAGAGGTGCATGTTCGCGGCCAACAGACGCCAGGCCGACCTTGGGTCCACACGCGCCGTCTCGCCGACCGGCACGACGCCCTGCGCCTCCAGGCCGATGCCCTGGCTGAACAGCATCCGGAACAGGTAGTGATCGGGCGTCAGGAGCAGATCGGCTGCATTCTCGAACGGCCGATCGTAGGCGAACCAGCTCGGGTCCGTATGCCCATGGGGGCTGACGATCGGCAGGGCCGCCACCTCCCCATACAGCGCGCGCGCAATCGCCCGCGTGTCGGGATCGGCCGGAAACAGCCTGTCGGGATGAAGGGTGAGGCGCTTTGCCATGAGTGTCTGTTCCAGCCCTACCTATTTTCCTCAACTGGTAACCGGTGTCATTGCCCTATGCAAGCGCTTTGCGCACTGTCAGGGCCGCTTGCAGCCCGTCACGCCGGGGCCGATGTGGACTGCCGAACCACAAGAGTCGGCGTCACCGCCGGTTGATTCAATAAACTCGCACGGTGCTCTTCGTCCATGACATCTGCGGTCAAAATCTCCGCAGCGCGGCGGCCCATTTCCCGGATCGGTAAGAGAACGGTCGTCAGAGGCGGCCACAAACGTGTGGCGATGGGCGCATCGTCAAAGCCCGCCACCGAAAGGTCTCCTGGAATGGACAGGCCCAAGCCATGCGCCGCCCGATAGACGCCCGCCGCCATTTCGTCGTTCAGCGCGCAGATCGCGGTCGGACGAGGGTCCATTTTCAACAGGTCCTCCGCCGACGCAACGCCGGACTCGAACGTATAAGCGCCTTCGGCCACATAACGGGGATCGAGCGTCAAGCCACGAGACGCCAAGCCTTCCTCAAATCCGCGCTTGCGCTCATGGGCGGATCGGAACGTCTTCGGACCGGTCATAAGCGCGATCCGGCGATGACCTAGATCGGCGACATGCCGGGCCATTTGATAGGCGCCTTCGCTGTCATGGCTGACGACGATATTACCCGGTTTATCCAAAGCCACGCAGGCGACGCGGATGTAGGGGCATCCCAGCTCCGTCAGGAGCGCCGCCAGGCCCTCGTCCTCCGACACGTTGGGAAACATGATGACGCCGAAAAGCTTCTGCCGTTCGACGAAGGCGCGGACCTCGTCCAGGAAGGTTGGGCTCCTCGGATCGCAAGGGCGAACCATCAACTCAAACCCCTGCTCCCGGATCGCGTCGAGAATACCCTGCTGGGCGTTGACGATGTATTGGGGGTTGGGGTTGTGATAGATGAACCCGACCACAAAGCTGCGCCGAAAGGCCAACCCCCGTGCTTGCGGATCCGGCGAATAGCCAAGATCGGCGATGACCGCCTCAACCCTGCGCCGCGTATCTTCACTCAAAAGCGGCGAGCGGTTGATAACCCTCGAGACCGTCTTTTTTGAGACGCCCGAGAGCCGCGCAACGTCGTTAATGGTCGGCCGGCGCACACGCGGGGCGAGCGTATCGTCCTTGACGCCGCCCAGATCCTTGACGCCGCCCAGGCCGCGCTCCGCTGGCGAGACTGATTTCAAAGGCCTAGCTCCAGATTTACACCGTTAGGTGTATTGGCATTGTGCATCGGCGCAAATGCAAGCTCTGGCAATGGCTCCTGACACCGGTTACTAATGGCAAATGTCCGACGCTTCCGAACACGCACAGCGTGCTCTAGCTAAATTGCACATCGTTGACCCAGCCGACGATGTCGGCGTCGCCCTGTCCGATCTGACGCCCGGCGAGATGGCCGGCGGCGTTCTGGTTCGCGCGCCTGTCCCGCGCGGCCACAAGTTGGCGACTCGTCCGATCCCTGCGGGGCGGACGGTGCGCAAATACGGCTGGCCCATCGGCGTCGCGCGAGACGATATCGCGCCCGGAGACCATGTGCACTCCCACAACCTCGTCACCGCGCTCAGCGGCGAAGACCGCTATCGCTTCACGCCCTCGCCGGCCCCGTCCTTGGCGACGCCCCAAGCCCCTCGCACCTTCGAGGGCTATCTGCGAGCAGACGGCCGTGTCGGCACCCGAAACGAAATCTGGGTTATCTGCACCGTGGGCTGCGTGGCGAGGACGGCCCAACGCATCGCCGCATCCGCCCATGCGCGCTTCGCCGGCCAGGGCGTCGATGGCGTCTACGCCCTGACCCATCCGTTCGGCTGCTCGCAGTTAGGCGACGATCTCGTCGCCACCCGTCAAATCCTGGCCGACCTGGCCGCCCACCCCAACGCCGGCGGCGTCCTGATCGTCGGTTTGGGGTGCGAGAACAACCAGCTCGATGGGCTGCTGGCGGCCGTGCCCGGCCTGGATCGGTCCCGCGTCCGCGCCTTCAACGCCCAGATGTCCGACGACGAGGATGCCGAAGGCGAGGCCGCCGTGGAGGCCCTGGTCGCGCGGGCCAGCCTGGATCGGCGAAGCCCGCGTCCCCTGGCCGACCTGGTTTTGGGCTTGAAGTGCGGCGGATCCGATGGCTTCTCAGGGCTTACCGCCAATCCCCTGGTCGGTCGTATGGCCGACGCCGTGGCCGAGGCCGGCGGGGCGCCGATCCTGACCGAAATTCCGGAAATCTTTGGGGCTGAGAGACTTTTGATGGCGCGCGCCATTGACGAGACCGTGTTCGATCGCACCGTCGATGTGGTCAACGGCTTCAAACGCTATTTCCTGGACCACCATCAGCCGGTTTATGAAAACCCCTCGCCCGGGAATGTGGCCGGCGGCATCACGACCCTTGAGGAAAAGAGCCTGGGCGCGGTGCAAAAGGCCGGGCGCACGCCGCTGCGCCAGGTTCTGAAATACGGCGAGCGCATAGACCTTTCGCCGGAGAAGCGCGGCCTGACGCTATTGGAGGCGCCCGGCAACGACGCCGTATCCTCCACAGCGCTGACGGCGGCCGGCGCCACCTTGATCCTCTTCACCACCGGCCGCGGCACGCCGCTCGGCTTTCCGGCGCCCACCCTCAAGATCGCCACAAATTCTCCCCTGGCGCAGCGCAAGTCCGGCTGGATCGATTTCGACGCCGGACGGGCGCTGACAGAACCCCGCGACGCTGTCGGCGACTCGCTCCTGGACCTGGTCGTGGCCACGGCGTCCGGCCGTCCCACCCGGGCGGAACTGAACGGCGAGCGGGAAATCGCCATCTGGAAGACGGGCGTCACCCTTTGAACCGACTGAGTCTTGCGACCCTCGACCAGCTCCCCGGCTCGGTCGCTCGCCCCGCCTATGAGGTGTCGAAGGTCGAGATCCGCATCGTACACTTTGGCCCGGGCGCCTTTTTCCGCGCCCATCAGGCGGCCTATTACGATGCGCTTCTGGCCAAGGACCGTCGCTGGGGCGTTTGCGCCGTCTCTCTTCATAGCGTCGGCGTCCGCGACGCCCTGGCCCCCCAGGACGGTCTCTACAGCCTCGCTATCCTCGACGTCGAGCCGCGCCTGCAGGTGATCGGGGCGGTTCGCGAGGTGCTCGTCGCGCCGGCGTCGCCCGATCGAGTCCTGGCGCGGCTGACCTCGCCGAATGTGCAGCTCGTGACCCTCACGGTCACGGAAAAGGGGTACGGGCTGGACGCCGCCGGCGCGCTCGATCTCAGCGACCCCGCTGTCGCGCACGATCTGGCGGCGCCGGACGCAAGCCCCAAAAGCGTGATCGGCTGGCTGTTCGCCGGGCTGAAAGGGCGCCGCGCCGCAGGCCTTGCGCCCTTTGTCACGCTCAGCTGCGATAACCTGACCGACAATGGCGGTAAGCTCAGGCGCGCCGTCATCGCCTTCGCCAAGGCCTCAGGCCAGCGCAACGTGGCAGATTGGATTGAGGCCCAGGCCCGGTTTCCGAGCAGCATGGTGGATAGCATCACACCGGCGACCGACGATGCGCTCCGCACACGGGTGACCGCAGCGCTCGGGGTCGAGGATGCGTGGCCGATCCAGCGCGAGGCCTTCAGCCAATGGGTGATCGAAGACGCGCTCGGCCCCCAAGCCCCAGACCTCGCCTCGGTCGGCGCCACCCTGACCAAGGACGTCAGCCTGTTCGAACGCGCCAAGCTCCGCCTGCTCAACGGGTCCCACTCCAGTCTCGCCTACCTTGGCCTCCTCGCGGGTCTTACCACCGTTTCGGAAGCTATGGCGGAACCTAGGCTGAGGGCTTTCATCGCGCGCCTGATGCGCGAGGATATCTCGCCGTCTCTCGACCCTGACGCCGGGCTCGACCTTGAGGCCTACAGCGCCGCCATCCTGTCGCGCTTCGCCAATCCCGCGCTGCGACACGAGTTGGCGCAGATCGCTTGGGACGGCTCCAAAAAACTGCCCTTTCGCCTCTTAGGCGCCGTAGGCGACGCCTACGCGGCGGGACGGTCGGTCGCGCGCCTCGCCATCCCCATCGCCGCCTGGATGTTGTTCGTCCGCGCCCAGTGCGCCAAGGGGGCGAGCCTGATCGACCCCCTGGCCCCGGTCCTGGCGGGCTGTGTCAGCGGCGCGGTCGATGCCGATGTCGATCGCTTTTTCATGGCGACGGACATGTTCGCCCAGCTCGGCGCGAAGGCCGACGACTTTGGCGCCGCGGTCGCCGCCGCGCACCGGCGCTTGCGCGTCGATCCGCTCGACGCCCTATAGGGTTCGGCGACGTCGCCGGCGACGGCCGCCCCTTCCCCCGCTCTCGCTATCGTCTTGACGGCACGGCTGGGCGCCTCACGCGCGCCGCCGCCAGCCCGCAAAAACCGACCCAAGCCGACCTCGTCCGCGCCCAAAACGACACCGCTTGACATTTAGGTAACCGGTGGCATTCTCGGTTCGACAGCATTGGAAGAGGGTGTATCGGTCCTATCTGTTGAGTTTAGTTTCTTGGGCTCGCCTTGGCCAAGCCCGCTTTCGCACTATAAAGTGGAACAAAAAAAACAAATATGCGGCCTGCGCAATGAACGCAGCCCCTTAGGGTCGGAAAGATAATAATTACGATCAGCTCTCAATCTCACTTTGCGGTCTAATGGATCTCAGACCAGGCACGATCTCAATGTTCGCCAACCCTATGGCGCTTCACATTGAGTCACGCGTCGCTTTTTTGTTCGAATACGAAAAAAAATCAGTCCGTCATAGCGGACGATGGGGAGAAACAGACATGACAGTCATCGAAATCAGATCCCAAGCCTTGGTACGCCGCAACTCGACGCGACTGGCTCTGGCGTTGGTCGCCGCTTCGGCGTTCTCCAGTCTCGCGTTGGCCCAAACGGCGCCGCCCCAAACAGAGTCGCCTCCGGCGGGTCCCCGTGCAACGAGCGCGCCTACCAACCAAGTCGGCGAAATCATCGTGACGGCCCAGAAGCGCGCCGAAAACGTCCAAAACGTTCCGGTTTCCATGACGGTCGTGACCGCGGCCCAACTGACCACGGCGGGCGTCCACAACTTCCAGGATTTGGCCAGCGTCGCGCCCTCCTTGGGCGTGACGGGCGGCGGCAACGGGCAGAATAGTTCGGTCGAAATGCGCGGCGTCGGGGCCTACAGCTTCTCGTACCTGACCGAGCCTGACGTCGCGGTCATCATCGACGACGTTCCGGTCGCCTCTCAGGCCCAGGCCTTCACCAACCTCTCGGACGTCTCACAAATCGAAGTCTTGCGGGGACCGCAAACGACCCTGTTTGGCAAGAGCGCCTCGGCGGGCGTGGTCAGCATCACGACGGAAGGGCCGAGCTCGACCTTTGGCGGCAAAGTCTCCACGTCCTTCACCGGCGATGGCGAAGAAACATTCGACGGGACAGTCGCCGGACCGATCACAGATACACTGGCGTTCCGTTTGACGGGCTCCATCGACGACTTCCGCGGCAATGTTAAGAACGACTACAGCGACACCTGGATCAACGGCGAGGACACCTCAAGCCTTCGGCTTAAACTGCGGTGGAAGCCAATGGCGAAGCTGACCGTCGATGGGACCGGAAGCTATACGAACGCGACAGGGTCGTTAGGTTTGCAGCCGGTACCTGTCAAAATTGCGCCAGGCACGACCTGGGAGGGCGTTGGTACCGTCGCCACATTGCTGCCAGGCGTCAAGATCAACTCCAGCAACAGCGCCACGGCGCTCGATATGTCTCCAGCTAACAATTACGACATAGCGCAAGGCTCGGTGAAAATCGGCTACGACCTTGGGTGGGCCACCCTCTTATCGATCACCTCGTACAGCGATTATCGGACCTATAATCTCAATAGTTTCGATTTCACGGCCTTCAATATCCTTGGCGCCTTCACAAACGGCGCCCAGAATGGCGGGATAAATCAGAGCTTTCATGAAGAGACCACCCAGACGAGTCAGGAGTTCCGACTGGTATCTGGGCCCGGCGCCTTCCGGTACGTGGCGGGTCTCTGGTACGCCGACAAGACCGATTTCTACACGACGGTACGCGGCCCGTATTTTCCGGGTCTCGGAACACACCTTTACGCGGACTACACGTATCACGACTATTCCAAGCAGTACGCCGCCTATGGCCAGTCGGAATGGGACTTCTGGCCGAAATTTACGCTCGTCACCGGCCTGCGCCTAAACAACGAGCAAATCGGCTATAATCTGGATAACCCCTATAAGAGCTACCTCCTGAATGGCTCGCATACCCATGGCGTTGTCACGGGAAAAATCAGCTTGGAATATCACGTCCTCAAAGACGTGAACCTCTTCGCAGGCTATACGCGTGGCTATAAGGGCGAAACCTATGACCTTACCAGTTCGTTCACGCCAGCTCTGGCGGCAAACGGACCTGTGAAGCCCGAAACCTCGAACAGCTATGAGGTCGGCGCCAAAACCGAGCTACTTGATCGACACTTGACCCTCAATCTGACGGCGTTCGACGCAGACTACAGCAATTTCCAAGCTCAAACCGTCGTGCCGACGCTAGGCACCGGATTTGTGCTGGCCAATGTCGGCTCCCTCAGAACCCGTGGGATCGAGCTGGACAGCCGCGCGCGCATCACGTCCAATCTGTCGCTCAATTTTGGCTTGGCCTATCTCGATGCAACCATCCAGAAGTATCCGGATGGACAGTGTTACTACCTTCAGACCGCCGCCGAGGGATGTATCGGGGGCTTTTGGAATTTGGCGGGTAAGTCTTTGCCGAATGCGCCGAAGTGGAAAGGCAATATGGACGCCGAATATATCCACGCGATCGCCGATACCGGTTTCGATGGAATCCTGACGGGATCGGTGCGGTATCAGTCTTCAGTTAACTACTCCCTGTCGCCAGATCCCGATACGGAGCAGGGCGGCTTCGCCATCGCCAATCTCGATCTGACCGTGAAGCCGCAACAGGGCGCCTACAAGTTCTCCGTGTTCGTGAACAACCTGTTCGATACGCACTATTATAACGGAATGACCGACTATACGGCCTTTTCAAAGGCCAACACCTTTGGCTTCGTGCCGCGCGACTTCCGGCGCTATTACGGCATTAGAGCCTCGTACGCCTTCTGATCGACCTGGGCTTCATGTCTGCGTTCAGGACCATGAAGCTCATATTCGGGTTTGATTCCGTTCAGCGAAGGACATCATGGCGAGACCATATCGATCATCTTGGCTGGCCGTCGGTCTATCCGCAGCCCTAACGGTCGCGATACTAAGCGGCCAGGTGGACGCGCAGGCCTCAGGCGGATCGCCCGATGTCTATCCGCTTTACCCCAAAAGCGCGCTCGCGCCCGAAAAGGACATGCCGCCTGAAACGTCGGCGGGCGGGCGCGTGCGCAATGTGAGCGTTCCAACCCTGACGGTCTTTCATCCCGATCCCAGGATAGCGACCGATACAGCGATCGTCATCGCGCCCGGCGGCGGGTTCGAGCACCTGTCCATGGGCAATGAGGGCGTTGCGGTCGCTCAGCGCCTGGCCGAAGCGGGCGTGACGGCGATCGTGCTCAAATATCGGCTCAATCCCAGCGCCCCGAAGGCTCCTGGAAAACCGGTCGCGACGCGTCCGCCACCGTCGGCGCACGACGTCAACCGCTCGCCAGGCGCCCTGATGGCGATGGCGGATGGAGACGCCGCGATCCGGTTTGTGCGGGCTCACGCTCATGAGCTGAACATCGATCCATCCCACGTCGGGGTATTGGGCTTCTCCGCGGGTGGGGTCGTCGTGCTGCATGTCGCGACCGGCCGGAACCCGGAGACGCGCCCCGACTTCGCCGCCTCCATCTACGGTCCAACGCCCGATGGCGCGACCGTACCGCCCGACGCCCCGCCCCTGTTCCTGGCGGTTGCAGGCGATGACAAGCTGGTCGGTCCCGCGGGGATCCTGCCCGTCTATGACGCCTGGCGTAGGGCAGGCCAAGACGTAGAGCTTCACGCCTACGACTCCGGCGGCCACGGCTTTGGCATGATGCATCAGGGCGCAACCAGCGATCACTGGATCGACGAATATCTGTGGTGGCTCGGAGAGCATGGGCTTCTTAAAGCGCCCGCCGCCAAATCACCCTGATCTGCCCCGCAACGACGTCTGCTGGGATAAACTTCAAGCCTTGCAGACCACGGATCGCGTCAGGAAGCGGCGCTCGCGGCCGTTGTCGAGGGAGAACATCCCTCCCCGCCCCTTTACGACATCGATGACCAGCTCCGTGTGGCGCCAGACCTCGTACTGCGCCGCACCGATGTAAAAGGCGGCGCCGCCGATCTCCCCTAGCTTCACATCCTGGTCGCCCAGAATGAATTCCCCGACCGGATAACACATAGGCGAGGAGCCATCGCAGCATCCGCCGGACTGGTGGAACATGATGGGACCGTACTCCGCCGTCAGCTCGGCGATCAGGTCCAAGGCGGCCGGCGTGGCGGCGACGGGGGCGGACATGGCGTTCGCTTCCTTCACAGACCGCTCATCCCCGCTTCCGCGGGGATGAGCGGTTAATCGTTAGGCGATCAATCTCCAAGCTTTAGAAAAACCCAAGCTTTTTAGGACTGTAGCTCACCAGCATATTCTTGGTCTGCTGATAGTGATCCAGCATCATGCGGTGGTTTTCCCGCCCGATCCCCGACTGCTTATAGCCGCCAAACGCGGCGTGGGCGGGGTAGGCGTGGTAACAGTTGGTCCAGACCCGACCGGCCTGGATCGCCCGGCCAAAGCGATAACAGCGGTTGGCGTCGCGGCTCCAGACGCCGGAGCCCAGGCCATAGAGGGTGTCGTTGGCGATGGCGAGCGCCTCGTCGTCAGTCTTGAAGGTGGTGACGGAGACGACCGGGCCGAAAATCTCCTCCTGGAAAACCCGCATACGGTTATGGCCCTTGAACACGGTGGGCTCGACGTAATAGCCGCCGGCCAGATCGCCCGGCAGCACCCTGCGCGCCCCGCCGGCCAGAACCTCGGCGCCCTCCTGGCGACCGATGTCGAAATAGCTGAGAATTTTCTCCAACTGCTCCGAGGAGGCCTGGGCGCCGACCATGGTGCGAGGATCGAGCGGATCGCCCTGAACTATGGCGTCCACACGCTTCAGCGCCCGCTCCATGAACCGGTCGTAGATGCTTTCGTGGATCAGAGCGCGGCTTGGGCAGGTGCAGACCTCGCCCTGGTTGAGGGCGAACATGACAAAGCCCTCGATCGCCTTATCGAAGAAGTCGTCATCCTCGGCGCATACGTCCTTGAAGAAGATGTTGGGCGACTTGCCGCCAAGCTCCAGAGTGACGGGGATCAGGTTCTGGCTGGCGTACTGCATGATCAGTCGGCCCGTCGTCGTTTCGCCGGTAAAGGCGATCTTGGCGATCCGGGGGCTCGAGGCCAGCGGCTTTCCAGCCTCAAGCCCAAAACCATTTACGATATTGAGAACGCCCGGCGGCAGGATGTCGGCGATCAGCTCAGCCAGAACCAGGATCGAGGCTGGCGTCTGCTCGGCAGGCTTCAAGACCACGCAATTGCCGGCCGCCAGCGCCGGCGCCAGCTTCCAGACGGCCATCAGCAGCGGGAAATTCCAGGGGATGATCTGACCGACCACGCCCAGCGGTTCATGGAAGTGATAAGCGACGGTGTCGTGGTCGATCTCCGAGATCCCGCCCTCCTGGGCGCGGATGCAGCCGGCGAAGTAGCGGAAGTGATCGATGGCCAGCGGCAGGTCCGCCGCCGTCGTCTCCCGGATCGGCTTGCCATTGTCCCAAGTCTCGGCGAGCGCCAGAAGCGAGAGATTGTCCTCCATCACCTGGGCGATCCGGTTCAGCATAACGGCGCGTTCGGCGACGCTGGTCCGACCCCACTTGTCCTTGGCGGCGTGGGCGGCGTCCAGCGCGCGCTCCACGTCTGTGGCGTCGGAGCGGGCGATGTCGCACAGAGGCCGACCGTTTACGGGCGAGGTGTTTTCGAAATAGCGCCCCGCAGCCGGCTCGACCCAGGCGCCGTCGATGAAGTTGCCGTAGCGGGCCTTGAAGGGCGGCTTGCCGGTCCGACTGAATTCGGTCTTGGTCATCTCGTTCCTCCTTATCGCGCCGCTTTCATGCGGCTTGTCGTGAGCATGGCGCTCTTTGGCCGGGCTTGTCACCTGAGCGTTTCGGCCTGACGCCAAGGCGGCCGCACAATTGCGAGAGCCGCAAGGCTGGCGGCGCGTCGGCGGTCGTCTAACCCAGCGCGGCGATGCGCTCGAACAGCAGAGCGAAATAGGCGTCGGCGTCGACATCGGTCAGGACCAGGGCGTTGGGCGCAGACGGGGTGACGCCCCACCAGTCCATCACCGACATGCCCCGAGTGAGAGGGCTATCCCGCTCGACCGCGACAGCGATGCGGCGGCCGGAAAACAGCTCGGGCTTCAAGAGATAGGCCACCGTCAAGGGATCGTGCAGCGGGGCGCCATCCGAGCCGTGGCGGCGCTCATGAAAGCCCTTGTTGAAGGTCAGCAAGTGGAAGAGCGCCTCGGCGACGCCCGTTCCGATCGCCCGCAGCGCATCTAAGCGCGGCGTGCTGGTCAGGGCCCGGTGGCTGCAATCCAGCGGGATCAAGGTCACGTTCGCGCCGCTCGATAGCACCTGATGGGCGGCGTCTGGATCCACAAACAGGTTGAATTCGGCGGCCGGGGTGATGTTGCCGCCCTCGCGGCGGGCGCCGCCGAAGATCGCAATCTCCCGCAGGCGACTGGCAAGCTCCGGCGCACTTGCCAAGGCGAGCGCAATATTGGTCAGCGGCGCGATAGCGCACAGCGTGACATCGCCCGGCGGCCGGGCCATGACCAGCTCGACGATCTTATCCGGCGCGAAACCCGGTGCGGCGCGGACGCTCGGCTCGGGGAGGTCGTAGCCGTCGAGGCCGCTATCGCCATGAACATGCTCGGCCGTCCGCAGCGCGCCGGACAAGGGTCCCGCGGCCCCGGCGTAGACGGGGATATCCACACGCCCAGCCAGCTCCAAGGTCTTCAGCGCATTGCGTGTGGTCAGGGCGAGGGGCGCATTGCCGGCCACCGTTGTAATGGCCAGAAGCTCCAGCTCGGCAGGAGAGCCCAGGGCCAACAGGATGGCGACCGCGTCGTCGACGGACGGGTCGGTATCGATAATGATCGCTCGGGTCATACTCTGGGCGCTCTTCGCTCGACGGCATAGCATATCGTTCTGAATCCGGAGGGTAAGGCTCTTGTAGCTTGACAGGGCCGCGAACCCCAAAATAGTCATTCGCGTTCATACGATTTTTGGGGGCAGGTCGTGGCGCGTAATTTTCGTTCAATGTGCATGAACCTCTTGGCTGGCGCAGCCATCGTCAACGTTGCGGCGATCGGTCAAGCCTGGGCTCAGCAAAGCCCGGCGGCGCAAACGACGCCGCCGCCCGCCAAGGCAGCGACCAGCCCAAAGCCCGCCCCCAAGCCTGCGCCGCCGGTCGATCCCGTCAGCGAAGTCGTCGTTCACGGCATTCGGCGCGGCGAATTCATTCTGCCGACGACGTTGAACTCGACGTCTGCCTACGGGCTCGACTTGAACGTGATGCAGACCCCGCGAAACAACACCGTCCTGACCCATGCGCAGTTGGACGCGTTGAATATTCAGGACCCGCAGGAATTCTCCTACCTGACATCCAGCAGCTATACCGACGCCGCCTTCGGCGTGCCCGATGTGCCGCGCATTCGGGGGCAGTATGCGGATGTGTTTTTCAATGGGATGCGGGACAGCTTCACCTCCAATGGCTACGGGGCGCCGCTGAGCTTTAACAGCATCGACACCCTCGACATCGTCAAGGGGCCGGCAAGCGTGCAGGCCGGTCCGGGGCAAGGTGTGGGCGGCGCCGTCAATATCTCGACCAAAGCCCCCAACGCCTATGCGTTCGGCGGCACGGCCAGCACCGAGTTCGACACCCAGGACCACAGGCGCTGGACCTTGGATTTCGGCGGCCCGATCAGCGGTCAGGATCTGACCTACCGCATCAGCTATGCCGGCGAGGAAAGCGACAGCTACTACAACGATCAGTACTTCGACGAGCAGGCCGTCTATGGCGTCATCCGCGCGCGCTTTTCGCCGCAATATAGCGTTCAGGCGAATAGCGAGGTCGCGCTGCAGAATTATACCGAAGATGACGGCGTCAACCGCGTCAATCAGCAACTCATCGACAACGGCCTATATCTTACCGGCGGCGTCGTCGGGCCGCTGGAAGCGTTCGGATCGACCGTTCAACTGGGCCAAGCCGTTCCGCTGAGCGACCGGGTGAACATCGACGAGGCGCCCGGAACCGGGGCGCAGGCCCTGCGCTACAATCTTCAGATCATCCAGACCTTTAATATCGCCGACGGCGTATCCCTCGTTAACAACACCTTCTTCAACTATCTCAACCGCTACAATCAGGTTGAGTATTACTTTGCAGACTCCTGTAAAGACTGCTTCACCATCGAGAACAAATCGGACCTCAAACTGAAATTCGACACGTCGATCGGCTCAGGTCTAACGGTGAATAATGCGATCGACGCCGGCGTCACGTTTCGCTACGCCCACGTCAACGAGGTTCAGAACTTCGACGCAGAGCCCGTCAGCATCTACGACCTGACAGGCGCCCCTTCGAGCTGGGTGTTCCCGGCGTCGCTGGAGATGAGCCAGGCCGGCGCCTACCCCTATACGGCGGCGTTCGGCCACGCCCAATTTGGGACGCCCGCCCGCGACTCCGCGGCCTATGACGCCTCCATCATCTCCAACCTGTCAGACATCGGCATATTCATGGAGCACCGCCTGCAGGTCGGGTCCAAGCTCAGCCTGCTCTACGGCCTGCGCGGCGATCTGGTGCAGCTGAACGAGGCGGACCCCTTGGGCGGCCCCGACTATGGCGGCCTGCCGCAAACGGAGTCGACCGCCTGGTACGGCCTGGGGAACGGCAACATCAGCCCCGTCTATCAGTTCGCGCCCTGGGGCTCGGCCTATCTCACCTACAACTACGCTCAATACGTCGATCCCAATTCAAATGACGGCGGCGTGGGAACGTTCGGTCTCAGCCCGGCCCACGTGCTCCAGCAGGAGACCCGGCTTTACGAGGGCGGCCTGAAGTTCGACCTGCTCGACAAGAGCCTGTTTATCTCGACCGCCGTGTTCAAGCAGTCGCGGGCGGTGCCCACCGGGCCGGGCGATACCCAGTCGTCGTTCGCCCATATCACCGGCTTTGAGTTTGAGCTGAACTATCAGCCCAATCGCAACTTCTTCGCCACCACCAGCTACTCGTTCATCCAAACCAAGCTGGATACAGCGGCGAGCTTCTACAACTATCCGGCTCAGGAGGGCGTGAACATCGACGGCGCGGGGGCGCTGGCCGTCTTCCTGCCGAACCAGACCTTCAACGATCCGGGCGTGCCTCAGCAGGTGTTCAACCTCTTGACCAACTACAAGACCAACTTCGGTTTGGGCTTCCAGGGGACCGTGCAGGTCACCGGCCCGATACAAACGACCACGTCCGGATACCTCGATCTGGTCAATTCGAGCGACGTGCCGGCGTCCATTGTCGCCAATGGCGGCTACTACAAGTCGCCGACTATTCCCTGGCAGTATACGATGAATATCGCCGCCTTCTACGATTACAAAAATTACGAAATAAAGCTGGCGGCCTACAATCTGACGAACCAGCATAATTTGGTGAACGATTATCCCTTCTATGGAAACGATTTTCTCACCCGGTCGCCGCCGTTCAGCCTCGATCTCACTCTGAAGGTCAAATTCCATTAGATTTTCGATGGCAAGCTGCGCCCTTCACCTCCCCTATCGTGAAGCGATAGGGGAATACGCCGGAGGCGGGGGCCGCGCGGGAGCGCGGAAGACGCCGCAGGGGCGTTGGCCGCTTTGAGCTGGTATCGGATCGCGCTCTCAAGTTTTGTTTTGAAGCGCGCTTAAGGAGACGACGTCGTGTCGCCATTGGAAATCATCGCCGCCATATTGAGCGCGGCCGGGGTGTGGCTTTTGGCCCGCCGGAGCCTGTGGAGCTGGCCCGTCTCCCTGGTCGGCGTCGTCCTCTATGGGTGGATATTCTTTGTCTCCAAGCTCTATTCCGACATGCTGCTCCAGGTGTTTTTCGGCGCCTCGTGCGTTTACGGCTGGGCGCAGTGGAAAAAAGGCGAGGACGCCTCAGGCACGGTCACGGTCGCCAAGCCCGCCCTCAAGGAGCTGGCGCTCGGCTGTATCGCCGGGGTCATCGGCGCTGTGGCGCTCGGCTATTTGATGGCGCGCTATACAGACGCGGCTGCGCCCTGGGTCGACGCCACCCTGACCAGCTTTAGCTTCGTCGCGCAGATCTGGACGGCGCGGCGCTTCATCGAGTCGTGGTGGTTGTGGATCGCGCTCGATGTCGTCTACATCTGCCTGTACCTGTTCAAGCATCTGTATCCGACCTCGGTGCTGTACGCGGTCTACATCGTGCTCTGCATCTACGGCGCCGCAGATTGGCTTCGCGGTATGCGCGCGGCGGCGCAGGCTGCAGGCCCCATAGACGCACCCGAAGCCGCCTAGACAAAGGTCATGCCCGACGTGCTGGAGCTTTCGCCCACGACCGTTCACATGGCCATCGACATGCAAAATGTCTTCGCCGAGGACACCGCTTGGCGATTGCCGCACATCGCCACCATCGTGCCCAATATCGCGCGCCTGGCGCAGGCGTTTGCGGGCCGAACCCTCTTCACCCGCTTTGTAACACCGAGCACGGCCCAAGAAGCCAAGGGCCGCTGGCGGCGCTATTACGAGCAATGGCCCCAGTTCACCGGCGCGGCGATGGACCCCGATCTGGTCGAGGTGATCCCGGCGCTGCGCCCCTATGCGACGCCAGACACGCTATTGGACAAGCTGACCTATTCCGCCTTCGACGCGGCGGACTGTGCGCCGCGTCTCGACGCCTTGGGCGCCGACACCTTGCTCTTCACGGGCGTGGAGACAGACGTTTGCGTGCTGGCGACCCTGCTCGCGGCGGTCGATCGCGGCTATAACGTGATCGCCGTGGCCGACGCCCTGGCCAGTTCGTCCCAAGCCGGCCATGACGCCACCCTGGACCATGTCTTACCCCGACTGCCGGACCAAGTGGAGATCGTGACCACCGCCGACGTCCTCGCCGCGCTCAACTCGCTCTGACATGCCGCGCAACACGACGATTGACGTTGGCCGGGCGTGGAACACCTGGTCGGATCGCCCGCTGGAAATGGTGTTCCTGCCTTTAGGGGTGCGCCTGACGCCCCTGGCCTTTTCGTCCAGCACCGGCGAAGCCACACTGTTCCCCGCCGGACCGGGGTTACGCCTCGGCCGCCACGATGTGGACGGCTCGACCGTGGCGGCGACGGCGGCCCATGCCGGGACGCAACTGCAGTGGCGTTACGCCCGTCCCGCCCCTTACAGCGTCGTCGGCGGATGGAAGACGTCGGTCAAAGGCGAGTGGGGCCTGCGCTTCTGGGTCAATCTCTGCCTGTGGGCTGACGACCAGAGCCTTGTAACGTTCGACGAGGCCGACGGCGCGGCGGTGGTTCGGGTGGGACGCCGCTTTGTGGCCTTGGGAAGTCGAGAGGCGCCGGTGCAGGTCACCGGCCACGCGACGCTGGACGCCGCGGTGGAGCATTACGAGACGAACGGCTATTTCGACACCAGCGCCCGAAGCCGATCGGCGCCCGTCCTGATGCTGCGCTACAATCTCGAAATGACGGCTGACGGCGACTTCGCGGCCGCCGTGTCCGACGACCGCGGCGCCGCTATCGCCGCGGTGCATAGCGCCCTGGCTGAGGCCGAGCCTGCGACGCCGCGTCTGGCCCACAGCGGTCTGTATGCCGGCAGCCTGGACGCGGTGCGCGACGTGATGGGCTGGAATACCGTCTGGGATCCGGTCAATGACCGGGCCTATACCTCGATCAGCCGCAACTGGAACCAGGCCAAGTTCGGCGGCTTTGGCGTCTGGCTCGACGACCAGTTCTATCATGCCCTCCTGACCAGCCTGCTGGACCGAACTCTACCGCGCGAGAATATCGCCGCCGCCCTGTCCAACGCCACCCCCCAGGGCAATTTGGCCTGCCTGACGACCGCCAAGGACGCCTGGGTCGATCGCACCCAGATACCGGTCGGCGCCTTCATCGTCGCCACGATCCATCGAAGACTGGGCGATATGGCGCTGGTCGAGGCGGCCTATCCGACACTGGTGAGGAATCACGACTGGTGGTGGTCCAACCGCGACCCGGGCGGCGAGGGCCTTTGCGCCTATGGCACGTCCGACATCGGCGACGGGCTCTATAAGGGGACAGCGTTCGGCGCCCGCAACGAATCCTCGATGGACAACGCCCCGATCCACGACGAGGCCGTCTACGATCCCAAAACCCGAACCTTGAGCACCTGGGACGTGGGCCTCAATAGCCTGCTCTGCCTGGACGCCGAGATGCTCGGCCAGCTGGCGGCCCTCTTAGGGCGCAAGACCGAGGCGGAGCGCTTTGCAGCGATCGCGGAACGGACCCGGCGACTGATCGGCGAGCGGCTTTGGGACGCGTCGCGGGGCCTGTTCGCCAATCGCCAGCGCACCGGCGGCTTTGTGAGAAGCGTCGGACCGACCAGCTTCTATCCCCTGATCGCCGGCGCCGCGACGCACGATCAAATCGAGCGCCTGCTGTCCCATCTTAGCACCGAGTCGGCGTTCGGCGGGGCGTTTGGCCTGCCCTCCGTGCGCCGCGACGATCCCGCCTACCAGGACAATAGGTATTGGCGCGGCCGAATCTGGCCGCCGCTCAACTATATCGTCTGGCAGGGCCTGCGCCGAAACGGCCGCTTCGAGGAGGCGAGCGCGCTCGCCCGCCGCAGCCTTGAGGTGTTTGGCCGATCCTGGGCGAACCGCCTCTGCCCCGAAAACTATAACGCCGATACGGGCGAGGCCTTGGACCAACCCGACACGGATGGCTTCTACGGCTGGGGCGCGCTGATGCCGCTCATGGGCGTGGCGGAAGTCACAGACGTCTCGCCCTGGGGCGGCTGGGAGCTGGTCAACACCGGCGAGGATGTTCGGATCGAGGGGCTTTTGAGCCCGGCCGGCTGGGTGGATATCGCCGTCAGCGGCGGGATCTTGAGCTTGGAGCGATCCGGCGAGGCGCTGTTCGCCACCCATCTCCGCGGCCGGTTCACCCAACTTCTCTGGCAGGACGGCCGTGTCGCCATGACCTTGCCGCCTGTTCCAGACGAGGGCCCCTATGAGATCGTCTTTCCCAGCGTCGCGATGGCGGCGGGGGTTCGGGTGCTTCTGGATGGCGTCGAGCACGCCAGCGAGGCGCGACCGGGCGGCCTCGTCGTCAAACTCGCCCCCTGCCCGACGGCTCGGCGGCTGAACCTTTACCTCCCGGTCTAATCGTCCGCGGTCATCGCGGGAGGAGCGCCCGCATGGCGAACGCCGCAGCGCCGGTGACCAGCACGCTGGCCGCCCACAGACCTACGAGCCAGGAGAGCTTCTTCACCATGGCTCAGTGATATCCCACGCCGAGCTGAACCTTGCCGCGGAACAGCCAATAGACGTAGCCCGTGTAGATCAAGATGACGGGCAGCAGCACAGACGCGCCCCAGAGCAGGAAGGCCTGGGTCGCGGGCGGCGCGGCGGCGGCCTGGATGGTGACGCTGGCCGGGACCATCATCGGCCACAGGCTGACGCCCAGCCCCACATAGGCCAGAAGGAAAAAGCCTAGCGCATAGAGGAAGGGCGCCAGCTCTCGCCGCTGCTTCAGGGCGGCGAAGAACAGCCAGGCCAGGGCCAACAGGACGATCGGGACGAGCGCCGCGCCAAAGGCTCTGGGCGCCGTCAGCCACCGATCCCGAAACGGCGTGCTGAGGAACAGCATGGCGAGCGACACGGCGCCGATAAAGCCGAGCGTCAGGCTCCCGAGCCGGGCGGCCAGGCGGCGGAAGCGATCCTGAAGCTCGCCTTCCGTCTTCCAGATCAACCAGCCGGCGCCCAGCAGGCCATAGCCCGCGACAAGCGCCGCCCCGGTCATCAGGCTGAACGGCGTCAGCCAGTCCCACCAGCCGCCGCCGTAGGCGCGGCCCGTCACCTTCACCCCTTGCACAAAGGCGCCCAAGGCCACGCCTTGGCAAAAGGCCGCCACATAAGATCCGCCCATGAAGAAGGCGTCCCAGCGTCGCCGCTCAGCGTCGGTGCGGGCCCGAAAGCGCATCTCAAACGCTACGCCCCGGAACACCAGCGCCAACAGCATGATCGTCAGCGGCATGTAGAGGGCGGATAAGAGGATGCCATAGGCCAAGGGGAAGACGGCGAACAGGCCGCCGCCGCCGAGCACCAGCCAGGTCTCATTGCCATCCCAGACGGGCGCGACGGAATTGACCATCACATCCCGCTCCTGGCGCCCATGGACGGCGGGGAAAAGGATGCCGACCCCAAGGTCGAACCCATCGAGCACCACATAGGCGAAGACGGCCACGGCGATCAGAACCGCCCAGATCAGCGGCAGGGCGGTGCTCATGATGCGGCCTCGATCGCGGGCGCGACACCGGCAGTGCGGATCGGCTCATTTTGTGGCGGACCGGGATCGTGGGGTCCGGGCGTCTGTCCGAAGAGGTGGACCGTAAAGGCCATGCCGGCGCCAAACACCACCACATAGACCGCGACGAACGCTAACAGCGACACGGCGACGGCGGGGGCGGCCACCGGCCCCACGCTGTCGGCGGTGCGCAGCAGGCCATAGACGGTGAAGGGCTGACGCCCGGCCTCCGTCGTGACCCAGCCCGCGGTCACCGCCAGGAATCCAGCTGGACCCATCGCCACAGCGCAACGCTGGAACCACCGCGCGCCATAGAGCTTGCCGCACAACCGCAGCACCAGGCCCGTGACGCCCAAGAGCGCGATCAGGATCCCAAGGCCCACCATGGTACGAAAAGCGAAGAAGACCAGCGGAATATTGGTGGGCCAGATATTGCGCGGGTAGGCTTTCAACCCCTTCACCACCGCATTGGGATCGTGGGCGAGATACAGGCTGGCGAGCTTGGGTATGCCCACGGCGAACCGGGTCTCTCCGGCCTGTGCGTCCGGCCAACCGAACAAGAGCGAGCTGGCGCCTTTTTCGGTGTCGAACTGCCCCTCCATCGCGGCGACCTTGGCCGGCTGATAGTGGTAGGTGTTCCCGCCGTGCAGGTCGCCCAGCACCATCTGCAGCGGCCCGATGAGCACCGCCATCCAGAGAGCCATCGAAAACATCAGCCGCGCGCGGGGATTGGTCTTGTCTTTCAGGAGATGAAAGGCCCCGACAGCGCCAACCACCAGCGCCGTGGTCAGATAGGCGCCGACCACCGTATGGGCGTAGCGGTAGGGAAAGGACGGATTGAACAGGGCCTTCACCCAACTGGTGGGGAAGAACCGACCGTCGGCGGTCAGGCCAAAGCCGGCCGGCGTCTGCATCCAGCTGTTGGCGGCCAAGATCCAGAAGGTCGACACCAGGGTGCCGATCGCCACCAGGCAGGTGGCCATGAAATGCAGCTTGGGCCCGACGCGCTTCAGCCCAAACAGCATCACGCCCAGAAAGCCGGCTTCGAGGAAGAAGGCGGTCAAGACCTCGTAGCCGAGGAAGGGTCCGATCACGGGGCCCACCTTGTCGGAGAAGACCGACCAGTTGGTCCCGAACTGGTAGGACATCACGAGCCCCGACACGACGCCCATGGCGAAAACGACGGCGAAAATGCGCAGCCAATACTGAAAGGTATCGAGAAACAGCGCCTTCTTGGTCACGAGCCACAAGGCTTCGAGCACCGCCAGATAGCTCGCCAGCCCAATGGTGAAGGCCGGATACAGGAAATGCCACACCACCACGAAGGCGAACTGGGACCGCGCCAAATCCAGTGCGCTCGGTAGATGCAACCCAGCCATCGGGCCTCCGAATTTTTCGAGCGCGACGCCCGTTAGGGAGAACGTTGCAGCGCTCAAATAGTTTTCGGCAGGTTCGGAATCTACTTAGGGCGTTTTGTCCTCGCTTCAGAGCGGGGGCGGGACCGAGCCAAGCTGGCCCGATCCCGCGTCGGCCTAGAAGGTCGCCTGCAGGGTCGCAAAGGCCATGCGCGGCGCGAGCGGATAGGCTTGGTAGCCGCCCGATAGGCCGGTCACCACAGCCGTCGAAACGCCCTTGGTGTCGGCGATGTTGGTCACGTTGACGCTAAGCTTGGTCGTCTTCAGCAGCCCGCCCGAGCTGAGCGGGAACTTGTAACTCGCCTCGAGTCCCATCACGAACGTGGGGTTCACCGACAGGTCGTTCAGATAGGTGACATAACGGCGGCCCACATAGTCGCCGTTCAGCTGGCCTTCGAACCCGCCATAGTTCCCGCTGATGACGAACTTCTCCAGCCAATCCGGCTCGAGCGGCACCCACTTGCCGGCGGTGTGCTCGGTGACACCGGCGCTCGTGTAGTTCGAATTATAGGTCGTCTTGTCGTAGGAGATCGTGTCGTAGATCTCGAAGTGACGGCCAAAGTGCAATGTTCCGGCGACGTCGGCGCCGTCGGTCGTGACCCCACCGACGTTGACCAGGATCGACGGACCCGGATTGATACCGTCGCCGATCACCGGGGCGACGTTCAGCAGACGGTTGTAGAAGTCTACGTGATAGACGCTGGCCTGGCCATCGAAGCCGGTCAGAGGACCGAGATCGAGCGACTGGTGACTACGGCCGCCGACCTCATAGGTCCAGGAGGTCTCGGGCTGAACGGTGGACTTGAAGAGGTTGAACGCGGCCTGAGTGCCCAGGCTCCAGGGCGAGTAGGCGTTGAAGCCGCTGCCGGCGCCATAGGGGATGGTCTGGCGCAAATTCTCCTGGATGTTGGCGAACAGCTGCTGGTGCTCCGTTACATCCCAGACCGCACCGAACTGAGGCAGGAACCATTTGTTGGTGACGATCCGCCCCGACGGATAAACGACGGGAACCGCCGTGCCGGGCAGATTCTCCTGGTTGATCGGGAACTTGCCGTCCGCATCTTGCAGGCTCGACTTGAAGCCGGCTTGTAGGAGCAAGCTCGGCAGAATGCGCCATTGATCTTGCAGGTGCAGCTGGTAGTCGTTGACGAAGAACTGGGCGTAATACTGGGTTAGGATAGATTTACCGTCCGGAACGTCATAAGGCGTCTGATCGTTATTGGCGGCGCTGAACGGATACCACTTCCGGTGCTGGGCATCCTCGTCATGCTCCCACCAGAAACCGGCTTCGATATCGTTCTGGCCAAGCTGCCAGTTGACGTTGGATTCGTAGCCCTCGCGGTTGATCCTGTATTCCGTAGTGCGCACTTCGTTGCCGCTGCCGCCGAACAAATTCACCAGGTTCGCCAAGCTCCCGGCGCTGCTCGATGACCCGCCGACTACGAGGCTCGGATAATAGGTCGCGAACAGCGCTGGCAGGCCCGCCTGGTTGATCGGACCGGCGACGATGCCGCGGCCGTAGTTATAGTGGTAATAGACCTGGTTCGACCAGGTGATGTTATCGGTAAGCTTGTAGTCATACTTGGCGTAGGTCAGCACATCGTTTCGCTGAGCGGCGCTGAAGCAGTTGGAGAAGTTGTTGCCCTGGGACGCCGGCGGGGCGCCGTTGGTTAGGGTAGAAGAACATTCCGACAGGTTCGGGTAAAGATAAGGGCGCGTGTAGGGAATATAGGGCGTTTGGCCCGCCGGAGCCGTCTGCGCTGTACCGTAGCTGATGGCGTCTTCGTTCGGTTCGACCTTGGACTGCCAATCGGCATAGAGGGTTAGTTTGCCGCGCGCGTCCTCATGGACATATTTCAGATTGACCTGATCGTCGCGTTGATGGCCGTCGAAATCCCAAGCGCGCGCGTCTTGATGCACATAGGAGACGAAGGCCCGGCCGTCGTCGAAATCGCCGGTGTCCAGCCGCAGGAAGGTGCGATCGGCCTCATAGCTGCCCAAGGTCTGGCGGATATCGCCGCCCGCGGTATGAGAGGGGTCGATCGAATAGGTCTCGATGGCGCCGCCGAGGTTGCTGGTGGAGGCCACGCCCAGAGAGCCGGCGCCCGACGACAGGTTGACCCGATCGACGTTCTCGCTGGTCAGGGCGCGTGAGACGCTGAGCCCGTTGTAGTTGCCGTACTGCTGGTCGCCGAGCGGCACGCCGTCCATGGTGTAGCCCAGTTGCTGGGTGCTGAAGCCGTGGACGAACAGCTGTTCGTTCTGCTCGTTATTGCCCCAGGGATCGGCGGTTTCGAACACAACGCCTGGCAGGGTTTCGATAGCCTTCAGCGGGTTCATGCCCGGCAGTAGCTTCTGCGTCTCAGACCCGCTGAGCAGGACGGCGGAGCGGGTGGTCTTGGCGAGGGTGACAATGATGTCTTGACTGACGGCCTGAGGGGCGGCGGGTTCAGCGGCCGACGGGGCGGTCGCCACCGGCGCCGTGGGCGATCCGGCAGCCGCTGCGACGGTCTGGGCGGCGGCGGCGGTCGCTAGCAGCGCCGCCGCGATCGCGGTGGCGGCAAAAAGGCTGCTGCGCCCGAAGGCTAGAGTGGTCATTCGTGAGCGCCCCAATTTAATGTCTTCAAGTGGAGCGCGCATAGGGACCGCAGACGACGTCTCTGTCACAGGGTTGTGAAGCTTTTGTTTTAACGACGCTTGTCGATTTGAGCGTAGCGAAGACACCACAAGGGGCGTCCTCGGAGGCGACCTCAAAACAGCGGCTTGCCCTCGGCCTGGGGCAGATCGACCTGCAAAATCTCGGCGACGGTCGGGGCGATGCGCCACATGTCGATGTCGCCTAGCGACCCCTTCCGGGTCAGGCTGGGGCCGGCGATGACGAAGGTCGCATGCATCTCCGGATGGTCCGGGAAATAGCCATGCATACCCTTGATCGGGCTGGGCGAAACGGGCGGCGCGTCGAACTTCTGCCCCATCTCATAGCCGATTTTGAAATCGACATAGAAGGAGGCCAGCGGCGTCGCCCCCAGACGGGCGATGCCCTCGCGGCCGACGATCCGGTTGATTCCCAGTTCGGGGTCGGCCGCCAGCTTATCCAGTAGGGCCTTCACCCTGGCCTTCAGCGCCTCATCGTCGGGATGAGCCAGGACGATCGCGGCCGAGGCGCCGCCCCAGGGCTCCGCGAGCCAGGCGGTCGGCTTGCCGGACTTGGGGTCGACCGTGATCAGGCCGGCGTCGATGAACGGACGATAGAGGTTCACCTCCTTGCCGAGCGGCGCGAAGCCGTGGTCGGAGACGATCGCCACCATCAGGTCCGGTTCGGCTTGGCGGGCGGCGGCCAGGATGCGGCCGATATCGGCGTCGATCCGCTCCAGCGCGGCATGGGCCTCTGGCGTATCTGGGCCGAAGATATGCTGCACCTCGTCCAGGCTGGACAGGTGCAGGGTAAAGAGGCGCGGCTGCTTCAGCCGATACATGGCCACGGCGAAGCGGCTCTTGGCCTCGTCGGCGTCCGGCGTTGTATCGGCGAGGCCCGCCAGGGGCTGGCCGGACGCGGCCTCCAGCGCCTCAGGCAAACCAGGCGTCGCCAGCGCGCGGATCAGCTTGACGTCGTCGGGGGTTCGGGCGCGCCAATATTCGGGGATGTTGTCGTCGATCGCCTGAGCGCCGACGCTGACCGGCCAGCCGATGCTGGCCACAACGCCGCCCTTGGCGTGAACCTGATCCCAAAGGGTTGGAACCTTGATATCCGACGCATACCAGTACCAGCCGTCCATATTTTTCCGCAACGGGTCGAACACCACATTGTTGGGAATGCCGTGAAGGGCGGGACGGACTCCGGTGATCAGGGTCGTGTGGTTGGGATAGGTCACTGTCGGCAAGACATTGATGACATTGGTCGCGTAGGCGCCCTCCGCGACCAAGGCGCTCAGAGTCGGCAGCTTCAGGCCGCGTTTATCAGCCTCAAGCACATCAGCGGGGCGCAAACCGTCGATCGAGATCATCAGCACCGGAGCAGCCTTCGCCGCCGAAACACAGAGCGCGAACGCCGCCGCCAGTCCGCCCAGCCTCAACGCGTGCATCGTTTCGTCCTTACGCTTGAAATCAGGACCGTTGGCTAAACCGGAACGCCGGTTGGTTTTATGACAGTCGCCGTTGCATCGGCCTGAATTCACGAGCCCGGTTTGGTCAGGTAGCCTCAATCCTGCTACCTCAGCTTAAGTTTGTTCCTCACCGCCTATGACGCGGCTTATGTTGCGCTTGCCGAAGCGCTGGGCGCCGTCCTGGCTGGTCACCCACTCCACCCGCCTCGCCGAGGCCGTGACCGCCAGCGGCGCTGGCAAGGTGCGAACAGTCGCGAAACAAGACGGCGCCACGGTGATCGAGGGGCTGAAGCCGATCAAATTCGGTCGCGCTCGGCGCGCACGGCTTCGGCGGGGGATAAAGTCAGAGTGATTTCTGGATAACGTTCCAGACGGGCTCGAAGCTCATCGCGCGTCGGCCACTCCGCGATCTGGCGAATCTCGCTGAGGAGATAGTCCGAGAGGGACATGCCGCAGAGCGCCGCGCGCGATTTGAGCTTACGATGCAGCTCGTCCGGCATGTTGCGAACTTGGATCATGACTGACATGCGAAAAGCATGTGCACATGCTTCCCACATGTTAAGGATGAACGGGTTAGGTTGCGAGCTGCGCCAAGCTGGGCCATGGGATCGGCAGGAGGCTGCTTATGAGTCCAAAGCCCGTGCTGCTGTCTGTCATTTTGCTTGGGCTGACGCCAAGCCTCGGTCTGGCGCAGTCAGTCACTCCGCCCGCGATAAGGACACCGCCCCAAAGCCCTCTCGCCGACCTCTATCCCGAACGGGCGCAGAGAATGTCGGTGGAAGGGGACGCCAGCATTCGGTGCGTGGTCACGACAGAGGGGCTGCTGACATCCTGCGTGGTGGTCTCGGAGCGCCCTACGGGTTACGGCTTTGGCGAGGCGACCGTTCGCGCTTCCAGTCGGTGGCGGGTGAAACCAGCAATGCGAAACGGCGTGCCCGTGGAGGGCGTCGTCACTATCCCCATCAGGTGGCGTCTCGGGCACGATAAGCCGCCCGTCGCGCCGCCGGCCCCCTAAAGCCGCCTCGCCGACCTGACGAGACCGTCGAGCGGCGCCTGAGCGGCGGCCCTCGCTCGAACGTCGGGAGAGGCTGAAACGATCAAGCCCGTCAGCGTCGCACCGGGGGGCGCTTCGATGAAGGTGCGGGCGCCGAGCTCATAGAGGAGCCGGGTCGAGTGGGACCATAGGACGGGGTGGCTGACGTTGGTTCCCAGTTCCTCGCGCACGGCCGCGGCGTCGTATAGAGCGCGTGCGCGGCGATTGCCGACGTAGACGGTCTTTGGGGCCTTCACCTCGATATCTTCGAGGGCGGCGACCAGCTGCGCGGCGACGGGCGACAGCAAGGGGCAATGGAACGGCACGCTGACGGAGAGGCGCTGGGTGCGCCGGGCGCCCAGCTCAGTGGGATAGGCGGCCTCCATCGAGGTCGCGCGGAGCTTCACGAGACGCAGGGCGTGGCCGCCGTCCTGGCCCACGACGGCGACGCGGCCGCGGCTCCGGCCCGAGACCCTGTGCCGATCCAGGGCCATGGCTTTTGATGACGTCAGACCCGGGGTCGGACACGGTCCGCCTTAAATAATAGGGTCAGCGTTTGCGGCGGCTCTGCTTCAGTAGATCAATCATCTCACCGATGATGGCGCGCCCCTTGAGTGCGTCATCCGTCTTATCTTCTGGATCGGCCTCAAAATGCGCCCGCATCCGATCCGACATATCTCGAAGCTTGAAGTAAAGGTCATCGCCGAGCTTTGGCTGCAACAACCGCAAGCCTTCATTCAGCTCGTAAAAGGTATTATCGATATTCCTGCCGGGAAAATAGCCCGTTATATCTCGAAATGTCGGCGAAAGGAGCCTCATTCCGCCCAACATCTCGATAACCTCGCTCCGATTTTGGGGAATTAAAATTGGATATGGGCCGCGCATCAGTCAATTTCCTTTCAAAGCCGCCGGACTGGGTATGTAATAGGCGCCCGGCGGATAGATTGGCGAAGGAACAACTATCACTACGGCCTTGGGTTTAGAATCTGCGTGGATGAAGTCCCGAATTTGAGAGTCGTTCGGCTGTTTCATACTAATCGTCCAATCGAACGATATATCTTCGACCCGCCCCTGGAGGCTCAGCGCTTGCGGCGGCTCTGCTTCAATAAATCAAGCATTTCAAGAATTATGGCACGCCCTTTAAGCGTATCATCAGTCTTGTTCTCAGGATCGGCGTCGAAATGCGCTCGCATTCGATCCGACATCTCCCTGAGCCTGATATAGAGTTCCTCGCCGATCTTTGGCTGTAGCAATCTCAGGCCCTCGTTCAATTCGTAGAACGTATTATCAATGTTCCTTCCTGGAAAATAACCCGTCAAATCTTCAAACTTCGGGGAAATTATCATCATACCATTCAGCATATCTTTAATTTCGGCCAGATTCCCAGGAATAAAGAGTTGATATGGGCGAAACATGGATCAATGTCCTATAAGAGACGCTGAACGGGGAATGTAATAGGCGCCAGGATAATACAGTTGCGACGGAACGACGATCACCACGCCCTTCGGTTTCGAGTCACCGTTGAAAAAGCCTTGAATTTGGGAATCTACAGGTTTTTTCATCTCAATCGTCCAGTCAATAGTAAGGTTGCCAATCCTGACTTCGTCAATCGGCGCCTCGCTGTTCCGTGGGTCGCCAATCCGTAAATCGGGCACCCGGTACGGCGGCCTTCCTGACGGGGGTCTGCCAGGCTGACTTGTGTCATAGTCACGGCTATTAATGGCGATCCCTTGGCCTGGACCATAAGGAATACCCTTCAGCTTGAATAGGTGTTGAAGCTCTCGCCGAGTTTGACCATCCATATAATTGCCAATTGCTATGTTCCTCGATGGCCGGACGTCAAGACGCTTAGCGTCAGCCTCCTTCACGCCCTTCGCATAGTAATGATCCACGGTCTTACGCAAGAACCTAAAAGTTTCTATCTGAAGCTGTTTGGGATTCTTATCAATATTATAATAGGCTGCAGCGCGATCCATCAATACATCGTCGATCAAGCGGGCGCGATCCGCTTCGCCCAGGCGGGCGAAGGCACTCTTTGGAAACTCCTGACTGTTATAATGCGGATCGACCGCCTTGGTCTCGGCCTGGAGCCTAAAGTAAAGTTTTTCCTGGTCTGCTGGCGCCAAGTTATCGGCATAACCAGCCACGCCGAACGGTTCGGGAGACCTGAAGGGTGCGACCTCTTTGGGATGTTCTTGAAGCCGCGGAAACAAGTCATCAACGTTGTCGACCTCCGCCGGAAACTCATTCGCGAGAAAGGGCAGTACGCCCTCCTCCTCCGTTGTACTGGCTACTGCTCGTCTGCCGGCCAGAATTTCGGCCAGATCGTCCCCGATCTCTGGCGGTAAGGCGGCCGCGAAAGCGCGTGGGCCGTCCGTGCCCGGACGGTAGACCCCATCGTCAAGCGTCACCGCGGGCTGGGCGCCAGGTCCCTGGCCTCCGCCGAAGTGGTAGACGCCGTCGTTCAGCGTCGCCTGCGGCTGTTGGCTATAGATGGACCGCGTTGGGGACGACGCGGCGGCCGGGCCGTAAACCCGGTCGCCCAGCGTCTGGACGGGCTGCTCCCGCTGGGCTGACGGTGTGGGAGGCGGAGCAGGAACAGGCTCGACGCGCGCCGCTGCCGCCCCACCCCCGCCCGTCGTCCACTGCCCACCGCCGGCCTGCCCCGCCGGAACCCGCGGCTCGTCCTCCCAAGCCGCGCCGCGCTTTTCGAGGTCGGCAAGCTCGGCGAGCTTGGCCATGGCGGTGGGGGTCAGGTCGGGGAAGCCCAGCATGACGGCTTCGACGCCGGCGTGGCAGAGGTCGCCGGCTTCGAGCCACTTGGCCGTCCGGTTCAAGCCGCGGTGGAGGCGCTGGACCACCGCGTCCGGCTGGGGCCCGTAGGCGGCTTTCAGCACCCGGCCGATCTCGCCCGGCGGCCGCACCTCGCAGCGGCGCCGGTCGCCCTCCAGGTGCACGCGGGCGAGGTCCGTTGCGCCCAGCGCCACGCCGGCCGCGTCGCACGCCAAGCCTGCGCCGCCTCGGGGCGCGAGGCGGTAGATGTAGTCGACCGCAAAGTTCATGGCTTGGCGGCCGGCGCGTTCGGCGTCGTCCCGGTCGTGTCTTGGGCGGCCTGCTGGGCGCGGACCCAGGCCTGGAGCGCGGCTAGCCGGTCGGCGTTTTCGAGGGCGGCGGCGTCGTTGCCGACGTCGGTGGTGACGAGGGTAGAGAGTGCAACGCCCGAGGGGGCGTCATCAGCGCCGACGGCGGGGTCGGGAACGGCGGGCAGACCGCCGGCGGCGGCGTCGAGCAGGCTGACAGCGCCGTTATTGATAAGGCAGCCAGCATCGTCTTTGGGCGTGACATAGGTCGGGACCTCTTGGCTCAGGGTTTTCGAGTTTGTGGCGATGGCGGCGACGGCCGGCGTGTAGGCGGCCATGACGCTAGCGGTGGCTTGGGTCTGCGCGGCCTGGACCGTGGC